>Ga0126312_10000300_pt1 | contig 27363 bp, 24 predicted proteins | sample Plot104A_FD_92537 | JGI IMG/M metagenome (GOLD analysis project Ga0126312, IMG submission 92537) | Serpentine soil microbial communities from UC McLaughlin Reserve, CA, USA - Plot104A | ecosystem: Environmental > Terrestrial > Soil > Grasslands | place: USA: UC McLaughlin Reserve, Lake County... | reverse complement strand
TCGTGAACAACGCCGGGGTCGGCGCCACAGCGCCGGCCCTGAAGACGAGCACGGAGGCGTTCGCGCGCGTGCTCGACGTCAACCTGACGGCCCCGTTCGCGCTCTCTTGCCTCGCGGCGAGCCGGATGCGGGCCAACGGCGGCGGGTCGATCGTCAACGTCGCGTCGGTCATGGGGCTGCGCTCGATCGGGCAGATCCCCGACGCGGCGTACGTCGCGTCGAAGGCGGGGATCATCGGCCTCACGCGCGAGCTGGCCTCGCAATGGGGCCGCTACGGCATCCGCGTCAACGCCGTCGCCCCCGGCTTCTTCGCCTCCGAGATGACCGCCGAGCTGGGCGACGATCCCGAGGCCTTTCCCCCGTTCCTGCTGGAGCGCACGCCGCTCGGGCGCGGCGGCATGACCGGCGAGCTGGACGACGCCGTCCTCTTCCTGCTCGGCGCCGGCGCCAGCTTCGTGACCGGTCATGTGCTGAGCGTGGACGGCGGGATGGCCGTGCGATGAGCCGCGCCGGGCCACGGCGGATCCGGCTCCTGAACCGGCCGCTCGCGGTCTGGCGCCTGGCGCGCTAGATGGCTCTCGCGGCCCGCGGCGGCCCGGCGCGGCGCCCGGGTCATCAGGCGGTACCGGCGGCTCGCCGAGGGTCGCGCGCGCGTCAACGCTGCACACCCGTCGCGGCTCGGGATCCTTGCGGCGTTGACGGCGATATCCGCCGTCAACGCCGGTCAGTCGCCGGAATCGCAGCGGTGCCCCGCGTTGACCGGCACGATCGGCTCTCCCCGCGATTCGCGGCTTCCTTCGATGCGACCGTCTCCAGCGGCGCCGGGCTCCCGCCCACGGGGCGGCTAGCCGATCCCGAGCATGAGCCGGCCGGCCGCGACGAGCGGCGCCACCAGCCGCTGGGCCTCGTCGAAGCCGGAGCCCAGCATCGCGCCGCCGGCGGCGCGCGCGGCGATGCCCTGACAGACGACCGCGAGCTTGAAGAAGGCGAACGCCTCGTACCACTCGACGTCCGAGACGTCGAAGCCGGTCCGCGCCGCATAGCGGCGGACGATCTCCGAGCGGGTGGGAAACCCGTCGGCCGCGGTGACGGGCGCCATCACGCGCGCCGCGGCGAGGACATCGTCGTCGGCCTCCTCGCTCCAGTACGCGAGCAGGGTCCCGAGGTCGCAGAGAGGGTCGCCCAGCGTGCTCATCTCCCAGTCGAGCACGGCGACGATGCGGCCGGGCGACGACGGGTGCAGCACCGTGTTGTCGAGACGGTAGTCGCCGTGGACGATGGCGGTGGCGCGCTGCGGCGGCAGCGTCCGCACCAGCTCGTCGCGCAGCGCGTCGAGCGCCGGCAGCTCGCCGGTCTTAGAGGCTTCCCACTGCTGCGACCAGCGGCGCAGCTGGCGCTCGACGAAGCCGGCCGGCCGGCCGAACCCCTCGAGGCCGACCGCGGCCGAGTCGACGGCGTGCAGGTCGGCAAGGACGTCGACCAGCGCCGCTCCGATCGCCGCTCGCGCCTGCGGCCCGTCCGCGTATCCCGGCGGCAAGGCGTTGCGGCAGACATGGCCGAGCACGCGCTCCATCACGTAGAAGTCGACGCCGAGCGGGCCGTCCGCGCTGCCGCGATGCAGGATGCGCGGCACCGGCACGCGCGTGCCCTCGAGCGCGCTCAGGACCCGGTGCTCGCGCACCATGTCGTGCGCGGTGGGCAGGACGTGGCCGAGCGGCGGGCGGCGGAGCACCACCTCGCCCGCGTCGCAGGCCACCCGGTACGTGAGATTCGACTTGCCGCCGGAGATCAGCGCGACGTCGCACCGGAGCCAGCGCGGGTCGTGCAGCGCCTCGGCGAGCAGCGGACCGACGACGTCGGGCTCCGCGCCCGTCGTGATCGGCTCGAGGCGCTGCGCGGTCGGGTCGTTGAACCCGCTTGCGGTGGCCGGCGCCATCAGCCCACGGGCTCCGGGACGGCGGCGGAGGCGAGCGCGCGCCCAAGCTCGCGCTCGTGGTGGGCCGCATCGCCGAACTGCCGCTCGCGCACGACGATCCGGCGCAGGAACCGGTGGGCCGGATGCTCCGCCGTCATCGCGATGCCCCCGAAGACCTGGATGGCGCCGTGCGCGACCTCGCGGGCCGCTCGCGACACGTACGCCTTGGCGATCGCCACCGTGCGCGGCGCCTCCTCGGCGTCTTCGTGGAGCGCAGCCGCCGCGTAGAGGACCGACGACCAAGAGCTGGCTTGGCGCACGTACATGTCGGCCAGCAGATGGCGCAGCGCCTGGAAGCCTGCGATCGGGCGGCCGAACTGGCGGCGCTCGGCGGCGTACCGGCAGGCGTCGTCGAGCATGCGCCCGGCTGCTCCGACCGCCTCGGCGGCCGCGAGCAGCATGCCGATAGTGGCCATTCGGCGGATCGCCTCGCCGCCCAGCGGTTCGGCGAGCAGCGGGGCGTCGACGAGGTCGACCGCGTACATCGGTGCGGTGGGGTCGAATGCGGGCTGCGCGACGAGCGCGACCTCCGGCGCGGCGGGGTCGACGATGCCGAGCACCGGCCCATGCGGCGCCGCGGCGACCAACGCCAGGCGTTCGACGCTGGCGGCGTGCTCGACGGCGGTCTTGCGGCCGCTGACGACGTGGCCGCGGGCCACGGCCGTCGGCGCGGCCGCGCAGCTCGCTCCCGGCTCGAGCAGCGCGAGCGCGACGGAGTCGTGTGCGATCTCGGCCGCGAGCGGTTCGGCCGCGAACCGCACCGCGGCGCTGCCGAGGTACGGGACGGGCGCCAGGTGCGCCCCCAGCGCGCGCGCGATAATGCACAGCTCGACCGCGCCGAGCCCGTCGTCTCCACCGACGGCGAGCGCCCCGAAGTCGACGAGGCGTTCCCAGAGCCGCTCGGGCTCGGCTTCGCGCGCCAGCAGCGTCTCGACCGATTCGCCGAGCCACTTCTGCTCGTCGCTGAGCTCCAAATCCATCGAGTCACTCCTGTGGAAGGGCGAGGACGCGATCGGCGATGATGTTGCGCTGGATCTGCTGCGTGCCGCCGTAGACGGTCGCGGCGCGCGAGTACAGGTAGGTCTCGCGCCAGAAGTCGTCCTCGTCGGCCGCCTCGGGGTCGGCGTGCTCGAGCGTCGGCGCGAGGATCTCGAGCGCGGTTGCCGCCAGCCGCTGCTCGGCCTCGGCCATGAGCAGCTTGACGCTCGAGCTGTCGGGACCGACAGCTCCGCCGGCCACGAACTCGCCGACGGTTCGGTACGCGTGGTGCCGCAGGACCTCGACGCCGACCAGTGCCCGGGCGAGGGCGGCCTGCGCCCCGGGATCGTCGATCAGGGGCCGGCCGTCGACCCTGCGCTCGGCCGCCACGCGCACGGCACGGTCCAGCCAGGTGCGAAGCTTGACCTGCCGCGGCAGCGCGGCGGTGCCGCGCTCGTGACCGAGCGTGTGCATCGCGATCTTCCAGCCGTCGCCGAGCTCGCCGAGGAGGTTCGCCTTGGGAACGACGACGTCGTCGAGGAACAGCTCGCAGAACTCGGCGTGGCCGGTGATCTGCGTCATCGGCCGCAGCTCGACGCCCGGAGAGCGCATGTCGACGAGCAGCATCGAGATCTCGCGGTGCTTCGGCTGGGCGTCGTGCGTGCGCGCCAGCACGCCGCACCAGCGGGCGAACTGCCCCCACGAGACCCAGGTCTTCTGCCCGCTGATCACGAACGTCTCGCCCCGCTCCTCCGCTCGCGTTCGCAGCGACGCGAGGTCCGACCCGGCGTCGGGCTCCGAGAAGCCCTGGCACCAGATCTCCTCGGCAGCGAGGATCGCGGGGATGTAGCGGCTGCGCTGCGCGTCGGTGCCGAAGCGCAGCAGCGACGGCCCCAGCACGTCGAGGCCGACGATGTTGGCGAACTCCGGGGCTCCCGCTGCCGCCAGCTCCTGGTCGATCACGATCTGCTCGGCCACCGGGCGTCCGCCGCCGCCGAACTCCAGCGGCCAGGCTCGCCCGACGTAGCCCGCTTCGTAGCAGCGTGCCTGCCAGGCCCGCAGGGCGCCGATCCGGTCGTCGAGCGACCGTGGCAGCCGAGCCGCCCCCGGGCGCTCGACAGCCAGGAACCCGCGAATCTCCTCCTGGAGCCGGCGCTCTGAGTCCGTCCCGCTAAGTCTCATGAATTGAGATCGTATCAGTTCTGTCCAGGGCCGGTACAGAGGCGTTCGAGTGCCCACTTCATATTTGAGTTGACTTCAGCTACCCTGCGGAGCTCGACCAAGGCACAATTCGAGCACGAGGGTTCTGCATGTCCACGCTGAGCTTCCAGCCAGAGGCGGACCGCTACCACGCGGAGGGTTACTGGCGACCGGGCGACCTATGGGAGGACTTCGCGGCCCGCGCGGACGCGGAGCCGGACAAGGTCGCGCTCGTGCTCGGCGCCCGCCGCGTCACCTACGACGAGCTGCGCCGCGCCGCCGTCGCACTGTCCGGCCGTCTGGCCGCCGGCTCGGTGCAGCCGGGCGACGTGGTCGTGCTGCTCGGCCGGCACTCGATCGAGGCGGCGGTCGCGCTGCTCGGCTGCCTGCACCGCGGCGTCGTGCTGGCTCCGCTGCCCCCGATGTTCAACCTCACGCAGCTCGCCGCGCTCGCACGGCAGACGCAGGCGCGGGCGATCGTCGGCTTCGGCGGCGAGAACGAGATCGCCAAGTGCGAGCAGGCGGCGCCGGTCGTCGAGCTGCTGATTACGCTGCTGCCGGCCACGCTGGACGAGCTGATCGCCGAGGACGCGCCCGGCGAGCGCAGCGAGCGCGGCGGCGACGACGTCGCGATGGTGATGCATTCCTCCGGTACCACGTCGGCGCCGAAGGGCATCGTGCATTCGAGCAACACGCTGCGCTACGCCACCGAGGGCATCTGCCGGCGCTGGCGACTCGGGGGCGATGACGTCTACCTCGTGGCCACCGAGTTCGGCTTCGTCGGCGGATTGGTGTTCGGGTACCTGCCCGTGCTCCTCAACGGCGGGACGGGCGTGCTGATGAACCGGTGGAAGCCGGAGGAGGCGCTCCGGCTCATCGAGGAGCACCGCTGCACGTACGTCCTGCTGATGCCGACGCATGCCGCCGACACGCTCGTGGCCGCGCAGGCGACGACGCGCGACCTCTCCTCGATGCGCGTGCTCGCGGCGCCCGGCCTCACGCCGGAGCGACGGCTGGCGATGCAGGACGCGTTCGGGATCCCGCCGCTCGCGGACTACGGCCTCTCCGAGGTCCCGGGGCACGCGGCGCACGGCCTCCAGGAACCGGAGGCGAAGATGCTCACGACCGAGGGCCGCCCGTATGACGGCACCGAGATCCGCATCGTCGACCGCAGCGGCGCGCCGCTGCCCGCCGGGCAGGTCGGCGACGTCGTGGTCAATGGTCCCAGCCGGTTCCTGTGCTTCTTCGGCAACGACGAACTGACCCGTAACTCGCTGACGAGCTGGGGCGGTTACCGAACCGGCGACCTCGGCTATCTCGACGATGACGGCCACCTGGTCTATGTCGGCCGGAGCAAGGACATCATCCGGCGCGGCGGCGTGACGATCGTGCCCGCCGAGCTCGAGCCCGTCCTGATGCGCCACCCGGCGATCCACGAGGCCGCGGTCGTGCCGCTGCCAGACGAGCGCCTCGGCGAGCGGGCGTGCGCCGCACTGATCCTCAGGAGCGGCCAGCGGGCGCCTACGCTCGCCGAGCTCCAGGAGTTCCTCGAGCGCGAGGGCGTCGCGAAGTACATGTGGCCGGAATCGATCGAGCTCTTCGGCGACTTCCCGCGCACGCCGTCGCTGAAGGTGGTCAAGCGCGAGGTCGTCCAGCAGATCGTCTCACGCGCGAGCGTTCCGGCTCCGGTCTGAATTCGGCTCGCGACGCCTGTATTCCGACGACTACGCCTGATACGCTTCGAACTAAGATGAGTTCAAGTCAGTCACGCGGCACTAAACGCCACGAGATCCTCGCCGCGGCCACGGAGCGGTTCGGCCGCGACGGCTACGAGGACACGAAGTGGGCCGACATCGCCGCGGACGTCGGCGTCGGCCCGACCGCGCTGTACCACTACTTCGAGTCCAAGCAGCACTGTCTGTACGTGATCATGGATCAGGCGATCGAGGGCTTTCGTTCGCGCTTCGAGGAGCTGACGGTGGACGGCGCCGACCCGCTGGAGCGCCTCATGGCCGTGATGGAGGACTGCTTCGACCTCTCCGAGCGCGATATCCAGCGCAACCGCGTGCTGGTGGCCGAGCAGGGGCTGCTGTCGGCGCTCAGCGACTCGCCGCGCGAGGAGCAGGCGCGGCAGGCCGCGCGGGCGCGCACCCGCGACCTCGAGTTCGCCTGGGCGAGCTTCCTCTCGCACGCGATGCAGCAGGGCGCGATCCCGAAGAACGACCCGCGGCTCCTCACGCGAGCGATCCTCGGCCTGTACAACAGCATCTGGCACTGGTACCGCCCCAACGGGATCGTCGCCCTCAACCGCATCGCCGAGTTCTTCACCGACCGCAGCCTTGCGCTGATCGGGGTCGCGCCGGAAGCTCTGGGGCGCCCGAGGGCCGCGGCATGAGCTTCTTCGAGCGGTACTTCGCCGCCCTCGACGGGCCCGACCCCCACTCGTCGCTCGAGCTCGTCGCGGAGAACGTCGAGTTCTCGATCCAATGGGCCGGTGGGAGCGATCGCGCCAGCCGCCAGTTGGTCGGCGGCCGCGCGGAGCTGCGCGCCTTCATCGACGCCGGCGACATGAGCGACTGGGCGCACCACGTGCTGTTCGGCAGCCGCGCCGGCGACGTCGAGTTCGCGCTCGGCGAGACGCGCTACGACAGCGGTAAGCGGATCGGCACCTTCCTCGCGGTCGCGCAGCTCGACGGCGACGGGCGGATGGCGCGCTACATGGTCGCCCGGTCGCCGGCGGTGGCGTTCGAGCCGGCGCGGGTCGATGCCGGTTGACTTCGTCGCGGTCGCGGACGGCCTGCTGACAGGGTCGGCGCGAGCGCCTCAGCTGATCGGCTCCGAGTGCCGCCGGTGCGGCGTGGTCGCCTTCCCGCGCCAGGGCTCGTGCGCGGCGTGCGCGTCGAGCGACGTCCGCGAGCGCCGGCTGGCGCGCCGGGGCACGCTGTGGACGTGGACGATCCAGTGCTTCCCGCCGAAGTCGCCGCCGTACGCCGGCGCGTCCGACGACTTCGAGCCGTTCGGCGTCGGCTACGTCGAGCTCCCGGGAGAGGTGCGCGTCGAGGCGCGCCTCACCGAGGCCGACCCGGCGCGCCTGCGCATCGGCATGCCGATGGAGCTCGTGCTGGTCCCCGCGCCCGGCGGCGACGGTGAGCAGACGTTCGCCTTCCGGCCGGTGGAGGAGCGGTGAGCGCAGACGCGGTCGCGGTCGTCGGCGTCGGCATCCACCCGTTCGGGCGGCACGACGGCATCTCGGGCCTCGAGATGGCGGCGGTTGCCGCGCGCGCCGCGCTGCGTGATGCAGGCGTCGCCTGGCAGGAGGTGGAGTTCGCGGCCGGTGGCTCCGACGCCGCGGGCAACGCCGACACGACCGTGTCGGTGCTGGGCCTCACGGGCGTGCCGTTCATCAATGTGCGCAACGGCTGCGCCACCGGCGGATCGGCGCTCGCCACAGCGCACGCGATGCTGTCCGCCGGCACGGCGGAGATCGCGCTCGTCGTCGGGTTCGACAAGCACCCGCCGGGAGCGTTCGACCCGCGACCCGAGGACTGGGGCCTCGGCTCATGGTACGGCGCGACCGGCCTCATGCTGACCACGCAGTTCTTCGCGATGAAGATCCAGCGCTACATGGCCGAGCACGGCATCAGCGAGTCGACGCTCGCCAAGGTCGCGGCGAAGGCATTCGAAAACGGCGCCCGTAATCCCAACGCCTGGCGCCGGCGACCGCTCTCCGAGCAGGAGGTGCTCGCCTCGAAGATGGTCAACCACCCGCTGACGCAATACATGTTCTGCTCGCCGGGCGAGGGTGCGGTCGCGCTCGTGCTGGCACGCGGCGAGCGCGCGCGCACGCTCGCGCGCGCGCCCGTATATCTACGATCCGTGGCGTTCCGGACCCGCCGCTTCGGGTCCTTCGAGGTGTTCAGCCCGTCGATCCCGATCGCGACCGCGCCCTCCCCCACCACCGAAGCGGCCGCGGCCGCGTTCGAGCAGGCGGGAATCGCTCCGGACGACGTCGACGTCGCCCAGCTGCAGGACACCGAGTCCGGGGCGGAGATCATGCACCTCGCCGAGACCGGCCTCTGCGAGCACGGCGAGCAGGAGTCGCTGGTCCGGAGCGGCGCGACGAGTCTCGGCGGCCGGCTGCCCGTCAACACCGACGGAGGCTGCCTCGCCAACGGCGAGCCGATCGGCGCCTCCGGCCTGCGCCAGGTCCACGAGGTCGTGCTGCAGTTGCGCGGCGAGGCCGGCGAGCGCCAGATCGCCGGGCCGGCGCGCGTGGGGTTCACGCAGGTCTACGGCGCGCCGGGCGTCAGCGCATGCACCGTGCTCAGCCGGTGAGCAGCGCGAAGTCTTTGGCGTAAACGCTCAGGCCTCGCAAGCCGACGCAACTACCGCTACGCCGTGCCGAGGATGGCAGTCCTGCGGGGTCGTGCGTGCCCGATCGACTCGCCGGCGGCACGCCCCTCGGCGATCGCGTGCGAGGCCTTCCGCGGCACGAGCGCGTCGCCGATCACGCGGACGCCGCCGGCCGCCGGGACCAGAGCGCGCCAATCGCGCGCGACGCGCTCCCCGACCACGACGACGGTGTCGGCCGCCACCCGCTCGCTGATGCCCGCCAGCGTGTTCCTCAGGAGCGCGCTGTCGACGTCGAGGCTCTCGAGCGCCGTAAACGGGCGCACGTACAGCGGCGCGCCGCGCAGGCGGGCGAGAAGCTGAACCCGCCCCTCCGGGGGCAGGGCGGCTCCGAAGGCGGCGGCCGGCGTCGCGACCGTGATCGTCTCGAACCCCGCGCGGACACCGAGCTCGACCGCGCTCGCGCACGGCCACCAGCCGAAGCCGTCGTCCACCACGAGCAAGCTGCGCCCGCTCAGCGCCATACCGAGCGCGGCCGACGACGGGAGCGCGCGCTCGATCCCCGGCAGCTCCGGCAGCAGCTCCTCGCTTCCGGCTGCGAGCACGACCTCGTCGAAGCCCTCGAGGTCATCGGCGCGCACCGGTGCGCCCAGCCGGATCGTCACCCCGCGGAGCGCGTGCGCGTAGAAGTCGAGCAGCGCGCGCCATCCGGTGCGGTTGGGCGCCGCCGCCGCGACGGCGAGCTGGCCGCCGATCGCCGCGCGCGCGTCGAACAGCACGACCTCGGCGCGCCGCGCGAGCGTGGCGGCGCATTCGAGCCCTCCCGGTCCCGCCCCGACGATGGCAACGCGGCCGCCGGCGCCCTGCCGCACCACCAGCGGCGCGGCCGGACGGCGGTCGGCGCCGGGCGGCCCGAGCTCGGGGTTTACCGAGCACAGGAGCACCGGGTCGAAGGCACGGCAATCCTCGTTGCATGCCACGCACGGCCGCACGTCCGCCGCGCGGCCGGCGAGCAGCTTGCGCGGCATGTCGGGATCGGCGATCAGCGCGCGGGCCATGCCGACGAGATCGGCCCCGGCGGTCAGCGCGGCCTCGATCGTGCCCGGCTTCCGGAACGCGTGCGAGATCAGCAGCGGCCGGTCGACCAGCCGCCGGAGCCGGCCCACTTCGCCGAGCAGCGGCGGTTCCGCGGTCCCCATGTCGCGCACGTACGTCGTACGCACGCCCACCGTCACGTTGACGTAGTCGACCAGCTCGCTCACGTCCGGGAGCAGCGCGCACAGCCCATCGACTGTGAGGCCCGCCTCTTCCCCGCCGTCGGTCGACAGCCGGATCCCTACCACGAGCTGCGGAGCGCACGAGCGGATCTCCTCGACGATGCGCGCGACGATCGCGAGCCGCCCGTCGAGCGTCTCGGCATCGGGCCGGCGGTTCGTCGCCGCCGACAGGAACTGCGCGAGCAGATAGCCGTGCGCGGCGTGCAGCTCGACGACCTGGAACCCCGCCTCGGCGGCACCGAACGCCGAGCTGCGAAAGCCCTCGACGATCGCGTCGAGCTCCCCGGCGCTCAGCGGCCGCGGCCGCGCAGGCTCGCGCGGCGAGCGCACCGCCGACGGGGCCACCGCGTGGAACCACTGCTCGGCGCCGGTCGTCTCGCGGCCGAGGTGCACGAGCTGGCACGCCGCGACGGCGCCCTCGGAGCGGATCGCCTCCGCGCGCGCGGCCATCCCCGGCACGGCCTCGGGGCGCCACGCCTCGGTCGTGATCCTGCGCCGCCAGGTGGACTCAGGAGCGACCACCGTGCCCCCGACCGTGAGCATCGCCGCGCCGCCAGCCGCGCGCCGGCGCCAGTACTCGGCGTCCTCGGGCAGCGGCAGCCCGTCCTCGAGGATGCCGCGCGCGTGGGCCGTTCCCACGAGCCGGTTCCGCAGCGTCAGGTGGGCGAGGTCGAAGGACTCGGCGGCCCGCATCGCGCGTCAGACTGCCGGGCCGCGGCCTCCGATGAGCGCGAGGTAGCCGGCGGCGTCCGCCTTCTCCTCGCCCCACAGGATCTCGAGCACGAGCCGGCTGATCCGCCAGCCGTCGCGATCGCGCCGGAGCTCGTTGTGGTAGCGGCCCACGAGGAGCTTCGCGGTGTCCGGTTGGTCCTCGAAGACCTGGTGCGACGTGTGGTACACGAGCGCGCCGGCGCGGTCGCCGTCGACCTCCACGTGGTAGACGCTCAGCAGGTGGTGCTGCCAGACGACGTTGGCGGTCGCCTCGCCGATCCAGGCGGCGACGGCGTCGCCGCCGACGACCGGATCGGCGTTCCCGTACCGGGCCCACAGGTCGTCGGCGAGCACGCTCCGCAGGCCGGCGTGGTCGAAGCTGTCGATCGTCGACGCGTAGCGGTAGAGCACGTCGGTGATGTCCACGCGGTCCTGCAGGGCGCGAATCGCGGCATCCGCGCTGATGGTCGCGACCGTCATGTCAGCCCACCTTCATCCAGACGCTCTTGGTCTGCGTGAACTCGTCCAGCGAGGCCTCGCCGAGGTTGCGGCCGTGGCCGGACTGCTTGACGCCGCCGTACGGCACCGACGGGTAGACCATCTGGTACGTGTTGACCCAGACGGTGCCGACGCGCAGCGCGCGGGCGGCACGGTGGGCGCGCGCGATGTCGTTCGTCCAGACGCCGGCGGCGAGCCCGTACTCGACGTCGTTGGCGATGCGATACGCCTCCTCCTCGGAGGAGAACTTCAGCACCGACACGACCGGCCCGAAGATCTCCTCCTGGGCGATCGTCATCTCGTTGCGGACGCCGGTGAACACCGTCGGCTGGTGGAAGTAGCCGCGGTCGCCGTGGCGCGCCCCGCCGAGCGCCAGCTCGGCGCCCTCCTCCCGGCCGATCCGCACGTAGCGCTGGATGCGTTCCAGCTGCGCCGCCGAGACCACGGGACCCATCTCGGCATCCGGATCGAACCCGCCGCCGATGCGCATCCCGCGCGACCGCTCGACGATCGCGTCGACGACGTCGTCGTGCACGCGCTCGTGGACCAGCAGCCGAGTGCTGCAGGTGCAGACCTGACCCGACGCGCCCCACACGCCCGACATGGCCGCCGCTGACGCGGCCTCCAGGTCGGCGTCCGGGAAGATGATCGACGGGCTCTTGCCGCCGAGCTCGAGACTCACGCGCTTCACCCGCGCCGCGGCGCTCGCCTGGATCGCCCGTCCGGTCGGGCCCGAGCCCGTGAACGTGATCGCGTCGACGTCCGGGTGGGCGACGACAGCGGCGCCCACGGTCTCGCCGGTGCCCTGGACGACGTTGAAGACGCCCGGAGGGATCCCCGCCTCGAGCGCCAGCTCGGCGACGAGGACCGCCGTCATCGGCGTCTGCTCGGCCGGCTTGAGCACCACGCTGTTGCCGGCGCAGAGCGGGAACAGAGCCATCGCCGCCGCCGCCGTCGGCCCGTTCCACGGCACGATCGCTCCGACCACGCCGAGCGGTTCGCGCACCTCGTAGACCGCGAACTCGTGCGGCACGGCCGGGATGTTGCCGTGCAGCTTCGACGGCCAGCCCCCGTAGTAGTCGATGCCGTCGACCGCGAACTGGACGATGAATCCCGCGTAGAACCGCAGCAGGCCCGAGTCGATGACGTCGAGGTCCGCGAGCTCGTCGCCGTGCTCGGCGAGCAGCGCGGCGAGCCTGCGCAGCCGCCGCTCCTGCTCGAGCGGGGCGAGGTAGCGCCAGCGGCCGTCGTCGAACGCTGCGCGCGCGGACCGCACCGCACGCTCGACATCGGCGGCGGACCCGGCGGCCGCCGTCGCGACCTGCTCGCCGGTGGCGGGATCGATCACCGGCAGCGTGGCCCCGTCGAGCGACGCGACGACCTCGCCGTCGACGACATGGCCGAACAGCGGCCGGTCGAGCTGCCGGGCGGCGTCAGCCGAGATCGGATACGTGGAGGGGTCGGTCAGGACGCTCATAGCGAGGCTCTCGTTCTCCTTGTCTCTCCTCGGCAGGAATCTGACCCTACTTCGGTTCAGACTATGCGGCTGGAGGGCGCCTGTCAAGCTCAATGACGTGACTTCAGTTGTTGAATCGCTTGACAGACGCCGACGCGGCGTGTTCTAATGGCGCTCGACCTAAAGTCAGTTCAGTTCAAGTAGAGAGGGAACGAGCCGCCGCCGGCGGCCATCGGTCACATGACACACGCTGCCACGCAATTCGCGCCCACGCGCAACGGAGCCGGACCCGAGCCGCCGGTGCTGCGCATCGCCGGGCTATCGAAGACGTTCGGGGCCACGCGCGCGCTGATCGACGCGTCGCTCGGTATCAGCCCTGGCGAGATCCACGCGCTCGTGGGCCAGAACGGCTCCGGCAAGTCGACGCTGATCAAGACGCTCGCCGGCTACCACGCTCCTGACGCCGGCAGCCGTGCCGAGCTCGACGGCGCGCCGTTCGACCTCGGGCACGCGGTGCCCGACGGGCTGCGCTTCGTCCACCAGGACCTCGGGCTCGTGCTCGAGCTGAACGCGATGGACAACCTGGCGCTCCATGGCGGCTTCGCGCGCGGAGCGATGGGCCGCGTGCACTGGCGCGAGCAGGAGGAGGAGACCTACCGCGTCCTCGCCCGCTTCGGGGTCGACCTGGACATCCACCGCCCCTTGGCCGCCGCGACGCCGGTCGAGCGGACCGTCGTGGCGATCGCCGCGGCGCTGCAGGGCTGGAACGGCGGCCACGGCGTGCTGGTCCTCGACGAGCCGACGGCGGTCCTGCCGCACGACGAGGTGGAGCGGCTCTTCGCGATGGTCCGCGAGGTCCGAAGCGCGGGGACGAGCGTGCTCTACGTCTCGCACCGGCTCGACGAGATCTTCGAGCTCGCGGATCGCGTGACCGTCCTGCGCGGCGGCAGCGTGATCGCCACGCACGCCGTCGCCGACATCGACGCGGCGGGCCTCGCCAGCGAGATGGTCGGCGAAGAGGTCGATCCGGACTACCGCGCGCCGGTGGCGGCGCGCCCGGAAGCACCCGTCGTCCTCGAAGCCCGCGACGTGCACGGCCGCTGGCTGCGCGGCGTCGACCTGGACGTCCACCGCGGCGAGATCGTCGGCATCGCCGGCCTCGCGGGCGCGGGCGTGCTCGAGCTGCCGTACGTGATCGCCGGCTGCGCGCCGCACGCCGTCAGCGGCCGCATCCGCCTCGCCGAGCGGTCCGAGGAGTGGAGCGACGTCGCCGACGCCCGGGATCTCGACATCCCGCTCGTCCCGGCCGACCGCGGGCGCGAGGGGATCGTCGCCGAGTTCGCCGTCAGCGAGAACCTCTCGCTGTCGGTTCTCGGAGGCCTCGGCCGCCGCGGACGGCTCGACAAGCGCGCGGAGGCGGCGCTCGTCGATCGCTGGACGCAGCGCCTCGGCGTCGTGACCGCCGGTCCCGGCGCACCGATCTCGACGCTCAGCGGAGGCAACCAGCAGAAGGTCGTGGTGGCGCGCTGTCTCGTGCGCGACCCGGCGCTGCTCGTCCTCTGCGAGCCGACCGCGGGCGTCGACATCGGGACGCGCGTGGCCATCTACGACCTGATCGCCGAGCTGTCCCGAGGAGGCCTGACCGTCGTCCTCTCGTCGTCCGACGCCGGCGACGTGCTCGCGATGTGCACGCGCGTCGTCGTGTTGAGGGGCGGCCGGGTCGCCGCCGAGCTGGGCGGCGACGGACTCACCGAGCAAGCGCTTCTAAGCGCCATGGAGGGAGAAGATCGATGACCCTGACTTCAGTCCGCGAGGCCGTCACCGAGCCGGCCGCTCACGAGCAGGCCGCGCCGGCGCGCACCGGCCCGCCACGGGCGCAGCGCCTCGCCCGCGGTCTCGCCTTCGACCGCGTCGGCGCGGTCTACGTCTGGCTGGGGATCATCGTGCTGTTCTCGGTCTGGGTCCCGGACACGTTCCCGAACCTGGCCACCGCCAAGCAGATCCTCAACAGCAACGCGATCACGGCGCTGGGCGCGCTGTCGATCACGATCCCGCTCGCGGCACGCGTCTTCGATCTCTCCTTCGCGGGCGTCATGACGCTCACCGGCGTGGCGGTCGCGCACCTGATCGCGAAGGACGGCGTTCCGCTCGTTCCGGCGATCGCGCTGGCGCTGGCGCTCGGCCTCGGCGTCGGACTGATCAACGCCGTCGTCGTGGTCGTCATGCGGATCGACTCGTTCATCGGCACGCTCGCCACCGGCTCGCTGATCGCCGCCCTCATCACGATGGTGACCAACGAGGTGCCGATCACCGACGCGAAGCTCGGCGGCGCGTTCGCCGAGATCGGCCAGACGAGCGTCGGCGGCGTCACGCTCGGCGTCGTCTACTGCGCGGTGGTGGCGGTCGGCATCTGGTACGTGCTGGAGCACACCGCGACCGGCCGGCGGCTGTACGCGACCGGCTTCAACCCCGACGCCGCGCGGCTCGCGGGCGTGCGCATCGACCGGCTGCGCTTCGCTTCGCTGGTCGCGTCGGGAGGGCTGGCCGGGGCCACGGGGATCGTCCTCGCGTCGACGCTCGGGAGCGGGTCGCCCAGCGCCGGCACCCCGTACCTGCTGCCCGCGTTCGCTGCGGCGTTCCTGGGCGCGACGCAGCTCAAGCACGGGCGCTTCAACGCCGGCGGGACGATCATCGCCGTGCTGCTGCTGGGCACAGGCGTCACCGGCCTCGCGCTCGCCAACGCGCCTCAGTGGGCCGGGGACATGTTCGTCGGCGTCGTCCTGATCGCCGCCCTGGCGCTGACAGGCCTGCAGCGCCGCAGCACCGCCGGCCGGCGCCGGGCCGGCTGACCGTATCCGTCACGTCAAACCAGCAACGAGGAGGAGAAGGGCATGACAATCCACGGCCTCAGGAGCGGCGCGTACAAGGGCGCGGCGCTCCTCGCGCTCGGCGCCGCGGTGGCCGCGGCGACCGGATGCGGCAGCGACTCGGGCGGCTCGGCCGCTCAAAGCAACGGTGGAGGAGCCGGCGTCGCCGAAGCGCAGACGCTGGCCGAGCGGGCGACCACGCGGCCGACGAGCATCGGGCTCACGAAGCCGATCGGGAAGCCCGTCCCGGCAGGCAAGAAGGTCGCCTACATCAGCTGCGGCGTCGAGGCCTGCGAGATCCAGGGCGACATCGTCAAGCAGGGCGCCGCCGACCTGGGGTGGACCGCCGACACGATCGGCACCGACGGCTCTCCCGAGCAGCTCCAGAACGCGTTCTCCACGGCCCTGCGCCAGGGCGCCGACGCGGTGATCCTCAACGCCGTCAACCGCGCCAGCGTCGCCAAGCAGATCGAGCAGGCCAAGCAGGAGGGCGTGGCGTTCGTCACGGCTTCCAGCGTGGAGAAGACGGGCGACGGGATCCTCGCCAACATCGCGGACACGCGCAACAGCGGCAAGATCGGCGAGTGGCTCGCCGCCCGGATCGTGGCCGACAGCAACGGCAGCGCCGACACGCTCTACGTCAACATCTCCGCGTTCCAGATCCTCAAGTCCCTCGGAGACCAGTTCGAGAGCTCGTACAAGCAGTACTGCCCCGACTGCGAGTATGCGTCGCTCGACATCCCGGTGACGTCGCTCGGCAAGGATGCGCCCGACCGCATCGTGTCGTACCTGCGCAGCCATCCGCAGGTCAACTACGTCGTGCTCTCCGTGAGCAATGCGCTGGGCGCGGGTCTCCCGGCCGCCTTGCGCGCCGCGGGCCTCGCCGACAAGGTGAAGATCGTCGGCCAGAGCGGGGACACGCAGACGTTCCAGGACCTGCAGGCGAAGAACATCAACTCCGTCGTCCCGTTCGACTACTACGCGGTCGACTACCTGATGCTCGACGCGTTGGCCCGCCACTTCGCGGGCGCCCCGGCGCAGCAGGCGCTGCCGCCGCTGTGGATCGTCACGCCGGAGAACATGCCGGCGGAGGCGACGAAGGGGCTGTTCCCCGTCGTCCCGAGCTACCGCGACGAGTTCAAGAAGCTCTGGGGCGTCGAATGACCGTCCCGCCCGTCGCCGCGGCCGCCGAGCGTGAGCTCGGCGGCTGCCCGGTCATGCATCGCGACTTCGCCCCCCAGCAGGCGGCCGGCTGCCACTGGGCGATGGCCGACGAGCTGCGCGAGACGAGCCCCGTCTTCTTCAACACGTTCGCGCAGGGCTACTGGGTCTTCACGCGCCACGACGCGGTCCGCGACATCTACAAGACCCCGGACCTGTTCTCGAGCGAGTCGATCACGCCGTGGGAGCCCGAGCCGATCTACCGGTTCGTCCCGACGCAGATCGACGCGCCCGATCACATCAAGTACCGCCGGATCGTCAACCCGTGGTTCTCGCCGCGAGCGATCGACGCGGCGGAGCCGCGGATGCGCGCCCTGTGTCGCGGGCTCGTCGAGGAGGTGGCCCCGACCGGCGGCTGCGACTTCGTCGGTGGGTTCGCGCTGCGCTTCCCCACCGAGGCGTTCCTCAGCATGGCCGGCATCGATCCGGCCGACGCGGACCTCTTCGTCCCCTGGGTCGAGGACTTCTTCGGCGGGTTCGGCGGCGACGCGGCGGGGCTCGAGCCGATGGCGAAGGCGCTCGAGGGCATCCGCGAGTACTGGGTCGCCGCGCTCGCCGAGCGCCGGGGGGACGCGGAGCCGCGCGAGGGCGACCTCGCCTCGCACCTGCTCCACTCCACGTTCGACGGCCGCCCGCTCACCGACGCCGAGCTGCTCGACATGCTCACCGTGCTCGTCCTCGCCGGACTCGACACGACGCGCGCGACGCTCGGCTACCTGTTCCGGCACCTTGCGACGCATGCCGAGCACCGGCGGCGGCTGATCGACGAGCCCGAGCTGATCCCGTCCGCGGTCGAGGAGGCCCTGCGCTTCTACACCATCGTCTTCGGCGACGGGCGCAAGGTCACGCGCGACACGGAGTTCTACGGCGTCCAGCTCAGGCAGGGCGACATGGTCTACGCGCTCGTCTCGGGAGCCAACCGCGATCCGCGCGCCTACGAGCAGGCGGACGAGTTCGTCATCGATCGCAAGCGCAACCACCACATGGGCTTCGCGAACGGCCCCCATCGCTGCCTCGGCGCTCACCTGGCCCGGCGCGAGCTGCAGCTCGCGGTCGAGGAGTGGCTGCGCGTGATTCCCGACTTCCGGATCGGCACCGACGCCGAGCTCGGCGAGCGCGGCGGCGGCGCGATGATGACGCTGACGAGCCTGCCGCTCGCGTGGGAGACCGGGTCATGAGGCTCAAGGTCGACGGTACGAGCTGCATGGGCCACGGTCGCTGCTACCAGATGGCGCCCGACCTGCTCAGCTACGACGACGAGGGCTACGTCACGATCAGGGATCAGACGATCGAGGTCCCCGCCGACCAGGTCGAGGCGGCCGAGGACGCCGAGGGCACGTGCCCGGAGCAGGCGATCACCCTGATCCCATGAACGCTCGCGCCGCCGTCATCGGCGCCGGTCCGTCGGGCTTCTACGCAGCCGACCACCTGCTCAAGGAGGGCATCGCGGTCGACCTGTTCGACGCGCTGCCGACGCCCTACGGCCTCGTCCGCGCCGGTGTCGCGCCCGACCACCCGAAGATCAAGTCGGTCACGCGGATGTACGACAAGACGGCGCAGCATCCGAACTTCCGTTTCTTCGGCGGAGTCGAGCTTGGCGCCGACGTGACGCGGGACGAGCTGCTGGAGCGCTACCACGCGGTGGTCTACGCGGTCGGCACGCCGACCGACAACCGGCTCGGGATCCCCGGCGCGGACCGCCCGGGCTCGGTCGCCGCCGCCGAGTTCGTCGCCTGGTACAACGGCCACCCGAGCCACGTCGACGAGGCGTTCGAGCTCTCCTGCGCCCGCGCGGTGGTGATCGGCAACGGGAACGTCGCGATCGACGTCGCCCGGATGCTGGTGCTCGACCCCGACGAGCTCGCGGCAACCGACACCGCGGATCACGCCATCGAGGCATTCGCCGGCGCTTCGGTGACCGACGTGGTCATCCTCGGCCGTCGCGGTCCGGCGCAGGCCGCCTTCACGAATCCCGAGTTGCGGGAGCTCGGTGAGCTCGCGCGTGCGGACATCGTCGTCGACCCGGGCGAGCTCGAGCTCGATCCGCACAGTGCCGCGTGGCTCGAGTCCGACGACGCCTCGCCCACCGCCCGGCGCAACGTCGCCATCCTGCGCGAGTACGCGACCCGGCGCCCGGCGGGGCGCTCACACCGCATCGAGCTGCGCTTCGGCCGCTCGCCGATCGAGATCCTCGGCGACGGCGACGGCGACGGACCGGTCACCGGGCTGCGCGTCGCGCGCAACCGGCTCGAGCCGGATTCGCGCGGTGGCGTCCGAGCCGTGGTCACGGAGGAGCAGGAGGTCATCTCCTGCGGGCTCGTGATCCGCTCCATCGGCCACCGCGGCCGTCCGCTTCCGGGCGTCCCGTTCGACGAGCGCCGCGGCCTGATCCGGAACGACGGCGGCCGGGTCTGCGAGGACGACGGCACGCCGCGGCCGGGCGAGTACGCCGTCGGCTGGATCAAGCGCGGGCCGTCGGGCGTCATCGGCACGAACAAGAAATGCGCCGCCGACACCATGTCCCGCCTGCTCGAGGACCTGCGGCGAGGCCGCCTCGAGGAGCCGGCGCTGCCCAGCGGCGACGCGATCGCGACCTGGCTGCGGACGCGGGTCCCGGGGCTCGTCACCTGGCGCGGCTGGGAGGCGATCGACGAGCACGAGCGGGATCTCGGCGCTACGGCCGGGCGCCCGCGTGTCAAGCTCGTGCGCGTTCCGGAGATGCTGGCCGTGGCGGGTCAGACCCGCTAAATCGCCTCGCCCGGACGCTGAAAGACGATCTCCGGGATCACGCAGTTCGGCGAGAGGCGGAGCATGAACCGCAGCGCTTCGGCGATGTCGCTCGTCCGCAGCATGTCATCCGCCGGAATCGACTGCTTGACGAAGTCGCTCATGTCCGTGTCGACGAAACCCGGGCAGAACGCGACCGACTTCACGCCCGCGCCGTTCAGCTCCTTGTTCATCGCGTTGGTGTAGGCGACCACAGCCGCCTTGGTCGCCGAGTACACCGACAGCCACGGCTGCGGCGACTTGCCGGCCATCGACGCCATGTTGACCACCAGCGCGTTGCGGTGCTCGGCGCCCGCCCCCCGCAGCAACTCGGCGCACTCCCGGTAGAACAGCACGACCGCGCGGACGTTGACGTCGAACTGCATGTCGACGTACTTGGTCCGGTGCTCGTCGACCGCGGCGCCGATGCCTACGCCGGCATTGTTGACGAGCACGTCGAGTCGGCCGAAGGCCTCACGGTGGCGGGTCACGACGGCGTGGACGGCGTCCTCGTCCGACAGGTCGGCCGCGAGGTGCTCGACCTCCGCACCACCGCCGCGAAGAGCGTTGGCCGCCTGCTCGAGCGGGTCCGGCTTGCGAGCGGTGAGGGTGACCCCATAGCCCTCCTCGGTCAGCGCTGCGGCGAGCGCGAGTCCGATGCCCCGCGAGGCTCCGGTGACGATGGCGGCGCGCTCCGGCACGCGGCGGCACTTTGTCAGACCCGGACGAGTCGCGTGCCTTGACACATCGACCGACGCCCAATATGATCTGAGTTCAGTTCAGTTGACCAGCCAACAGGATCGCAACTCGGGAGCCGAAAGATGACCGCCTGGAGAGGAACCGCCGCACATCAGCGGATTCGTCCGATCAGCGAGCGCGTCTACACCCTGCCGGTGGTTCGCGAGGTTCCTCCCCAGCCTCCAGATCCGGTAGGTGCGCAGTCGCTGTGGTGACCGATCAGCGCGCGGTCGCGCGTACCGGCAGCCGCACGTGGAACGTCGTGCCGGCGTCCGACGTGTCGAACGAGATGTGCCCGCCGTGGCCCTCCTCGACGATCCGCTTGGCGCTGTCGAGGCCCAGGCCGGTCCCGCTCCCGACCGCCTTGGTGGTGTAGAACGGCTCGAGAACGTGCGGCCGGGCGTCCTCCGGGATGCCGGGGCCGTCGTCGGCGACGTCGACCGCGACGTCGTCGCCGTCGAGGCGCGTCCGCACGGTGATCGTGCCGTGCTGGCCGAGCGCGTCGATGGCGTTGTGGATGAGGTTGGTCCAGACCTGGTTGAGCTCGGAGCCGCGGACGGTGAGCTTCGGCACGCCCGGGTCGTAGTCGCGGACGACGGTGATGCCGGTGTGCTTGAGCTTGTGGCCGAGGATGACGAGCGTGCTGTCGAGACCCTCGTGCAGGTCAGCCTCGACGAGGCCGCCGCGGTCCATGTAGGCGTACGTCTTGACGGCGCCGACCAGCGCGCCCATTCGCTCGGCCGAGTCGAGCAGCTCGCAGGCGAGGTTGTGCGCGGTGAGCGAGGCCGCCACCCAGCGTAGCGCTTGATCGGTCGCCGACCCGGCGAGCGTCGCGACGTCCCGCAGCCAGTCGCCGTCGAGTCCGGCGCTCGCCAGCGGCTCGGCGAGCCGCCAGGCGTCGGGCACGCCGAGCTCTTCGAGGCGCTCGAGCATCTCGTCCTCGGCGTCCGCCGCCTCCAGTGCCCCGAGCGGGGTCTGACCGCCCGTCCGCTGGAGCGCCGCGTCGTGCAGGTGCACCAGCCGCTCGGCGTCCTCGCGCGAGATCCCCGCCTCCACGAAGGCGCGGATCGTGCCGCTCACCGTCTCGAGGGCGTCGACGAGGTCGGACGCTGCGCGCCTGGCGGCGGCCGCCGGGTTGTTGAGCTCATGTGCCAGCCCGGCTGCCATCGTTCCCAGCGAGGCGAGCCGCTCGCGGTTCTGCTCGATCGCCGTGAGCCGCGTCATGACTGGGCTGATCTGACGCATGATGCGCCGGTGCACGGCCGGACTCGCCAGCGCGAGCTCGGTGAACCGCGGCGTCGGCACGCGCGCCAGGCGGCAGGCGGACTCGGCTCTCATGCGCACGCCCAGCGTCCCCTCGGTGAGCGCTGCGATCGCTCCGATCCAGGTCGGGGCCTCCTGGCGGCCGAGCGACTCCTCCCGCCCGTCGTCGAGCAGCAGCGTCCGCGCGGTGCCCTCGAGTAGGAGCAGCAGGCCGCCGGCAGGCTCGGCCGGCTCGATGAAAACGTCCCCCGGCGCGGCGTCGAACGGCTCGGCCGCGGCCGCCCACACCGCCAGCTGCTCGTCGTCGATGTCGTCGAAGAGGTCGACGGGGCGCAGGTCGGCGGCCGTGAGCTGCGCGGTCGTCACGCCTGCGCCAGGTACTCGTGGATCAACGAGACCGCCATCGAGCCCTCCCCCACGGCACTCGCCACGCGCTTGATCGAGCGCGCGCGCACGTCGCCGGCGACGAAGACCCCCGGCACGGAGGTCTCGAGCAGGTACGGGTCGCGCCGCAGCGGCCAGCCGGCGCCCCTGGCATCGGCGCCGGCGAGGATGAAGCCGCGCTCGTCGCGCGCGACGATGCCCTCCAGCCAGTCCGTGCGCGGCGCCGCGCCGATGAAGACGAAGCAGGCGTCGACGGCTTCGACGGTCTCCGCGCCGCCGGCGTCGCGGACGCGCAGCGCGCGCAGCCGACCGCCATTCCCCTCGGCGGCGACCGCGCGGGAGCCCGCGCGGACGTCGACGTTCGGCCGCGCCGCCAGCTGCTCGATGAGGTAGTGCGACATCGACTTCGCCAGCGTGCTCCGGGCCAGCACGGTGACCCGGTCCGCGAACTGGCTGAAGAACACCGCGGCCTGGCCGGCGGAGTTGGCGCCGCCGATGACCACGACGTGCTGGTTCCTGCACGACCGCGCCTCGGTCAAGGCCGCGCCGTAGTAGATGCCCGCGCCGGTGAGCTCGGCGAACCCGGGCGCCTCCAGCTGGCGGTACGAGACGCCCGAGGCGACCAGGACGCAGTTGGCGCTGAGCGCCGAGCCGCCCGACAGCCGCACCGCGCGCCCCGCGCCCTCGACCTCGAGGCCGACCGCATCCTGCACGGTGAGCAGCTCCGCGCCGAGCCGCCGCGCCTGGTCGGTCGCGCGCCGCGCGAGGTCCGAGCCGCTCAGGCCGGCCGGGAAGCCGAGGTAGTTCTCGATCCGGCTGGACTGCCCCGCCTGGCCGCCGGGGGCCTCGCGCTCGACCATCACCGTGCGCAGCCCCTCCGACGCTCCGTACACCGCCGCCGCCAGGCCGGCCGGCCCACCGCCTACGATCACCAGGTCGTAGTGGGCGGAGGCGGGCTGCGCCGCGACGCCCAGCCGCTCGGCGAGCTCGAGCACCGTCGGCCGCTCGAGCACGGTGCCGTCCTCCAGCAGCGCGACCGGCAACCCGTCGTCGTCGACGCCGGCGACGGCGAGCAGCTCGCGCGCCTCGCCGTCCCGCTCGACGTCGAGCCAGCGCGCGGGCACGCGGTTGCGCGCGAGGAAGTCGCGCAGGTCGTGCGAGTCCTTCGAGAAGCGGTGACCGACGAGCCGCACGCGCCGGCCTCCAGCGCGGCGCCGGACTCCCAGGTGGTCAGCAGGTCCTCGACGATCGGGTAGAGCTGCTCCTCGGGCGGGTCCCACGGCTTCAGCAGGTAGTAGTCCAACGCGACCTCGTTGATCGCCTGAATCGCCGCCGCCGTGTCGGCGTATGCGGTGAGCAGAACCCGCTTGGCGCCGGGGACGAGCTGCCGCGCGGCCACGAGGTAGTCCGTGCCCGCCATCCCGGGCATCCGCTGGTCGGCGACCAGCAGCGCCACCTGATCGCCGCGGCCGACGAGCTCGCGCAGCAGTCCCAGCGCCTCGTCGCCCGAGCCGCCGCGCACGATCCGGTAGCGCTCGCCGAAGGCGCGGCGCAGGTCGCGCGCGACCGCCGCGAGGACCGCGGGCTCGTCGTCGACGACCACGATCGCCGGCCGGCGGCGACGGCGATCGCCCTCGACCTCGTGCTCGTCTGCGGTGGTCGCGATTGCCATGGGGCGACCGTAGCGAAGCGCGCAAGCGCCCACGCGGTCGGCATCGGCTACAGCGAGCGCTGATAGGTCCCGAACGCGCGCGTCGCGAATGCGGCGGAGAGGACGACCAGGGCACCCAAGAGCCCGATTCGGCTCGCGACGAGGCCCCAGTCGATCTTCTCCATCGCGGCCGACCGGCCGGCCTCGACGGCCCAGTTGACCGGGTTGAAGCGGGCGACCGTGCCGATCCAGCTCGGCGCGAGGCTCTGCTGCATCAGCGCCGAGGAGAGGAACGTGAGCGGCAGGAGCACGAGCGTCACGGCGCCGATCAGGGTCTCGCGCTGGCGGGTGAGGACGCCGAGTCCGTTCGAGAGCGACGCGAACGCCGCGCCGAGGAGCGCCGCCACGAGCACGAGGATCAGCACGCCGCCGGCGCCGTTGGCGAAGTGCGCACCGAGCGCCAGCGCCAGCAGAACGATCAGCAGCGTCTGGATCACGATCTGGATCACCGCCTGGACGACGCTGCCGAGGTTGAGAGCCCCGCGCCAGACGGGCGAGGCCAGCATCCGGTCCATCACGCCGCCGTTGATGTCCTCGATGAACGCCATGCCGGTCCAGCCTGCGCTCGACACCGCGAGCATCACGACGACGCCCGGCGTGAGGTAGTCGACGTAGGAGCCGCCGGCGAAGCCCGGGATCTGCGTCACCGCCTTGAACAGCGCGCCGAACAGCAGCAGCCAGATGATCGGCTGCACGAGCGCGATGCCGAGGAACGCCGGCTGCCGCGCGATCACGCGCAGGTATCGCAGGCTGACCTGCCATGTCTGGCGTACGGGCGTCACGGAGCCACCTCCTGTCGGTCGTCGTCGCCTTGCCGGAACGTCCGGCCGGCGTGGCGCAGATACACGTCGTCGAGCGAAGGCCGGGCGAGCGTGACCGATGCGGCGCGCACGCCGTGCGCCTCGAGCGCGGCCAGCACGGCGGGCACTGCCGCGCCGCCATCCTGGGCGCGGGCGCGCAGGGTGCGACCCTCGAGCATCACCTCGCGGACCTCCGGCACGCGCGCCAGCGCGGCGCGCGCCGCCACGCCCTCGCCGTTGGCCAGCTCGACCTGGATCGTGTCGCCGCGCAGCTCCTTCTTGAGCGCGTCCGGAGTGCCGTGCGCGACGATCCGCCCGCGGTCGACGATCGCCAGCTGCGCGGCCAGCGCGTCGGCCTCCTCGAGATAATGCGTGGTGAGCAGGATCGTCATCCCCTCCTCGCGCGCGAGCCGCTCGATCAGGAGCCACATCTGCGCCCGCGCCTCGGGGTCGAGCCCCGTAGTGGGCTCGTCGAGGAAGAGCACCAGCGGCTGGTTGATCAGGCCCATCGCAACGTCGAGCCGGCGCTGCATGCCGCCGGAGTAGGTCTTGACCTGGCGATCGGCGGCGTCGGCGAGGCCGAAGCGCTCGAGCGACTCGCCCGTCCGCCGCCGCAGCTCGGCGCCCGTGAGCCCGTAGAACTCGCCCTGCAGCACGAGGTTCTCGCGCCCCGTCGCCTCGCGGTCGCTGCCGTGCTTCTGCCCCACCACGCCGATCGCCCGCCGAACGCGCACGGGCTCGAGGAGCACGTCGTGGCCCGCCACGCGGGCGTTGCCGGCATCCGGTCGCGAAAGCGTGGTGAGGATCTTCACCGTCGTGGACTTGCCGGCGCCGTTCGGGCCGAGCAGCCCGAACACGGTTCCCGCCGCCACGGCGATCTCGAGCCCGTCGAGCGCGCGCACGGACCCGTATCTCTTCACGAGGCCATGAGCCTCGATCGCATCGTTGTCGAACGCCGTACGATTCATCTCGAACGCTGTTCTAGCATGGTACGCTGTTCGTGTCAATGGCGGCGATCCCGGAACCCCCGTGGCGGCGCCGGCGCGTCGAGCCGGCGCGGGCCGAGCGACAACCGCTGACGCGCGAGGCGATCGTCGAGGCGGCGCTCGCATTGCTCGAGCGCGACGGCATCACCGGGCTGAGCATGCGCAAGCTGGCACAGGAGCTGGGCACCGGAGCGGCCTCGCTGTACTGGCACGTCGGCGACAAGGAGGAGCTGCTGAGCCTCCTGCTCGACCGCATCGTCGGCGAGGCCGAGGTGCCGGACCCCGACCCCGCCAACTGGCGCGAGCAGGTCAAGGAGCTCGCGCGCGTGACCCGCCGCATGCTGACCGAGCGGCGCGACGCGGCCCAGCTCTCGATGGGTCGGATCCCGACGGGGCCGCAGTCGCTGCCGGTGCTCGAGCGCTATCTCGCCGTCGTCGCGGCCGGCGGCCTGCCGCCGCGCGTGACGGCGTACGCGGTCGACATGTTCGCGCTCTACGTGGGCGCGTTCGCGTATGAGGAGAGCCTGCGCGTGCCGCCGCTCGGCGACGCGAGCGCATCCCCCGCCCAGCTCGCCGACTACTACCGCTCGCTACCGCGGGAAGCGTTCCCGACGCTCGTCGAGCTGGCCGACGACCTGACCGCCGGCGACGCCCACGAACGCTTCGAGTTCGCCATCGAGGTGCTCGTGCGCGGGCTCGAGGCGATGGCCGCCGACCCTCCGGATTGACGCGGTCGCCGGCGCCGCGGGCACATCCGCGAAACGTTTGCGTTGCGTCCCCGCCCCGGGGTAGGGTCGGCTGGGCACCAGCCGAGGAAGGAGACGAGGCCACGCTAGAGGGGGGCCGGACGGACAGCGGAGTCCAAGTGCTGGACCCCGACGCGCTGCGCGCGCTCTCGGAGCTTCTCGGCGGCGACCGCGAGGCCTTGGCGGAACTGGTCGACGCCTTCCTCGACGAGGCGCCCGAGCGGCTCGCCGAGCTGCGCGGGGGCGCCGATCGTGGAGATACCGGGCTGGCCGGCCGGGCGGCGCACACGCTCAAGTCCAACGGCATGACCTTCGGCGCCGTCGAGCTGGCGTCGCTCTGCCGCCGGCTCGAGGTCGCCGCGCGCGCGGGCGAGCTGGGCGCCAACCGCGACCTGATCGATCGCGTGGACGCCGAGTGGGCGCGGGTGCGGCACGCCCTTACCGCGCTGCGCGGCGGGGCGCCGCCGTGACACGCGGGCGCGGCTCGGCCTCGATCCTCGTCGTCGACGACGACCGGCTCAACCGCACGCTGCTCGCCCGGACGCTGGCGGCGCTCGGCCACGACGTCGTCATGGCCGCGAACGGTCGCGAGGCGCTCGACCTGATGCGCGCCCGGGAGCCGGACATCGTGCTGCTCGACGTCGTCATGCCGGAGCTCGACGGGATCGGCGTGCTGGAGCGGATGAAGGGCGATCCGGCGCTGCGGTCGGTGCCGGTGATCATGGTGTCGGCGCTCGAGGACTTCGACAGCGTCGTCCACTGCATCGAGCTCGGCGCGGAGGACTACCTGCAGAAGCCGTTCGACCCGGTCCTGCTGCGCGCGCGGGTCACCGCCGGGCTCGACAAGCGCCGGCTCCAGCAGCTCGAGCGCGAGCGCGTGCGGAACGTGTTCGCCCGCTTCCTGCCGGAGGGGATGGTCGACGAGGTGCTCCTGCGCGCCGATGGCGACCTCCGGCTGGGCGGCGTGCGCGTCGTCAGCACCGCTCTGTTCGCGGACCTGCGCTCGTTCACGGGCTTCGCCGAGCGTACGCCTCCTGACCGAGTGATCGCGGTGCTCAACCGTTACTTCGGCGAGATGAGCGACGCCGTGCTCGACAACGGTGGCACGCTCGTCGCGTTCCTCGGCGACGGCCTGATCGCGGTCTTCGGGGCGCCGATCGAATGCGACGACCACGCCGATCGCGCCGTCGCCGCCGCCCGCGAGATGCTGCGCGACCGGCTGCCGCGCTTCAACGCGTGGGCGCGGGAGCAGGGCTACGCCCACGACTTCCGCATGGGGATCGGGATGAGCAGCGGTCCGCTGATGTCCGGCAACGTCGGCTCCGAGCGCAGGCTCGAGTACACGGCGATCGGCGACACGGTCAACACGGCGTCCCGGATCGAGTCGCTGACGAAGGAGCTCGGCCACTCCGTGCTGCTCTCCGAGTCGACGCTCG
>Ga0126312_10000299_pt1 | contig 27375 bp, 41 predicted proteins | sample Plot104A_FD_92537 | JGI IMG/M metagenome (GOLD analysis project Ga0126312, IMG submission 92537) | Serpentine soil microbial communities from UC McLaughlin Reserve, CA, USA - Plot104A | ecosystem: Environmental > Terrestrial > Soil > Grasslands | place: USA: UC McLaughlin Reserve, Lake County... | reverse complement strand
TATGGGTTGTAGTATCACAGTAGCTTTCGTAAGTAAGCATATGAGTTAGCTGTGCTTTAGAAGCACTTAGGCGGCTCCAATATGCATTAAATGCTCTGTTATCATTGCAATAGTGGCTGATAATATCATATTTTATTGGTATAACCATCAAGTTTGAAATTGTATAAACAGACTGCAAGAGCTATATAGATGCAAAATTGAAAATTGAGAAATAGTCAAAGGCTAGTCAATTTGAGCCAAACAAACAACCAAACAACAAAGTGCCAATGTGTGGGGTTAAGAAAATTAAGTACTCTCAATCTTCTTTTCCTTTCCATTTTCATTTCCTTTTATAGTAGTGATGTATAAGGTAATCATGTCAAAAGCTTTTATCTTTTTGAACTGTGACGTGGGTGCCGAAAAGAGCGTCATAAAAGAAATGAAAAACATTTCTGGCGTTTCACAAGCGACTGGATTATCAGGTATTTACGACATAGTGGCAGAGCTAAACACTGATTCTGAGAACGGCATAGCCAAGATAGTAAAGAAATTTCGGTTAATTGCCAACATTAGATCATGCTTGACGATGGTTGTAGCTGAAATGCATGATCATGCTACAACGTCTGGGAAGACAGGTAAGTGAACCACTGCATGAGTGTAGTTGATGATACTTCAGAAGAAAGGGACTTCAGAGAAAGATATGCCTTTGAATTGCGCAAGAAAAAAGTAGAACGCTATGTTAGTTCACATTTCGGATCTGACGAGTTGTCTGATGAACTGAAGAAAGTAAAACATCAAGAAATGGTAAGCCCGGGGCGAAGAGGAGAGCAGATAAAGCTTGAAGAGATCAGCAAAGAAATCATTAGAAGGCTTAGTTTGAGCCATCAACAACTACTACTACTAAAAAAGAAGGAAATCGGTAATTCCTATGCCCCGGCTTATGTTGAAATGTAAAACCTGTGGAGAGGTATTCCCTGGCATCTACGTGCCTGAAGGAAGCAACAAAGAATTCAAGGCAGCAGCTGCTACCACTGATACCCTGCATATTTGTTCAAGAGGGCACGAAAATGAATACGCTGCAGATGACTACATGGACTGGTCCTAAGACTGTTGCCCGGTAAAAGCCCACAAAAAGAAGTAGTACTTGTAACGTACCCTGACAGCTTTACCCTTGAAGAAGCCAAAAGCTTGATAGATTCGGCAGGCCGCAAAACTCTGAGGGTTTTCACTCAAAAATACCTCAACCACGCAGAGTATGGGATAGGATCGGGAAAAGCAAAGGAATTAGAAGAATTCGTCAAAGAATCAAGTGCAGAGCAGGTAATCGTCGATGAGCACCTTACGTCAAAACAAATACACAATCTGGAAAAACTGACAGGAGTGCAGGTAATTGACAGAGAACGGCTGATACTTGACATCTTTTACCCAAGGGCAACGACTAGCGAAGCAAAACTGCAGATACAGCTGGCCGAAATCAGGTACGAGATGCCTCGGGTAAGGGAAATTGCCAAAATGACTGCGGGCGATGAGCGTCCAGGCAAGGGTGGAAGAGGAGAATACGTGGTTGACGTAAAGTTTCGTGACCTGAAGCGCAGAATGGCATTTATCAAAGAAAAGCTGGACGAGGCAAAAAACAAGCGTGAGCTTTACCATCAGCAGCGCATGAAAACAGGAATGCCCATTGTATCTCTGGTAGGCTATACCAGTGCTGGCAAGACAACCCTTTTTAATTTGCTCTCAGCCGAGCAAAAGGAAACGTCGGCCAGCCTGTTTACAACGCTTTCAACAATTACGAGATCCATGAAAATCGAGGGCAAAAAGGCGGCAGTACTGCTTACCGATACTGTTGGCTTTATCAGCCGGCTCCCTACCTACATGATAGATGCATTCAAATCAACACTGGAAGAATCGCTCGCAGCTGATCTTATCTTGCTTCTCATTGATTCTTCAGAGGAGCTTGAAAACATCAAAATAAAATATTACAACTGCTGGAATGTGCTAAAGGATCTGAAGGTTGACGAGTCCAAAGTTTCTGTCATTTTGACCAAATATGATTATGATAATGATAACGGTAATAATAAAAATAATGTCGCAGATGGCATCAGCGGCATGCAAAAGATAGATGCAATTGCAAAAGACCTAAGCTAAAGGATCCATTACTCATATCGTCAAAAACCGGGTACGGCATTCACAGATTAAAAAATACAATCATGGCTTTGCTTAAAAATGGATGACATGCAGCTATGAAGGTGTCACATTAGTCCAAGCACACTACTTTTGCATTAGAACTGTGGCTCTAATCGTATTTTTACTGCATATTACTTGATATTTGAATCAAGATAGTCTCTGCAGCATTTGTCTGAGCAGAATGCTAAAAATCCAATAGTTGCGCTGAAATATTGTACCCCTTCTGACAGGTTCTTAAACAGTTTACCACATAATTGGCACCTAATGTACATTATTATTGCTGCATTGTATTGTGATGTTATCTACTCAATAAGCCTATTTATAGAATTGGAATGCGGCAGGCAATCTTAGAAACAAAGCTTCACTTCAGTATCACGTTTTGACTTGCTTATTTGATACCTTATTCATATAAGAATGACTGAAGATGACAGCAGCTAGTGAAGAACAGAAAGATGACAAAAAAGTCTACTGGCAAAGCGAATTGAAATCGCTAGGAATTGAATCGAGGCGCAGTAATGACCTTAACAATAACCAAGAACTTGAAAATCTTACAGATGCGGTGAAAGAATCCATGTATCAAGATTATAAAATGGCTTATGGCAAAGACGGTGATAAGTACCAAGAAGAAGCAGAATCTACAATCAAATCATGACGATGATTATTTCTGCGCAAGAAATGTGGTGGAGGAGGCCATACGATTTTGTGGAGCTCCACAGCATCAATGCATGATCAGCGGTTTTGTTATCCTTCCAATAGAGCTCTGCGAAAGACAGAATTGATGCAGAGGCAGCATCGTGCGAAGTGGCGCTAGCAATTACAAAGTTGGCGTTTGAAGGTCCGATTATCTTGAAAGGTTTCAGTGCATATTTGTGGTGATGATCTGACTCAGTTGGAATTGAAGAATCAGGCTGCCTCTGCCTGTTAGACCACCAGAATTTTATGCTCATTATTCCAGCCAAATATCGCTAGCGATATTCGAACTTTTATGGCGCCCAGAGTCGTTACTTTGACAACACCAAATCCCACTGGCCCCATAACAGAAGAAACTTCTTAATTTCAATTATTATTTAGGTCTACTTTTCGAACCGCTATGGGCATAGAAACTCTGGTCTCAGTATTGTTGTACGCTCACTATTCATACAGACGGAAAAAGGAAGAAGTAGGAGGAGGAATAAGCGCTCAGGCTCTTGCACGTTTGCAGGGTGTTTGGTCAGAATCGCAGTAATTTGAACTACGTCACACAACGGTAGCCTGCATATATCGCGGCAACCGAGCAATCAGAAAAACGATATAATTGAATCGATACCAAAAATGAAAAGGGAAGAAATTCAAGCTTTTCTGTACTGCTAGGTTTCTCTTCGCCTCTGCCTTTCTTGCCTTTCTGATGTTCCTTGACTGATCTCGCTTGACGTCCTTTCAAATGCCCGTGCAGTATTGATGTTCACTCTGGATACATCCTTTGATGCTTCCTTTGCGCGCCTCAGAAACGCCTTGGAAGAGTCCATGTTTGCTAGCATCATCTTGTTCCATATTCTGTCTGCATAGATCGCATTGTCTGCAAAGTTGCTTACAGTCTGCGTGTACATTTCAGCCATTTTCCGCGGAGAGAGCCACCAGTAAACGGTCTCAAGATAATTGGTCCAAGTGCTTTGGATAGAATTGATGATTTCCTTCTGGGAGTCCAGATAGTTATCAGTAATCTCCTCAGCGCTGTCCATTGCCTGTTGATTATAGTCAGTTACGCTCTGGGTGTATTCCGGGATTTCCCTTCTCGTCTCCTCTATTGATCTTTTGATATTTTCCTTGGTCTGGTCAACCGATCTGCTGACTTGAAAAGCTTGTTCCTCCTGAACCGATTGCCCCGGTCTGTATAGACTCGCATCTGGTGATGTCGCTTTTGTCGTTGCTGTATCATCTTTTTTTGTTGACATAAAATCCTCTTTAACTAATAAGAAGCTCTTAGTTCTTAGTCGTTTGCGAAAAAGATTACTTATTACTTTGCTGAACATACTGTCCGAAATCGCATGGTGTGCAGAAAGACAACGAAATTCGCAAATCATATTTTTTGTGCCAGCAATGATTAGAACAAGATCTCCTATAATTGGAATCCACGAGGAACCAAAGAAAGATGGCAATCCATCCATATTTCCTCAGAATGCTGTCACCATAATCTTCATCTCGCTTATTTGGCTTGCCTTTGAGGAACTGGAATAGTTTGTTCCCAGACCTTCCGATGTAATAGCCCAAGAATCTGCCAACAGTAGTGCTTGTCGCCAAAACCATAAAGACAGGCAGTTTTCCGTGTCCGGCGGATAGCAGGGCAGACGTTGCAATCTCTGTTGGAATGGGCAGTATTGTTGCAGACAAGACTCCATTGGCAAAAAGTCCTGCAAGTCCATATTTTATGAAAACCGCGCTGTGGATAATGCCATTGATAAACTCTCGTATGGCGGGCAATATCTTCTCAAGCAATTTTCTTCACATTCTGACCTTTGGCTATCGGACCGACAATGCCTGCACATGTTCGTACCAAGATTTTAGCGGCTTGTTGTTGTAAAGGGCCGAATCCGCGATTTTATGCTGGTTTTTCAGATGTTCTACTATGTCGGATATTTGCATTTGGCTGAAGCAGAGTTGGCACTCTACTATGCCAGAATGACTATACTCTGTATGCCTGTTGGATTTCAAGAGCTACCACAATACCAGTTCACATTCGCAGCTGCCGCCCAACTTAGTCGTCCTGCCGCACCTTGGGCATGTGCCCACCAGTTAGTTATTCTCATCTTTGTCAAACATATCTTGTCAGACCTGTTTCTGCTGCGGGCTCACTTCGAGCAGCCCGCCGAGTTTCCTTGAACTCTCAAGAAACTTGATCCCCTTGCTTGTCGTTCGATAGAGGTCTCCGTCAACATCGCGCGCCATCAACCCGTTTTCAATCAATACCGCCAAGTATTCTTTCAGTTGAGCGTATGAAAGGTAAGCCTTGTACATAATCTTGGTCTTTGTTGTGCCACCATTTGCTGCTTCCAAAATATAAGAAGCAAGTTCTGTTCTACTTCTGTTTTTCATTTTTCTCAATCTATAGTAGACGTTTTCGCTATATATGTAGGCCCTGCAAAGTGTTGTACAAGCGTGTACTAGAAGCAGTGGTCTCAGGCTGGCAATACATACACTTTTAACTCAAATGCGTGCAGTTTCTATCGGTTTTTAACTTAGCGAAAAGAAAAGTACTGAACGAATCTGCTCTTAAAGAGATGGTGATGCCGGGCCAAGGTCAGCTTTTTGGAAGGGTCATAAAATTGGTCGGCGGCGACAACATCATTGTAAAGTGCACAGACGGCAAGGTGAGGACCTGCCGTATTAGAGGAAAGATAAAGAGAAGGATGTGGATAAGGGACAACGACCTCGTGCTGATAGCGCCATGGGACTTTCAGTCAGACAGGGCCGATATCATATGGCGCTACATTTCGGCACACGCCGAAAAGATCAAGGCAGATGGTCATCTGGAGGGTCTTGAAGCCTGACGGCGCATCGGGATCCCGCCAAAAGCCCTCCTTTGCGGAGCGTCATTTTCGTGTCCGGGATGGGATCTGATGTGTCCCCAGTACTGTGAATTTGTTATCGCCTCCTTGCAGACAGGGCAGTTGGCATAGCCGCACTTGTGGTGACCTGCAAAGTTGGGATGTATAGCCACATGGCATTTAGCGCATTGTTCCAAGGTCTATCAATACGATATGGAGAGTGTCGAATTAGTACTTTGTCATTTAGCCTTGATTTCAAAATAGACCTTGTCACGGTAGTCAAAGAACCTGACCTCTGTTCCACCTTGGATACAGGTCTTCGCTGCAACTCGCCACGGTTCTCCTTCTGCATAGCCATATGACGAAGAATAGTATGCGCCCTGTATGCCGATTGCGCTCAGGTCCTTGACGGTGGTCAAGAATCTGCGAATCGACTTGTTGGTCGCAGCATGCAGCTCTTCATTATTCTGCACGCCAACAGCTACCAGCTTTTCCGTATTTCTGCTATAGACCCCGACATCAAAGAAACATTCCAGCCCGGGCTTTACCGCGACTTTGTCGTCTATTACAAACTTGTGCTTCATTGGGCTGTAAATAGAGGATAAGAATACTGCAAACCTAAAGGCTGAAAAAGAATCATGGCATTCGAGAAATATCTGCTCAAGCAGCATTATTGCCTTGTCGTTTAGCCTTGAAAGCAGGACAGTCAGCTTTGGCTTTTTCGGATGATCCCTTCCGCTAACCCGTGGATCGAACTCACTCTCGCAACGATCTGCTACCATTTGGAGAATCTGGACAGGGATGTTGTAGCGGCCAAGGCGAGCCTCCAGCTCTGCGCGCTGCTTTGGTGTCAGTATTTGTTGGGTTGTGGACAGGATAAGAACCACTTTTGGTGTGCTTGCGCGACTATTAAACACATCTAGTGGTGCCAGCGCTAAATCAAGTGATACCAATGACGAGTCAGGAGTGCTGATTTTGTAACTCGGAATTAATTTCCCTTAATCCCCTGCGCCACCAATATGGAATAGCATCCCAGCCCGCACTCTTCGCAAATCGGCTTCATGCTCTTTGCGTCCGCGCTCCCTATGCAGCATGGTTGCTTGACCCTGCCCATGTGGTCAAGCGACAGTATGGCCCACGACGGGCAGTCCACAGGCGTCGTACCTTTGCCGCCCCAGTTGCCCTTCATGAGCAATAGTTGCGGGATAGGATTGACAACAAAGTTTGGATATTTTTTCTTCAATTCCACAATGTTGTCAACGACCTGATTGCGTACTTCACCAAACGGCATCATCAACGGGTCGCCCTTGACAAAGGGCGTGTGGAATTGGAAGCCGACCTTGCTGACCTTTCCATGCCATTCCTCCACCAAGTCCGATACAGACGCGTAATTCTTGGAATTTATAGTCATTGAGAGCCATATATCCTTCCATGCAGGCTTGCCATGTCTGCTAGGGCCACCTGTATAATCAAGGATATTTTTCTTTGTTTTTGCATATGCTCCCTTTCCACGAATACAGTCGTGAACCTCCTCTGTACCATCAAGCGATACCCAGTAAAAGTACAGCCCGTCATAGCGCTTTAGCGGAAAAGTTCCGTTTGTGATGACGCAGACTCTTTTTGGCATCATTCTGCAAAAGAGCTCGACGATGTCAGGCCGGAGCGTCGGCTCGCCGCCAACCAATGTCGTGATAAAAATATGTGGCTTGTTAAATTTTTCTTCGATTATCTTCCTCCAATCTTCCACAGTCATGTCCTGCTCTTCCTCCTTGCGGTTGAGCCACCAGTAGCAGTGGGTGCAGTGGAGATTACAGACGTTGTTGACGTCGACAGAGCCGTACATCGGCTGCTTGATGTGGAACAGCCTGTACGCCGTCATCTTTTTGAATATGCTAATGTAAAACGGCATTTCCCTCAAAAGATCCGTTATGCCACGGCCGTAAATCAGGTGAACCATCTATTATAGAGCGAGTATCTACTAATTAAGCCAGTTAGTACAAATTTAGCAGATAAATTATCGGTGGCAGCTGGATTTTGGATTGACTTTCTTATTACTACTTTATGATCGAATTGAGATAATCCTTACAACATTCATCTGAACAGAATGCTAGAAATCCTCTTGTCGTACTCGAATATTGAACGCCTTTAGCCAGGTTATTGAATTCCTCTCCGCATGACTGACATAATATGTACATCCTATCTAGTATAGTTGCGTCTTCAATAAGGCTGTTTGTATCGCGAAAAGTGATTGTCTCAATTTCATGCCTGAACCACGGTGAACTTGCCAACAATTGGTCCTTTTTGTTGGATTCCGGGTTCATAAATAACTAAAGTGGTATCAAAGGAAAACATTGAACATTCGGTTTGCGGTTGAATAGGTAGCTCAGTTAGAATCGCAGTTCATAGCATTATCTCTGCACAGTAACAGAACAGCTCTCTCATACAATTCAATCACCACATAGTTTTCTTTAACTTAAATGCTATTAATGTGTAAGAGTAGCATGTCACAAACATCAACAGCAGCAACAAGATACAACGACGGTAACTTAGAGGCAAGAACGATCCAATTGCGCAATGCAAAGGTTGAAGAAGCACGAATTGAACAGCTGGTCAAATCACAATTTGAGAATTTAGCACCAGACATCCAAGCAAAGCTGAACACCGTAGCATAAAGAAGAAACAGTAGCAGCTAGCAACTGCTGTGTTCTCTTCATTTTGCATTAAAGAAGACTAGTATTAGAATATGCCGCTTCAAAGCTTATAACAGATGCATGACTAGTTACTAGTGATCATTATGATTATTAGCCAAATAACTTCACTCATTGCAAAGTGTCGATATCAAAGCGATGTTGACAAACAAATCCGCATACTTAATGCAATCAATTCAGCGCTTCCGAAATCACTCCAGCTGCAAATGCCGTCACTGCTTACAAATGACTATGTGAGTAGGGCGCTTGATATCATAGAAGATAGAATACTTCCTCATCACTATGCTAGAGCTAACAGTATTCCCGTAGCAATACCAAGAAAAACTATGAACGAAGTAAAACTGTAATCCTGCTTATATAGCTGAATTGCGTATATAGAGTTGTTAATACCGTAAGAAACTAAATCGTTTCTACTTATGATAATGAAATCTTCAATGATATCTTGTATGTGCGGTAAAGGCCAACAGCTTGTAACAGACTTGGAGTCTGGTGAAATAGCATGTAGCAAGTGCGGCCTGGTATCATCCGATAGAGTCCAAGAAAGTCGCCCAGAATGGCGATCATTCGATTCAGAGAGGAACAATAGATCAAGGGTGGGATCTGCCACTACTCTTGCCTGCCATGACATGGGCTTGGCAACAGTAATCGGAAAAGAAAATAGAGATTCGAGCGGACGTCAGCTTGACCCCTCAATGAATGCAAGTATTCAGAGGCTAAGAACATGGGATTTCAGATCGCAGGCGCATTCGCCTACCCATAGAAATCTTATGCATGCCTTTAGCGAGCTTGGAAGACTGAAGGATAAACTCGGGCTATCTGACGCAATAATGGAAAAGACCGCCTATCTCTACAGAAAGGCTCAGGAAAAACAGCTAGTAAGGGGAAGGTCTACTTCATCCATTTTAGCGGCTGCCATATACGCTGCATGCAGAGAGTTGGGAGCCTCAAGAACATTAAAAGATATGGCTAAGGCGACTGACATCAAGCGCAAGGCTATTTCGCGTAGTTATCGAATTCTTGTTTTGGAACTTGACATCAAGGTGCCTCTGGTGGATCCAATGAAATGCATTGCCAAGATAGCAAACGGGGCGAAATTGACGGAGAAGACGAAACGGATGGCCATGAACACCATGAACGATCTCGTTAGGAAAGAGATTTCTGCAGGCAAGCTTCCTATGGGCCTTGCAGCGACGGTTCTTTACATGTCTTGCTTAGCCAATGGTGAAAGTAAAACTCAAAAAGATATTGCAGATATGGCAGGAGTAACGGAAGTCACTATCAGAAATAGGTTTAAGGACTTACAAGCCAAGCTAGAATTGGAGTAGTATTAGGAGAATTCAATCACATATGGCCAATAACGCGGATGATATGCAGGAAGAGAAAGATTTCAGGAAAAGATATGCTCATGAGCTGCGTAAGAAAAAGATGTGTAGCCGGACTAGTTCGCATTTTGGTTTAGATGAGATATCGGATGAACTATCACGGGTAAAGCATCAAGCAATGATAACGCCAGGACGCAGGGGAGAGCAAATAAAGTATGAGGAAATTAACAATGAGATTCTCAGACGCATAGGTATAGGACATCCTGTGAAGCAGAACAAGTAGTAATTGAGCAGCAATTCTTTTTGTACGTCTGCGATTGTTATGTCATAAGGTCGAGCGCCATTCCAAGCTCTATTATCTCATGTTCTACAGCAGTTTTGTCATTCAGATCAACGGCATATTTCAGAAGCCGCGCACAAGCCTCCAACTGAGCGGATCCGATATCTTTCTTATCCAAGCAAAGATCATGATATCCATGCGAAAATGCATATGATATCTTTCTCTTCTCCGTACATCCACAAGTCTTAGCAACTATCATAACAGGGACTTCTGAATCAGCAATGTTCATACTAAATCATCACACTACCGCAATACCTTCATGGCGCACGTGTCGCAGTATTTCTCTACAATAGTGACATTTTCACCAACATCAAAGCAGACCTCCTGCGTCGCCAAGTTCGCGCAAGTAATACAATACTTCAATTTTTTCTCTTTAATTGTAGTTACAAAGGGTTTGAGGGTTAGCAAAAATTTTGCCATTTCTCTTCACTTTGTATCGCTCCCGATGAACACAATTTTCAACGATGTTGCTATTATAGCTGATGAAGGTACCAAAAATCTAGTGTTGCTTTCTTTCTTGCTAGTCATCACATCTTGGATGCCTTTTACTTATAAGAACGTACTGATCATGGTTGATAGATAAAGTCTGAAGAAGCTCGCTTTTAGAACCACTATCGGCATGAAAACCGTTGCCCCCATTATTACCAACAAGTTCTCATGCTCCAATGATAAAGATAGTCTATTTCGTTCTAAAACATAGAATCACGTGAAAATCACCAAGTTAGTAGGAAATTACTACCATGCGTAAGAGCCTCTTCAGCCAAAATAGACATATGACAACATCAGACAGCAGTAGTAGGATACTAGATGTTGACAGATTTGAGAAAGTCAGGAGGGAAATAATGAGTCGGCTGGGAGTCACTTCAAAGCCCCATCGCTTTGGTGGAACCGAATTCCAAGTAAAGGGCAGAGAAATGGGTTATATGCATGGCGGAAGATTTGCAGACTTTCCTTTTCCGATGAGCGTTCGCAACGAATTGGTTAAAGGCGGAAGAGAGTGGTCGCAACAAAGAGGTTCACCTATCCAATGGATAAGGTTCCAATTCCGCACTTGGATGCACTTGAAACCCCTGCTGACGCTTGGGATTATGCTAGCAAGGTCTATCTTCGCATGAGCCAGCGGGTTTTGTTTGATCGCCACCTTGAACCAACCACAGATGCAGAACTTGCTGACGGCATCTGATGTGTAAACGTCTCATGTTGGTTCTTCTCCCATGCTTTGTATTATGGCGAATTTTGCGTTTAGCTCTTTCGGTCTCTCTCTATCTATGCATTCGCAGAGTCATCCACAATGCGCTGATTCTCCACCGCCCTTTTGCTTGCCGCAATAAGCGCTGCAATCTGTTCTTGCAGGCGCTTGTTGTCCTCTTTTAATTCCAGATAGCCTTCCTTCAACACATCAATATCTGCAACTTCGACGCGGAGCCTGTCCACCTGCTGCCTCAGTTCGCTCTCCTGTGAAAGCGACAGCGCGGGGATAGCCTTCACAAACTCGGTCAACAGCTCGCCTTCTGTTGGCCGCAGATAAGAACCTTCAAGGCCGGGTGCTGCGTGGCCTATCAAAAGTTCCTTTGCGATCATGTTGCAGCCTGCGTTTACAAGCGCGTGGTTGACGTATTTGCGTATGCCGTGGAACAGCATTATGTCGTGCCTGTCCTGTCTTCTTCTCTTTTTTCTGCCTTCTTCCTCTTTTTTCTCCTTTGGCCTTATTCCTACGCTGCGCGTGAGTCTTGCGAAAGCCATGTCCAGCGCCCCAAGTGTCACCGGCTTTGGCTGGCCCGCGTTCACAGAATCAAATGCGTCGCGGATCAGAGGCGAGTTAGCAGTTACCTTCTCTCCTGCCATTGTCCTCGCTTCGATATACCTGTCAACCGCCTTTGCCCCTGCCGGAGTCTGGAATGTGACATATTCCGAATCGCCTCCTTCATAGACTGTCAACTTGTAAATATGATGACCTTCAAACCTGTGCTGCCTTCCCTCCCTATCTCTGTATTCGATGGTCTTGGCAAGGCTGCCTACGCGCAGGTCTGGGATAGCGCCTTTGCGAATACCGGTCATAAGGAACGACAGGATGGCTTTTTTGCGAATGTCTGACTGCTCCCACATCTTGACAAGTTCTTCTTTTGTGTAGTCGCGGTCTTTGGTGCGGCCATTGCTCTTTGGGATTCTGCCTTTAAGCCATGTCCAGTTAACGCGGCTCTCCTGCCTATTTTCGACAAACTTCCGGACAGCCGAGAGTGTCAGCCTTATGTTTGATGTAGACGCGCCAGCCTTTGCCATTTGCTTGATATGCTCAACTATCTTGTCCTCAAGTTCTCGCCCGTCCATTTTCAATAACTCATTGCAGGATTCCGATGCTTTCAGCGCTTTTCTGAACTCTGAAAAATGAATTTCGTAGTTTTTTCGTGTGTAAGGGTTATCCAAAGCGTCTAAATATGTCTGATAAGCGTTAGTGTCTGATTGACCTTGGTTGCTTTAACCACAGAAAAAAGATATGGAAGCCTGTTATATTAACATAAGGCTTGGTATAGTGGATGCTGTACTTACTATCGAGGAAAAGAGAAGGAATGTCGGTTAACATTGACGAGATAGACGAAAAGATAATCCGCATTTTACAGGCAGACTCCAGAAAAGCATTTGTAGAAATAGCCAACGAGATAGGGCTGTCAGAGTCGGCCGTCAGGCGGAGGGTAAAGAACCTTGTCGACAGCAGTATGATCAAGCGTTTTACGCTCGAGCTTGGCGCAAGCGACAAGACGAGTGCGATAACGCTCATTTCCGTGGCTTCAACTGCAGACACGTCGGCGGTGTCTGGTAGGCTCATGAGGCTGGGCGGCGTAGAGGTGGTCTACGAGATAACTGGCCAGTACGACATTGCAGCAATAATCGCGGCGCCGGCGATAGCGGAAATAAACAAGTGCATAGACGACATACGCAAGATAGAAGGTGTGTCAGACACTAACACTGTTATCATATTGAAGACAATACGTTAGCCTCTGTGACCTTTTAATTAGATTATGTGCTACAGTCTCCGGATAGGAAAAAAAGTTTTGAGGACATTTGAAAACAAGGACAAAGGAGCAAGCCCGGTAAAGGTTCCTGCTTCTGCCTGGAAGGTGCTTGCCGTCCTTAGCAGCATTGCTACCATGGTCATGTACGCCGAGACTATGCTGATACCGGCGATACCTGACCTCATCCGAGAGTTCAACGTATTGTATAGCATGTCGTCGTGGATACTGACTGCTTATCTGATCCCCGGCGCGGTCATGACCCCGATAGCCGGCAAACTGTCAGACATATATGGGAAAAAGCGAGTGCTGCTCATCATACTGGCAATCTATACGGTAGGCATCGCCATTGCCGGGTTCTCGACAACTATCTACATGCTGTTCTTTGCAAGGGCAATTCAGGGCATCGGGCTAGCCATGTTCGTTATTGCGTTTGGCATAATACGCGACCAGTTCCCGCGGGAAAAGATCTCTATAGGGCAGGGCGTGATATCGTCGATGTTTGCATCCGGCGCGGTGATCGGCTTTTTGGCCGGCGGCATAATAATCGCCAACTATGGCTGGCACGCCACCTTCCTTACCACGATACCAATTGCCATCGCACTCTTTGTCATCATCTGGCGCTTCAACTACGAGCGCAAGAGGGAACCTTGGAAGCAGCCGGCTGAGAATGTGCCTCCTGCCGACGCTGCCGATGTCCCAAAGGATGTGGACATCAAGGGTGCGGTTGCGCTTGCGACCCTTGTCACGTCGTTCCTAATAACGCTGACATTGCTTGAAACCGGTACTAGCGGCAGCGCCACCTTCATGTCGACTGGACAGATAGCAATATTTGTTGCATTAGGAGTTGTTGCTCTTGCGCTATTCATCTCGATTGAAAAAAAGGCGAAGGCACCGCTAGTTGACTTTAAGCTGATAACGCACAAGGCGATACTGCCGGCCAACCTGATAATCATGATAGTCGGGTTCTCGATGTTCATGGTGTTCCAGACGATACCGGTGCTCGTGCGAAACCCTGAGCCGCTTGGCTTTGGAGGCGACGCAGCTGCGGCCGGCTATGTGCAGCTGCCGTTTGCCATAGTGCTTTTGGTATTCGGCCCCACATCAGGGCTCATTGTGGAAAGGCTGGGCTCGCTCAGACCGATAATCATTGGCACCGCGATCACTACGGCAGGGTTCCTCGGCCTGCTTGCGTTTCACAGCGACTGGGTGGCTGTGGCTGCGAACCTTGCAGTGCTCTCGACAGGGCTGTCCCTCACAAACGTCGGAGCGCTGAACGTAACCTTGCTTGCGACGCCCATCCAGTTCACAGGCATGTCGCTTGGGATGAATACGCTTCTGCGCATTGTTGGGTGCTCGATAGGCCCGGCCCTTGCCGGCGTATACATGCAGATGTACCAGCAAACGCTGCTGATAGAAGGCAATTCTGTGGCGTTTCCATCGATGCAAGCTTACCAGATCATATTCCTGACAGCAGTATTACTGTCTGTTGCGTCTATTTCGATGGCGATATACCTGAAGAGCCGGCTGAAAAAGATGGCGATACCCAACCTTACCTGATTTGCAAAAAAAGTAGTTCATATATTACCCAGTTGCAAAGATCACCCGATGTCGTACAACAGGCCGCAGGCTGACCCCAACGCTGCAAAATACAAGGAAAGGTGCAACAGCATTCTTGCTATTTCACAGCACATCCGCTACGCCGGCGTCATGAACAGGTTTGGCCGCACACTGGCTGGAAACCTCCGCAAGGGATTAGTGCCGCTGCTCAAGCCGGACGAGGCTAGGAACGAGTTCTTTATCGAGGCGACGAGGAACCAGCTCCGCAGGAACTTTGAAAAGTCGATAGGCAGGACAGAGTACACGTTTACCGAGAATGAAAAGGTCAAGATACTGACCATTGCAAGCGAGGAGCACTTTTACTACATCACGATGGACAAGGAGACACCCTCAGGCGAAGTGACGAGGGTTATCGACGCAGCCAAAAAGCTAGTCAGGCAGGCGAAATAAGCGACAGCATCATATGCAATCGATTCGCTGGCTGCATTATAGTTTTCACTTTATATCGTATATTTACATGCTCACATCATGGATGATGATGATATTCTTAGTGCACCAAGCAACGCACACAGTGGCAACATGACTTCTAACGCGACCACCGGCGCAATGCCAAGCAACACAACCAACACTGGCTCGTCGGTTAACGCGACTGGCACTGCAAACAACAGCCAGACAGAAACAGCAGCAGCTGCTTCTGACAACAGCCCAGAATTTATCGAGTAAGGAAGAATATTTCTTCCTTTTCCCTTTTTTCTTTCTTTTTTAGCGCTCCACGCCAAACGACAGCTTGATCGTGGTCTTGTACCGGACTATCTTGCCTGCGCTGTCCACGTCTGCAGTCATGTCCTGAATCTTTATCCCGTGTATCCCGTGCACAGTCTTTTTGGCTTCGTTAATGGCTACCTGAGCCGCGTCCTCCCACCCCTTGTTCGAGATGCCGATGACTTCAATGATTTTTGCTACCGATGATGACATGCAGAGCTTGGAGCAATTATTTATTTACGCAGTACCGAAAAAACATATAGAATATCGTTTGCATAGGCAGGCGATGTTTGGGATGTGGCTAGTCGCGAATTAGGTGTTCGCGAAGCTTTTATCATGGCCAGTTGCCTCTTGTGTTCCTCGACCTCTTCTGCTGCAAAGATGTGAATGATTTTTTGCAGCCCTTGTACATGTAAATCCTATCGATCGCGTTCTTTGTGCTTGGCTGAGCGCCTTCTACGTTTTCTTCCGGCCTAGGAGTCTTTGCCTGGGAGGTGCGCCGCTATCCTGCTGAATCCACTGTTATGGTTTCAGATTCTAGCCTCTGGGTAAAGGGCGTTTCATCAGTGTTTATTACCGGATCGTCTCGCCGACTGAAATGCGACCTGAATTGATGATCTCTATGTGGTTGCTGTTCGCGCTCCCTCCCTTAATCTGGTCGTCGCTGAAAGTTTGGTTGCGTATCTGTAGGCCAGAATCGCGCGAAACATAGTACTCGTACGACTCAATGTCGTCCATGATGTTGTTTGCCACCGTGTTAAATGGCGACCTGAAAGCCATGATGCCAAACTCGGTGTCATAGATCGTGTTGTTGTGCACATAGTTGTTTTCTGTCACGTCGTCGTCCATGTTGTACGGGTTGGCGAAATAGATCCCCCTCTTCACGTCGTAGATGATGTTGCCATATGCCTCATTGTTTGGAGACTCGGCAAAGTAAATGCCCGTAGAGGAATTCCAGACCTCGTTGTACCGGACTATAGAATCGTGCATGTTGCGGGAGGCAACAATGCCCGCCCTGTGGCCGTGGACATTGTTCCCTTCGACTAGCACATTTGAACAATCTAACGAGCAAATGATCCCGACACCTCCATTGTTATACACATAGTTGTTGGTTATCTGCATGTCGCTGGTCCCCGTGTGTGGGTCGATGGCGTATTTGTGATTGTTGCGATACACCGAGTTATCAATGACGACGTCGGTCTGGCTGTTGGTGTAGAACGCGTACCAGTTGTGGTGGAATAGGCTGTCCCTTATCTTGATGTCCGTACCTTCGGTTCCCTCAAAGCTTATTCCGCGTTTTGAGCTGTGCCTCCTTCGATGCCAAGGTATGACATTTCAGAGTCGACGATACTGACTCCTTCGACGTTCCTGCCCCTGAACCATGCCCTCGGTTCGGATCCGCCGTTGTCGACGACAGAATCGTTGGATTCGTCCCATGACGTGTACTTTATTCCAACAAGGTCCGCATAGCCGTTGACTATCACCCCAGTATCGCCTACAAACTTGAGCCAGCTGACGCCGTCGTCCTCCGAAATAGTCAGCCTGTCGCCGTCTTCAACTTCAATTACTGCCCGGATGATGTACTCGCCGTTGCCCTCATCTTCTATCAGGTCATCGGTTCGCTCATCGTCTGAGGCATGATCTGTCAAGTGGGGCCAAGTAGTATCGCAGGTTACTATTATCGTTATCGTATCAGCACCTTCATCAAAAAAGAAGCAGTCGGCGTATGCGGCCTTAGGCTGTTGCTGCAGCAATGCAAAAGAAAATGAGGCCAAGGCCAGTGTCGCTGGAACGCCCATCAGTGATAGCAAGGCAGGAGAAAAAAAGCCAGATTTCTTCATTGGATCCTAACAAAGCACAGATACATAGGCGGATAAATGGGGTATGTAAGCCTATACTAATTATATAATTCTACTAACATATTCTGTCTTTACTTCTAGAGTGTTGTCAGAGGAAATAGGCCATAAAAGGTTCCTGGAACGATATCATCACTTGAAGCGGATTTCAAATGATAGATAATATGTGGAGCTAAAAAGTTTTCTCAGGAAATAAAGGAGGATTTATTTCTATGAGAAACCGATGATCCCTCTCTTCCTCTCCCTCCTCCAAGTGTGTCGACAATACTCTAGGTGGAGGACAGGAAATCGAATCGAGAAAACCATGAATGATGATTTACCAGATACAATTAAAGCTGATTTGGCAGCATTTTGAATCGCTACTCTTCATGTTGGAGTAACATGGTTTCAAATGCCACAGCCTTATCAGGTTCTGACGCATAAATTATGTGGTGATGGTTTTTCAAAAGCCCTCTGATCCATTCACCCCTCATGGATTGCTCTATTCCAGAAATATCGTAATAGCACATCTGCGAACAGTCAAAGTCTTCAAAATGTTCGTGACCCATTTTTTCCACAGCCAATCCCAATTTCATTCCCTCGATTGTTCCTGTGTCCGTTATCGTTCTACCAACAAATCTATAGGGTGGTTTCATGTCTTTAGTAGATTCTTCTCTCAGCCTTTTGAGAGTACGAAGTGCATCGACTTTATTCATATCAGATCTTTCAATGCAATGAATGCGCAAGGACTTTTTCTGCTTGTATGAATCGACATCAATTCCTTCGGCAGATAATCTTTCTTCAATTGTTTTGGGCTTGTCAGGAGTAAAAAAAATGCAAGATTCTCCTTTTTTCAGACCATTCAAAAGATACCGAGCTATGATCAGATCTGCATACTTTTGGTTGTCGTATAGTAGGACTATGTGATCATTTCCTTCCATTCGGTCAAGAAACTTTATTGGTCGATAATTTTTTGCTTTTTCAGCGTTCATAAATCTCCCTCTCTGAAATATCCAAATACTTTATGCCCATTTCAATGACAAAGTCCCTAATCCGATCATAATCTTTCAAAAAATCATGGCCTTTCTAGGTTATCCTGAGAGGATCTTGCATTATCATTTTCTTGCTTTCTAATTCATTTAGATATTTGACGAGTTTATCATAGGCAAGGTTGCTAAGGGACTGAATTCTGGTTGGTTTTGCCTCACCGTTTGGTAATTCGCGCTCGATTGCGCTAAGGATATCGTTGTATATTTCCATCTTGTTTCGCTTGGGTTTTGGCAAATACCATTAGTCGCTCTCTGTTATTAATAAGCCTCCCCTTGGGGCGTAATACCTTTTATATTATTGATGATAGGGCACCTACGAATAATAAAACCGAATCCGCTAAAGAAATGGAGACAGACAATTACGTGGAGCTCTTCTTTTACTGGGTGCCGAAAAAGAACCATGACGCCATGGTGCAGCTAGATAAGCAGTTCGCGGGTGTTTTCGCCAAGCACGGAGGAACCAGGATGGAGTTCTTCCAGCTCAGCAATAGCAAGGCCATGGAAGGTGTGGACAGCATTGCAAAGGTCCTCTCCGTCGGCGAAGACGAGGAACTATGGGTCGAGCTGAATTATTACAAGGACCAGAAACACTATGACGGCACCGTCGCAAAGCTGATGAAGGACGAAAGCGCCGCTGCACTTTTCAAGCAGTTCTCGGACCTGATCACCCAGAAAAAGAGCATGATAATGGGTGGCTTTAGCCGCGTCAGGGTGTAGGAGTAGGAGAAGGAGACATGACCTCAAGAATTAACGCCGCCACGAAATCGCCCGAACGGGAATTGGTCATCACGCGCATATTTTTGATGCGTCGCGCGAACTCGTCTGGAAGGCATGGATCGATTCCTTCGCGGATAAAGAAGGCAACACAGTCCCAGCGATGCGCTACAGAATGAGCCCGGACTTCTTGTTGGAGATGTTGATAACGGTGGTGTTTGAGGAATATGAAGACGACAAGACAAAGCTCACCCTGAATCATTCCGGCATCGATGGCCTCAATGCCGCGGACCGCGGTGATATGCAGCAGGGCTGGAACGAATCTTTCGACAAATTCGCCAATACCTAGCTAAAGTTTGAAACTAGGGAATCAACATGGGAAGAGTAATTTTACAAATGATGATGGTATATCACTTGATGGCTTCTTTGAAGGATCAAACAAAGAATTGGATTGACACATTGTGGATGAAGAATTTAACCAAGGTTAAAGAAAATATTACAACAGAAGAAATCACGAAATTGAAACAACAGCCCAGCAAGGACCTTGTGCTATTCGGCGATGTCTGTATTCCACAAACTCTTGTTAGTCTGGGCTTAATTGATGAATATCGGATTATAGTCAATCCTGTTGTCTTAGGCAACGGCAAACCTTTATTCAAAGATCTAAATGACAAGCCGTCCTACTTGACTTGACTATCGTGCTCATGCATTGCGAGGCGCCACATGCATTGTATGGATATATGCAAGTCAAGGTCTCTGCAAGTGAATCAGGCAGCGGAAAATGGGCCGTAAGGGATTTGAACCCTCGACCTTTCGATTATCAGTCGAACGCTCCACCAAGCTGAGCTAACGGCCCGTTCAAACTTTCAATGGTAGCGTTATTTATTCGTGGTGTGGCAATGTCAGCAACAGTACACTTTTAACCCCATTTCACCATGAATAGTTTCGATCCAAGATAGGCAAAAAAAAGGTACTTTCCGAATCAGAGTTGAAGGAAATGGTGATGCCTCATGAAGGTGAGCTCTTGGGCCGCGTCATCAAGCTGGTTGGAGGCGACAACATAATAGTAAAGTGCACAGACGGCAAGGTGAGGACCTGCCGTATTAGAGGAAAGATAAAGAGAAGGATGTGGATAAGGGACAATGACTTGGTGCTTGTTGCACCTTGGGACTTTCAGTCAGACAGGGCCGACATAATCTGGAGATACATTTCTGCACATGCAGAAAAGATGAAGGCGGATGGCCTGCTCACCGGCCTTGACTAATTCTCTCTCTGCCTGTGTGTGTGTGTGTGTGTGTGTGTGTATTATTTCAACAACAATACAAATCTCCATATAGAACCTGCAGCCAAACACTGCCGCTTGGTCAGGATAGCAAAGAGGCTTGTCCGCTTCAACATGGCAGACGGCGCCTCTGAAAACATCAACACCAGCACTAGGCGTATGCAGTATTCCTGCGAAAAGTGTGGCAAGACCTTTGGCTCGTGGAAGAACCTGCGGCAGCATAAAGTAGAGAGCCACTCTTACTAATAATAATAATAATAATACACTTAAATTATCAAAATCTTGGCTAAAATTCTGTGGGCCGGTAGTTTAGTCCGGTAGAATACCTGCCTTGCATGCTGTCGCAACGGCAGAGGACACGTAGGTGGTCGTGGGTTCGAATCCCACCCGGTCCACTACTACTACTACTACAATAACAACAATAATCTTAGTACTACAAATGCAAGCAATGGAGAACATCAAAAAAGACCTAAGAAAGGCGGCCGATCCAAAGAAGGCTGTCATACTCCAGCGGTTCTTCAAGACGGGGCCTGGCCAGTATGGCGAGGGCGACATTTTCCTCGGCGTCATGGTCCCTGAATCGAGAAAGATAGCCAAGAAGTACAGGAGCGACGCCTCGCTGCAGGACATCAACGCGCTGCTTGAGTCCAAAATTCATGAAGAGCGGCTCGTTGCCCTCCTGATCCTTATGCAAAAATATTCCAGCGGAACTGAAGAGGAAAAAGATGAGATTGCCAAATTTTACATCAAAAATCTGGACATGGTCAACAACTGGGATCTTGTTGATTTGACGGCGCCAAACATACTCGGGGCGCACTTGGCATACGGCGGCAGGTCGCTGCTTTACAAGCTTGCAGGGTCGAGCAACGTCTGGAAGAGGAGGGTCGCCATCGTGGCCACTCTTCACTTCATCAGAAATGACGACTTTTCTGATACACTCAAGATCGCAGAGATGCTTCTTGGCGACAGTCATGACCTCATACACAAGGCCGCCGGGTGGATGCTGCGCGAGGTAGGCAAGAGGGACCTGGCCGCGGTGCAGGCGTTTCTGGACAGCCACTGCACGGCCATGCCTCAAACCATGCTTCGCTATGCCATTGAAAGGCTGCCAGAGAAAAAGCGTCGGTTCTACATGATGAGAAAAACATGACTAAAGGCGTTAGGTTCAAATATGGTGGGAGAGGGATGCAGTTCTACCATGGAATACGTATATGCGGCTTTACTGCTACACAAGTTAAAGCAGAATATCACCGAGGATAGCGTCAAGAGCGTTGTCAAGTCTGCAGGCGCCACTCCGGACGATGTGAGGGTAAAGGCGCTGGTAGCGGCGTTGAGCGAAGTCAACATTGAAGAGGCGCTCAAGGCGGCCCCGGTTGCAATGGCAGCAGCAACAGCGGCTCCTGCGGCAGGTGGCGCAGCCCCAGCGGCAGGGGGAGCGGCTCCATCCAAGGCAGCTGAAGAAAAGAAGGAAGAGAAGAAAGAGGAAGAAGCGCTCGAAGGGCTCTCTTCCCTGTTCGGCTAAGAACTTTTTTCTCTTTTTACTTGGCCTATTGAACTCTCTCCTATTTTCCTTAAGAAATTAATCCGTTCCTCCTTATCCATATTCTGCAGATAGGAGGTATTCAGTAAAAAATCCTTCAATCTATCTTGTGAACTAGCTGCTGCAGCACCCTGTATTGGAGTTGTTGTCGTAGGCTGAGCAGGAGAGGAAGGTGAAGGCGGAGTTAATGTTTGGAAAATTTTAGAAACATCCATACCTGCCATACCTGCTGAAGTGAACTGCTGATCTGCCATCTTCTCGCCTATCCTCCTCCAAAATCCCCTGTGCATCTCCTCTAGCGCAATATCAAACCAATTGAGATCCTTCTTTGGTTTTGGTCTTTGAAATATAGGAATCGGTGGCGGGATCATACCCGTTGTCAAGGCGGTCCTATAACTTGCCTCCGTCACTATGTAGCCATAGCCCCTTCAACATTCTTTACATGTCGACGACCACTTCTGGCAGATGCAAATCCACGGCCGCATTTGATACACACATATCTTGGTAGACTTACCATGTTGCGAACATCTGCCGTACAGTGCTGCGCAGCGCAGCACTGTACTACAGCAATATCTGCTATCTTTTCAATATTTAAAGTCATCGCTAGCGGTCAGTAGGACGTTAAAAAATTGAGGCAGAGCAGCTACTGTGGGCTGTAGCCCTTTTCCTTTGCCTTGTTTGCCACGGCCTGAGCCTTGGCATTTGCCCTTGGCAGCACAAAGTCTGCAGTCTCGGGCGTGATGTATCCTGCCTCTGCTGCAAGCGATCTTGCCTGCTGCTGCGCTTTTACCAAGAGCGGCTTGACCGTTTCCGGTGTCATGTAGCCCGCTTCTGTAGCCAGCGCAAGGGCCTGCTGGAACGACCTGACAAGCTCTGCCTTGTAGTCGTCGAGGTTGATCCTCAGGTCCTGCTCCTTGAAGAGCAAGCCTTCCGCAATTGCAAAGTTGACTGCAATGCCGGCTTCTATCGGCTTGACGTTGAGCTTGCTAAGGAGCGACGCAAGCTGGGTCGAGATGACGTCGCCGGGTTTTGCTACCGCCGTATCCTTGGCAATCCAGATCGTGCCCTGATCTATCCTTGTCGGGACGTTTGCCACCTTGAACTCTGACAGGACCGGTCCGGGCGTGATGCCCGTGTTGCCAGCCGGGATGACAATCTCTTTGGTGGCAATGTCTCGGCCCTTGGCTGCCAAGAACACCTTGTTCTGCGCAAATATCAGGTTTAGCTTGAACGGGCTGATGTTGGTGAACATGAGGGCGCACTGGCCTTCCAGCTGCTTGCTCAGGTTCTCGATGCCTGCTACGCCCTTGACCTTTTCAAATGCCCTGATCGCGACCTTGTTCTTGATTATCCTTATCTTGATGTCGTTTCTGAACTTTTTGCGGATCGCCATCAGCTGCGTGGCGCGGACCTTGGTCATCTTTGACAATGCAATGACGTTGTATTTTGTAGGAAGCTCCTGCAGCTCCTGGTACATCATGCGCTTCTTCTTCGGGTAGTGCTTGCGCGCCAGTGGTGCCATCTGGGACATGTTACTTCTGCTGCTCCTTTTCTTTGAGCGCGGTCAGCTTTGCCGCCTTGCTCATAGTGAACTTGACCATCGCGTTTCTGATGTTCTTGTCGCCCTGCGGCAGCTTTTTCTCTATCGCTGCAATGATTGCGCTTGCGTTTTCCACTAGCTGGCCGTCTTCCATCTTTTCGTCGCCTATCTTGGCAGAGACGTTAAGCTGATTCTTTGCCTTGACTCTCACAGAGTTCTTGAAGCGCGCTGCAATGTTTTCCACCGGAGCCCCGTACGGCAACGGCGTCGGCATCTTGCCCTTGGGCCCCAGCAACTGGCCGAGCGAGCGGCCTATAGAGGCCATCTGAGCGGTGTCTGCCAGGAAAAAGTCATGCGCCCTGACCACCTTGCGGGCTTCACGCTTGTTGGTGCCCAGCCTGTCAAGCTCTGCCGGCTCCATCACCCTGTCGATTCCTGCCTTGCGGGCCCTGCTTCCCATGTCGCCGGAGGCGATCACGCAGACACTCGGGACCTTGCTAGACTTGTGAGGGAGAGCCACCACCTCGTTGAGGTTGAACCCCTTCTTTACATCGATATCCTTGAGAATAAGCGTCAACTCTGCAGACTGGGTAAACTTGCGCTTGGCCGCTCCCTCCCGCGCCCTCTTGACCAGCTCTGCTATCTGGGTATTTGTTACCATGCTCGGCTATCTCTTTATATTCAGATTGAACACAAAAAGCCACTTTTAATCTTTGTTCTCCACAGCTCTGAAGACATGCTGGGCTACCTGGACTGCAAGCGCACCTCAACAATCAGAGCTGCAAGGAAAACTGAAAGTGTCGTCCTATTTGCCAATACGCTGCCAAGTTTGGTTGCGAGCAACTTTATAGATGCTCTATATAGAGCCATCTTCTATAATCAACTGTTCTCAGCGCTGTAGCACTTGTACCAAAGAGGTTTTTGCTGCTGTACTACTACTCAGGTTCATTTTTGTCTATATGAGTCCCTCCAGGTTATGCAGCACTATTCCCTGGCCATCGGTAGTGCTTTTCTCATCGCTTGGGTCTTGATACGCAAATAATGCCGTTTCGCGCCGTTCCGAACCTTCCTCGGAGTTTATGACGAAGCTGGCCAAGAGCCAGTTGTTTAGGCCCTCTAGGACGTCTTCTTGTTCGTTTGTTAGCTCCTCGTCCGGTATCAGACTAAGCGGATTAACGACTCTTTCAATCGGTTTTTGCAAAGTCACGTTGCCATCATACTCTTTCTCGAGGTAAAACCGGAGAAAGCTGGGACTGCCAACTACCCACTCAGGCATCTCTTGCTCGTCAACCGTCACAAGAAGTACGCCATCACCATCACTACCGTCTTCTTCGGTTCCTAATTCCGGCGCTCTGCTCCCTACGCTGATAACTTGGCTGTCGTCTGGCGTTTGTCCCCATACTACTGCCCATGCCATGGTTTGGAAAATAATCACGGCCGTAAGCAGGGCTAAGCCGAAGATGAGCAGCAGTCTATCGTAACGGCTCATTTTTTCAGTGACCCCATCTCCATCATCTGCTCTTTTGCTGCAGCTGTTGTTGCTGTTGCTGTAACCATCACTAACAAAATGAACGACGTTGTTACGAAGCCTAATACCTTCTTGGTCTTCTTCTTGATGACCATTATGTGATATCATCCGATATACACCTCCGATAACATCAAGAAATACATAGTGAATGATGACTCTAGTGACAGCCTCTATCCTGCTGTGGCGCGTTATTCTCCGTGCGCACATATAACGAACAAAGAGCTCTTGAGCACGGTCATCCAGCCACGTATCGCCTGCACCATCTCATCAGTGACAGCAGATTGCATCTTCTTTCAAGGCTAAAATAGCGCGCGACATGCATTAATCACCATGAGCAACCACGATGATGATTGGGACGAAGACGAGAAAATAATTGGCAAGGCCCTGAAAGACCTCCGAAACCTAAACATACAAAGTCACTCGCCTGTAGTCGGAAGGGACTTACGTGAAATAATCCTAGGGCAGATGGAGTTGTCACATGCACTATTCGATAGACAACACAGAGATGTATTGAAACAAATGAAGCTAAACAGCGACGTCTCTGAAAGAGAACACCGAGATATAGGTGAACTTCATGAAAGCGTAAAGCTATTCATTACCTCTTCAAAGCGGGTAGAGAAGCTGACTTATGCATTGATTGGGCTGACAGGCATCCTTACTGCGATGACATACTTGCTAATCCTCTCTGAATAAGGAAAAAAGACAGAGGCAGGCCCTAGTCGCCGCATGGACTCAACAGAATAGACGGCTTTCGGGCCCGGAACTGAATCAAGCTGTGGACGTCCGTAACCCACTTTGGCATTTCACTCTCGTTTATCGTGAATAGCAGCATGACCTTTCTCGATTCTCGCGCATGCTGTTCAAGGCAAGCATGGCAATGTCCGGATTTTGGCTCGTTCATGGCACAGCAAACGCAGTTGTCAATTCTGGAAATATCAATGGGCGAGTTCGATGAGTCAGAGACATCGTCAGGCTTGAAGACGACTACAGGCGGTGAAAGATATATTTATTATATCATTCCGGCAGGACGCGCGACCCGTCTGCCGTCATTGCAAACCGGAATATCTTGTCCACTTCGGAATCTTCAAAGATGTCCGAGTCGTGGGTTATTATTATCATCTGAGCAAGCGGCCCGGTGCCCTCCCTGAACGCTTCAGATATTATCTTGACAAGTGCCTTCCTCCTTTCTTCGTCCAAGTGCGTGGTTGGCTCGTCTAGAATTACAAAATCGAGCTTGTTTGAGCCCATCATGTACGCGATGGCAAGCCTGAGAGCGAGAGCGGCTGCGACCTTTTCGCCGCCGCTCAATGAATCCATGTCTATTTCGCCATGCCGCCCGTAGCAGGTTATCGCTATTTCTCGTGCCTTTTCCGCAAGCTCGATTCTTGAAATGCCGATGTTAAAGAGCGACGCGTATTCGGACGCCTTGCTCGATATCACGGAAAGAGCCCACGAGCGCAGGCTCATGCCCACAGTCCCGTCCCTGTTGAACACATGCGACCGTATCTTTTCCAGCGTCTTGACAAACCCTGAGGCCTCCCGCAGCCGCTCTGTGGCTTTCTTTGCAGAATCTATCGCCATTCTGGCGTCGTCTATCGTTTTCTGGTGTGCGCCCATCTTGGCGCTTGTTTCCTGCAGCCTTTCCAACATCTTTGTCCTTTCCAGCTTGGCGTCGGTGTACTGGTGGTAGCTAAAGCCCCGGACCCGCTCCCTCAGCGTCGCTATCTCTTCAGCAAGCGCCCTTGAGACGCCGTCGATTGCCATCTGGAAGGGGTCGTTGCCTACCTTGACAATCTCTTTTGGCAGCTTGGCTAGATCATTTTTCTTGCTGTCTAGATCGGCCTCTAGCTTGGACACGTCGTCAGTCGAGTGAATTGAATTATTCAAGAGGAACTTGTCTGCCGCTGCGATTTTCTTGTCCTGCTCGGTGAGCTGCTGCTCTTCCTTTTTCAATTCAACCCGGGTCTGCCGCAGCCTGGATTTTTCGTCAGCCCTGCGCTTGATCTCTGCTTGTATATGCCCGGTGTCAAACATTTCGTTCACCTTTGAAACAGGCGAATTGCATACCGGACATTTGCCGTCGACTACTTGAAGCCGGCCGGCGCATTCCAAGAGTCCGCGCAGCTTGCCAGACATGCCCTCGTTTTCCTCCGTCTTTGCCTGAACTTCTTCTACTTCGGCCTTGACCATTTCAAGCCGCATATGCACCTCGTCTCTATCCTTGAGCACCAAAAGCGAGCCCTTGGCTTCCCTGGCGAGCCTCTCGAGCCTTGACACTTCGCTTGCAATGAGGCTGCGCTTTTCATTAGCGTGGCGCACGAGCAGCTTCTCTCTGTTCTGGAGCTCCTGCGTCTTTTGAACCATCGGCTCGAGCCTTTCAATCTCTTTTTCCAGCTGAGCTATCCTGCCCTCCAGCAGCCTTTTTTCGTCTTCAAATTCTGCCAGAAGCGACCCGGCCTGCTTTAGCGCCTGCTCCTTTTCTTCTATCAGCTTTTCGATC
>Ga0126312_10000298_pt1 | contig 27467 bp, 27 predicted proteins | sample Plot104A_FD_92537 | JGI IMG/M metagenome (GOLD analysis project Ga0126312, IMG submission 92537) | Serpentine soil microbial communities from UC McLaughlin Reserve, CA, USA - Plot104A | ecosystem: Environmental > Terrestrial > Soil > Grasslands | place: USA: UC McLaughlin Reserve, Lake County... | reverse complement strand
GTAGGCATCGGCGCCCTCTACCGTCGCTACGCCTCCAAGGAGGAGCTTCTTCAGCGGCTCGCCGCCGAAGGCCTACAGCAATACATCGACGCCGTCGAGGAAGCCCTCGCCCAGGATGATGGCGACCCCTGGAGCGCCTTCTCCGAGTTCATGCGCCGAATCGTGGACACCGACACCCACTCGCTGACGCTGAGCCTGGCCGGTACCTTCTCCCCCACCGAGGAGCTGAACCGCGAAGCCGCAAGAGCCCAGGAGCTCAACGTGCGGCTGTTCGAGAGCACCAAGGCCGCGGGCGCTATCAGGCCCGGCATCGAGGTCGTCGACATCAGCCTGCTGTTCGAGCAGCTAGCGGCCGTCCGCGTCGCAGACGAGGCGCGGACCCGGCAGCTACGCCACCGGTACCTCGCGTTGATCCTCGACGCCCTGCACGCCTCTTCTGGGACCCACCTGCCCGGCCCGCCCCCTAGCTGGGAGGAGATCGCCCAGCGCTGGGAGACCTAGATCGCGGGCTGCTCGACCACCTCCTACGCGCATTCGCTGCAAAGGCTAACTTCGTAGAAGTCCGTACAGAAAACTGTCTGAAAAGGGGTACGGGCGACGCTCCGAGCGTGGATTTGGCTCCTATATGGAGACCCAAATGCCGTTTCGGAGGCCCCTAAGGCTGCCATCGCAGGCGCATCCGAGACTTTTCAGACAGTTTCTGTCGACAATTCATATCACTCCTCATTCGAGTATGGCGTGAGTCCCGTATCCTCGAAAAAGCTCAGCGTGCGCCTCCTTTCTTAAACTCTGGTCAATTTTATGCGTTGCGCGCCCTCTTCTGTTAGCAAGGCTTCGAACCTAAAGCCTTGTGTAGTAAACCTGTAACTACCAGGAGACGTAGAATTTACACAACTCCCTCATTCAGAGCACCACACCTCACAGCCTTCGCAGGGACCGGGATCCAGGCTGTCGGCGACCATGCGCTGTTTTTCGTCCCTTACCTCGATGAACTCCATTCGCAGCTCGTCCCCCAAGACGGTGAACTCGCGCTCTATCTGGAGGCGGCCATCTTTGAAGTTAGCGTAGACGGTTACGCCAACGTCCACGGGGAACTCGTAGACAGCTTCGAGGATGAGGGCGTAGCCGGCCAAAGTGAGAGGATGGAAGTCTCTCTTCTCGTCGTTGAAGATGATGTTGAGGATGCAGGGTTCGCCGAGGTTGAGGAGGTCGGTTGAGAGGTGTCTGCTGAGTCCGAGGAACGCTCCGTCGAGCATCTGGCCTAAAGTGATGGGGAGCACCTGGGCGACGAGGGCGTCGGTGCCGATGCGGGGGAACTGGCTCAGGGCTTCACGAAGGCGGAACTCTGTGGCGTCGGCTTCGTAGCTTACGATGGTGCGAGCCTCGGGGAGGTCCGGTTCGGGGAAGCTTCGGATCTCCTGCATTGCCTCTTCGGGGTTCCCGGCGCTACGCTGGTAGAGGGTCTTCTTGGCGTGGACGACCCAGTCGCGCAAAGCGCCGTGGAGAGCGCCGCCCAGGATCATCTTCTCGTTCGGGTCCGGCTCAGCGTCGAGGACGCGCCGGGCATAGACGTCGCGGCCCGTGGCGCAGTAGGCGTTTGCGCTTCGGCGAGGCCCAGAGGGATCTCGTAGGGCGAGAGAAGCGGTGGGGCGGACCAGCTCCACCCGCGCAAGGTGTCGTCAATGCCGAGCTTGCGGGCCTGCGGGATAGTCCCCCTGAGGAGTCGCTTACGCTCTTCGGTGGTTGGCATGAACATCTTTTATCTTCCGGTCAGCACGTCGCCGCAGAAACGCCGGTACTCGCAATCCGTGCAGCGCCTGCGGTGCGGGGTGGGATGGGGCAGGAGTTCGTATGCTATCGAGGCGCGAAGCTCGGCCAGGATCTTCTTTACGTGGGCGCGCATGGCGAGGGTGATGGGGACTTCCTGGGCTTTCTTCGCCGGGGTGAGGTAGGCGAAGGTGCGGCTTACGGTGCCGCTGAAGGTGTGCTCGGCGAGCATGGCGTAGGCTGTGAGCTGGTACTTGTGGTGGAGTCCGATCTCGGCGGCCATCTTGTACTCGACAGGGATGATCTCGTGCGGGGTGAAGATGACCATGTCGATCTTGCCGCGCAAACCCAGGCTCTTCGAGTACAGGTCTACCCCGAACCGGCGCTCGCCCTCCTTTATGCCGTACGCCTTGAGGGTGCGGCGGGCTTCTCTGGCAGAGGTGGTCTCGTGCTCCTCATTGCCGAGGTCCATCTTGGCGGTGACGAGACGCTCCAGCGGCAGGACGTATTGATAGTATGGGATGCGCGGGCAGTAGGTGTGCTGCCGGATGTCGGTCACGGTCAAGTCAAGCGTGCTCAACGACGATCTCCTTCGTCAAGGCCAGGTCGCGAGTGCAGACCGGCTGCAGCCGGATGTTGCCCTCCTTCTTGCCCACAGTCTTCTTGAGGCGCAGCATCAGCTCCTCGCGGCGATTGCGGTCGAGGTCGCCGGCGAAGGCGGAGTACTGGATGCGACTCAAGCCGTAGTCCTTGCACCGCTCGGAGATCTTTTGCCGGATCTTGTCGTCCGGGATGTCGTAGATCAAGATCACGTAACCCACTACCAGCTTCCCACAAACGGCTTGTAGAGAACCCCGTCCCGCACGAAGCTCGCCACGCTCCTCGCCTGGATGTGGATGACGTTCTCTAAAGTGTGCTTCCTCTTCCGGTGGGTTACGCGGGTCGCGAGCCTCTCTTTCACCCGCTCGGCAATGAGCTTCCTGGTCTTCTCATCCAGCCGCTCGCCGTCCATCCCGACCTTGAACCCGGTTCCTAAAGTTCCCAGGACCACCCGGTCGACGACCGGCCCTCGGAACTCCTCTATGAGATCCAGGACGAGCGAAGGCTTGCCGGGACGGTCGGTGTGGACGTACCCGGCGAAGGGGTCGAGGCCCGCCCGAGTGGCCGCAGAGAGGATACGGTTGTAGAGGATGCCGTAGCCGTAATTGAGCAGGGAGTTGACAAGGTCGGTGGCTCCTCTCCCCTCGCGACTGAGGAAGTCTGGCACCATCCTCCCGACACCCTCCCAGTAGAGCGCTGCCCCACGTCCTTCGGCGTTGAGTAGTGCCCCGCGCACCTCGTCCACACATGCCCCCTCGACCTTCGCCACTTGGGTGGCGAGTTCCTCGATCTTGTCTATCCTCCCGTAGAGGTACTCGTAAGTAGCCCTGTCGGCGGTCTTGCGGTACTTGGCATGGTACTTGAGGTTGTTAGCGGCGTTCTTGAGCTTGCCGGTGGCGAAGGCCTTGCCAAGGTAGACGCTGCGGCGGTCCTCGTAGGACAAGAGCTGCGCCCGGCGAGTCTTAACCGTTCCTCCAAGGCTCAGAGAGACGAGGCTCGCGTAGGGCACCCCCGAATAACTTATGAACTCTAAGGGGATGCCGTGCTTGACGCACTTGTGTATTGCGGCGGCCGACACGGTAGCGCCTTCGGTAGAGACGATTACGCGCTCCACCTCGAAGAAGGGCCGCTCGAAGATAACCTCCCCCTTCCTCTTCACCACCAGCCGCTCGCTTCTCTTCGAAACCGAGACCCCAAAACCTTCTACGAATACCTCACTCATAAACCCTATCTAGCGGACTCGAGTACTAGTCACCGAAGGTTATTTTCTCAGAGCATCCGGACACAATAGGTACATTCTTGGAGAGGCTGGCGATTTTTCGAAAGAGTTTTAGGAGTATATGTCCAGCGTGCTTTTTACGAAGCGCAAGAACTCTTCTTTGAGAGTTGGACCGCCGAGGACTTCGGCGTCGGAGCCTAAAGAGACGATCTCACGCACCGTCCAGAAGACGCTTGGAGTCGTTCCCTCAATGATGGCGCCCCCGTCTTCGAGGCACTCTATCGTGGCTGCGTCATCGGGAATTATACTTTTGCCGTAGGCGATGAAAGCGTTCTCGCTAAGGCGAATGCTGACAGGATCAAAGGTACTGATGTGTGCTTCGGGGGAGAACTTATCCGGCAGCATCCTCGCCTCTTTGATCCGGTTAATCCTGAACTCGGTTACCAGAGCCTTGTCAGGCTCGTAGGCATAGAGGCGATGAGCCTTCTGGGCGTACGCAACACGCAGGGGTTCGACCGTCCTCCGGTCCGTGGTACCTGAGGAGAGGCTATGGTAGAGCATCTCTACCCTCTGGTGCCGGAAAATTGCCTGCCGCAAGGTGTCTATGACTCGCGGATCCTCTGGAGGATCACTGGCCGAGGTGAGTTCGAACTCGATGCTGCCCCGGTCCACGAACTTGGCCACCTCTTTTGGTAAGGCTTTTCGCACCTTCTGTGCCGCCGAGGCGAATTGCTCCCCGTATACAGGCTCCCTCTTCGCTAGTGACTGAAGGACGTTGAGCGTCGCCAGTGCCTCATGCGCACTCAAGGGCAGCTTAACGGGGGAGTCAAGCAGATCGTACCGTCCCCCGCTACGATCGATCTGAAATCCTGCATCGCGCAAGGCTCCTAGGTACCGGCGGAGCGTCCGCTCGTCCCGGCTCATGCCTATGCCCTCAAGAACACTCAGAAGCTGCTGGTTCGATTGGGGGCCCTCAGAAAGAGCCTGCAGCAAGCTTAGCGTACCTCGTGTGGCTTCCATCCTAGCATCCACCCTAATCCCCCTTTCGCAAGCCCCCATGACAAGGAGCTACAAACATAAAGGATGTTCTCGCTACTTTGTTCCAAAGAGTAGACGTTTTGCCCGCAAAAGTAGTGGAACCTGAGTTTCGCAAGTCCCTGAGACTTCCTTTCAGAAGGGCCGTTTGCGAGTCCTAGCCTCTAGTAAGAGGGTATGCTAGGGTTCACATAGCAGCATCTGACCGTTGAAAACCGCCAAAGATGGCGGCTCATACTAAGAACAATGTGGTACAAGGGTCGGTTGAAGAGCTACTCCCGTTAGATAGGGAACTGAGGGACCCCTACTAGGAGAGGAGCGCCGCGGTGAGAACGGGTTGAAGAGCTACTCCCGTTAGATAGGGAACTGAGGGCTGAGGGAACTGAGGGCTGGCTTTCCTCATTGCACAATCTCCGCGTGTACCGTTGAAGAGCTACTCCCGTTAGATAGGGAACTGAGGGTTCCTCCAGCGCTCGATAAGTTTTGCACCATCTAGCCTCGGTCTGCTCGACAGGGGTTCGAGGGTTGTCCCGTGTCTGGATTGCTGTTATAATATGTGCATGCACATAAATAGACGCAGCGTGGACGATGTCATCGAGAGCATCGCTGAGATGAACGAGCGAGAGTTGGATAGGCTCCAGGCTGCTATAGACCGCCGCCGACGCGGCTCCCTCCAGGAGAAGAAGCAGAGCACCGTCCTGGAGCGCCGCAATTATCGGAACGGAGTCTTGCAGCTAGAGGGTCGGACGTACCGGCGCAAGAAGGACGGCGAGCTAACGGAAAGAGGGCCGTACTGGTACTTCCACTACCGCCAGGGCGGCAGGCAGCGCACCCTCTACATTGGCAAGACCGATAACCCAGAGGCGAAGGTGGACGAGATTATGGAGGGAGAGTAAAGAATGCAGAGCACCAACGGCCACGGTTCCAGGAGGGTGATCCTCTATGCCCGTGTCTCTACTGAAGAGCAAGCACGTAGCGGCTACTCTCTAGCCCAGCAGCTAGAAGCATTGCGGGAGTACGCGGCCCGAGAGGGGTATGAGGTTCTGGAGGAAGTGACGGACCCCGGCCAGAGCGGGGCGAGCCTGGAGAGGCCGGGAATGGACCGGGTGCGGGACCTCGTAGCCGCCGGTGGCGTCTCGGTAGTGCTTGCCCAGGATCGCGATCGGTTCGCCCGAGAGCCGGCTTACCACTATCTGCTAAGGCGAGAGTTTGAGGAGTACGGCTGCAAGGTAAGAGCCCTGAACGATAGGGGAGACGATAGCCCTGAGGGGGAGCTAACCGACGGCATCCTGGACCAGTTGGCCAAGTATGAGAGGGCGAAAGTAGCGGAGAGGACCCGACGGGGACTGCTACGCAAGGCGAGGGAGGGAAAGCTCATAGCCGGGCACGTTCCGAACTATGGTTTCCGCTATAACCAAGCCCGCGACGGCTACGTAGTGGACGATGAACGTATGACGATAGTGCGGCGGATCTTTCGCATGGTGGGAGCAGAAGGGATGCCAATCCATAGGGTCAAGCGCGTTCTCGAGCGCGAGGGAGTACCGACAGCTAAAGGTGCAAGTTACTGGAACAACACATCGATCCGCGACATCCTCTTAGATGACGTATACAAGCCGCACTCTTACGCGGAACTAGAGGTGTTGATGACACCGGAGGTGGCGGCGAAACTGAACCCTGAGGAACGGTATGGTATCTGGTGGTTCAATCGCCGACGCGTCTCGGTGCGACAGGTCACCGAGACCAGTTCCGACGGACGCTCCTATCGCCGCCACCAGAAGACCGTGTTTAGGCCTCGCGAAGAGTGGATCGCGGTACCTGTACCAGATGCAGGTGTTCCCCGCGAGCTGGTGGACCGCGCAAGAGAGGCCATCGCGGATAACCGTCGGCCGTCCTCGGCGGGGGATAGATTTTGGGAGCTTTCAGGCGGTGTGTTTTTCTGCGGCGTTTGTGGGTGCCGGATGCGCCCGGACCGCAAGCGCAGAAGTTCGAGGGACGGGCGACTCTACTATTACTACCGCTGCCCGACGCGACACCGCAAGGGCAAGGACGCTTGCTCGCAGGGGTGCAGCTACCGAGCCGAAGAGACAGAGGCCCTCGCGTGGGGATTCGTCTCCGACCTGCTGAAAGACCCAGACCGGCTGCGAGCAGGACTTGAGAGGATGATAGATCGAGAGCGCGATGGCTTGCGCGGTGACCCTGAGGGCGGAGCCACGGCGTGGTTGCGTAAACTCGCAGAAGCCGACAGCAAGCGGGCACGATTTCAGGATATGGCGGCCGAGGGACTCGTCACCTTCGACGAGCTACGGGCCAAGCTCGTAGAGCTGGACGAGACGCGCAGGAACGCCGAACGCGAGCTAAGTCTTCTCCAAAACCGCGCTGAGCGCCTAGAGGCCCTTCAGCGGGACAAGGACACCGTACTCGCTTCTTTGGAGGGCCCCCTGATTAAGGGCCTTGACGAGCTCGCGCCGGAGGAGCGCCACCAACTTTACAAGATGCTCAGGATACGCCTAACCGCATACCCAGACGGCGACCTGGAGCTCAATGGAGAGTTCAGCGGCAAGCTCTGCGTGTGTACCTCAGATGCAACACAGGGGGGGGCTTGCCGAATACCCATTACCACGGCAGGGCCGCCGACATTCGGAGGGTTGACGGCAAGCCGGTGCGGGGCAACGGCGCCGATCGGAACGTTCTGGACGTCGGCAGGGCCCTCGCCAACATCCCCCCACAACAAAGGCCCGACCAGATAATAGGTCCGTCGAGCTGGACGGAGGCCTTGGGCCGCTCGAGCCGCGAGGGTTGGATCCTGGACGACGACCAGCTGGAGCTCCACGAAGATCACCTCCACATCGGCTACCTATCTGAAGGCTCAACCTCCAACACCAGATAGGCGAGGAATTGCCCGCTGACAAAAACCCAGATAAACGATATTTCTTGACATTATCACGATATATCGTGATACACTGCAAAGTGAGTTGGAATTCGGTTGGGGTGCGTTCTACGAGGGTGGTAACGGCATCGAGGGAAGGAACGGAGGCGAGATGAGAGGCCCGGGAAGGATGGTTTACGCGGGAATGGGGCAGAGGATGGGGCCGTACTCGAGACATGAGCCTCCCGTCCCGCAGGCGCTTAGCTTGCTGGTTGGAGGGGTGGTCTTCTTGTTTGCGACGGCTGCGCTCTTCTCTGGCTTCTTCCCGTTCGTTCTCTTCTTCTGGATGCTCCCCTTCTTCCTGATACCGGCATTCGGGGTTGCCGCCAGGGGGATGGCGGGCCTTTTGGCGGCTCGGCCTCGTCGGGTTTCTGAAGGCGATAAGGAGAAAGAGCTTCTCAAGACGCTCGCTCGGCATGGGGAGATCACCGCTGCCCGTGCCGCGCTCGAGACTACGCTCAGCGTGTCCGAGGCGGACCGAATGCTCTCCGAGCTGGCGCAGAGCGGGCACATAGAGGTGCGCGCGCACGAAGGAAGGTTGGGGTACGCTCTCTGGGACCACGACCGGTCGGAGCTGACGGCATCAAGCCGTCAGCTCCGACCGTAACGCTACGCCTGCGGAAAGAGGCAAGACTGTGTTCGGACTGCGCACGATGAAGGGGTTTTTCGGCCCGGGTAGAGGGAGAGGGTTCGGCCCGAGACGAGGGCGTATGTTCGAGAAGGGCGACCTGAAGTACGTGATCCTGGACCTCCTCGAGGCCAAGCCCTCCCACGGCTACGAGGTGATCCGGGCCTTGGAGGAGCGCTTCCGCGGGTTCTATTCGCCGAGCCCGGGCTCCGTCTACCCCACTCTCCAGCTGTTGGAAGACCTCGGCTACGTCGTCGCCACCCAGCGAGACGGCAAGAAGGTCTACGAGATCACCGACGAGGGACGGAAGTTCCTGGAAGAGCACCGGCAGTCCGTCGAGAACATCTGGGAACGCGTGGGCGGAGGATGGGACCCCGAGCTCATGGGGGAGATGCACGAGATCCGGCACGAGCTGGGGGATCTCGCCCGGCTGTTTGGTCGCAAGATGCGGACCGGGAGGGTGAACCGGGACAAGCTGCGCCTCGTCCGCGAGGTGATCGTAAGGGCGATACGGGATATAGAGGATATCCTGGAAGAACGAGGTGACACCGGGAGTACCCGCACGTAGGAGCGGTTTTCCGTCCCCCGAGACGGACAACGCGAACAGCCCCGTCGCCACGAAGAAGGCCGCCCTGGACAAATTTATGTTAACATTGTAACAAATGGCGCCGAGGTCGAAGATCCGGTAGGGTGCTTTTCTAACCTTTTCTAACCTCGAACGCCTTTCTTACACTCACCTCGACCCGCTTACCCTTTTGGGGAACGCTCGAAGGGGGTAGGCTGTCTTTAGAGCGGAGTGCCAGCGAGAGGAGGAGTGATGTCTGAGCCCAACCAGAGCAGTGAGCTCGAAGAGGCGACGAGGGAGTACGTGGAGAGGCTGAAGGAGACTTACCCGAACATAAACGAGCGAGATCTGTACGAGCTGGTGTACGAGATCGCACGCCAGAGGGTAGAGGAAGCCCGGAGGTAGGGAAAGGACGACGAACCATGCCGGAGGTGCACGTCTACGTCCACAAACCGCCGGAGAAGGACGTTTCGGACCTGGAAGAAGTCGAGGAAAACCTAAGGCGGCTCAGCCACGTCCTCGAGGTCGAAGCCGACCCCTTGGTGAACGTCGTGGCCGTTACGTTCGAAGGGGGGCGGCCAGAGCAGGAGGAGATAGAGCGCGCCATCGAGGAAGCCGGTTACGAGGTCTCCAGGCTCTCCACAAGGACGGACTTCCCTACGGAGTAGGAATTGCCACTCCCCTTCGTGACTTGCGTAGCGCTCTCGCTTGCCGCCGGAACACCGTAGGTCCAAGATTTCCTAGTCTGGGTTTGCTACCCTTAGACGCTTCGGCATACTAATAACGCAAGGGCAAAGAGAGGGGGACCCTTGTACACGAAACTCGCGCTAAGCCTTTGCGCTCTCGGTGTTCTCGTGCTGGTCGGGACGTTCGCCACCCTGTCCTGGGGCGAAGGAATAAGGAACATCTTCAAGGACGACCCCGTCGGGACGGGTCCCGTAGGAGGACGCGAAGACGCGGCGGAACCTTCCGAAGAGCGAGCAGAGAACGCGACCCAGGAAACGGTCGGAGGGTCCGGCGACGAACCGAACCCTGACCGTCCGACGCAGACCACGGAACCAGAAAAGCCCGCTAGCGATGCGGGCGAGGGAGAGGTAGCGGGTGCCCAAGAGGTACCCCCTTACGCGGTCCTGCGAGAAAGGGAAACCGAGGAGGTGCGAGAGATCCTCATCAAGACCAGGGCGACGAGGGAGCAGCAGATGCGCCTCGTCGCCGAGGACTTGAGGCCTTACGCCCCGAAAGACGGGATCCTGCTTCTCGAGTTCCGTCGGGAGGCGGAGAACGGAGCATTGGAGGAGACCGGCTTCGCCCTGGTGTTCGACAGCAGGCTGGCTGCCGCGGCACCCTACCTGAGCTACACTGAGGAGGAGAAAGAGGCCATCTTCGAAGAAGAAGGCGGCATCCGGGTCGTGGGCTATGAAGAGTTCAAAGAGGAAAACCCGAACCTCGTAGACGAGCTCGAAAGCCTGCTGTTCTAGGGGAGCCAAGCCCTCCTCAATCGGTGGGAACGCCGGCTAACCGGATATACGACCCTGGATCGGTAGCTACCCAAAGATCCCTCCAAGGAACTCTCGCGCCCTAGAGAAGAGCCCTTCCGCGGTGTAGGAGATCCTGTCCCACCAAGAAGCCTCTTCGTAGCCTTCCTGGGCGACCAGGGGGCTCGTTCCGACGCTTTGCCCGTCGACCAGGACCTCGACCTCGCCGAGTTCCTCGCCGGCAGCGGCCGAAGGAGGGGCTTCCTCCGTGGTCACCCTCCGCTCTACCTCGGAGCTGGCGTCTGCCAAGGCGCTCACCTCTTCGACGGCCGTGAGGTTTATAGACTCTTCCGTGCGGTAGGGCAGGGACAGCTCCCCGTAGACCTCGTCCTGGTTTACCAGCGGACGGTTCTCGTAGCGCCCGAAGGCGTACTCCAGCGCCGCCTCCGTTGCCTGGTAGCGCTGGTCGGAGTCTTCTGCACCAATGACGACCGCTATAAAGGACTCGTCGTTGCTCTCGGCGGAGGCGACGAGGTTGGCGCCTGCCTGGGGTGTGGTCCCGGTCTTGACGCCGGTCGCCGGCGGGTAGGTGCTCAAGAGCTGATTAGTGTTGAAGATCTCTATCTCCCTGTTCTGAGTGCTGATGGTGGCTTCCCTGGTGTCGACTATCTCGGCGAACAGGGGATACTTCAGCGCTTCCTGGGTCAGGGTAGTAAGGTCCCTGGCGCTCGAGTAATTGCCGTTGGTGTCCAGGCCGGCGGGGGTCTCGAAGTTGGTCTCCTCGAGGCCAAGCTCGGAGGCCTTGTCGTTCATCATCCCCACGAAGTTCTCCACGCTGCCATCGCCCACGTGCTCGGCCAGGGCGTAGACCGCTTCGGTGCCGGACGGAACCAGGGAGGCCACCAAAAGGTCCCGGACGCTCAGGCGCTCGCCCGCTATGAGCCCCACGTTGCTGTAGGTCGTTCCCACGTAGGACTCGGCCTCACTGGAGATCGTCACCTCCTCGTCCAGGTCGACCCCTTCCTCCAGCACCACGAATGCCGACATGATCTTGGTCACGGACCCTATGGGGAGCTGCTCGTCGGGGTTTTCGCCCACGAGGTACCTGCTACTGTTGGCGTCCGCGAGTGACCAGGCGCTGGCCTCGATCTCCGGGGGCTCCGACAGCTGTGCGCCGCGGGCACCCTCGGTAGTTCCCGCTTGGGCCTCGGCCAACGATCCGGCGCCGGGCACCAGCAGTAGCGCGAGCGTCATCAAAACCAGCGTTACAGCGGTCTTCGGGTGCTCGATCCTCATGGGTTTAATCCTCGTTCTCATCGACCTCTTTCTCTCTACTGTATCCGAGCGGGAGCCATAAGCTCACGTTGGGGCGTGCGCTCTCTTACCACTTGCGCCGCCGATGGTACCAAGAACATTACGCACGGACAGGCCGGATGTGTTCATAGGTTCCTGCAAAACCTTCTTATAGCTCCACAGCAGATCCGTATTGGCGCACGAACCGAGCCTACCCGGTGAGCCGCTTCGTCAACAGCCCCTCTAATGACACGAACCCGCCTGCGTAGAGCCCGTAAGCTAAACGGAAGCCGAAGAAAAACTCCCCGGCTGGGGAGTCGGAGACTCAGGGAAAGGGCCCGCTGGGGGAGGAGTGGGGCATCAATATAAGCGCTCCACCGTCCGGGAGTCTTTGGACACGGAGAGGAATCCGCCCGGCGATCTTGGCTACCTAATGCTCCGGAGGGCGCAAAGGCGCCGAAAGCAGGCTTCGATCCGGGAACCGGTACTCCCCTTACCGACCCGAGAGCGACTCGCCTTCTCTCGCGAGCAGAACGCTCAGCCGGGACAACCTGTCTATACCTGCCTGTGTTCCCGCGGGCCCGTCGGCGACCCGCCGGACCTGCTCGCCCAAGACTAAAAGGAGCTGCCCCACGGCGGCCGGGTCAAAATCGTCCGCCAAAAGCTGCCCTTTCAAGGCGCCCAGGTTCTCGGCCACGGCCCTAAGCTCGGGGCTTTCAAGTGCCGCCAACTTCTCCTCCCAGCTTTCGATCTCGGGTAGCGCCGCCTCTATCCCTAGCCGCTGCACACCGCCTTGCAGGGAAGCCACGGTCCGGTCGAGGGCGTCCCTTACCTCGTTCGCTGCCACTCCTCTACCTTGATCCTTCCGGTCGAGTGCTACTTCTCGCTCTGCGAGTGTTCCCCGATGCTGCCGGGGACGAACGGGAGAAGCATACCCGAGGTTGACGGCCCTTGTCGGGAGGCGTAACGTTCCCGAACTCTTCCTATCCGATACGTCTACGTACCGGATAGGAAGAGGAGGTGAAAACGTGCGCGGAGTAGTGAGCCTGGCGATAAGTGTCCTGGTCATGGTATTGCTGGTCATGGTCACACTGCAGCTCCTCTAAAGACCCTCCCCTAAGCTCCGATTACAAGGGTGGCCGACGAGCGAGCCAGGGTTTCTTCGCTCCAACCGGCCAGTTTTCTTCGCCCGTCTTCTAATGGGGCTCCTAATACGCTAAACTCGTGAGGGAAAGCGCGATCCGGCCTCAAGGTGGAAGGGCGTGGGGGTTAACGGGGAGAGAGAACCTATCGTGCAGGTCAGCGGCCTCGGCTACCGCTACAGAGGGCAGAAGGAGGCTGCCTTGCGGGGCGTCGACCTTGAGGTCGGCGAGGGTGAGTTCGTGGTCGTCATGGGGCCTTCGGGGGCAGGGAAGAGCACCCTTTGCGTATCTTTGAACGGGCTCATTCCACACTTCTTCCGTGGCCGGATGGAGGGGGAAGTAAAGATCAGGGGCCACTCCACCCGCGATAGTAAGGTGGGGGAGTTCACCCGCGAAGTGGGCCTCGTCTTCCAGGACTTCGAGGCCCAGCTTTTCTCGACGAACGTAGAGCTGGAGGTCGCCTTCGGCCCGGAGAATTTCCAGGTCGAGCACGAGGAGATGGTGCGGTGCGTGCGCAACGCTTTGGAATGGGTGCGTCTCGAAGGGTTCGAAGGGCGTCAGCCGGCTACTCTCTCGGGCGGGCAGAAGCAGCGTCTCGCTATAGCCTCGGTGCTGGCGATGGAGCCGCGTATACTGTGCCTGGACGAGCCCACCACCGACCTCGACCCGACGGGGAAGCTGGGGGTATTCGAGGTTGCCGAGAAACTCAGGGACAGGGACGATGTCACGCTCGTCGTCGTCGAGCACGAGACCGAGGAGACTTTGGACGCCGATCGGATCGTGGTCCTCAAAGACGGCGTGGTCGTCCGGGACGGATCGGCGCGGGAGGTCTTGCGCGACGTGGAGCTCCTCGAAGGGGCCGGGGTCATGCCGCTACAGGTGGCACGCTTCTTCTACGAACTCGGCCTCGGAGAACAGCTACCCCTGACACCCGAAGAAGGCATCGAGGAGTTTCGGCGGCGCGGCCTAGAGGTTAGCCTGGAGCGCCACGAGGAACTCGTCGAGGCGGACAGGGAGCGTGAGGAGAGCTATGGCGAGCCCATTATCCAGGTCGAGGGGTTGACGTACCGCTACCCGAACGGCGTCGTGGCCCTGCAGGGCGTGGATCTAACCGTAAGACAGGGCGAGTTTCTCGCGGTCCTGGGCCAGAACGGTTCGGGGAAGACCACGCTCGTCAAGCACTTCAACGGGCTTTTGAAGCCGACGGAGGGCGTGGTCAAGATCGGAGGGGTAGAGACCGTCAAGCAGGGGATACGCCGGCTCGGGCAGAGGGTCGGCTACGTCTTCCAGAACCCGGATCACCAGATCTTCTCGGATACCGTCTTCGACGAGGTGGCCTTCGGCCCGAAGATCCGGGAGATGGAGGAGAACGAGATCGAGAATCGTGTCTCGGAGGCTCTCGCCGCGGTGGGCCTCGAAGGGCGCGGGGGCGAAGACCCGTTCACCCTCACGAAGGGCGAGCGACAGCGGGTCGCAGTGGCTTCGGTTTTGGCTGTCAGGCCAGAGGTCTTGATCCTGGACGAGCCCACGACGGGCCTGGACTACGCTGAGCAGAAGAGGATGATGGAGCTGGTCGAACGCCTCAACGAAGAGGGCTCCACCATAATCGTCGTGACCCACACTATGTGGGTCGTCGCCGAGTACGCCCACCGGTCGGTGGTCGTCCGGGACGGGCAGGTTACTCTGCGCGGTACCGTCCGGGAGGTCTTCGCCGAGGAAGAGGAGCTGCGGGACGCATCTCTCAGGCCCCCACATATCGTCTCTTTCAGCAACTCTTTGGAGGTCCCCGTTCTTTCGGTGGAGGAGATGTTGCGGGTGACCGAGGGAGGATAGATGGACCCGTCCCTGTATTTGGATCGGAACACGTGGGTCCATCGTCTGGATCCCCGAACGAAGATGTTCTTGCTGATAGGCATGTTCGTGCTGCCGTTCGTTTTTCTGGATCCGCTCTACGTGTTGGCCGTGCTCGTTTTGGTACTCTTCTTCGGGTACCTGGCGAAGGCTCTAACGAACCTCCGGCGTATCTGGTTCATCTTGGTCACTATCGCCATCCTGACCGTCATCCTGTGGTCCATCTTCGGCAGCGGGCAAACGCCGCTCTTCCTCTTCGTGGAGCTTGAGGCCCTGCTCTACGGGATCAGCATCGCGCTGCGCATAGACATCACCGTTATCGCGGGCATGATCTTCCTCTCCACCACCCGCAACGAGGAGGTGGCGATCGGGCTGGTCCGGCTCGGGATACCGTACCGGTTCGCCTTCGCGGTCTCCACGGCCCTGAGATTGGTCCCTACGATAGTGGCCACGGGCTTCGCCATCAGTGAAGCTCAGCGCTCCCGCGGTCTCGACTTAGAGTCGGGGAACATCATTCAGCGAATCCGAAAGCACGTACCGCTCTTGGTGCCGGTCTTTGTCTCGACCATCCGCTCGACAAACGTCTTCAGCATGGCGCTGGAGTCCAAAGGGTTCGGGGCCGGCTCCAAGCGTACGTTCTTCCTTAAGACCGCTATGGGATGGCGGGACGTCCTGGTACTGGTGGCGTTCGCGGCGCTCCTGGCCGGTGCCATAACCTTGAGCTTAGCAGGATACGGGGAGCTGGAGGGGTTCAGCCGGTAGAGTAATAGTCGATGAGCTTAAAAGGAGGTATGCAATGAAAGAAGTTCTCACGATGTGGCGGCACACCCAGATGGTGGTGCTGGTCGCTTTGAGCGCCGCGATCTACGCGGCGATCCTGATACCGTTCAAAGGTTTCCCAGTCGTTCCGGGGGCCATCGAGATCCGGCCGGCCAACGCGATCCCGTTCGTCGTTGGACTCCTTTTCGGCCCGGCGGGGGCCTGGGGAGCGGCTATAGGCAACCTGATCGGGGACTTCTTCGGTACTTTGACCCTCGGAAGTATCGGCGGTTTCGTGGGAAACTTCTTCCTGGCCCTGTTGCCGTACAAGATGTGGAGCGCGTACTTCCGGCGCGGGGAGAACACCGAGACCAACGTGGACTCCGGCAAGAAGCTCGGGGTGTACTTCGCTATAGCAGTTCTCGCTTCAGTGGTCTGCGCCACCATAATCTCCTGGTGGGTCGACCTGATAGGGTTCATCCCGTTCACGGCGACTCTGGTACTCGTCGTGTTGAACAACGCCATAATGGGGATTATTCTAGGGCCGATTCTGCTGCTCGCCCTCTACCCACGGATCAAGCGGTTCGGTCTCCTGTGGACGGAGATAATGGCGCCCGAAGAGGTCTCGGCGTCGGGGCTCCGGAGGGTGGGCAATATCCTGGTGTGGATAGGAGGCATCGGCGGCGCGGCTGCGGGCTTGGTCATTGGCCTCACGGGCGCGGCACCCGGGGGATTGGGAATAGGGTTCGTCGTCGGACTCTTCCTCGTCTTGACCCTGGTCGGCGCCTTCCTGCTCGGTGGGCGGGAGCAGGTCGAGGCCGCCGAGGAGATGATGGGCGCCGAAGAGAGCGAACCCGAGCGGGCAGGCTAGAAGGAGCGCCATGCAGAGCAGCGAGTCTATCGTCAAAGACTCGGCTCTCGCCCCCGAGGGCCACAAAAAGATAGACTGGGCAGCCCAGCACTCGCCGGTCCTGAACGCCGTCCGGGACAAGTACCTCAAGGACGGAAGCTTCGAGAGTCTGAGCGTGGGCGTTGCCCTCCCGATAGAGGCCAAGACCGCGTACCTCACGGTGGTGCTGGCCGAGGCCGGGGCCGATGTGGCCGTGGCAAGCCCAAGCCCCTACCTCATCCAAGACGACGTGGCGGCGGCCCTGGCAGAGCGGGGAGTAACCGTCTACGCCTCCTCGGAGAGCCCCCCGGAGGAGGCCGACCGGGAGTTAGAAAAGGTGCTCGACCGGACCCTAGGAGACGGCAAGCCCGCCGTCCTTATAGACGACCGGGCGGGGCTCGTGCGCCTCGCGCACACCACACGACGAACCCTATTGGAAGGGGTGCGTGGTGCCTCTGAGGAGACGACGACCGGGGTGGCGAAATTTCGGGCGATGGAGCGGGAGGGGGTCTTGGAGTTCCCAGTCATCGTCGCAAACGAGGCTCGGTGCAAGCACCGCTTCGACAACCGCTACGGGACTGGCCAGTCTACCTTGACGGCTATCATGCAGAACACAAACCTGATGGTGGGCGGCAAGCGCGTCGTCGTTTTGGGCTACGGGTGGTGCGGCAAGGGCATCGCCCGCTACTCCGCGGGCTTGGGGGCGAGGGTGACGGTCTGTGAGGTGGACCCGGTGCGAGGGCTCGAGGCGTACGCCGATGGGTTCGACGTACTGCCGGCTTTGGAGGCGGCAGAGATAGGGGAGGTCTTCATCACCGCCACCGGCAGCCGGGACGTGCTAACGGCGGAGCACTTCGAACGGATGCGGGATGGTGCGCTCCTGGCGAACGCCGGCGCGGTGGACGAGGAGATAGACACGACGGGCCTGAGGACGGCGGCCTGGGAAACACGCGAGGTACGTCGCAACGTCGAGGAGTTCGCGATGCCGGACGGCCGGAAGTTGTATCTCATCGGGCACGGCATGGTCGTGAACCTCACGGCCGGGGACGGGCACCCGGTCGAGATCATGGACTTGACGTTCGCTATCCAGGCCCTCTGCGCCCACCACCTGGCGAAAGAGCACGAGAGGCTGGAGCCCACGGTGCACCTGCTCCCGAAAGAGATAGACGACGAGGTAGCTCGCATAAAGCTCAACGCCGTGGGCATGGGGGTGGATGCCCTGACCTCGGAGCAGGAGGAGTTCCTGCTGGGTTGGCGAGATTAGGAGCGCGGGGCCGAGATCCAGGGAGGTGCAGGTGTGACTACAAAGAAGAAAAGCGGATCGAAAACGAACATCCCCGAGGCTACAGACTTCCTAGGGTTGGACGCCCTACTCACGGACGAGGAGCTTAAGGTACGCGAGGAGGTGCGCTCCTTCGTCCACGAGAAGATCAAGCCGAACATCCGGGAGTGGTGGGAGAAGGCGATCTTTCCGCAGGAGATCGTGCCGGAGATGGGCGAGCGGGGCTTGCTCGGGATGCACCTTAAAGGATACAGGTGCGCGGGGAAGAGCGCCGTCTCCTACGGGCTCGCCTGCTTGGAGCTCGAGGCCGGCGACTCGGGGCTTAGGACCTTCGTCAGCGTGCAGGGATCGCTCGCCATGTCGGCGATCTACAAGTTCGGGAGCGAGGAGCAAAAGGAGGAGTGGCTCCCCAAGATGGCCAAGGGCGAAGCGATAGGGTGCTTCGGCCTCACCGAGCCCGAGGCCGGGAGTGACCCCGCGAGCATGAAGACCTTCGCCCGTAAGGACGGCTCCGGGTGGGTCATAGACGGGGAGAAGCGTTGGATCGGGATGGGAACAATAGCGGACGTGGCCGTGATCTGGGCGCAGACCGACGACGGCATCCGGGGCTTTTTGGTCCCGACGGACGAGCAAGGTTTCTCCGCCAGGGACATACAGCAAAAGCTCTCGATGCGCGCCTCCGTCCAGTGCGACCTCTTCCTTAATGAGGTCCGACTCCCCGAAGACGCGATGCTCCCCAAGGCCGAGGGCCTCGGAGGACCGTTCGCGTGCCTCAACGAGGCGCGTTACGGCATTATCTGGGGCTCGATGGGCGCCGCCCGTGACTGCTACGAGGCGGCGCTCGGCTACGCCAAGGAGCGCGAGCAGTTCGGCAAACTCGTCGCTTCCTTCCAGCTCACCCAGCAGAAGCTCGTCGATATGATGCTCGAGATCCAGAAGGGAACTCTGGTCGCCCTACGCATCGGCCGGATGAAGGATGAGGGGACGCTGCGCCCCGAGCACGTCTCCTTCGGCAAGCTCAACAACGTCCGCGAAGCCATAAGGATAGCGCGCGAGGCGCGCACGATCCTGGGCGGCAACGGCATAACCCTCGACTTCCCCGTGATGCGCCACGCCAACAACCTAGAGAGCGTCCTCACCTACGAGGGCACGAGCGAGGTCCACACCCTAATCCTGGGCAACGCCATAACCGGCATCCAGGCCTTTCGATAGCCAAAGGGCGAGAGCGTTGTCCATTCTCCGCCAGGCACCCAACCGTAGTATGGAGTACCTGCGAGGCGTAGACGTGCACGTCCTCGGCGGCGGTGAGATTCGGTAAGGACCGGCGCACGTTCACGACAAGGAGGATCGCGCGTGGAGATAGCGAACGGTACGTTCTTAGTCACAGGCGGAGGCTCGGGTCTGGGGGCGGCAACCGCCCGCCTGCTCGCCGAGTCCGGGGCTAGAGTCCTCGTGGCGGACGTCGACGAAGAGGTGGGGGAGAACACGGCCTCTGGAATAGGCGACGGGGCCCGCTCTGTATACGCCGATGTCACGGACGAAGAGAGCGTACAGAACGCCCTGGACGCGGCCCTCGACGCCTTCGGGAGTTTAAGTGGTATCGTTAACTGCGCGGGCGTTGGCTCTGCTGAGAGGGTGCTCGGCAGGAACGGGCCACATCCTCTGGATGCGTTTGTTCGGACGGTCCAGATCAACCTCATCGGGACCTTCAACGTGGTCCGGCTCGGGGCGGCTGTAATGGCGCAGAACGAGCCTACTACGGACGGGGAGCGTGGGGTGATCGTCAACACAGCCTCGGTGGCGGCGTTCGACGGCCAGATCGGGCAGGTTGCCTACTCGGCTTCGAAGGCCGGCGTGGCCGGCATGATGCTGCCGGTGGCGAGGGAGTTGGCCCAGCACGGGATCCGGGTAATGGCCATAGCCCCGGGCATCTTCGACACGCCGATGCTTGCTGCCCTCCCCGAAGAAGCCCGCGAATCCTTGAGCAAGCAGGTCCCCTTCCCGCCGCGCCTGGGACGGCCGGGGGAGTACGCAGCACTCGTCAAGCACATCATCGAGAACGAGATGCTCAACGGCGAGATAATCCGGCTGGACGGCTCGATTCGCATGGCCGCCAGATAGAGGAAGCTACAGGGGGCGCGACGCAACGCCCACGGCGTCCGCGACGAGCAAGTGCCGGTCGGGGACCTGCCGCCAGCTGGCGTCACCGTCGAAGCGCTCGGAAGCGGCCACTACCGCGTTAGGGAAGGCTTCGCCACCCTCGACGAGGTAAAGGGAATTGCCCGGTCCCTCCGTGGAGTACCGAGCGAACACCATCGCTCTGCTATCCGTCACCCCGATATTCAAGGCGGCGTGGACCCCAAGGTTCGTGCAGACAACCGAGACGTACAGGATGGTCTCGGCGGTCGCCTCAGCCAGAGCGCCGGAATCGCCGGGACTGCCCTTAGTCTCTCGCAGGCGGTCGAGGAAGAGAGCGAAGATCGTCTCGGAGTCCGTCACGCCGAGGAGGCCAGAGTACGAAGCGTCGCTCAAAGAGTCGCGCAGGGGACGCATGGCCGTGGTGCGGAAGTCCTGGATCGCGCCGTTGTGGGCGAAGAGGTAGGGACCGGAGGCGAACGGGGGGACGCCGCTTTCTTCTACGGGGAGGCCCGGGGTAGCGCTCCGAACCGCGGCGAAGACGGTCGAGGAGCGCACTTTGGGCGCTATGCTGGCGAAGCTCCTGTCGGCCCAGATCGGGGCTACGGAGCGGTAGACGGCGGGCTCTTCGTCTACCTCCGGGGCATACCAGCCGGTACCGAAGCCGTCTGCGTTCACCACCCCGCTCATCATCTCCTTCGGCGCGTAGCTCTGGACGAGCAACGAATGCTCCGGCTCTAAGACGAGTGAAGAGAGTTGTATCTCCGTCTCGCCAAGGTACGCGGTCATGCGGCACATTGCTAATCCTCAGCTTTCACTTTTTGTTTTGCTGATGGCTAATAACTACTTCGCACAGCGAAAGCCGCAGAAGAGCTGGCGCCTTACGGGGAAATCCCAGTTGCGGAAGGTGTTGCGCACTGCGGACGGACGGGTGGCCCAGGAGCCACCGCGCAAGACCTTGTAGTCGGGGCCGAAGAAGATCTCGGAATACTCTCTGTACGGGAAGGACTCGAAGCTCGGGTAGGCGTAGAAGTCAGAGGCAGTCCACTCCCAGACGTCCCCGATCATGCCTAAGACCCCGTACGCGCTCGCCCCCGCAGGGTATGCCCCGACCTCCGCCGCTCGAAACGCTAGTTGGTCGAGGTTTGCCCTCTCGGGCGTGGGCGGTTCGTCGCCCCACGGATAAAGCCTCTTGGTGCCCGTCTCTGGGTCCCAAGAGGCCGCTTTCTCCCACTCTTCTTCTGTCGGGAGACGTTTACCGGCCCACCGGGCGTACGAGTCGGCCTCGTACCACGAGACGTGCACGACCGGGGCCGCGGGATTCAAAGGCTCGTCGAAACCGAAGCGCTGCGTCCACCAGCTGTGCAGTTCGGGCTGGTACCAGTGCTTTGGCGCGGCTATGCCCTCCTCTTTGATGTATTCCCAACCCCTTTCTTCCCAGAGCTCCTTTTTCTCGTACCCTCCGGCCTCGACGAACTCCACGAAGGCCTCGTTGGTGACGGGGGTTTTGTCTATAAAGAAGTCGGGGAGGTTCACGACGTGCGCTTCGCGTTCGTTGTCCAGAGCCCACGCGCGGTCTTCGGTGCCCATAACAAACTCACCGGCCGGGACGGGGACCATCTCCCCTTCGACCGAGTTGCTCGCCGGCAATTCGATTTGTGGCTCGGGTTTGTAGCCTTCGCCTTTTTTGAGCTGGAGGGTTTGGAGCATGGTCTCGTTGTGCTGAGCTTCGTGTTGGATGATCATGTTGTAGACGAAGCCGTCTTTGAGGAGTTCGTCGTCGCCGTCGAGGTCTGCGTCTTCAAGGGTTTCGAGGACCGCTTTGCGCGCAGCGTCCAGGTAGAGGTCCGCGTCTTTGCGGTCGAGCAGCTTCAGGGACGGGCGTTCTTCGCGTGGGTGCAGCGAGGCGTCGTACATGTCGTAGAGCTCCCGCTTGGAGAGAATCTTGCCGTGCGCCTTTTGCAGGAGCCACAGCTCCTCGTAGTTCCCGACGTGGCCGTAGTCCCAGATCAGGGGGCTCATTACGGGATCGTGCTGCCTCACGAGCTCCGCTTTGGAGACCTCTTTGAGCAAGAAGCGCGTCCTCTTCCTCCCTTCCTTCAACCTCTCGACGATGGTGTCCTTGATCGCTTCGCGCTTTGTATCCATAGCGTAGATGGTAACGCATTCCCCACGACAGGGGCCGCCGGGGAAAGGGGCTCCCGATGATCTCCGTGTTGGTGTTACGCTGCCGGTGGTGGGTGAGGAGCCGGAAAGGTTTTGAACGATCGCGGAGGAGGTTGCGGTTCATGTATGGGGTTAGGGAGAAGAGCCTGGAGCCAAGAACCTCATAGGGGCACGCTGGGAGGATGGAGATGGGCGAGAGACCGAGCCGGTCTACGATCCGGCGACGGGCAAGGTTGTCACCGAGACCCCTTTGAGTACGGCTGAGGACTAAAGTGAACTTACAAGTGCCACTCTACACTCGAGCGGGGACACATGTATCCCGCAATGGATCAGTTAGGATTCACTAGGCTGAGTAAAATAATAGAAGCAGAAATATTGTTGGGGGTGTCAAGAGGAGTATAAGAGATTCGTCTGCGTGGGCAAGCTTTTGGGCACCGACGGTGAGGTAGAGTGGAGGAGGCCGGGGTGAGCCAGAATAATGCAACGAGCCTGTTGGAGAAGCTCGGATTTCCTGCGTCTCGCTACGTTCGAGGACGCGCCTCCGTTGCCGATATGTTCCGACAGGGCAAGCGTTGCGGAATCTACCTTCTTCACTGCTCCAACGCTGAATATTACGCTGGACAGGCAACAGACGTAACTCGTCGTTACGTACAACACCGCAAAACTCACGCTGATATCGAGCGAATTAGCTTCAAGCGAGTAAGAAGGGACAGGCTGGATATCGAAGAACGGCGAGTCATCTGGGCTTTAGAAGAGGCTGGCATCTACTTGCGCAACATCGCTCTGACAAGCATTCCGCACGGTGCATCCGACTTTGACTTAATAATGGCACCTGAAGAACAAGAGAGATGGCTTGTTGATCCCCAACATAGAGACGTGGGCGGAGAGCGTGTGGAGGACTGCGACCTTCGTAGGAGATATAGGAGCAAGTACCAACGCTTTAAGCGAATGCCCTACGCGGCGGAGGTCATCAAGGTACTGCGGGAGTACGTTCGTACCGGGATACCCGCCGTTCGGCGAGGAGAGGTGTCTTTCTGGAGCTGCTCATGTCTACCGGCATACTCAAACCCTATGAGTACTGTTTACTCAAGGGTGAACGTAAACTGGCAAGAAGTTTTTACAGCTCATACCTCTGGAGAGGAGCTTTTCTTCTCCTGGCATCTCGCTCGCTCCTCGCTTGAAAAGGGCTTTAATCATGGTCTATCGGGGCTTGTCAGGTAGTATCCTGCAGTGAAGTTATCAGATCACCATTATGAGCCAGGGGGACAAGACCAAGTCAACTTATCAGTTCGAGGGATAGGTCCTGTACTCGATCTAATTCGCGACAAGAGCATTCTTTCCGCTGTGCGTTTGTTCAACTGCCGATTGATGAGAAAAGGACCTTGTGCATACAGCAGGTACCATTCTTTAGATCTTGCGGATAATCTCGTCTCAATCTAGTCAGTATCGAAGAAGAATCACCAAACTCGTGAAAGGAGAAAGATGACCAACCCCGACGAGCGAGGGAGTTTGCCCGTCCCCCGGACAGAAGAAGGCAAGGAGGTGGCACGTTGGAACGCCACCCGCCACGACATCAACTCTCCGGCGCCGGTGATCCCAGGCTTGGAGAAGGCCGAAGACTGGGAAGAGCACCGCTCAGGCGTGCTCGATAGCCTCACACCAAAGGGTCACCTGGAGTGCGTGCTCACCGAGCGTGTGGCCCTACTCTTCTGGAGGTTGCACCGCGTAACCCGCTACGAGACCGAGAGCATCTCCCTGGCCCGAGAGAAGATGGCAGAGGACTTAGCCCGAGCCCGGAGGTTCGACTCCGACTTCGGCCCTGGCGATCCGGAAGTCGCGCAAGCCAGCCTGAAGAGAGCCCAAGCCTACTACCGGCTCCTAAAACGCTTTCCCAAGCTCAATGACGACAAGAAGCTCTCCGCCTCCGACGCCCAAAACATACTCTGGGACGTGGCGGAGCACACGGATGCTGCCTCCGAGGGTGAGGTAGAGGTGGAGGACCTCCTGGAAAACCTCTCCTTACCCGGCCTTCCGGGGGTTTTTCCTCTTGGGAGGAGGACGACGACTGGAGTGTCGGGATGGTCCGGGCGGGGATCGAGGCTATCGCCTCATCGGCCGATAGAGATGGTCCTGAGGCCGTGCTGGAGGCTGCTACGAAAAACGCCCAGTGGAAGGCGAAGACAGCGAAGCAAGAAGCCGATAAGGCAGAGCGGGATCTCGAAAGGATGAGCCGGGAGCGTCTGTTGCCCGACGAGAAGACCCTGGAGAAAGTCGCCCTCTACGAGGCTCACCTCTCTCGCCTTTTGCACAAGACCCTACACGAACTGGAAGCCTTACAGACCAGGCGCTTAGGCGGCTCAGCTCCTCTGGCTCGTTTGGATATAGAGGGCTTGCCGGAAAGCTAAAACTGCGAAACGAACTCCTCCATGTTGTGTCTGATGAATTAGGCCGGTTTCCCACTCTGCCAAACCCTGCAGGCGCAGGCAGAGCCTCCGAAGGTGTAGGTGGATTGGGGGAAACGCCTTGGTTACAGTAGAGTCTCTGTTGCGAGGGCACCTACAGAGTGAAGAAACGATCTCGATACACTTTCGTACTACTTTCGTGATGCCCTGGAGGGTCACCTACGCGCGAGCTTTTCGGAAGTGGTGCCCTTTTGCCGCCCGCTTGACGCCTCCTGCCGGGTCACTTACGCGTGATCTTCTCGGAAGCGGTGCCCTTTTGGTGCCCCCTTGGTACCTACCACCTGGTCACTTAGCTTGCATTTTAACTACGCGGACCCCGTCCTCTGTCTCGCTGTTGCGTTGTTGGCCTGGCAGGGGCGAATATCGAGGCGAGAAGCGTTAGCCTTGGCGGCGTGAATACCGAGTGGTTGGGTCAGGTCAGGAGGCTTCAGGCTATCGCCCAATGTGGCCTCACTTATGCTAAGGACCCATACGACTTGCAGCGCCACGAGCAGGTCCGCATGATCGCTGCCGAGATAGCTGCCTCCCGCTCCGAAGCGCCGGCCAGCCGCATCGACGACCTCTTCGAAGGCGAACTTGGATACGCTACGCCCAAGCTCGACATAAGAGCGTTGGTATTGGACGAGAAGGGAGATGTTCTCCTAGTCAAGGAGAAGGAGGACGGGCGTTGGACACTGCCCGGAGGTTGGGTAGACGTGGGAGAGTCCCCGAGCGAGGCGGTGGAGAGGGAGGTCGAGGAGGAGTCCGGCAACCGGGTACGCGCGGTCAGGTGGTTGGCGCTGTGGGATAGGGACAAGCACCCGCACCCGCCCATGCCCTTCCATGTCTACAAGATCGTCTTTCAGAGGGAACTCTTGGGCGGCGACCCTTTGGCGGCGAGCACGGAGACTGAGGGCGTGGGGTTCTTCCCCAAGGAGGCGCTGCCGGAGCTTTCCTTGGGGCGCATCACCTCGGGGCAGATCGAGAGGCTCATCGGGCGTGCCACCGATCGCAGCGGGACGGCGGATTTCGACTAGCCCCGCTTCGGGCGCAACAACCGACATCATTTCCCGGCCGCCGAGAACACTAACAATTCGGGTCGGGTGCAGCGAAAAATCAAGGGCCTCATCAAAGCCGCCGGGTAGCGCCCGTGTGGGACACAGGGACTCCGATCCATCCACCACGGCGCATGACAAGTCGCCGAATGGCGCAGCATCCTAGGGTTCTTCACCCATCCAGGAGCAGCCATTACTTAAAAGCCAAAATCAGAATGCGTTTCAAAATTCCTCTTTACATGTCGCAAGAAACAAAAGCATACGCCAGACCTCCCTACGTTACCCTGCACGCTCGCGCTAACACACGGTTGCATATTAATCAGATTCCAAGATAATCAGTTTTAGTTCGAGCGCCATCTATCTCTACCAGTGCAGACGCACGTCCCTTACGATGGGAAAGGCAGGTGGCACCGTTGCTCCATACTAGACCACTTTCCGAGCAGACTTTCGCGGACGTCGAGGCCTTCTTGCAGCAGGGGGCGGCTGAAAACCTGGCTCTGGACTACAAGCGCGATCTTGGCGACTCGTCCGGCGCTCGTGCCGAGATGTGCAAAGACGTCTCCGCCTTCGCCAACTCGCAGGGCGGAGAGATCGTCTACGGTGTAGAGGAGAACCAGGACCGCACGCCGAGGCTGCCGGTGTTCGGCACGCCCCGCACCTTCGGGCGGCAAAACGTCGAGGAGTGGGCGGTGCAGGTCCTACAGAGCGGCGTGCAATCCCGGATGGCTTTCGAGGTCGAGGCGTTTGAACTGCCGAACGACCCAGATCGGTGCGTACTCGTCGTGAGGACGCAGACCAGCCCCGCCGCCCCGCACATGGTCACGTTCAAGGAGGACAACCGCTACTACGGCAGGTTCTACAGGCGGAGTAACTTCGGGAACAGGATTGCTGAGGAGTACGAGGTGAGAGAAATGATGGAGAGAGCCGGGAGGCTGTACCTGGGCTTGGAGGACGAGCTGGGACGCAGGGGGTACTCTGACCCCCTCTCGGCGGGCTTCGGGAAGAGCCCCTACAACCTCCGCCTCGCGTTCCGCTCGCCGAATGGGGAGTATTTGGGAACGTCCAGGTGGGTGTCTTTTCTTCTGTTGCCAACCTTGCCCCCGGGGACGGCCTCGGCCGATCGCGAGGACTGGCTGCGCTGGCTCGATCCCAACGAACGGAAGTACGAGCCGGAGCCGAACGAACTGTACGTGCCCAGCGCCTTGCGGAGGCCCGTACTTGGCGGGATAGCGAGCCTCAAACCTGGCTTAGAGGACGGGGAGACGAGCGCGAACCTCCTGGAGGCGTACCTGCGGGTAGGATTCGACGGCTCCGTGGAGTACGGGTTCGCGCCGGTAGGCGCGACAGAATCACCGGAAGGGCCAGTGTCCTACTTCATGGGGAGAAAGATTCTGGTGAGGCTCTGGCAGACTCTAGGCTTCGCCGCCGAGGTGAGGGCGCGCCTCTCAATAGCGACGCCACACCTCCTAAGTGTCAACCTCAAAAGTATGGGAGGAGCGATCCTGACGGACTTCGCGAAGGGCTGGGAGAATCCCACGAGCGACCCCAGGGAGCTGCAAAGGGCGCTGAGGTGCCTCGAACCCAACGTCCAAATCCGGCGGGAGTTACGAGCTGAAGACTTTGAAGAGATTTCGGCCGGAACCGCCTCCGAGCCACCGCGACAGGTAAGGCAGCTCGGCAGCGACGTCTGCTTCGCCTTCGGCATAGCGGAGCCGGTGATGTTCGCCCGGAGGTGAAGGCGACGTGGGACCGGCCGAGTGCCTACTGACCGTACCTCCCTCTCCTGTTGCGCAGGGCCGCCAACCCGCTCTATCTACATCCTGCTCGTCAGCAGGACCTGAGTAACCATTCCGCCGTCGAGGATGTGCGCGAGCCAACAACCTAACCACAATAAGCTTCGCCGCGTGCCGTGCACTTTACGCAAGATAGCGCTTTGCGGGGTATGGCGAAGAGGTGGTGATCGAGCGAGAGTCAGACGGCAACCCTGACGGCAACCTCATCCGGAAAAGACTGGAAAAGAGAGGAGTAGGAGCCGAACACAGCACGCGAAAAGCTGCATATTTGCAGCTTAAACAGGAAAAGGCCGGACAAGGCCGGAAGTGGCGGGACCCGGATTCGAACCGGGGACACCATGATTTTCAGTCATGTGCTCTACTACGTTGAGCTATCCCACCACCTCAGAAAGGCTTGCCATAAGAAGAGAGCAGGGTACAAGAAGACCCAGCTCTCTTGATTCTG
>Ga0126312_10000297_pt1 | contig 27477 bp, 26 predicted proteins | sample Plot104A_FD_92537 | JGI IMG/M metagenome (GOLD analysis project Ga0126312, IMG submission 92537) | Serpentine soil microbial communities from UC McLaughlin Reserve, CA, USA - Plot104A | ecosystem: Environmental > Terrestrial > Soil > Grasslands | place: USA: UC McLaughlin Reserve, Lake County... | reverse complement strand
GAGCCGTCGAACCGGGTCCGCCTCGATGTCCGCAGACGTCGTCAGCGAGATCGGAACGCCGGGGCATGCCGCACGTACAGCGCGCACCGCGGCCGCGCATGGTCCCGCGGCCAACGTCTGCCTCCCTGATTCGTCGTAGGCGTGGAAATGCAGGACGTGCGCGCCTGCCGCCATGGCCGCACGCGCCTGCGCGGCGATCTCTTCCGGCCTCCGCGCATTCGCCGGGTGCTCGCGCGCGTTCAGCGCCGCCCCGAGCAACAGCTGCGCCATAGCGCAACACTAGACGTGCGTTCGAGGATGTTCCAGATCACGTGCGGCGGATGGCGATCGCTCCTGGGCCAAACGACTGAGGGCCGCTCGCGCGGCCCTGGCAGTCGTGAGATCCGGGGCGGCAGCCGTTCGCTGCCGCCCCGGCCCGTTACTCAGTTGCAGTTGCCGCCGCCGATCGGGTTCCGCTGTTCGCAGGTCAGGTCTTTGAACTCGGCGGTGTGGGGGACGTTCTGCACCCAGCCGTTGTAAACGACGGGGATGGGCAGGACGCCCTGTCCGCCCATGCCCGCGTTGCCGGTCACGACGTCGTCCGACTTGGTGCCCGGCGCTGCGGTCAGGAGCACCCGCCCCGCCACTTTGGCGTCCGCGGCGCTGCCGTCGCCGTTGGGATCGGGGTCGACGACGAGCACCTCGTTCGAAAACTTGCTCGCGACGTAGGCGTAGTAGCCGCCGCCCTTCTTGGCCCCGAAGTTGACGCCGTGGCAGCCGAAGTCGCACGGGAGGCTCTTCACCAGCGTGTCGGTGGCCGTGTCGATGATCGTCATCGTGGCCGTCAACGTGTTCGGGGTGAAGACCCACTTGCCGTCCGGGCTGACGGGCGTCTGGATCGGGAACCCGCCGTACCCTCCGCTGACCGAGCCGGAGATGGGGTCGTAGTTGGCGAGCAGGTCGATGTTCTTGATCAGCGTCGGATGGGGCGTGGTCAGGTCGATCACGCTGATCGTGCTCGAGAGGAAGTTCGAGACGTAGTACTTGCTGTTGTCCGGCATGATGCTGCTCGCGATCGGCAGCGTTCCGGTGGCGACCTTCGGTTCGATCGTTCCGGGCGCGATGTGGACGACGGTCGAGTCGTTCGTGTTCGAGTTCGGCGTCACCATCGTGTGGCCGTCGGAGGACATCCAGTGGGCGTGGGGCTGCCCTGGATTGCCGGAGTCCTGAACCTCGATCTTCCGGTCGACGTGCCCCGCGTGCGGGCTCAGCTCTACGACCGAGCCTTCGCCGTTGATCGAGACGTGCACCTGGTCGGTGTCGACGCGCGTCATGACGTGCGCCGGCGCTGCACCCACCTTGATGTTCCGCAGCAGAGCGCCGGTCCTGCGGTTGAAGACGCTCAGCTTGTCGTCGAACCACTGCGTCTGGTAGATGACCGACTGCGCGCGATCGGTCCACATGTTGTGCGGGTTGTTCATGTTCACCGACGGCAGTGCGACCTTGCGCGTCACGGCCCAGTCGGTGGCGTCGACCGCAGTCGCGGTTCCCGGCTTGGTCTTCGCCGCGGTCTGCTCGTACTCGGTATCGATCCAGACCTCGCCGATGCCCTTCCCCGTGGGCGGTATAGCGGCGGGCAGCGCCACGGGCTCGTGGAAGTAGGCCTGGAACGCCGCGTTCAGATCGGGTACGAGGACCGGGTTGCTGTTCTTGTCGTACGCAAGTACCGGCACGGCGGGATAGGTGGGATCCCAGGTCGAGCCCGCCTTGGAGTAGACCTGGTAGTTCTGCGGGTTCGTGATGTTGATGAACGACCGCACCAGCCGGAACGCGAGATCCGATGCCGTCGGGACGGTGCCTCCGCTGAGCAGCGTGGTGGTCTTCCCGAGATCGAGTCCGTCCGTCGCCGGATCGTCGACGATCACTCCACCGAGCATGAACGGGTGCAGCTTGCAGACGAAGACGTAGAGGCCCGCCATCGTCAACTGCACTTCTTCGACGCCGTCGTCGTACGCATGCGGTTGGTCGAACGGCATGTTGTCCGCACCGGTCGGCCAGAGCAGGCTGGTCGCGGTGTGGACCGTGTTCGTTTGCGCGCCGACCTGGAACCGGATCGTGTCGCCCGGCTGCGCGACGATGAGCGAGCGCGTCCCGGCGATGTCGATCCCTGAGTCGAACCAGTTCCCCGGATTGTCAGTCAGCTGGAACGTGTGCGTGACCGCCGCCCGAGTCGCGTTGGCAGGCGCGTCGCCGGCGAGGCCGACGCCGCTGAACACGAACGTGAACACCGCGGCGGTTGCAGCGACGACGACCGCGCGGGTCCACCGCTGCCGGCGCCGGTCCCTGGTGGTGCGCTCCAGGAGCAACAGCCCGAAGAGCATCAGCGGCACCGCGGCGAGCTCGCCGAGGGCAGCATCGCGCAGCCCGTGCTCCAGCGTCCCGAAGATTCCGGTCGACGCCTCGATTCCGCCCTGGCCTGCGTCGTGGTGATGCGCGAGCGTCTCGTCGCCTGATAGCGCGCCGTCGATGGCGTCGTGCGCCTGGACCGAGGGGACGAGAAGCAGCCCGAACACGGCCGAGATGAATCCGGCGCGCATGATCGGGCCGAAGCGGCGACCGAGTCGAAGCCCGGCCGCGACGGCCAGGATCGCCAGCGGGAACGCCAGCAGCGTGTCTCGGAAGATGTGCGCGAGGTGTGCTCCCGCCCCGTGCTCCTCGGTTCCGCCGAGAACGAGCGAATGGAAGGTGTGCTCCCAGCCGATCACGCCGAATGCGAGCAGCGAGGCCAGCAGGAGCACGTGGCGGCTGAACGCGAGCGTCGCGCTTGTTTCTAAACGCTTGCTGTCCGGTCTCGAGTTTGACGTGGTGAACATAGGCTCTCCTTCGTTCGTGTCCGAATCAGGCTCGAGCAGCCTGGCTCACGAACGAGACACGGAGAAGGAGCGTGGCCGACGCCTGGCCGCGGTCTACCGCCAGAGCTGCGGCGGTTTCCCGCCACGCTCGAGCGAACGAGACTGCGGCTTTCAGCGACTCGCGGCGAAGTGGAAGCGCAGCGCCGCTCGCGGGCTGACCGTCCGCAGCATGAGCATGAGCGCGGTCAGGCCGACGAGTGTATTCACGAGCGTGACTCCGACCTGCATGCCGACGGAGAACGAGACGGCCCCGGCGAGCGGCACGACGCCGCGCAACGCGTACGCCGTCAGCACCTGCTGGGTTCCGACGCCGCCCGGAACGGGCACCGCGGTCGAGAGACCGTTGAAGACGACGACGAGCGCCGCGGTGGCAAGGCCGGCCTGGATGCCGAAGGCCGACAGGACGAGGAAGGCGACCCCGACCCGGCAGGCCCAGGCAGCCAGCTGCAACGGCAGGACGCTGTGCAGGTAGCGGCGCGGGGTGCGAAGGATGGCCGCACCCTGAGCGAGGTGCGCCACCAGCGTTCGCGCCCGGCGCGGTCGTAGCTTCAGCGCCACGGCGGCGAGAGCGACGAGGCCGATAGCAGCGATGATGGGTGTCGCTCCGAGGGACGGGATCTCGACCGGTGCGACGCCGGTGACCACGAGCACGCCGAGGAGGGCGGCGCCGAGCAATCCGTCGAGCAGCATCACGACGCCGAGGGTCGCCGCGAGCGTCGACAGGCACGAGTCGTGGATTCGGCTGCGGATCAGGGCGAGCTTCGCGAATTCGCCGCCCTTCGCGGGCAGGAACGAGTTGAGCGCGACGCCGGCGAGGAACGAGCCCGTCACGGACGTGACCGGCACGCACCGCTTCGGGTACGCGGCGCAGATCACGCTGCGCCAGACCATCGCGCGGAGGCCGAGCCCCGCCAGCTGCAGGATCAGTGCAGGCAGGAGGAAGCGACGGTCGACGTCGGCCAGCTGCTCGGCGGCGGCCTCGATCGCCTCGAGGCCTCGGTGGAAGAGATTCAAGCGGCCGCCTCGGGCGCCGCTAGACCCGAGATCACAGCCGGCCGGTCACTGATCAGGCCGTCCACGCCGAGGCGGACGAGCTCGGTGGCACGCGCGAGGTCGTTGACGGGCCAGGTCATCACGACCCCGGCGACGCGACGGAGCTCCGTCACGGCCGCGAGGTCCAGCAGGCGCTCATGGATCGACACGCCTTCGATACGGCCGACGCTCCCGCGTCGGATCAACGTGCGGAGCTGCTTCGCGGTTCCGACGGAATGGATGCGGCGGACGGGAAGACCTTCGAATGCCGCGAGCAGCGGCCAGGCGCGCGTGCAGATGGTCACGCGGCGCTCACCGAGATACGGCTCCAGTGTCTCGATCACGCACTCGGCGAGCCGCGGGTCCCGTCCCTTCAGATCGAGCATCAGCTCTGTTTCGGGCGCGGCGGCGGCGAGCAGCTCGGAAAGCAGGAGGCGCGGCCGCCACGGCGGCGCGAGCTCCCAGCGGTCCCAGAACAGCGGCAGTGGGCCGAGCGTCTTCAGGTGGCGGACTTCGAGCCGCCCGCGAAAGAGGTTGACATCGGTCTCGACGACCGCGCCGCGGTGCTCGGCCTCGGCCGCGCGGAGGAGCTCGAGATGGTTGCCGGCGCGGTGGGCGACGAGGAACGGCACGCGTGCCCAAGGTACCGCGGTTGTGTGAGCTTTCGGTGAAAGCGCGTCGGCCGCCATGGATGACTCGTCGGCATCGCGCGGCTCGGCCATGAGCGGGGCTGTGGAAACTGTGCTAAAAGGCACGTAGTTGAAGGGGCGGACAGCGGCGAGGCGAACGGTTCCGGCGATGCGCGACGCCGTCCCCTTGCCGAGTTCGCCCGTCCGCAACACAATCAGTCTTGCGGCGCGTGGCCGCACCGTTTGGAAACTCCCCGCGGATCAGGAGGGACTGGTATGGCCGAGCCCGTAGAGGAACCGACGATCACGGAGCCGCGTGCGAACGGCGGCGCGCAGGCCCCCGCCGCGACCGACGGCGCTCTCGCGGCCGACATCATCATCGCGAACGCCCCCGACCCGGTGTTCGTGTCGGACCTCGAAGGGAAGATCCTGCAGGCCAACGACGCGGTGTCGGAGCTGCTCGGGTTCCGCCGCGACGAGGTGGTCGAGCAGTCGCTGTCGCGCTTCATCAGCGCCGAGGAGACGCGCGAGTTCACGGCCGCCCTGCGCGAGGTGGTCGAGCGCGGCGTCACTCGCAACGCCCGCCTCAATCCGCGGGCGGCGACGGGCGAGGTGATCCCGACCACGTTGAACGCGTCGGCGCTCCGCAATCCGCAGGGAAACGTGATCGGCGCGATCGGCGTGCTCCGCGACATGCGCGAGCTGGACAAGGCGCTCTCGTACTCGCAAAGCCTGATCGAGAACGCCCCCGACCCGGTGTTCGTGACCGACCTGGAGGGGAAGATCCTCCAGACGAACGACGCCGTCTCGGAGCTGCTGGGCTTCCGTCGCGACGAGGTCGTCGAGCAATCGCTGTCGCGCTTCATCAGCGAGCAGGAAACGCGCGAGTTCACCGCGGCCCTCAAGGAGGTCGTCGAGCACGGCGTCACGCGCGACGCGGTGCTCAACCCGCGCGCCGCGACCGGCGAGGTGATCCCCACGTCGCTGAACGCGTCGGCGCTGCGCGACTCCGACGGCAATGTGATCGGCGCGATCGGCGTGCTCCGCGACATGCGCGAGCTGGACAAGGCGCGCGCCTACGCCGAGAGCCTGATCAAGAACGCACCGGACCCGGTGTTCGTGTCGGACCTCGAGGGCAAGATCATCGAGGCGAACGACGCGGTCTCCGAGCTGCTGGGTTTCCGCCGGGACGAGGTACTCGAGCAGTCGCTGTCGCGCTTCATCAGCGAGGAGGAGACGCGGGAGTTCACGGCGGCGCTTCGCGAGGTGGTCGAGCGCGGCGTGACCCGCAACGCGCGCCTCAATCCCCGCAGCGCCACGGGCGAGGTGATCCCGACCACGCTGAACGCGTCCGCTCTCAGCGACTCGGAAGGAAATGTGATCGGCGCGATCGGGGTGCTCCGCGACATGCGCGAGCTGGACAAGGCGTTGTCCTACTCGCAGAGCCTGATCGAGAACGCTCCCGACCCGGTGTTCGTCAGCGACCTGGAGGGGAAGATCCTGCAGGCGAACGACGCGGTCTCGGACCTGCTGGGCTTCCGCAGCGACGAGGTGGTCGAGCAGTCGTTGTCGCGGTTCATCTCCGAGGAGGAGACACGCGAGTTCACGGCGGCGCTCCGCGAGGTGGTCGCGCGCGGCGTGACCCGCAACGCGCGCCTGAACCCGCGCGCGGCGACGGGCGAGGTGATCCCGACGACGTTGAACGCCTCGGCTCTGCGCGACCCCGAAGGCAACGTGATCGGCGCGATCGGCATCCTCCGCGACATGCGCGCGTACGAGCAGGTCGTGCGCGACCTCGAGCAGTCGAAGACCGAGCTCCAGGAGAAGATCCTCGACCTCGAGAAGTTCGAGGAGGTCGTCGTCGGCCGCGAGCTCAAGATGATCGCGCTGGAGAAGGAGCTGGACAGCCTCCGCCAGGAGGTCGCCTCGCTGCGTCCGCCCACCCCATGAAAACCGCCGAAGCCGTTCCGCCGCACGAGGACGGCGACGCCGAGGGCTCGCTTCGCGGTCGAGTCGCGGAGCTCGAGCACCGCGTCGCCCAGGCGGAGGAGCGCCGCCGCGCGCTGCTGCACATCATGGGCGACCTCAACGACTCCAACAAACGCCTCGCCGACCAGCGCAAGGCGATGCTGCACATCCTGGGCGACTACGAGCAGGACCGCAGCCGGCTCGCGAAGCAGACGGAGCGGCTCGACAACTCGCGCCGCGCCCTGCTCCACATCCTCAGCGACTCGCACGACTCGAACCTGAGGCTGGAGAGCAGCCGCAAGGCGATGATCCACATCATGGGCGACCTCCGCGAGACGACCGCGGAGATCGAGCGGCGCGAGCTGGAGCTGCGGGAGAAGCAGGAGCAGCTGATCCAGGCCGGCAAGCTGGCGACGCTCGGCGAGCTGACGACGGGCATCGCCCACGAACTCAACAATCCGCTCAACAACATCGGCCTGTTCGTCGGCAACGCGATCGACCGCATCGATCTCGGGCAGGTCGAGCCCGAGGCGGTGCGCGACGAGCTCGGCAGGGCGATGGATCAGGTGCGGAAGGCCACCGAGATCATCTCGCACCTACGTACGTTCGGGCGTGCCGCCACGATCGTCTACGAGCCCGTCGAGATCGCGGCCGTGGTCGAGCGGTCGCTCGCGCTGATGCAGGAGCAGCTCCGGCTGCGTGAAATCTCCGTCGCGGTCGAGCCGGGATCCGAGCCGATCGTCGTGCACGGGAACGAGATCCAGCTCGAGCAGGTCTTCGTCAACCTGCTCACGAACGCGCGCGACGCGCTCACGGACGTTCAGGCCAAGCAGATCTGGATCACCTGCGAGATCGAGCCGCCGATGGCGGTCGTGACCTTCGCCGACAACGGGCCGGGGGTCCCGCCGGACCTGGAAGCGCGGATCTTCGACCCGTTCTTCACCACGAAGGAAGTCGGCGCCGGGACCGGCCTCGGCCTCTCGATCACGTACGGAATCGTCACCGAGCACGCGGGCACGATCACCGTGGGCGAGCGCAAGGGCGGCGGCGCCCAGTTCACGATCGAGCTTCCGCTCGCCGAGTTCGAGGTCGAGCAGCCGTGAACCCCACCGTCCTGATCGTCGACGACGATCCCGCGCTCCTCGAGGCGCTACCCGAGGCGCTGCGCCTGCGGATGAACGAGCTCACCGTCGAGACGTGCGACTCGGCGCCCGACGCGCTCGCGAAGATCGCCGTCGAGGACTACGACGCGATCGTGACGGACATCAAGATGCCCGGGGTGGACGGGCTCGCCCTGCTGGACGAGATCCAGCAGGTGCGCCCGGAGACCCCGACGCTGTTGATCACCGGCCACGGCGAGCACGACCTCGCCATCCAGGCCCTTCGTCGCGGCGCCTACGACTACATCCAGAAGCCGATCGACCGTGAGTACTTCACCGCCTCGCTCTCGCGTGCGATTGAGAAGCGCCGCCTGGACCGGCAGATCGAGCTCCAGAGGCTCGAGCTCGAGAGGCATGCGCACGTGCTCGAGCATGTCGGCGACGGCGTCTTCGTCGTCGATCGCGAGGGCGTCGTGCAGTTCTGGAACCTCGCCGCCGAGCAGATCACGGGCCTCGGCCACGACGAGGTCGTGGGCAAGCCGGCCGGCGAGCTGCTCGGCGGCTGGGAGGAGGTTTCGCCCTCGATTCCCGTCGCCGGAGCGGGACGCCCCAAGCACCAGCTCGCCCGGCTGTTGCCCTTCGACGTGCGAGACCGTGAGCTGTGGCTCTCGCTATGCGGCGTCGAGGTGGCCGACGCCACCGTCTACTCGTTCCAAGATCGCACCGACGAGCGCGTGCTCGACAAGCTCAGAGACGACTTCGTCGCGACCGCCTCGCACGAGCTGCGTACGCCGCTCGCCGCGATCTACGGCGCTGCAAAGACGCTCCGGCGCGAGGACGCGCTCGACGAGGAGGCCGTCGAGCATCTGATGGCGATCATCTCGAGCGAATCCGAGCGCCTCGCCCAAGTGGTCGACGACATCCTGTTCGCGAGCCATCTCGATTCGGGCCGGCTGCAGTTCGCGTCCGCGCCGGTAGACGTGCGCGCCCTAGTGACCGACGTCGTCGAGTCGGTGCAGCTGCAGGTAAACAGCGGCGTCACGATCGACGTCGAAGCGCCGCCGAACGGGCTACCGGGCGTGGCTGTCGACCCGATGAAGCTGCGGCGCGTTCTGCTCAACCTGCTCGAGAACGCGATCAAGTACTCCCCGGAAGGCGGACCGGTGGTGTTGCGGGTCACGGCCGGTGAGAAGGGTTGCCTGCGCCTTCAGGTCCACGACGAAGGGCTCGGAATCCCGCGCGCCGAGCAGGAGCGGATCTTCGACAAGTTCTACCGCGCCGACCCTCAGCTGGCCCGCGGCGTCGGCGGCACGGGGCTCGGCCTCTACATCTGCCGCGAGCTCGTGCAGCGAATGGGGGGCCAGATCGAGGTGGAGTCGGAGCCGGGGATGGGATCGACCTTCACGGTCGAGTTCCCCGCGCACGTCGCTGCCCCGGTCTAGCCGCCATCCCAGAGCTCGAGCCCGACCGCCGCGCCGGAGCCCTACTCGACGACGAGCCTGACGTCGTCGAGCAGGCCGTCCGTGGGGTAGGCCGCCTCGCGCCTCAGCGTCCCTCCGGATAGGGATCCTGCGCGCTGTCGCCTCCGCTGACCGCCTCCCACTCCTGCGGCCCTTCGCACTTCGGGCACGGCGGGAGCGATTGCACGGACCGCACCTGCAGCTCGTAGCCGCAGTTCGTGCAGCGATAGGTGCCGGATCGGACGTCGCTGCCGATGGGAGCGGGGTTGGCCATGGGAAACCTCCTCGGTTCGCGTGTGGCCGCTCCCTACCCCGACTCAGCCGGCGTCGAACTTCCGAGCCACTTCCGGCCAGTTGACGACGTTCCACCAGGCGGCCACGTAGTCCGGGCGCCGATTCTGGTACTTGAGGTAGTAGGCGTGCTCCCAGACGTCGATCCCGAGCAGCGGCGTCTTCCCCTGCAGCAGCGGCGAGTCCTGGTTCGGAGTCGCGACGATCGCCACTGAGGAGCCGTCCTTCACGAGCCAGCCCCACCCGCTGCCGAACTGATTGATCGCGGCGTTGCCGAGTTCCTCTTTGAAGCGCTCGAAGTCTCCGATCGCGTCGGCCAGCGCGCCCTCGGGCTCGCCACCGCCGTCTGGCGACATGACCTCCCAGAAGTGCGTGTGGTTGGCATGGCCGCCGGCGTTGTTCCGGACAGCCGTTCGCTTGTCGTCGGGGAGGTTCTCCAGGTTGGCGAGCACCTCCTCGACCGACGCGTCCACCCACTCGGTCCCTTCGAGAGCGGCGTTGGCCTTGTCGACGTACGCCTGGTGGTGCTTGTCGTGGTGCAGCCGCATCGTCTGCTCGTCGATGTGCGGCTCGAGCGCCGCGTAGTCGTAAGGCAGCTCGGGGACCTGGAAAGGCATCGTTTCTCCTCTCTATTCGACCTCTTCGGCGAGCCTACAGAGTTTTGGCCCGGCCGCTGGCGGCAATCCAGAGAGCCGTGCGCGTTGTCTTCGCTGTCTACCTCCTGGTGATCTCGGGTGGCCTCGCTCTCTATGTCGCCGTCGGTCTCCTGCACCGGTGAAGCGCTTCCTTCGCGACAACGGCCTCTCCCTCTTCTTCCTCGCGCTTTTCCTCGCGACGGCCTTCGGCCAGTCGATCGCGGGCCGCTCCGCCTACAACGAGCAGCAGCTCGAGCACGGCGGCCAGACCGTCTCCTGGGGGCGGTACGTAACGTCCTCCGACTACGGCCAGGCGCTCCTGGAGAACTGGCAGTCGGAGTTCCTCCAGTTCATGTTCTTCATCGTGGCAACGGTCTGGCTCGTCCAGCGCGGCTCGAACGAGTCGAAGCAGATCGAGAACATCGGGCTGGAGAGCGAGGAGATGCAGACGCTCGGCCCGCATGCCGGGCCGAATTCGCCGCGCTGGGCGCGCTTCCACGGCGGTTTACGTCGCTCGATCTACTCGAACTCGCTGCTGCTCGTGATGTCGGCGATCTTCTTCCTCTCGTGGTTCGGCCAGTCGGTCACCGGCTGGACGGAATACAACTCGGAGCAGAGCGACCACGACGAGCCCACCGTCTCTTGGGCGACGTACCTCACCAAGGGAAGCTTCTGGGAGGAGACGCTCCAGAACTGGCAATCGGAGTTCCTGGCCGTGGGGACGATGGCGATCTTCACGGTCTACCTGCGCCAGCGCGGCTCGCCCGAGTCGAAGCCGGTCGGGGCCGCGCACGACGAGACCGGCGCGTCCGGCTGACGTTCACGTTTCGCGTCCTCGCCGCGGGGTAGGACGCCTGCGTCCAGCCGCCGACGAAAGGAGCAAACGATGGCCGCCAAAGTGAGCGATCCGCACGATCTGCTCGTCCACAAGCTTTCGGTCCTACTGACCACGGAGCGCGAGATCGAGCGCATGCTGCCGACGCTGGAGAAGGAAGCGCACGATGACGAGCTCAAGCAGGGCTTCCGCCGGCACCTCGATGAGACGCGCGCACACGTGCGCAACGTCGAGCAGGCGTTCTCGGTTCTCGGCGCCCAGCCGCAGGGGACGCCGGCGCCGGCCGTCAAGGGGCTCGAGCAGCAGTACAAGAGCTTCGCGAGCGCCGCGGCAGACGACGTCCAGCCCGACGTCCTCGACGCCGTGAGCGCCGACGCCGCGGCCGCCACCGAGCACCACGAGATTGCCGCCTATGAAGGCGCGATCACGCTCGCGCGTGGCCTTGGCCTGTCCGGCGTCGCCGAGGTGCTCGGGCAGAACCTCGAGCAGGAGCAGGCGATGCTGCAGGGCGTCAAGAGCGTGTCGGAGCGCCTGAGCAAGCAGGAGCAACGCGAGGCGCAGGCGATCGACGCGGACGAGATCGATGCGATGAGCGCGGTCCCGCCGCCCGGAATGCCGCCGATGAGCTGACCTTAGGCTGCTGCGGTCGGCGGCCGGGTTCCGTCGCCGTCCCAGACGTCCTGGAGGTGGCCGAACGGCCGCCACGTCTCCGGTTCCCACGACGAGCCCCTGCACATCGGGCACTCGTCGGGAAGCGTTCGGACGACGGCTCCGTACCCGCAATCCGCACAGCGGACGTGATGCTTCGGCGAGTCGAACGCGTACTCGGCGTGGATCGTCGTCGCTGCCATGCCGTGCGGCAGCGTATGAAGGGCACGGTGAGCAACCGCTCAGCCTTCTGTCTGCATTCGCTCACGAAGGCGAGCGGGCGCCCTGCGGGCAGGATTCGTGCGGTGGGCGGCGGGCACTGACGGCCCGCGAGACGTCGCGGCGATCGCCGGGAACCTACTGGTGTTCGCCCTCGCGCTCGGCGCGCTCCCGCTCCCGCCGAGCGCGCTCCTCGGCGATCTCGGCGCGCTCGTCGTCGCCCGAGTCGCGCTGGGTCTCTGCCAGCCGGTCGTGGAGGTCCGCGGTTCGGGTGTGCAGCTCACGGGCGCGACGGTGGGCCTCCGCGGCGACGCGGCGCGCCTCCTCGGCGCGCTCGTGGGCTCCGCGGTTTTCCTCCGCTGACTCGCCGGCCTCGTCAGGTGGCTCGGTCATCCGCGTCAGCGTACTGGCAGCGGGTTTGACCGGTGTCGTCGAGGATATCCACAGCCCTGTGGACAAAGTGAGCGAGGTACGGTTCGCACATCAAATCGAGCGAGAGTTCGCAGAGGTGCTGGACGCGGATGGGATCCCGTGGCTCTACGAGCCGCGGACGTTCGTCCTCGAACGAGACGCGAACGGCGGTGTGACGGAAGCGATCACGCCCGATTTCTATCTCCCGGATCAGGATGTGTACGTCGAATGCACGGTGCAGCGCGTCGCGCTGCTCCGGAAGAAGCGCCGCAAGATTGAGAAGCTGCATCAGCGCTACGGCGTCACGATTGCGTTGTTCGACCGTCGCGACTTCGACCGGTTCGCGGAGCGCCACGGGCTCGCGTTCTCGACAACGGCGCCCGCCCACGCGTCGAGGGTCAGTGCGCCAGAGAGTTCTTCTCCACGTCGCTCCGGTGAAGTCGACGCGGCGATCATGCCCTCGACTCCCTGAACGAGCGCCTCCTCCTCGGAGAGATTGAGGGCGACGACTACGGAGTCGCCCCGTCGCCACGCCCAGGTCCCCGGCGGCGCGTCCAGCTGCTCGTATGCCCCCGAACGCAGGTCTGCCAGCCGTCGTCGAAGCGCGATCAGCTCACGCGTGAACGACAGGATGGACGCCGGATCGCGATGCTGGTCGCCGACGTTGCAGGCACGGTGGTCGCCGAGCGGGAGCCACGGAACCGCGCCCGCGTCGGTGAACCCGGCTCCCTCGCGGGAAGACCACTGCATCGGCGTTCGCATCGGATCGCGGCCGGCGTGGTCGGGCCAGCGCCGCAGGCCGACGGGGTCGCGGAGCTGCTCCGGCGTCAGTTCCACCTCGGTCATGCCGATCTCGTCCCCGTAGTAGAGGACGGGCGTGCCGCGCAGCGTGAGGATGGCCATCAGGGCGAGCCGGGTCCGCGCCTCGTCGCCGTCGCACCAGCGGGTAGGAAAGCGTCCGGCGTCATGGTTCGAGCCCGTCCACACGGGCCAGGCCGTTTTCGGGAGCAGCGCCTCGGTCTCGGCGACGACCGCGGCGAGCCGCGCGTCGAAGTCGGCGTAGACGAACGGGAAGTTGAAGGCGAGGTGGAGCTCGTCCTCGCCCGTGCCGTAGAACGCGGCCATCGCCTCGACCGCTCGCACGTGCGTCTCCCCGAGCAGGATCCGTTGTGGATCGGCGCTGTCGGCCAGCCTCCGCCAGCGGCGCATGACATCGTGGACCCCGGGGTGCGTGTCGAGCGTCCGCAGCTCGGGGTCCTTCACGATCGAGTGTGCGACGTCGATGCGGAACCCGGCGATTCCGCGGTCGAACCAGAAGCGGAGGATCTGATCGAACGCGTTGCGCACCTCGTCGTTCCACCAGTTCAGGTCAGGCTGCTCGGCGAGGAACTGGTGCAGGTAGTACTGGCCGGTCGCCGTGTCGAAGGTCCACGCCGGTCCGTCGAAGACGCTGGGCCAGTCGTTCGGCGGCCCCCCGCCGGCACCGGGATCGGCCCAGACGTACCAGTCGCGCCGCGCTGCCTCGCGCGCCGCCCGCGCCTCGAGAAACCAGGCGTGCCTGTCCGACGTGTGGTTGGGGACGAGGTCGAGCAGGACTCGGATTCCGCGCCGTCCGGCCTCCGCGATCAGGCGGTCGAGGTCTGCGAGCGTGCCCAGCTCGGGATCGACGTTGAGGTAGTCGGCGACGTCGTAACCCCAGTCCGCGTTCGGAGACGGCATCGTCGGGCTCAACCAGATCCCTTCCACGCCGAGCCAGTCGAGATGATCGAGCCGGGCGGTGAGACCCGCGAGGTCGCCCACGCCGTCGCCGTTCGAGTCCGCGAACGAGCGGACGTACACCTGGTACAGCACGCCCTCCCGCCACCAGGAGTTATCGACGGAGCGTTCAGGGAAGGGTAAGGGGGCTATCATCGGAGGGGCCCACAAAATCACAGAGAGGCGGTCGTCACGGGCGCACAACCCGCTGAGGTTCCACGCCCCGCTCGGGAGGACGTCCTCGGGCGCGACATCGTCGTGGTCGGCGCGTCCGCGGGTGGGGTCGAAGCCCTCCGGAGCCTCGTCCAGACCTTCCCTCGAGAGTTGCCCGCCGCCGTCTTCGTGGTCCTGCACGTCAGGGCGTCCGATACGAGCGTCCTGCCCGACATCCTGAAGCGCGCCGGGCAGCTGCCTGCCAAGCACGCGTCCGATCGAGAGCCCGTGGTCGCCGGCCGGATCTACGTCGCGCCCCCGGACTTTCACATGTTGCTCGAGACCGGGACCGTGCGGGTCATCCGCGGCCCACGCGAGAACGGTCATAGACCCGCCGTCGACACGCTCTTCCGGTCGGCTGCGAATTCCTACGGGCGGCGTGTGCTGGGCGTCGTCCTTTCGGGCACGCTGGACGACGGCAGCGCCGGCCTCCGCGCCGTCAAGGCGGCAGGCGGCCTTGCGGTCGTGCAGGACCCCGACGAGGCGATCTACCGCGACATGCCCGCGAACGCGCTCTCCTACGCGGAACCGCATCATTGTCTGCCGATCGCCGAGATCGGAAGCCTCATCGCCGAGGTTGCGCGCGGAGAGGGGCCGGTCTTACGGGAGGAATCGATGGAGGACACGCACAGGGAGTACGACTCGATCGAGCAGGCGACCGCCGACCTCGGCCCACCCACGGCGCTCACCTGCCCCGGATGCGGCGGCGCACTGTGGGACGTGACGGAGGGCGGGCTCGTCCGCTTCCGTTGCCACGTCGGTCACTCGTACTCGGCCGGCAGCGTGCTCACGCAGCAGGCGGACGACCTCGAACGGTCGCTGTGGACGGCCGTCCGCGCCTTGCAGGAGCGTGCCACGATGTCGCGCCGCGTTGCCCGCCGGATGGCAGCAGCCTCGCACTCGACGAGGCGGCTCGAGGACCAGGCGCGGAGAGCGGAGGCCGATGCCGATCGGATTCGCGCCGTCATCGCGCATCTCGAGACGGTTCCCGAGCTTTCCGTCGACGCGGACGAACCGGCTCAGCAAGCGCGCCTAACGTAGAGGCGGGAGGCCCCGAGCCCGCGCATGAGCACGCAAACGGATACCGAGTTCGAAGACCTACTCCTCTTCGTCAAGGAGAACAGAGGCTTCGATTTCACGGGCTACAAGCGCCCGAGCCTGACGCGGCGCTTCGAGCGTCGCATGCAGGCGGTCGGCGTGACCGACTACACGGCTTACCGGCAGCGCCTCGAAGACGACCCCGACGAGTTCGTCGAGCTCTTCAACACGATCCTCATCAACGTCACGGCGTTCTTCCGCGATCCGCCGGCCTGGGATTACCTCGCGAAAGAGATCCTCCCGCGGGTCGTCGAGTCGAGACCGGAGCACACCGACATCCGGGTCTGGTCGCCCGGTTGCGCCTCCGGCGAGGAGGCGTACTCGGTCGGCGTGCTGCTTCTGGAGGCGCTGGGCGAGCAGGAGTTCCGGGAGCGAGTGAAGATCTATGCAACCGACGTCGACGAGGAGGCGCTGGCGCAGGGTCGTCACGCGACGTATCCGACCAAGGCGCTAGCCGACGTCCCGGAGGAGCTCCGCGACCGGTACTTCGAGCGGTACGACACGCGGTACGCCGTCCGCAAGAACCTGCGACGCGGCGTGATCTTCGGACGGCACGACGTCATCCACGATCCGCCGATCTCGCGGATCGACCTGCTCGTCTGCCGCAACACTCTGATGTACTTCGACGCCGGGACGCAGGACCGGATCGTCGGCAACTTCCATTTCTCGTTGAACGAAGACGGCTACCTGTTTCTCGGGAAGTCGGAGGCGCTCGTCTCCCGCTCGAGTATGTTCGTCCCGATCAACCTCAAGTACCGCACGTTCGCTCCTGCTTCCGGATCCAGGCCGCGAAACCATGTGCGCGAGTGGACGAACGGCCGGCTCGGCATGCCGGTCACCGTCGACGGCGACTTCGGAGACGCGGGCCTCCACCAGGCGCCGGTTCCGCAGATCGTGGTCGACTCTCGCGGAACGCTCGTTCGGGCCAATCTGCAGGCACGCCGTGCGTTCGGCCTCGCCCAGGGCGACCTAGGGAAGCTTCTGCACGAGCTCGAGATCTCGTACCGCCCGCTCGAGCTGCGGGCCCGGCTCGACGAGGTTCATGCGGAGCGGCGGCCTGTCACCGTGCGCGACGTCGAGTGGCTGACCGACGACGACACGCGGTTTCTCGACGTGACGGTCAATCCGCTCGTGGCCGGCGACGGGACCGACCTCGGCGCAACGGTCAGTTTTCAGGACGTCACTCGTTATCGCCGGCTCCAGGACGAGACGGATCACGCACGCAAGGAGATGGAGGCCGCGTACGAGGAGCTCCAGTCCGCCGTCGAGGAGCTGGAGACGACGAACGAGGAGCTCCAGTCGACGAACGAGGAGCTGGAGACCACGAACGAGGAGCTCCAGTCGACCAACGAAGAGCTCGAGACGATGAACGAGGAGATGCAGTCCACAAACGAAGAGCTGGAGACGATCAACGACGAGATCCGAACGCGCACCGACCAGCTCAACGAGACGAGCGCGCTGATGGCGGCGATCGTCACCAGCCTCGGAGCGGGAATCGTCGTCATCGACGACGACTTCAACATCGAGGTGTGGAACGAGGCGGCGGCTGAGCTCTGGGGAGTCCGTCCGGACGAGGCGGAGGGGATGCACCTGATGAATCTCGAGCTGGGGCTCCCGCTCGAGCAGCTGCACAAGCCGCTGCGTGCGGCGTTGGCCGGAGAGCGAACCGAGCTCGACGTTCCTGCCGTCAACCGGCGCGGCAAGTCGATTACCTGCGCTATGACGGTGACGCCGCTCCACGCGCCAGGGGCAGAGCCTCGGGGTGCGATCCTGGTCATGGAGGCACGGTGACCTTGGCCTCCGAGCCCGTACCTGATCAGCTCGTCCGACCGGAGCCCGCAGGAGCCGAGGCGGCCGCCCTCGTCCGTGACCTCGAGTCGATGGTCGAGGAGCTTCGGATCATGCACGAAGAGCTGCGCGTCCAGAACGAGGAACTCCGCTCGACTCGCGACCTGCTCGATCACGAACGGCGGCGGTACGCGGATCTGTTCGATCTCGCGCCGGTTGGCTACATGATCACAGACGGCGACGGGGTGGTGCGCGACGTCAACCGGCCGGCCGCCGAGCTGCTCGGCCGCGACGGACGCTTCCTGCGAGGCAAGCCGCTGGCCGTCCTGGTCGGAGTGGAACGGCGTGCTCCCTTCCGCGCGCTGCTGCGGGAGGCGGCCGAGGGGGCGCGCTGGCAGGACGAGATCCCGTTCGTGCGGGCGGACGGCGGGCGGGCCCGCCTCGTCGTGCAGGCCGTCGGCCCTGCCGCCGGCGCCGAGAAGATCATTCGCTGGTCGCTTGCCGCACCCTCGCCGCCGTCGTCGCCGGGAGCGGGCGCCGACCTTGCCTCCGCACATGCGTTGCAGCGAACGAGTCTCTCGGCGTTGCTCGACCGCCTCCACCATGCCGTGGTCACCCTGAACTCGTCCCTCCGGGTGACGTATGCGAATTCGGCCGCTTTGGAGCTGCTGACCGATGGCCGCGAGCTCGTCGGGAGCACGCTGGTCGACCCGTGGCCGGAGCCCTCGCTCTGCACGATCGCCGCTCGCATGTTCGAGCATCGGGCGGACCCCGCCGAGGCGCGCATCACCCTCGAGGACGAGCGGCGAACGTACGAGGTGCTGGCGCTGCCGCCCGATGTGTCGGGCGACGCCCTGCTTGTGATCGCGGACGTGAGCGCGGACGAGCGGCGTTACCGCGCGGAGCGTGAGTTCGTCGCCAACGCCGCGCACCAGCTGCGCACTCCGGTCTCGGCGATCGCGAGCGCGATCGAGGTGCTCCAGGGGGGCGCGAAGGAAGACCCCGAAACGCGTGATCGCTTCCTCGCGCATCTCGACCGCCAGTGCACGCGGCTTGTACGCCTGACGCGCGCGCTGCTGCTCCTCGCGCGAGCGCAGGCGCTGGACGAGTCACCTGCAGTCGAGGTCGTGCCGCTGCGGCCGGTGCTGGATGCGATCGCGCGCTCGCTGCGTCCGGGGGAGGGCGTTCGCGTCGGCGTCGATTGCCCGTTCGCGCTCGCGGCGCTGGCGAACCGCGATCTGCTCGAGCAGGCGCTCGCGAACCTGGCCGAGAACTCTGCCAAGTACACGATCCAGGGCGAGATCACGCTCTGCGCGGAGGCGGCCGTCGGGAGAAAGGTTCGCGTCGTCATCAGCGACACGGGCCCCGGTGCGGACTTTGCGAGCGACGGGAGCTTTAGGCGCTTCTATCGCGATCCGACCGTGCAGGGCGAGGGATTCGGCCTCGGCTTGTCGATCGCGGCCGAGGCGATGCGCGCACTGCGCGGCGAGCTCGAGATCGACTCAGGGAAGGACGGCACGCGCGCGGTCGCGACCCTGCCCGCGGCCGTCATCAGGCGGCCATGAGTGAGCGTATCCTCGTCGTCGACGACGAGCCGGCGATCGTCGACGCCGTCGCATACGCGCTCGAAGGCGAGGGATACGAGGTCGCGAGTCGCGCGGACGGCGAGGCGGCGCTGGCGGCCGCGCTCGACGAGCCGTTCGATCTCGTCGTCCTCGACCTGATGCTGCCCAAGATGTCCGGCACCGAAGTGTGCCGCCGTGTGCGCGCCGAAAGCGACGTCCCGATCGTGATGCTGACCGCGAAGGACGCGGAGGTCGACCGGGTGCTCGGGCTCGAGATCGGCGCCGACGACTACGTCACGAAGCCGTTCTCGATCGCGGAGCTCGTCAGCCGCGTACGGGCCGTGCTCCGGCGCCGAGAGCTCGACCGGGCCGGTCGAGGCTTCGCGTTCAAGCGGATCGGCTCACTCACGCTCGACCTGACCAGACACAAGGTCTCGCTCGACGGCCGCGAAGTACAGCTGACGCCCTCGGAGTTCCGGCTGCTGGCCTTGCTCGCCGAGGAGCCCGAGCGCGTCTACAGCCGTCGCGAGATCATGCAGCACCTTTGGGAGAGCACGTATGTCGGGGACGAGCGCGCGTGCGACATCCACATCTCGAACCTGCGCCGCAAGCTCGAGCGTGTGCCCGACGAGCCCGACCGGATCCTGACTGTGCGGGGGATCGGCTACAAGCTCGTTCCCGTGTGAGCACTTCCATAGATATCGCTTAGAAGACGCTGAAAGGCATCGGGGTACGTTGGATCTCGTGCCCCACGCGTTCTCACTGACCTCGGCCTACCTCGGCGCGGACGCGCACGTCGTGACGATCGAAGGCGAGCTCGACGTCGCGACGGTGCCCGGCTTGCGCGCGGAGCTGGAGCGGATCGAAGGCGAGGGTGGACGGGAGCTCATCGTCGACCTCCTCGCCGTCCCGTTCGTCGACTCCGTGGCGCTCGGGCTGCTCGTCGAGACGTCGAAGCGACTGACCTCCCGCGGCGGCGTGTTCACGATCGTCTGCGACGACCGGCGGCTCGCCCGGATCATCGAGATCACCGGTCTCGAACGCGTGCTCCGCCGCCAGTCGACGCTGCGAGACGCTCTCGACTCCCTCACGAGCTATCCGCTTCAGCAGGCGGCAGCGGGATGAAAGCGTCCCGTGACGGTCGCGTCGCGCGCAATCACGGGCTCTTCCGCGACGTCAACGAACGGATCTACGCGTTGACCGAGGAGTTCGGATCTCACCCGGCCGACGACGGGCTGAGCGTTGGGTTCGTCTGTGAGTGTGGAAACGTCACGTGCACCTCACAGGTGCTCGTGGAGTCAGACGAGTACACGCGGATCCGCGCGCATCCGGCCCAATTCGTGGTGCTGGCGGGCCACGAGCAGCCCGACCTCGAGCGCGTGATCGAAGCGAACAGCCACTACGTCGTCGTCGAGCGAAGAGGGGTCTCGGCCTGATGGCCGTCGCCGCGGCGGTACAGCTGGAAAAGCCTCGGCTCGTCTTCTTCTACTCGGCGGAGTCCGGGCGGTGCCGGCGCGTGGACGGGTTCCTCGCCCAGGTCCTGCAGCAGCGCCGGAATCACGAAACGTTCCAGGTCTACCGCGTCGACCGCGAGCAACGACCCGATCTGGCCGAGCGCTTCCACCTCGAGCGCGTGCCGACGCTCTACGTCGTCGAGGGCAAGCGGGTCCTGGCACGGCTCGAGGAGCCGCGCGGCTGCCGCGACATCCAGCGGTTCCTCCAGCCCTGGCTGATCTAGGCGGACCGATCGGTTCGAGTCGGGGTTGCGTCGCTTCCCGCTTCGGCGCAATCCTGTAACCACTCGCTCGAGTCCCTCGTTCGAGCGAGCGGGAGGGGGCCGAATGCGGCGATTGGTGAGCCTTGCGGCAGCACTCGCCTTGGCGTGCGCGTTCCCGCTCGCGACGCAGGCGATGGGCGACGAGGACATCGCCGCCCTCCAGGTCGCGCTCAAGGCCCGCGGCCTCTACGGCGGCTCGGTTGACGGCTCGGTGAGCGCAGCGACCGTTGCGGCGGTCCGCCGCTTCCAGGTCCGGAAGGGTCTCCGGGCTGACGGAGTCGTCGGGCCGAGGACGCGCCGGGCGCTGCGGCGCACTCCGCTCGGACGCAGGATTCTCCGGGCGGGGACGACCGGCTGGGACGTCGCCTCGCTGCAGTTTCTGGTGGCCTGGCACGGCTTTCCGTCCGGGAAGCTGGACGGCAGCTTCGGCGCGGACACGGACGCCGCTCTACGGAAGTTCCAGCGCTGGGCCGGCGTCCACGTCGACGGCCGCGCCGGCGCAGCGACGCTCGCGGCGCTCCGCTCGGCTCCGCCGCGGTCGCCGATCCCGCTCGCCGCGCCGTGCGGCCCCGCGGCGACCGAGGACTTCGGTCCGCGCGGCAATCGCTTCCACGCAGGCATCGACTATCCGCTTCCGGCCGGTGCGCCGGTCCTGGCCGCGGGTGCCGGCCGCGTCGTGCACGCAGGCCCGCTGGCCGGAGGCTGGGGCAACGTCGTCGTGATCGATCACGGGGGCGGCGTGCGCACCTCGTACGCGCATCTGTCCGCGACGCGGGTCAGGATCGGGCAGCGCGTGCTCCGCGGGGCGCCGATCGCGCTTGCAGGCGCGAGCGGACGGGCGTCCGGATCACACCTGCACTTCGAGGTGCGTGTCCGCGGTGCGGCCGTGGATCCGCGCACCGCCCTGGCTTGACGCGGCTGCCGAGGGTTAGGCTGCTCCCCTTCGTGCGCGACCAAGCCAGTTCCGAGAGTCGCGCCGCCTTGCCGGCCGAGCAGGCCGAGTCGATCCTCCGTCATGTCGCGGACGCGATCACGGTCCAGGCGCCGGACGGCCGGCTGCTCTACGCGAACGACGCGGCGCTTCGCGCTCTCGGCTTCGAGACGCGGGAAGAGCTGCTGAACGCTCCGCTTGCGCAGCTGATGAGCCACTACGACCTGCTCTGGCCGGACGGCACGCCGTTCCCCGTCGATCAGCTTCCAGGTCGGCTCGCGCTCGGCGGTGTCGAGTCGGAGCAACTCTTGCGCTATCGCGTCCACGAGACGGGCGAGGAGCGCTGGGCTCTGGTGCGCGGAACGCCCGTTCGCGACGACGACGGCTCGGTCGCGTACGCGATCAGCATCTTCCGCGACGTCACCGACGCCCAGCGCGCGGAGGAGCGGCAGCACGCGGCGGTCGCGCTGGAATATGTCGCCGACGGCGTCTTCCTCCTCGACACGGACGGCGTGATTCGCTTCTGGAACCCGGCTGCCGAAGCGATCACGGGTCTTCCCTCCGCAGAGGTCGTCGGCCACGGCGCCGAGGAGAAGATCCCGGGGTGGGCCGGGATCGCCGAGCGGATCGCGACCGACGCCGACCGTCGGGCGGTCACCGTGCCGGTCGAGCTCGGCGGTAAGGAGGTGTGGCTCTCGATCGGAGCTGTCACGTTCGCCGAGGGCACGGTGTACGCCTTCCGCGATCTCACCGAGGAACGCGGCCTCGAGCAGCTGAAGTCCGACTTCGTCTCCACGGTCTCGCACGAGCTCCGCACGCCGTTGGCCGCGATCTACGGGGCGTCGCGCACCCTGCTCCGCGGCGACATCGACCTGGGCGAGGAACAGCGCGACTCCCTGCTCGAGGTGATCGCGAACGAAGCCGACCGGCTCGCGCGAACGGTCAACGACATCCTGTGGGCGAGCCGCCTGGATTCCGGGACGCTTCGCGTCACCTTCGAGCACTGCGACGCGCGGGCGCTCGTGCGCGAGGTGGTCGGCGCCGCGCGCGTCCACCTCCCCGACCGGATCACGCTGGTCGTCCGGGACACCGAGCCGCTGCCGGAGATCCGTGCGGATCCGGACAAGGTCCGGCAGGTGCTCGCGAACCTGCTCGACAACGCGGAGAAGTACTCACCGGACGGCGGTGTGACCGAGGTCCGGCTGGACCGCCGAGGCAACGCCGTCCGCTTCGCGGTCAGCGACGAGGGCCTCGGGATTCCCGCTGCCGACCAGCGCCGGATCTTCGAGAAGTTCTACCGCGTCGATCCGAACCTGAGCCGCGGGATCGGCGGCACCGGCCTCGGCCTCTACATCTGCCGCGAGCTCGTCCGGCGGATGGACGGCGACATCTGGGTCGACTCGCGCGAAGGCGAGGGCTCGACGTTCACGTTCGAGCTTCCGATCGCGACGCGGGGGGACGGCGCCGAGCCGCCCCCCGCCTAGCCGCTGTCGTTAGGTCCTTCCTAGTAGGGAGGCCGGGTGGCGGGGCCGTCCTCGACGTACTCGCGGCGGCGTCCCCAGCCCGGGCCGCCCCACGACGACCAGAAGATCATCGAGATGACGATCCCGACGACGCCGACGGCGAGCAGGATCCAGCCGACCGTCTGCACGTCGATGCCCGAGACCTCGGCGTTGACCGCGAAGGCGAGGATCGCCCCTAACGCGATCAGGAAGATGCTGACTCCGATACCCACGTAGTTCCTCCTTCGTTGACTTCCCCTCCGCCTTCGTACCCGGGGCAGCCACGGGCTAATCCCCGTCACATTCGTTACGACTGCCCACTTACCGCGCTTCGACTAGGCTCGCGAGTCGGTGCACAGGGGAGCGATCGTTCGCCTCGTCGTCCTCGGGATCGTGCTCGGGCTGGGCGCGACCGCCGTGGCGATCTTGATCCCGTGGCTGCCGGACTCCGCCTCCGACCAGGCCGAGGAGATCGACTTCGTCTTCTGGTTCGTGACGGGCATCTGCATCATCGTCTTCTCGATCGTCGCGTCGATCGCCGTCTACTCCGTTCTCAAGTTCCGCGCACCGCCCGACGACGACTCCGACGGCCTCCCGATCCACGGCCATACGGGAATCGAGATCGTCTGGACGGTCGGGCCGTTCGTCCTCGTCACTGCGATGGCAATCGTCAGTGCGGTCGCACTGGCGAGGAACGAGAAGGTTCCCGACGATGCGATGGTCGTCAACGTGGTCGGGCGCCAGTTCGCGTGGCAGTTCATGTATCCGCCGGCGAACGCACCCGATCCGGGCGAGAACATGCTCGAGTGCGACCAAGAGGCGGTGAAATCCCGCTGCGTGACCTCGGGCCAGCTGCACCTGCCCGTCGACGTCCCGATCCATCTCCGCATGCGCGCGGATGACGTCCTGCACTCGTTCTGGGTGCCTGAGTTCCGCCAGAAGCAGGATCTCCTTCCGGGCCAGGTCACGACGCTCGTGATCACGCCGACGAAGGTCGGGCAGTACGAGGTGCTCTGTACGGAGCTCTGTGGCCTGGGCCACTCGACGATGCGGTCGGCGGCGATCGTCAGCAACCGGGCCGAGTTCGACAAGTGGAAGCAGGAGGCGGGCAAGCAGACCTCAGGCGGCGGCGGCGCAGGCCAGGCGGTCTTCGCGCAGAACGGCTGCGGCAGCTGTCACACGCTCAAGGCGGCGAACGCGACCGGCACGACCGGGCCCGATCTCGACAAGCTGCCCGACGAGGCGCGGCAGGCCCGCAAGCCGCTCGAGGCGTTCGTGCGCGAGTCGATCGTCAACCCGGACGCCTATGTGCAGCCTGGCTACCCGAAGGGCGTCATGCCGAAGACCTACGCGGGTCTGCCGAAGGAGCAGCTCGACGCGCTCGTGCAATATCTGGTCCGGTCGAGCAAGGGAGGAGGTAGCCGGTGAGCCACGTCGAGACCGAGCACGCAGCCGCGGCCCACCACGCGCCCCCGGCGCCGCGGCGCACGGGCTGGCGCCGGTGGGCATTCGGGCCGGGTTGGCCGCGCGCGATCTGGATGACGTTCCTGTTCTTCGGGATCGGCGCCGGGATCGTCTTCTTCTTCCGCTGGCTCGGCGGCTACGACCCGACCTGGGACTGGGAGCCGATCATCGTCGTCGGCGCCCTGACCGCCGCCCCGATTGGCTTCCTCGCCGGTCTCGGGGCGTTCGACTACTGGGTGTACTACCTCTCCGGACGGCCGACTCGGCCGGAGGACCACTCGGGTCACGGAGCGCGCGGCTGGACGGACTACTTCCGCGTGAACACCGATCACAAGGTGATCGGGGTCCAGTACGTCACGACGACGATCTTCTTCTTCCTCGCGGGCGGGCTGATGGCGATGCTGGTCCGCGCGGAGCTCGCGAGGCCCGGGATGCAGGTTTCGGACACGCAGACCTACAACCAGTTCTTCTCGGTCCACGCGTCGCTGATGATCTTCCTGTTCGTGATCCCGGCCTTCGCCGGGCTTGCGAACTACGTGCTGCCGCTGATGATCGGCGCGCCGGACATGGCCTTCCCGCGCCTGAACGCGCTCTCCTACTGGCTGCTGCCGATCGCGGGGATCATGATGTTGTCGAGCTTCCTCGCGCCCGGCTTCGGCGCGGGCTGGACGAACTACGTCCCGCTCGCCGACACGCAGCCGTTCGGGAACGTCTTCTTCTCGATGGCCGTCCAGTGGGCGGGCGCGTCGTCGATCATGACCGCGCTCAACTTCCTGGTCACGATCATCACCATGCGCGCCCCGGGGATGACCTTCTGGCGCATGCCCCTGCTCGTCTGGGCGAACTTCACGACGTCACTGCTCGTCGTGCTCGCGACGCCGTTCATCGCCGGCTCGCAGTTCTTCGTGATGTTCGACCGCGTCCTGCACACGAATTTCTTCCACGTCGCCGAGGGCGGCTACCCGCTCGGGTACCAGCACATCTTCTGGTTCTACTCCCACCCCGCCGTGTACATCATGATCCTGCCCGGCTTCGGGATCATCTCGGAGGTCATCTCGACGTTCTCGCGGAAGCCGATCTTCGGCTACCGGCTGATGGCGCTGTCGCTCGTCGCGATCCTGATCCTCGGCTTCTCGGTCTGGGCGCACCACATGTTCGTCTCGGGCATGGCGAACTGGCTCCGCGTCCCGATGATGATCACGACGCTGCTGATCGCCGTGCCGACCGGGATCAAGGTCTTCTCGTGGCTCGCGACCACGTGGGAAGGGCGGATCTGGGTGAGCACGCCGATGCTCTGGGCGATGGGCTTCGTGACGATGTTCGTGATCGGCGGCCTGTCAGGGATCTTCCTCGGCGCGGTGCCGATCGACATCCACGTCTCGGACACCTATTTCATCGTCGCCCACATCCACTACGTGCTGCTGGGCGGCTCGCTGTTCACGATCTTCGCCGGGATCTACTACTGGTTCCCCAAGATGACCGGCCGCATGTACAACGAGCGGCTCGGGAAGCTGCACTTCTGGGTCACCTTCGTCGCGTTCAACGTCACGTTCTTCCCGATGCACATCATCGGCGTGCAGGGTGCGCCGCGTCGGTACGCGGACCTGGGCGCCGAGTACGCCGACTGGAACCTCTTCATCTCGATCTCCTCGTTCTTCCTCGGCGCCTCGTTCATCGTGTTCGTCTACAACATGGTCGTCAGCTGGATCCGCGGACCTCTGACGACCGCGAACCCGTGGCGCGCGCGAACGCTCGAATGGCAGGTGTCCTCGCCGCCGCCGATCTTCAACTTCGACGAGATCCCGCAGGTGGTCGGGAACCCGTACGAGTACGGTGTCCCCGGCGCGCGGCACGCCGTGATGAACGGCGACCGAGTCGGCGACCCCGACAGGGTGCCGGCCGAATGAACCACGTCCTGGTGATCGCGAACGAGACGGTCGCCGGCCGGATGCTCATCGACGCGCTGAAGTCCCGCGCCGCCGCCGAGCAGATCCGGGCGACCGTCGTCGCTCCGATCAACGAGCCGCGCGAAGGGTACGTCGTCTACGAGGACACGCGCCGCGCGGCCGCAGGGCGCCGGCTCGATCGGACGCTCGAGCTGCTTCGCGAGGCCGGGATTCCGGCGTCCGGGCTGGTCGTGGACGCCGATCCGGTCAACGCGACGCGCGACGCGATCGCGCAGGCGGAGCCGCCGATCGACTCGATCATCGTCTCGACGCACCCGAAGGAGCGCTCGGGCTGGTTGCAACGCAATGTTCCCGAGCGCGTGCAGAAGGCCGCGGGCTCGATCCCGGTCGAGCACGTCGTCGTGGACATGCAGGCCGAGGGCGGCCCGGCGAACGTGCTCGTCGTGGCCAACGAGACCGTGGTCGGCGAGCGGCTGCTCGAGTGGATCCGCGAACGCGCGCGGCGGTCGCCGGCGAGCTTCCTGATCGTCTCTCCGCAGAGCGACCCTTCCGTCTCCGCGCATCCGCAGGCCGAGCGGCGGCTCCGCCGTGCGTTGACGATCCTCCGCGGCGAGGGGCTGGACGCGCACGGTCAGATCGCGCACCCCGATCCGTACAGCGCGGCGATGCATGCGGTTCGCGATGAGCGCGTGGACGAGATCCTCGTCTCGACCTTTCCGGAGGCCAAGGGGTCGAGCTGGCTGCGGCGCGATCTGATCGGACGGCTGCGCAAGGACGCGGGCGTCCCTGTCGAGCACATCGAGATCGCGAAGGAGGAGGTGGGCGTGCCGTCATGACCGCTCATGCCGCCGACGCTCACGCCGCTCGCCCGCCCGTTGCACACCAGAGCTCCCGCGTGGATGCGCCCACCCTCGGAATGCTGCTGTTCATCGCGTCGGAGATCATGCTCTTCGGCTCGTTCTTCACCGCCTATTTCTTCGTCCGGGTCGTGAACAACGAGCCGTGGCCGCCGGAGCCTTTCCACCTGCCGGTGTTCGTGGCCGGCGTGAATACGGCGATCCTGGTCACGTCCAGCTTCACGATCCACTGGGCTCTGCAGTCGATCAAGCGGGGCAGCCGGGCGGGGCTCCAGGCAGGGCTCGTGCTGACGGTGTGCCTCGGGCTCGTCTTCCTGCTCACGCAGATCCGCGAGTACTCGCGCGTCGGGTTCGCGCCGCACGACGAGTCCTTCGGCACAATCTTCTACGGGCTGACCGGCCTGCACGGCGCGCACGTGTTCGTCGGGCTCTGCTTGCTTTCGATGGCGACCATCCGCGCCTTCCGGGGGCACTTCACGCCTGCGCACCACCACGGCGTCG
>Ga0126312_10000296_pt1 | contig 27488 bp, 21 predicted proteins | sample Plot104A_FD_92537 | JGI IMG/M metagenome (GOLD analysis project Ga0126312, IMG submission 92537) | Serpentine soil microbial communities from UC McLaughlin Reserve, CA, USA - Plot104A | ecosystem: Environmental > Terrestrial > Soil > Grasslands | place: USA: UC McLaughlin Reserve, Lake County... | reverse complement strand
GAGGTTATGTGTTTGATTGGTATCCCCCAAGTTCTAATATCGTCGATCAAGGAAGTGGTTACATAATAGGTTGTGCTGAGCCTAGGTTAATACCTGTAGGTGCTAATTTTGCTGCGGATGAAGTATCATCAACACCACCGTGGCAGTTTACTGGTAGAAACAGTGATTGTGAAGGTACAGCTGAAGCATCTCGAATATACACATGTACGTTAGTGAATACTCTTATCCTTAAAATGGTTTCGGAGAATCTTGTTGCCTATACCGTAGACCCTAATACCGCCCTCACCAACGAAGTCGTTATCTTGGATGGTGTTTGTATGTCCGTGTCTGACTACAAAAGATGATTTACAGTTTTCCTGTCTGCAGTGCTCTACGGTGTTGCCACATGATTTGATAGAAATAGTCTCACGGTCAGCACGCAACCCTTTGAATCTGCAATTTCTTACTATGGTGTTAAAGAACAAATGCGAAACCCTGCTATTCCCCAAACGAATAGGCTCACCTCCGTTACCCTCTGAGAAGGTTAATTTCGACCACTCAGAACCCTCTATTATGTTGTCTTTGCTTTTTGGGCCATCTAATTTCAGACCTACTCCTATTGTATTCTTCTCATGGAATTTGCATTTTGAGACTGTACAACCACGACAATCCGATAGATGAAGCATCGCCTCTCCACTTACATTGCTTGAAAAATCACAGTTTACTATATTACAATTTTCACAGTCTGAGATCCTTACGGGGTCACTTATCGTCTGGTTTTCCAGAATAGTCTGATTTTTTTTAGCGCTGATTTTTTTCATTATTATTAGTCATAGAAGACACTAGTTATAAATTGATACCCTTTATTGGTTAATTTTCTATGATTCTGTCCAAAATATATATAATTTTATTGCAAATTTCCATATAGTGAGCTAGGTCTGAAGAAAGATTTGCCTGGGCCCGCTCAGGAGCAAAAACTTTTAGCTAGTCCGTCCTTTAAGGTATTGAAACCTTCACTTTAGCCCCTCTAAAAGCACGGGGACCCTTGGGCCACTATTTTAGAATTGCAGGTTTCACAAAACAAAAGTGAGAAAGCAAGATATCAACAATCGGCAAAGAAGAAGAACGATACAATAACTGCGACAACCCATCAATATCCGACCCTTATACGCTGTTCCTTTATGCATTGGACCGCCCTGTAACCTGAGAGAGATATTCTACAAGCCTGCGGTATTTACTAAAATTGGGGTAACGGATAATGACAATAATCATATCAAGGAGCTTTGCAAGATCTTTGTAGAAAAGGGAAAGCAAGATCCAAACTGGATTGTTAATAACTGGATTGTTAATAACATAGTGGCCTTTCTGGTAGAATACAAAGACCGCTATGACGATAGATAGATCGTTGTGGTCAAAATGATTGTGAGAGATATCTCTCCTCCTTGTAACCTTGAGTATCGAAAGAGTGAGTAAGGATATATTATAAAATACCTAGTGGTGCCACCATATTGTTTTAATAATACCATAATTTTCCACTACATAAAAGGAAAGGGTATTCCTAACGATATACTATCACTCTATAGCCAGGAAAACGGGAATGCAATCGGTGGAAACTAGAGGACAGCTATTATTCTTATCCAAAATAGATAAAGAAATACTCAAGGCTCTTCTTCTTAGTCCTAATGGCAAACGCTCTTCTTCTACACTTTTGTCAAAGAAACTTGGAGTTCCTCAAACTACTATTCAGAGAAGACGCAGCAGACTAGAAAAGGAATTTCTGGAATTATCATATTCATTGAACCTTGAAAAGTTTGGTTGGCGCCGAGTTGATTTGTTAATCTCCACAGGAAATGGAAAGACAGATTCTGTAGCAAAACAATTGTTAGAAAATGAGGAGGTGACTTATGTTGGCAAAAGTATTGGAGAACATACAATTGATTTGAGAGTAGAGATAATAGTAAAAGATAATGCAGGGCTGCTAGACATACTTGAAAAAGTAAAGGCTATGGATGGTGTACAAGATACAGTTTGGACTGAAATTGTTGAGGTAGTAGGAAAGAAGAGATCCGTGCCTAGCCGGGTTATCGACAGTCTTTAAATAAAAACATAAATAAAAAGAAAGAGAGTATTTTTCAAATTATCCTTGCATATATTCAGTAACATTTGCTCATGTACCCTTTTTTAACCGATTTTTGCTCACATATTGGATTACCTTACGACAATTTCTTATTATATGGACATACTCCTTTTATTGTCCATGCCATATCCGAAAGTGAATACTAATTTGAGACCTTGCCCCACTAAGGGAATACAAAGCTTTGAAAATGGCCAACAACAATATGAGCTTGCTCTACCTTATTTTTATGAGGGGTTGAAATCGATCCAGAAGATACAGATAGATAGGAGTTAAAAGTTTCTTGTCTGCTGCTCCTCCTACTCCCCCGCTCACAATGATTTGGCATGGCACTGATGGAAGCGATGGGTTGGAAACAGGCATTCATCTGAGATGGCAGTTTGACCCAAGATTGGGTTTTCCGCTAGAGGGTTTTTATCTTCATAGGAGATCCAACTGTTCAAGAACTAATTGCACTGAGTTTGGCGATTTTCCTGAAAGCAAAGACCTTCCGTATGAATATATTGTTCGGGACGGTGAAAAAGAATACAGGATCCTGATATCATCGCCTACTGGTGATAGTGATGAAGGAGGTGGAGGAAGAATAACGAGCATTAGTGACCCCAATACGGATGGTGGTCGGCTACTTAATCTTAATCTTCGCCGACCAATTGAATTTCGTCTTCCCAGTGGCTCATATGCTACTGAAATCGACTTCTTCTCTTATAGCAATCAGGATTCAACCCTTGAAACCTATACCAAAAGAGATGAATCGGTAGCGGAAATAAAAGTGGAACAAGAAACATCAAGCTTGGACGGTGGCACTGAATTAAAATATAGATTTCCCGCTTTTAGCATAAACAACATTTGGATGCAAGGCTCGAATAGCTTTGTTTCTAGAATTTGCTTTAGTGTGTGTGACGATTGCGAAAAACCATGGGAAGGCCCAATAAATGCAAAGTGCGGTTTTGGTCTTCCGATCAAGATTCCAGAGTTAAAGAGAAATGCAGACGAAGTAGCAGCAGTACAAGAAACTACTAAGGAAATTAGAGCCGAGAGAAAAATCGTCAGTTCACTTTCAACTGAAAGTACGCCATCTACCTTGAATAGTTCTTCAGAGAACATGCCATCAGCGAGTAAAGAGGCAACAAATCCAAGGAGATGTGTCAAGTTCAGTGAGCAAACCGCGAGAAGTAGTAGTACGTTGCCAAACCCATATGTAAGCGGACAAGCAAAATTCGAAGCCAAAGGTCAATCTCAGATCAAAGTCGACAGTATACTTGGAACTAATGGCATTCGCCTGCAAAGAGAATTAGCTGTATTCATACTACCATCATCTTCAGAACGAATTGAAGCAAAAATCGTTCACCTTGGTGCAGGAGTAAGAGTCGAAGCATATGGTGAAGATGGTACTCTTGTTGATTCCAAGAGTATAGACAACCTGAAAAAAAGGATGATTCATCCCATCATTCTCAGGAAAGATGGAAGCAAGATCTCAAAAGTTATTTTCAGAGCTCCAAAGGGTGAGGCTTTCTTAGTAGAGTTTTGTTATTACACTAAAGAACAGAAGGAGAAGGAGGATTCACGGGTTGCACAAATGACTTCTGATCCAGAATGGAAGATTGCAACTTGTCGTCTTCCCAAAGATAAGTGGCATCAATTTCAAGGTGAGCCCTTTGAGGATCTGAAAGGGATTCTTGCATTAATGGTGGAAGGTGCAAAAGATGCTCCGATGGGATGGCGAATCATTAACTACAAAAATAAACCAGCGCCGGCAGCAGCAGCAGCGCCAGCAGAAGTAGAAAATGGACAGGAAACTTCTCCTCCTCTGGAACCTCCTCCTGAACCTGATTTTCAGATTTCTCCAATGGATCTGGCCCTAATATCTTCTATCAATCCCTATATCGCAAGAATTCTTGGGCTTTATTGGGTCGATACAACAGTCAAAGACGGAGAGGTCTATGATTATAAGATCGTTGCAAATTGGCCTAAAGGAACTTTGTGGAACTTGGATAATGTTGTAGATTTCGAGAAGGAAACAGTAGTGGGAAAGGAATTTTTCACTATTTTTGGATACGAGAATTTTGTGTTCCGGGATTCGGATGATGCAAGATTTGTTGTTGACTCCGTTCCATCCACCTTTGCCCGAGCAAAGAAAGGTTTGCACAGTCAGTCTTCGAGAAATGATCACAATATCAAAATTCACTGCACCAAGCCGGTAAAAGAGCTGCAGCTTTTTGTTAAGCAGCTCCAAGGAGAGTCTGTAACACTTGTGGCGTTCCAAAACAATACCTTGGTGGACTCGTCGACACTAACAAAGCCTGAAGGCGTACTTGCTGTCCACTACCCCGAGAATATTGACTATGTGATACTAAAGAGTAAAGATATAATCATATACAAGATTTGTTGGGATGTAGAATACATTCCGCATGGCCAACAAAGCTTTACGTTATGTGGAGTGAAAAAAGGCATCCCACAACCTCTGGCTGTCCCTACTGGATTGAAATTATTCCCACTTCCAGGAATGACCAAGACTAGGGATGATGGCTCTTTGGAAGATCATCGATTCACTGCCGGTCTCATATGGGATATACCCAAGACTGCCGACGGACAGTTGTTGCATATTAACTCGCCTATTATGTATCATGTCCAGCGGCGTACTCCCTTGGGTCTCGTAAAATGGCTAACTGAAAATTCCCCTGTCACAGTGGTGCCTGAGAGCTTTGAAAAAGCTCCTCCTCCCCTCTGGCCTAAAGCATGGCCTGAGCGACGGATGTTCTACATTGACGCCGCACCATCACCCGGAACTTATAATTATAGTATTTCTGCAGTAGATATCTTTGGAAGGATAAGCGAGTATACCAACTGGGCTTCGGTTGATCTAACAAGAGCACTCCCGCCTCCTCCATCAGATGTCGAGGCAAAATTACTAGATCCATCTGATCCATCACTTACAGGCGATGAAAAGGCCTGGGTCACTGCTGTCAATAGATATAATGACAATAATGATACAAAAGGATTGAAGGTCCGCTGGAAGTGGACACAACCACTGAAGAGGCAAGCTCCTGATGTAGACGCGTTCAAGATATACCTTCAACCCGGCTGGCTAAACGTGGTACAGGGCGAGATCGAAGGAGACCCTGTTGAAAATCAGGATGGCATGTTAGAGCTTAAGACGAACTACATCAGCTATATCACTTCTGCTGTTCCCGACAATGTCTTTGCCGGAGAAAAGATGCTCATGAATCTTACAAACTATACTATACAATCAAGCAAAAGAGAGGGAACAACAACAGCAGCAGGTAAATTCACCTTCATCATAGAAAAACCGATCCCAAGAGGGGGTGACTTTTCTTCAAGTGATTTTGGTACATTTAGGATTATTTATGTAGAGGAGATTAGCGGCACTAACAACCTGAATATAATAACTGATTACCAAATTCCTGTGCAGGCTAGCACACAATCTTTTGTAGGACAAACATTAACCATAAGGCAGAAGAAATACACAATTTTATCATGCAGAAAGCAATGTGGACATGCTCACGCCGCTACCGGCCACGCAATATTTGAAATTCCAAAGATTTATCCTCGAAGAAATGATTTCTTTTCAATTCCAATTAGCCATCAGAAAGACCCTCTGGAAGGCGGTACATTCATTGACTACCGGAAAGCCTCTAGCTGGCAGCAAGTGGTGCATACGACGGAGCCCATTAGTCAACTTTCAGGGAATGAGAAGCCAATTGAAATAATCATTCCAGATCCACCGTTGGTAGCCGATCGTACTAACAAGGTAGTATACGCTCAGATAGGAATTAGCTCGGTAAATACTGATGGGGGGGAGGGCAGCGTATCCAGCCCTGCATCTATCCTTGCTGTTTTCAGAGAGCCACCTCCTTCACAAGACTTAGAAGATTCTCCAGACAGTTATGCTACTATTCCAAATTACTATGGAAAATCTTCCTATGCGCTGAGGTGGCAAAAGCCTGCTACAAATGATGTAAGGTACTTCGTCTATAGGGCAATGGATGAAACTCTTTTTTCCGCAGATAATGAAATTAGAGCAGCAACTGATGCTGCAGGAAATTCGTTGCGCTCTAGAGACCCTAGTAAGTATAAAGACTTTCTAAGTATCTTCAATTCTGATTATAAAAGGGATATAGAAGATAAGGTAATTAAGCCCAGTCCCAGTTCAAAGGAGGACCCCAGTTCAATGGACTATGTTGCATTGAGCAAGGATCCCCTCAAGAAGAATATCCTTCTACAAGCGCTTGCTAGCCTACCAGGTAATGAAAAAGCGTTTGCAAAGCTTCATGAACAGGCAATACATCCAGATGATCCCAGATTTGCAAATAGTATCACAGACGTTACTCCAGGTGGGGAGCCTGATCCTCGTCTAAATTCAACTCTATTATTGTACATAGACGAGACTATTGATGGTCGCGCAGACAATGTCTATTTCTATCGTTTGCGTACAACAAATGAAATTGGGGCATTAGGAAATTTTGGTATTTCAACGCAGCCCATATATCTTCAGAAGTCGCTGCCGCCTATGACTCCTAAGATAATAGCAGTCGATAGTGGAGATAAGAAGCTTGTCATAAGATGGAATTCTAATTATGATGACACTATTGCTGGTTTTGTAGTCTACAGAACTAGCAATGAGAAAAAAATAGACGATATTAGAAGAATGGATGCCCAAAAAAAAGGGGGCGATATTTTTACTGTTAGGGTTATTGATCCATCAAAGAATGAATACTCCTTTACGGATACTGAGGTAGAACCGCGAGTAAAATACTATTATCGGATTGTGGCTGTTGGTGCAAATGGTCAGAAATCATCTCAGTCACAAGCAATTGCATGCGAAGCAATAGATCTTTCACCTCCCTCTCCTCCGGAATGGGTCAATATAATAAGATCTGCTGATAGGCTCATTACAAAATTACAATGGAAATGCAAGGAACGCCTATTGTGCATAGTAGAAAGACAAGAGTCTAAGAATACCTCGTCTGTCAGCATTTCTAATTGGCTGATACCTGATTCATTCGATGAAATTAACAGAAAGTGGAATTACCATTTTGCTGATTCAGAGATAGAGCCGGATAATGTTTATGTGTATTCTATTATCGGACGTAATCCTATCGGTCTTTATTCTCAATCTGTTGTGAGGGAATCGCCATGAACGCTGCAGCGGGAACGCTCCGGCTTACCTTTAGAGTCAGGGATGGCGAAGTTAGGCTCGTTTCTCCCGAACGACTTGAAATGATCTATCCACCCTCGATCGGAGAACTCCCCCAAGCGGGGAGGAATACCGGTTTTTGGATTGCGCTTCGCGGCGCGGGCGATGGTGGGCTGTGTCACCGTGTTCTCTACAGCCCATTGGGCGACTCTGTTGAAGTGCATTCGCCTGACAGAAACATTCGACGTGTATTTGGCGATGTGAAGGAGAATATTTTTGATCTACTCATGCCTGACGACCGTGGTTATCGTAACTTTCCTAATTCTGGTGAGATCCATGTCGAAGATGTGGTGCACCGACCCTGTAATCCTATAGACGACGTTAAGCCTAACATCTTTAATACAATCATAGGCGGAAGGACTGATCTCATTATGATTCGTCTTGAGAGGAGGAGTTGGAACAATTATGTCAACTGAACCATCATTCATGCCGCTAAGACTCATTATTCCGTGGCCTCATGACAAGTACCCTTTTCCAACTACGACCAACGATAAACCTTCTTTCCTAGACAATGTCGGGATTAGCTCGTTCCAATTTAATGAAACTACTGAGGGAATGGAAGTGGACATTGAAATAGCTGTACTCAAAGAAACTAGTTTCAATATATTGGGTCTGGAGGGCTTTGATATTGTCTTTGGAGAAAATGATGATAATAATAGCATTACTAGATTTCATTGCAAATTGCTTTTGAGTGAAACAGTCAGATTTACACTACATGATCTCAGTTTGGGTTTACGCTTCCCAACATCTTGGTTCAAGCCCATGCGAAAAGAGAATAATGTGTTCATCGAAAATAGAGATGATCAAGGTAAGCTTCTTCCATATCAAATTGACATAAAGAATATTGATATTTCCATTGATGGGACTGGCAATATTGATCTAAAGTTCAAAGATGGAGCGCCCTCAATTAAGTTAGCCCCATTCATGATCGGTGATACGGGTATTATTCTAGAGGCAGAATCTATTATTTTTTGCTTTTCACAGGAATCAGTAAAGGGCTTGCCATCGTCCGTCTCAGTCCCAGCAGATTGGCGTGGTATTTACTTGAATGACGTAAAAGTGTATCTGCCGAAGGAAATATCTGTTGATTTGCCGACAGTAAAGGAGGCAATAGACCCCGACCTAAAGATTACTGACTTCCTCATCGGGGCTGGAGGTATCTCCGGTAGGATAAATGGTAAGTGGACCCCAAAACTAAGTACGGACGGGAAGTCTTTTACTGGTCATGGCGCAGGAAACCTTTTTGGCATTCCATTTGCCTTACAAGAAATAGCCATTGAGATCAAACAAAACGCCTTGACCTCAGGGCTGATCAAGGGTCCTATGATCTTTCCATTTTTTGATCAACCTGCATTTGTAGATATCGGTCTAAGTACAAATGGGGATTTTGCTATTAACCTGTCCGCAGATCAGAGCCTGTTGTCGTCTTTTCCTCCCGAAAATCCATTACCGCTGAATAGGAAGAGTGACGGGCTTTTTGTATTTAAGAAAGAGAACTTGATGGAATTGATTGTCAAGGGTTTAGGATTTGAACACAAAGACAATAACTTTATGATTAATATTAATGGAAGCATTATCCCCTTAGTTAGAGGGCTTAAGTGGCCAGAGTTTGAGGTAAGATCCCTTTCCATAGATTCCCACGGTCGTGTCAAGCTAGATGGAGGATGGATAGATCTCCCAAAGCAGAAGAGCTTTGATCTTTATGGCTTTTCTGTCAATATTACAAAGTTAGGATTTGGAAATGAAGAAGATGGCACAAAGTGGATAGCGCTGTCAGGCGGCATCAAGCTGGTCGATGGTTTGCCATTAGAGGGCGGAGTTGAGGGACTCAAGATCAAATGGAAGCCACCTACAAACATAAAAATGGAGATAGGTGGAGTAAGGGTTGCATTTGAGATAAAAGATACATTAAAGTTTGATGGTTCAGTCATTTTTATTGACGAACCGGACAGGAAAGGATTCAAGGGCGGAGTCAAGATGGTGCTCTATCCACTTGACGGATGCTCACTTGATGTGCAACTAATGGTCGGCAAAAATAGTAGAATCCCACCGTACACTTTCTTCTATACATATGTGGAAGCGGACCTGCCAATTGGTATCCCGCTATTTTCTACCGGCCTGTCTCTATATGGGATGGCCGGTCTCTTTGGATACAATATGGAAACAAGTAAAGGCAAGGCTGGCAATCCAGAAAACGAAACTTGGTATGAGGGCTTCTATCTTAGACCAGTACCTGGAATTACTGATGCACTCACGAAATGGCATGACAACTTCGAGAGCAGGGCATTTGGAGCAGGCATTACTCTTGGCACCACTCCGGATAATGGCTTTAGTTTCTCAGCAAAGACTTTGATTGTACTTCTAATACCAGGTCCGGTTATCATTGTAGAAGGAAAGGCCAACTTCCTCAAAGAGCGCAAGGAGCTTGATGAAAACGAGCCACTGTTCCGGCTACTAGCCATATATGATGGCAGAGCTGGCACTTTCCTGATGAATATTGAGGCTAACTATGCATTGCCCCAAGGTTCAGGGAAAGTGCTCAATATCCATGCGTTAGCTGAAGCCTTTTTTGACTTTAACAACGCTCGAAATTGGCATCTCTACATAGGCCAAGACGAGCCGGTGGAGAAGAGGATCAGAGCTAAGATACTGAGTCTCTTTGAGGCAAACGCCTACTTTATGCTGACTAGCAAACACCTTGCGATGGGCGCATGGGTGGGCTATGACAACCGGTGGAGATTTGGCCCACTTAGCATAGAGCTTAGTGCATGGATGGAAGGCAGAGTGGAGATCACATTCAAACCTGCTCAGGCAGATGGTTCGCTGGCGCTTCAAGGATCCGTTCAGCTCAAGGCTTTTAGTGTTTCGCTGGGACTAAGTGTGGCTGCAGGGGTGCAAGTACAAACGCCAAGTCCATTTCTTGTTCGCGCAGAGTTTAGCGTAAAACTGGATCTTCCACGGCCACTTCCACGCCCAAAGGCCCATATTGTGCTGGAATGGAAGACGGAAGAAAAGCCACCTATCCCTGTCCCTCTTGCCAAATTCGGCTTAGAGCACTTGAAGGTAACTGAAAAGTGGACTCTGGATATTTATCCAAAGTATGACATCCATGCAGATGGATTTTATTATGATGACAGCAACATATTACACCTAACAAACTCGGAGGACGTCGCTGCTATCCAGAACTCTCCTATAATTCCGCTTGATGCCCGGCCTGTCATAGTATTTGCAAAGCCTGTAGAAGATGCTGCAAGAATAGGCGATAATCCTATGCCTGCACCTCTTCCTGAAATTGTTGGCGAAGGCTATCAGTACAGATACAGGCTGTTAGAAGTTAGACTTGAAATGAGGCCGAAAAATCAAAATAGCGGAGGAGGATGGACTAGTGTTCAACTCTACGGCAAATGGCAGTCCGTCCTTGAAAATGGCCAGCAGGTAAATACAAAGTTGATGCTATGGACAAACTCTGCATTTGAAATATCTCGAGAGCTGAGCAACAACGACATATTCACTGGACCAATCCTAGAGACTTACAATCCATGTAACTTCGATATAACGCCGACTCAGACCTGTGTAGACTTTGAAGAACAAAAGGCAGGGACTGTACTTCCACCTGTCTCAATTCATGATGACATCACACTGTACGGCCAATCTGGAGAATTAACAGTGGTGGAATATGATGCTCAACCGTTTAACGCGACAAAAGCTTTGCTCTTGGAAGGAGGAGGCCGGCAGAGATTTTACATAGTATTCTCTAAGCCAGTGGCAAAAGTAGATCTTTCGTTAGGCAAAGAGACCTCTGTTAGTGTATATGCATTTGAAGAAGATAGTAAAGGCCTGCAGCCAGAGCAATCATCTTCTTCTTACGAGTATTCCTATGATAGCATGAAGCAGGTTTCTATTGAAGGCAAAGGCATAACCGCGCTATTGATTAGCGGACGAGGATTGCTTGCGAAAATATGCTATGTTACCGCAGAAGAAATGAAAAGAGTAAACGACAATATAACGTTGCAAACTCATATCAAGGAGTCAATAGCGGTTCACTGGAATCAGCATAATGAGATATTGTTTGAACCAAACACGTGCTATAAGCTTACCGCTGTATCTGAGGGTGTAAGGAACAACGAATCAGTTCGATTCGAACAGTATAGCTACTTCCAGACTGAAGGAGCGCCTGGAGTTTATCCAAAAGCCATTGCAGGTAGTAGTAGTAATACTGGTGCTAGTGAAGGGACAAGCGATCATTTCCCTACAGGAGGTCCTTTGAAAGACTTGTCGGCATATGTAAAGGATACCATACCCAGAGTTGGACAAAAGCCAGTATACCGAGGATATGATATTGGAGCTATTTTCAACGAAAGTTATGTCGATCAAATGTATTCGAAGTACCTGATGGGAGATATGTCGCTCTCAATTGAATTATACGACAATAATGACGAGCCGGTATTGGATACAGATGGCAAGCCTATATCAATCCAAAATCAATGGGGCGACAATCCTCAGACTTTCCTAACAAGAGAAGAACAGCAATGGATACGTCTGCTGAACATGAACGATTGTGGTGGCTTTTTAAATTATCAGAACAAATCCAAGACCAAAAATCTGTACGCTGGACATAAGAGGCTGAACCTAAAGCCAGAAACTCTTTACAAGGCAAAAATTGTTGCAGTCTCTTCTGATAATACTCCTCCTCCTCCTCCGAATGTCGTGTACCAATTTAGCTTTATTACATCAAAGTACTCATCCTTCACTCACCAAATCCAGTCATTTCAAGATGTGTTGTGGAGTCACATAAGGTTACTTAGCTCCAATACACCACTATCACTGATCACTGGAGCTAATAAGCCTATTCTTGAAGGTATATTATCTTCTGTTAGTTCGGGGAACTCTTATCAAGCTGATACTGAGGATAAACAATTCCACCAAATAAGTGAACTATTTGGGCTAGGGATAAGGCAACTTCCAGCTTCTTTTGAAATGCTTGCATTAGATGCTAATGAATTGGCGGCCATTAACGTAAATCCTGATGTTGATGCTGTTGAATTGGCGACCACCAGAGATGATGATGCTTGGTTGGTGCCCATAACTTCTAGATGCTATGGATTTTTGATTGAAAGCCCAGAGCCAATAGACTGGAACAGGACAGTTTTGATGGCAAAATTCAAGCCAGTAACTACTACTACCACTGGAATTCCATTAGTACAGGAAGCTACAGAAGCAATCAAGATCCTTGATGCATCTATCATCTCTTCCTCCAGTGGGGGGCCAGGTACTAATTACAATAACGAATGGGCAGATATTTTACTGAGAGACGATTTTGATATTAGTGATTTCTCAATTGAACACATCTCTGCTGGATCGAACAATTCCCAAAAGTTTATGACGTTTGGAAAAGAGAGCAAGCGTTTTCCTGCTGGAACTATAATAAGAGTGCACACGGGTAAAAAGCAAGATGACGCCGATCCTTCTGCTGATATAGAACATAGATATGCAAAATTAGACAGCTGGCAATTTTCCCCAGCAGGCGAGACTATAAAGGTCTTAGATAAGAATGGGACTATCCTTCATTCTAGATACATTGAGCCACAAGGAAGCTTTTCTAGCAAAGACATTATCTTGATCCGTAACGCTGATAACACTAGGGCATTTCTATTCTTTCCGTCCGAAGAAGAGAAGGCTGGTAAAGTTGATAACGGGAACTATCGTCTTGATTTTAAATACAAGCTGAATATTGGAAACAACCAGCCAGTTCTAAAGCGGATGGGTGGTATTGATAGCGATGAGGATACAACCGTTGAATTTTCGTACCCTGCTATTTTGCCATAGGCTGGAGGATAATGATTGGTTTATGATACCTCCTCATCCTATTGAAATAGGCTCTCTCTTTCTAGCTAGAATGGAAAGAACTGTCTCTTGCAATCCGTTCCAAACATCCGTCCCGCCAAGACTATATCCCTGCTATGAATATCACGTAGAGCCGTGGTGTTTTCCCTATTAGAAATTGAGAGTTATTGCCGCTAACAACATCCTTGTGGACCATCTCATGCAAGATCATTTTCTATGATACGTGGAAATAGAGGAGATAAAACTCAACAGTTTCTATCTATCCCTATTTGAGATTCATATCCGATTAATAAGCTAAGGCAAAACACTCACAATGATTTAATTTAAAACCTCTTACTACTAAGAGGTAATAGATGCATCGAATATCAGTTATTAACCATGAATTGGCTTCATCAGAAGCCATATTCTCTCTTGTATAAGGTTAGCTGCTTAATATAGTGATGTTCATAAAATTAGATTAATAATATCAAGATGCAGAAGATTGCAAAACTGTTCGGATCCCCTTTTTCCCTCTTTAATGGATAATCTCCTTCGCACATGTCGAGAAAGACTTTCAGAAAGTAAGGGCTTCTGTCTTTAGAATTGCGTCGGCATATCTTTTTGCTCCTTCGGCATTTGGATGTCCTGCCGATGCTCTCTTGCAAAAAGCCTCCCCAGTACGCTTTGAACCACCACATTCATGGCGGGTTGCTATCTCGCACACAGGGAATCGTGACCCTTTCATCGTATCCTGAGGGGATAAGTCATTATTAAGGCTAAAAACCAACGGATGCGAAGTAAATACCGCGTTATCGTCCTGAAATTGCGGCTGTGCAAAAAATATACGCGTAGTACCTCCAAATTGTGCTTTCACTTCATCATTTACTTCATCTACTGCTTGTTGTAGTTTTGCATTTGATTCTGTCCAAAAAAAGTTGCTTTTTCTTATTATTTCTTTTTCAGCTGCATTCACAACCATAGCCGCCACCGATTTGCCAATTTTTCCTCCTACGACTCCGCCAAGTGCTATTATAAATTGCTCTATAATAGTAAGAGGATTGAGATTAGTAAAGCTATCTTGGCTTAATATCTTGTAATATCCAGTTACAACGATATTCGCTTTTGTAAATTTCTTTGTAATTTTGTTTAAAAGAACCTTCATATGCTGATGACAGTGACTCTCAACTAAATCTTGTAGAGGAGGGTCCTCCCTAAGTGGAGTGACAATATTTCCGAATATACCTATATCATTGATACCTCCATTTATCAGAATTAGATCTACCTCTTCAGGAGGCTTTGTGTAATTATCAACTTGCTGCAGTATGGTTGGGTGAGAAGTCGGGACTTCGCCATCTTCTTTTACTGGGTCGCAAATATTTGTGTTCTCTTCGTCAGTTTTAAATGCTAGTCCGATTTCTGCGCCGCAATGAGCCTGGACATCTTTGTATACTCCTATATTTCCCAATCTGTTACTAATCTCTTTTCTAACAATTGAGTGAAACTTTTCTTCATCTTGAAGTCCCTCGCCCCAATGAATAGAATCCCCTAATACTAGGAGAACAAATGTACCCATCACAACTTCTATTCTGTTAGATGTTTCCCCTTCTCTCAGGATGACCTTAACTGAAACCCTCTCACCAGCGGAATTTGGCGTGACTACCTCGGGCCGAATCATTTTAAATTGTATAGTATTTAGATCAACGAAATTGACATCCGGCATGTCTTGACCATTTGCTTGAATCTTGGCACCATCTGCAAATCCAGTACCCATTAATGTAACTACAGAGTTAGGTTTCACTTTTCCACTCGGTTTATGACTATGAATCACGGGCATCACGTCCAAAGTCACCTTATTGGACAGAGTTGCACCAACACCTTCCCCACGACTGACTTGAACCGCTTTTCTACCTCCTTCAACAGGGGGGACTGTAAATGTGAGGAGAGTATCACTAATGAAAGTTGTAAGGCAGTTCTTGTTATGCAACATTACAAAATCGCTTTTTGAAAAACGTTGGCCAGATACACTGATAGTATCACCCTCCTTAGCTTGATTTGACGAAAGTGATATGATCGCAGGCTTTGTCAGTTCTTTCATAAAATCCTCTTCTGAAACAGTTTTCAAAGTTATGGCATCATCATAACGAACACCCCATTGTCCAGGTGCTCCGCCGTCTACAGTAACGAAGAAGCCGCCGCCAATGTATGCATTTACAATTGGTTGAGGAGTGAACAACGAAAGCCTTCCACGATTTCCTGGTCCTTGATCACACCAGATCCTGTTACCATTGGAGCGTGTTCCTGCTAATCCAGTTCCACCATCACCTCCATCTTGCCCTTGTTGGCCCGTTGAACCATCTCCTCCTCTTAGATCAGAAGTTGGACTATCTTTCATTTGCACTACACATATTTCAACTTCTAGTGCATCCTTCAAATAATTCCCACCCGTACCGCAAATGCCAGTATCCTCAGGATCACCATTTACACCGTCGGAAAATTCTTGAGATATAGGTGGTGTAGGTTTTTTTGCCGGTTTTGGTAGTTGAGGTTCAACTACTCGTATGCCTCGTTCCCACGTAAGGGTTATGTTCTTACCAACTTTTAGTTTATTAGCAATAAACACCAAAAACCGATTTGGTTGTTTAATTAATATGTTAGTCTTATCCGCTAGCTCTATTTCCGATCCCACCCAGCATGCTGTATGGATGGGCACTGTATCCTGCAGGGCAGAAGAAAGTTCGATTGTCTCAAGCCTGTATCCATTTCCACCTATTTTTTCAAAAGCAACAGAGTCACCTTTTCTATTTGCAGTTGTCGGATTGATGCGGTATGTATGATGAAAAGATCGTTCAATCATACCAGCCTCTTTGCTATCGATTTCAACCTCCATAGTGCTAGGAATCATACCTAATTCCGTCTTAGGGTTGCTCCCTCCCGGACTACCTCTACGCCAGGGTGCTAAGATTCCAGGTTGTGTAATAATATTTCCTGAAATAGATAATTTTCCAAGACTTCCAACTTCCTTGATCCCCCATGATTCGAGAGCCAATTTATGATTATGCAGCTTTGCAATTACCTCAGGTTCAGTTTCTATCGTCTCTCCTGTGCTTTCAGGATACATTTTTTCAACCTTGAAATTATCTTCTGAAACTGCAAAATTTTCCGCAATGTAGTCCATGATCAATGCTGGCTCCTAAACCAATACCTGCTTATCATGTTCGTTTTCCACGAGACCATAGGCTATAGATGGTTAGAGCGTATAAAAGAAACTTGTCCATGAAACATGAAATTGTGATAAGATTATCCAATATGTGAGCAACAATCGGATAAAAATTCATATATGACCAAATTTTACTGAATATACAACATAATTCTGCAAAAATACTCGGTGTTTAAATACTTTCAATGACCCTCCTAGTATTCTATCTGTCTTTTCAATTACTTTCGGCTTGATTCTGTTGTAGCAGCCGAGAAGATAAGTTTAGCTTACCAAGTGTGATTAGCTGTCTTTCTACGACCTCTAAAATCAGTCAATCAAAAACAGAAGGGTAAAGTAATGGGAGAGTAATCTATTGAAGGCTAGGTAAGTAAAAACTGCAAAAAATTGCTTTAGCGAAACCACAAGATAGAAGCACAAGCATCGACTTTCGCTACGTTAAACCTAGTGACATTGTGCGAACAAGTCCCGCAACAATCATCATAGGAAGAATATACCTCAACAACCTCGACCATCTTCACCCGGTACCAATGAAACTCAATTAAGGCAAAAGTGGTGGAGGTTACCGCCAGAAAGTGGAGATACAATCTCCACACTGCTATGCAAGTGTCTCCATCTAAAGACCCAAAACAACGCGCTCAAACTTGAAAAGTCGTCTGCTGCATTTGGGTGACATTGCTCTAGTCAGACAATTTATGTTTAAGCAACCAGAGATAGTTTTTTAGAAGAGAACCAAAGTAACCAGTTATTCCTGTAATTATTGCGAGCCCGATTGTCAAAAAATGGATTGATGGACTTGGGTTCTGGTGAATTACCAGCGAAAGAATTAGATGATTTTTTTCTGTTTGGTCACATTGGGAGGAAAATTTGACATTTACAGAATAAAATCCTGTGTTGTTGGAATCTATTGTACCTTGAATGACATTATCTGATGTTGTGTTCATAATGAGGGAGAGCATACTAGGTTTCTTATTGGTGTCAAGAATTTCTATCAACAAAGGATCCTGAATCGCAGGCGAATTTGAGATATAGTATTCGGCCTTGTCGCCATTCCTCAAGTATATGGGAACGATACTGGTATTGCAGTCAAGCCGTTCTAGTTGACGGCTGAAGGTTGCTTCAGAGGCGAAAATGCCAATTATAGTGAATGTCACTCCTATAGCATACCCCGTCATCGCAAGTGCTACTTTTAAATCGGAGCGATTCATGTCAAGGAAAAATAATTATATACTTATAAAAAATTACCATTTGTATAAGGAAAAGAATTGAAGCATAAGGACATTAGATATCTCCTAAACGAAAATGCAACAGCACTGATCAAGAGACCCGAAATCTACGATGATATTGTCAATGATAACGCGCTTTGTCAGGACATTCAGCGAATGATTAATGAAAGCGATATAGACTGTGAAAATTATAAAAATCTAGGCAGATATTGCAAGAAGGTAAAGGAACTGGCTGAAGATTATTTTGTTAACCATCAAAAAATAATTGAAGAGAGGATGTATCCATTGTTAATTGTTGGCAATCACTACTACGATATTCAGCATACAATAGCGTATCTGTCAGAAATGAAGATTGCCGAGATCCGAAATTGGAAAGGACACATGGTCATCTATAAAGGCAGCATGGCTGCAATGATATTGATTGTGTGTTATAACATTAAGCGCAAAATTGGAGCGTCTTAATCGTTATCCTCAAATTCTGTAAAATGACCATATGTTATCCTCCCTATCTTGGATGCAACTAATTGTGCAAACTTCTTGACTTCGAGATCATCCGTGGATTTCTTGGATAGTTTTCCCCGCTCCAAAATTTCCTTGATCGTGTCCTCATGTGTAGTGCCAGAAAGGTATCTTTCCCTAAAGTAATTTTCAAGTTCCACTTGTGAATCTGACACTGCTTTTACAGATAAGTATGGGTTGGATATACCTTTAAAACCTTGTGCGTATGCAATCATTAAGGCATTGGTCTTAACCAGAGAAGATTGCGTGCTACCCATAGTAAGCCGCTTATTTCGTATTCTTAGGCTACCGATTAAATTTAAGCACCTTCATATATAAGATTATGATTGCGAACTTTCAGATTTGAAGAAATTCATCGTTCTGGCAGTCAAAGAATGTTAGAGGTGAACAGTAAAGGAGGAGAAGGAGCAGCAGGAGGAGGAATGAATCCTGCTATAAAGAAGCACTTGGAACTGCAAATAAATACACTTCAGAACGCGCCTAGAGACACAAATCGCCAGTACGTTATCAAAGATGGTCAATCATTTATTATTTTATTGGGACAAAATATTATATTGTGTCCAAGCAAATTACCATGATCCAAAGTATTTGGATACATCATTATAGTTGTGATGAGTGTTTTGCGTTAATCTGATTTGATATTTCAATTCTTGACTAAAAGTTCTGCGATTGCTTCATCAATATGTTTACCTGACGCTTCTTGATAGTATGTAAATGCGGGTGACGGATTTACTTCGAAACAGTACCACTCATCGTTTGGCGTACATCTCAAATCTATGCCTGCAATACTTAGCCCCATATGTGACGCTAATGTCTTACATCGCTTGGCAATGTCTGGTGGGATAACACAGGGGCGAATATCAACGGTCTGTCCATGTAGTACCGCGTATCTATAATCATCCGATGGTGAGATTATCTGACATGCAAAAACTTTGTCTCCAACAACATGAATACGGTATTCTATTCCCTCTATGTATTGTTGAAATTGTGTAGGACAATTACAAACATTTTCGAGACGTTGTAAATGCTCAGGAGTCAAGCGTGATACGATGCTGCGAATACTACTGATAGACTTGTAAATCACTATACCATGCTGCTTCCAGAACTCTAAAGCAGCTTGGGGTTCAGTAGTAATCAAGGTATCAGGAATTTTAAAGCCTACTGTACTTATGATCACTGATTGGTAAGGTTTTGAATTATTTGATGCCATGTTTGAGGGCTTGTTCACCACTAGTGCTGGTGTAAGTTCGGTCCATGAAAGCAAAATATCTTCAACCTGCGCGATGTAACGTAGAGCATCGTTATCAATATTACTTGCATTTTTCGAATATGATAAATAATCTGAAGAATAAGGTCTTAGATATGCTGCCGTCACCGAGCTGAGATCGGTGATTTGGTTGTCGTTATGCAGAACACATTTGATATCAGGCCCGACAATCAGATCAACCTTTGTATCCAACATGTTATGTTGGTCAATAAATATTATATCAGTAAGATCAAGCGACCGTAGTAGTGCTCGACGTATTGCCATTAAAGGACTGTCTTCTAAAACTCCCCACAGAAGGATCATAATGCTATTTTACGTGCTCCAGTTGAGGACTTCTCTGTCTATGTGCGGCATTTTTCTTATTACTCTCAATGAAATAGTCAAGAATTGCATTTGAGATATTATACGAATCGACTGGAAACCACAGATTAGCAGTAATAAAAAGAAATCCTTTCTCATATGCAGCAAAATGAACAGAAAGCAAGTCTACTCCGGCCTCACGAGTTAGGCGTAGAGACTGCTCAGCCATTTTATCATTGACAGCCCCATAACAGCGATCTCCGATTACACTTACTATTACTCGTTGCACATCATCGACAGCATTATTGATTATATTTGATTGAGAACTTTGACGATGTATAGGTCGAACCGGTAAGCCGACCTTGGCAGCAGCATATATCCACTGCTCCTGGCTCCAATTCGGACCCAAAAGGCAGATAGGAGTGGGCTTATTTAAAACCGGACATTTTAGACACGATAGCCAAGAAACCAAAAAGGCCATCATTTCTGCGGCAACATAGGATCTATCATGGTTTACAATATGGGATAGTTCTGTCTCAGCAACATAAGGAAGACGCGTTAGGACACCATCTATTTGTTCATTGCTGATCTTTTTTCCATTGACTACAGCGGTAGATAGTGCAGAATCATTAAGGTAATGCCGCCATCCAACTATCGATAATTCTTTACAGGTTAGCACACGAACATCGTACGAGTCCCATAATTCAACAAGATGTTCTACACTTTTATCATGTACGCTGGCCAAGATAACAAGCAAGAGATCTATTCCCCGGTTTGATTTTCATCATTGTTTTTAGCTTGTCTACTATCCTTCTTATCCAACTTTGGTCGCTCATTCGGGCGAATAAAAGATTCCATAGTAGCAAGACGTTCTTCAATGTGACCAATTCTCTCAACAAATTGGCCGACATCTGTAGGCACTTGGTCCGGGAACTTAACTTCCGGGAATTTATCCGGTACCTTAGCCTCGATATCAGCAGGTTTCCATAGACGTGTTACATCTATTTCTTTCCATATTTCTTTTGTATGACTCTTTCTTGCCACCCCTGTGAAATGAGGAGGACTGGTATCATACAGTGGCGGAGTAACCACAGAAATATGTTTGCTATTCTTCAAAACCATCTCGTTCTCTGGGGGCGCCCATGGTCGAGCTGGGAGTAACTCTTCTTCGCCACCGATTTTTTCGGCCTTGCAGGGTTTGTCGTCTATTCTTGCATCCACACCTGCCCATGGTTCTAGAGGCATCAAAATACCTACAGGATCTAGAACTTTTTTGGACGTTGTACAAGATAAGTCGCCGTAAACACGATCCGGATTAAGCCTATTTATTGGATCTTGAAGCTGCCACATAGCGAATAATCGATCGACGTTGGAGTGTAGCAAAAAAACGAAAGGATCTCTGAATGCTGTATGTCCCGCACCTATGTCGCCACCAATATAGCCGTGTGCATTGCCATGGAGCACCTCGAGATTCCCCCACATCTCTTTGAATGTAGAAGCATAAATTACATCATTATCTTTAGCCAAACTAAAACTGCTGGGTGGTCCAGAAACTTCTCTTTTGAGACTTCGCGGAGGATCTGCGGGGTTAAATGTCTTGTCGCGGTCTAATCCTGGTTCAACTAAGGGTTTATAGAAACCTGCACTTTCCCACGGTTCTCCTACTGGTCCACTAGCTGACCCCATAAAATCTGGTGTAAAAAGGGGATTAGGATCCATTGTCCAATCCCAATAGTGCAGAGAGAGACTTGGATTTACTTCTCTCAATAATGTCTCGAATCTGTTGCAGATTTCCCGATGCCAAGGCAAAAAGGCAGGGCCACCGTGAACATGTGTAGCGCGGTGTATCTCGTCTTGTTTAAACCAATAGCTAACATGCCCTGCAGGCTTGTATTCTGGACGCCACTGAAATTCATCTCTCGTACCAGGATAGAAGCGACCATTCAATGCTATGATAGCTTTGATGAAATCTTTTTTTTCTAATGGATCAAGAGTAGCTACATTTCTGCGGACTCCATCTGTCATGCAGAATCATCTACCCTCTTTTGTCCGTTGATAATTTGACTAACTGTATTCCTTACGTACGCTACTACTTCTTCAGGTGTTGGAGCGATCGCTTTAACAAAATTTAGTTTATCAAACGGTCTTTTCGGTAGCGGTTTTGGATTGCCTGATTTCTCCTCCTTTGAGCTAATAACAGTTGTGTAGGTAGCTTGTAATAATAATCTCTTAGAATTCTCAATCTCTGTCATATACAATTTCCCCTTATATTGTAATAATCATGAAGGTAATACTAAAGAATGCTGTCCAAATATAGGCAGTTAATGCAAGTATTACCCAAAATTCGATGCTAAAGAGAACTATAACGCAAAAGATAGCGCTGTGTAATCTCATGACTCCAATAACTTATCATTATGTCCTTTCCTTCTATCATTTAAAGCAGATCAATTACTCGAGGAGGTATCGATCTTTTTCTTCCTACTACCTCAACAATTTCACTCCAAATTGTGTCTTGTACTCCATTCATGGCCTTTACTTTTTCAAGTACATCAAGCAATTCTGAATTATCCCTGATGATAATCTCTGCCCTTAAATCAATTGTATGTTCCCCAATACTTCTACCTACATAAGTAACCTCTTCATTTGATAACAATTCCTTAGCAACAGCATTGGTCTTTCCATTTCGTGTGGCAATTAGCAAATCTACACGAAGCCAACCAAACTTATTCAAGTCTAATGAATAAGACGATTCCAAAAATTCCTTTTCTAATCTTTTGCGCCTTCTCTGAATGGTAGTTTGAGGGATACCAAGTTTCCTTGTTAAGAATATGGAAGAGTGTTTACCATCAGGACTAAGAATAACTTTCAGTATCTCTTTATCTATCTGGGATAATAATCGGGGAGTTTTTACCGATTCCATTTAATGCACCATTTTGCAGCGCGTTAGAGTAGTTGATAGGCAAAACGGAAGTGAAGAGAACATTACGGGTACTGTCAAGCTGGTAACAATTAGAAGCAGTAGTACTAGTTTTGGTGGCGCTCCGTGTGCTTGAATGTGTTTTCCTACTGTTATCGCCATCGTCATGACGACATCGCCGTACTTGCTATGAAGTCTATTTTTGTTGCTGCTGCTACTGCTGCAGCTTTTATTGATGTTGTATTTGTAAGTGTTCTCACACCTTACTTATCGTATGTGCACTCTTTAAGGGTCCTAAGATTGCGATAATACTTGTAATAATTGGATCTCTTGCTATATAGAGAATAAAATTTATTATGCTCATAGAATCATTACCAATATTTATTTGATATTTCTTCCTCTTTTTGTTCGGATTAATTGATGGATAGATGAACATATGCACATAGTCGTTCTGCTAGCTTTTTCTCACCACTATTCAATCAGAGCATAAGGTCTGGATGATGATATCAAGATAGGTATAACCGTCCTGAGTCTTTTCTTTTTTCTCTCCCCCTCTCTCCAAGGTGCTAGGCTGATTATAACTATCATAAGACGGCTCTTTTCCTAGTTTGGTATTCTCAATCTACGATCCTACAGAAGTAGCATACAAAAAATGATTGACGCAAGTCAAGTAATGCTAGAGACGAACAGTCGAAGAGGAGAAGGTGCAGCGGGAGGAGGAATGAATCCTGTTATGAAGAGACATTTAGAATTAGAAATAAAGACTCTTCAAGATGCACCTCGAGACGCAGATAAGTTAAGACGGCTTTTGAAAGTGAAAGCAAGACAAAAGGAGGAAGCTATGCACATTGAAGACACTCAAAGGTTGGTCACAGAAATTGAAATGCTCAAGGTTGTATTTTATTTGATGAGCAGAGATAAAAGAACAAGACAAGAAGCCTAAAGAGAGCTCTCTTGTTGTTATTGCCTTCCAGGTGCTGCTGCTGATGGGTTGTTGATAGACGAGCAAATTGGTCATTGTTCCTTTACGGAATGAAAGCTTAAAGCGTAAGGAAAATATAGGGGAAAGGTTGCCAAAATTCTTAATTTTACATCATTTATACATTTACCTGATAATATTCTAATTTAGATCACTTTATAACATAAACTATAGTGTATTGGGATGGAAATCAAATGAAATCCTATGTACGTAGGTTCATACTAGTATTATTCATTTCCACAATTTTGCTAATAATGGCAATAGAGCAACCTAGTTCTGTTGCCTCTTCTTCTCAACAGGCCTCCATGGTAGAAATTATCGGCGTGCTTAACATAATACAAGATGACAGGTCTCAATACATCCTAGTAGATAACAATGGAAATTCCTATTCACTCGATCTGGATGAAAATCTAACAAAAGAACAAGGCGGACCGTTAAAGCTTGATCGTAAAGAGGTTGTAGTTAATGGCATCCTGGATCCTTTAACAAACACGATCAAAGTCCTCGCGATAGAGCTTGCTAATGAAGTTAAACTTGCCAGCAACACTACATCTTCGCAGAATATAACCAATGTAAATTTAACCATTGTAAAGGTGTCTGGTATATTAAACACAATATGGCCGGTTGTGGGACCGAATGTTACAGCCAATCACACAACTACACCCACTTATTACCTAGTAGATAATAACGGTACATCCTTTTTGCTCGATCTGGATGAAAATCTAACAAAAGAACAAGGCGGACCGTTAAAGCTTGATCGTAAAGAGGTTGTAGTTAATGGCATCCTGGATCCTTTAACAAACACGATCAAAATCCTCGCGATAGAGCTTGTGAATCCTCCGCAAGTAGGAGCTCCTCCGCCTACACAGTCTCATCTGCTCGGTGCTCATCATTCTGGCCCTCAAAGGTGGGCAGTCATCTTATGCCGCTTCGGAGATGCAACAGGGGTGACGCCACAGCCGACGACATACTACCAAAATGAAATGGGTTTCTTAGACGGTTACTGGGGACAGTTGTCTTATAACATCATTAATCTTGGTGGTAGCCAGGTATTTGGATGGTACAACTTGCCTAATCCACGTTCGACATACATTCCCGCCGGAGGTTCAGCGGACTTGGCATCCCTTGCTAATGATTGTACTGCTGCCGCCGACCCAGACATTAACTTTCCAGATTACATGGGAATTATGTTAGCTTTCAACCAAGACCTTGATTGCTGCTCTTGGGGAGGCGGTTTCACCATGAATAGGGATGGAGTCTTAAGGACATACAGCATGACCTGGATGGCCACTTGGGGATGGGGTAATGCATTTGTAATGGGGCATGAAATGGGTCACGGCTTTGGTCTTCCGCACTCCCATGGCCCATACGGTGCGACTTATGATTCGCGGTGGGACGTAATGAGTAGTTGGCCTACTTGTTCACCTCCACATCCCGACTTTGGCTGTGTTGGAGTACACACGATTGGCTTTCACAAGGATGCGCTAGGTTGGATCTCTTCTGCTCAACGGTATGTGGCTACTACGGCCCCAGACCAGTCGGTCCTCATTGAGCGTTTGGCACTACCTACAACTTCTGATTTTCTGGTAGCACAGATCCCGATAGGAGGCTCGACTACAAATTTCTACACAGTTGAGGCGCGAAAGTTGGTAGGATTTGACGATCAAATCCCGGGTAACGCTATAGTAATTCACAAAGTTGATACCACGTTAGGCACCCCGGCACAAGTTGTAGACGTAGATGCCGTTCCGGATACCGATCCTAATGATGATGGAGCTATGTGGGTGCCTGGGGAAATATTTAGAGATACTGCAAATAATATAGCAGTAGCGGTAGTTGAAGAAACGGCGACCGGCTTCAGAATAATCATCAACCCTAGCAATCTTGCTCCAGTAGCAAGTGATCAGTCGGTAACTACCAACCAGAATACTCCGGTTCCAATTACATTATCTGCTACTGACCCTGACGGTGATCCAATAACTTACTCGATAGTAACAAATCCAGCTCCTTTTCATGGACCTTCCCATGGAGCTCTAAATTCGTTCAATCCATCCACAGGCACGGTAATCTATGCTCCAACCGCTAGCTACTTTGGTCCAGACAGTTTTACATTCAAAGCAACAGATAACGGAGGAGCAGACAGCAATATTGCAACTGTGTCAATAACAGTAAAGGGCCCACCTGATTGCAATAATCCAAGCATACCAGGTACGAATGGTAATGATGTATTACAGGGAACTCCAGGCGATGATGTAATCAATGGATTAGGTGGGAACGATGTCATAAATGGCAACGGAGGCAATGATGAAATATGTGGAGCTGACGGCAATGATGTAATCAATAGTGGTGACGGCAATGACCGCATCAACGGAGGCACTGGCAGAGATGTAATCAATAGCAGAGATGGCAACGATCAACTGTATGGCAGAGAAGGCAATGATGTAATCAATAGCGGCGCAGGTAATGATTTGATCGATGGTGGAGCAGACAGTGATATCGGCAATGGGGGTCCCGGTATAGATAAGTGCTTCAATGTAGAGACTGCCTCAAGCTGCGAGCCTTAAACGAGTCAAATAAGCAAGAAATAACGAATATGCATGATATCGGCTATGCATCATTAGATACAATGTAGGAAATCCGTCTTTTGTTTTATTACCATACTATTTTCGCTCTCATGTCATTCTAGCTAATACAAGAGATGCAGCAGGCAGGCCATACCGAATGAGATCAACTTACTTTAATTGTCAACAGAACAAGAGAAGCAACTAAGGCCAGAGAACACTAGCTAGCTTCTCTACTTCATCTTCCCTTTCAGACAAACCTTGAATTGTGACCATAATTAACAGCTCGCCTTTTGAAATGCGGTGGACTACCAGCTACTCGTCTCTGAAAACATAAAAGTCTAGTCAATTAGCCGCTTACTTTTCCGAACACATCGACCGTGTGAACGACATCCAGTATCAGTGACCATTTTACCTTTCTATTAACAATATAATTAAAAGCCTTTATAGCCTTAGCAACAGGACCCCTCTACATGCAGGGACCTAATCCCACCGAACCCGCATTAGTCAGAATGATGTTCCTACTTAATACGAAATACAACTATTGTTATTAAGTTTTTATTATCATTATTATTGTTTGTGATGCTTTTGTTGGTGATCCTTCTCTCTAGCTTCATTCTCTGCTCTTGCAATCGTGCAGCCTCAAGGAGGCCTTCTTGTCCCTCATCTGGGCGCCAAGCTATGATTTTTACCTGTGGTGATTTGATTCCCATTTCAGCCGCCATTAAGGCGTTTAACACACTTGCAGTATTTGCTTGAAGTATTTCCTGTTTTGATTCCAACTCTTCTAACCTCTTTTTTGACTCTTCAGCTTCTTTTGCAGTTCTTGCTTTCTCTTCGATTGCTTCATTGAATGCATCAAATGATAGAACAAACTTGCATTTTACACAAAATCTGCTCTCTGGTTTGTTTGCCTCATCACAATTAGGGCATTGCTTGGGCCTGAGTAGGTTTATTTTTATTCTTGGAATTAGGCGTTACAAGTCCATCGATGACAAGCATCGCATCAAAAGAGTCATCAGCATAATAGTGCTGATATTTCTGTCTGGTATTGCCCGCATGCGACCAGCCCATGTATTGGTCAATTAACACGGAATCTATGAGCGACTTGGATATCTCTGTCGCTGCCGTATGGCGGCGAATGTAGGGGTTCCATGGCTTTTTTAACAAGTCCCTGATCTTGCGCTTGTCTTCCTCAGGAACTAGGGGATCCCCCAACAATCTAGGAAATACTACTTTCTTGTATTTTTCGTAAATTCCATTAATAGTATGAGGCGCTAACTTGCGTCCATTGTTGTTTTTGTGGCCTATTCCGCAGAACAGATAGGCATTCAAGTTGCCCGGAACCGGGTGT
>Ga0126312_10000295_pt1 | contig 27497 bp, 19 predicted proteins | sample Plot104A_FD_92537 | JGI IMG/M metagenome (GOLD analysis project Ga0126312, IMG submission 92537) | Serpentine soil microbial communities from UC McLaughlin Reserve, CA, USA - Plot104A | ecosystem: Environmental > Terrestrial > Soil > Grasslands | place: USA: UC McLaughlin Reserve, Lake County... | reverse complement strand
GGATGGTATATCTTATGCCTTTGTTAACCTCAGGAAGGCTAGGACTGTTTTTGGATGTGCAAATTTAATTTTGAGAGAGCTTGGCCAACCGAGTCTAAAGAGCGCGCAAGGAATCAATACTGCAATTGAACAGATTAGTAGTGCAGCCGAGCAACGCCTAAGCAATATGAAAAATAATAATACTAAATTGTTTGTTCTTGTGCTAGATGAATTCGATGTTCTATTATATGATAAGCGCGGCAAGCCATCTGATTTTATTTACAAATTATTGGTAATGGAAGAAAAGCTTAGGGAAAAGGGCTATTTGATGTGCATAGTCGCAATCTCAAATAATGTAATGTCTGACTATGAAGTAGACGACAGGGTAAGATCAAGGATAGGGACATCAGAAGTATTCTTTGAGCCTTATACCAAACAGGCTGTACTAGCGATACTAAAGGATAGAGCTGCAAAAGCGTTTTCTGAACCTGTAAATTCCGAGATACTGCAATATTGCGCAGATCAGAGCTCACAAGAACATGGAGATGCCAGAAGAGCTATTGACTTATTGAGGGTAGCTGCTGAAATTGCTGGTAAAAGGGGTGAGAAAATTAGCAAGATGCATGTAGATGCGGCATTAGCTCGACTACAGAGGGATAGGGTTAGTACAACGCTATCACCTGCCTCTTTTCATTTGAAAGTGGCAGCTGTAGCACTTACAAGGATTTCATATTTAACACAAGAAGTATGGCATTCTACTTCTACTGTGTATAATCAATATCGTCTCATCCTAGAAGATGGTACCAAGCCGCTAACGTATAGGCGAATAGCTGAGCTTTTAACTGAGCTAGAAAATATGGGTTTGGTTATTTCTCATACGAGCTCTAAGGGAAGACATGGGTATGGAACCCAGTACAAACTTGTTGTTCCTCCTGAAGCAATTGGAAAGATTTGTTTTCCTGATTGGTGGAGCGACTTGGTACAGAGGAAGATACAGCATGATAAAAGCGCATCTAGCATATTTAATCCAAAGAGTTATTCTACTCTTTTTAATAAGAAAAGTGGTGCCGGTAACTTGCTCAAATCTATAAATGAGGATGAAGAAAGAAATTGGAATGAATTCGTAGGATTATAGTCTACTAATTAATACCAATCAAGCAATAAAAAGAAGTGATTACACAAAGCGCTCTGTTAACTTTGTTGAATAGTCAGCTATTAAAGCCGGTGCCCTACCTATATGTGGCTTATAGTGTCTTTGTCTGTGTATGTCCCTCTCCTTTCTCCTTCGATTTAATACCTTGGACAGTTATTTTGTTCAGAATAACGCAAATTACAAATAAAAAATCTATGTTTTCTTTTCTCTTTATTTATTGTTTTCTCTCATGTTCCTTTATAAAAGGATAAATCCTAGCTAACTCTTTTAGTTTCATGCAAAAAACTGACGATCTAATTACAGCTACGACTTTTTCAACACCTTGGCTCGGAGTCAAGCGCGTTGCCTTCGTGCCCCTCTTTCGTTCTAACGCTCAGCCACCCGATCAGATCCCGCCCGATTGGGAAAATGTCATCCTACGTCGGGTGGTGTATGACCCTCGTCCTGAGGCCAATGGCGCAGATCGTTCGCTGCGCGCGTGGTTGCGTGCCGCTTCCTCGGGGCGAGCAGACATCGACGCGTTAGTGCTGCCAATGCAGACCATTAACAAGCAGGTAGTCGAGGCCGACGAGCTCGAGGGAACGCTCGGCGCCAGCTTGCGCAATCAAGGCGTGGAGGCCGCCGTGCTAGTGATGCTCGGCGGAAGAGGGGCAGGCACCAATAGAGGCTTCTGGTCGCGTGTGGTGATGGCTGAAAGCAACGGCGTGTGGCTGATGGAGATGATCCACGGCCTAACCGGCTTCAAGGATCTTTATCACTTTAACAATGACGTCGATCCACCCGAGCGCGCCATTGACACCTTTGACGAGATGTCGGCATCCAGCCAGACCCATCCTACTGCCTTCACCAAGAATGAACTCGGCTGGCTCGACGCAGCAGCGATCCCGCTTCATGTTGGTGCATCTGCAGATTATGCACTGCAATACATCGGCCTAGCCCAGCCGCCATTGGCGGGGCGGGTGGCCGCTGTCCGCATCGGCGCCGACTTTCCTTACGTGATAGTCGAAGCGCGCAAGATGACCGATCAGTTTGAGGCCGGCATGCCAACCACCAACGATTCCCAGGAGAGGGGCATCGCCAACGAGGGCGTCATCGCCTACCGCGTCCAGACCCGCAACCCGACCGTACAAGAGCGGGAAGGCAACAAGAAGCCTCTCTTTCTAATGACTCTGGCGGCGCTGCAGCCTGGCCAGTCAGCGGCGCTAGACAATGGCGCGACGCTGACGGTCACCGGCGAGCGTCCGGATGGCTTCACCGTCCACATTGACGACCCAGCTGCGTTGGTAATCGTGCCGGACGTCCGTGAGTCACGCCCAGCAGCCGCTGCAAATGCTGTCATCGCTGCGGGGCTCGTGCCAAAGTTCACTGGTCCAAACAACACCAACTCCTGGGTCTTCAGCCAATCGCCCACTGCTGGGCATGTCGTCGCGCGAGGCAGCACCGTCACCATGGTCCTGCGCGACGACCCGATACCATGACGCTCCCGGATGTCTTCCTCAACGGGAATTCTGGTGGCTGCGGTATTAGCTGTGGCTCGGCTAAGACACAAATGATGAAGAGAGACGTCCTAATGGCACACCCAAGCCCTGGGAGCACAATCATCATCCTAGGAATGACTAGTATAGTAGCAACCGCAATATAGTAATCATAAGCAGTCGACCCTAAGCCTAAAGAGCAAAATTGCTGATTATAGGATGCAGCACGGCAGCGGCAAATAATAATAATAATAATTACAATTGCTCACGCTCCTACTCAGAGAACCACAACCATGATGATAATGACATCCTCTGGAGCGACGAGCGCGCAGCCGAGTTTGTGGCATATAAAAATAGAAAGGGGTAGAAGAAGAAGAAATTTCCTGTTCTACTTTAGAAATTCTCACAATCTCCGGTTTTAGTATCTCCTTCTGCTGCGTTAAAGTCAGTTATAGTATCGCTTCCGGGACCACAATCAAATGAATCTGCTTCTCCTTCAACGCCAGTCAACTCGTCATCTCCTCTATCTCCAAATAGTTCATTTTCTCCATCACCGCCTTCCAATCTATCATCTCCACCCCACCGTGAGCTTCAATACCAGAGTCACCTCCCGCTATGCGATCATCTCCATCATCACCGTAAGCTGTGCCACCACAATCAAAGAATTCGATGACGTCATTTCCAGAACCACCTCTTGTGAAACTTCCTGCGAATTCAATTGTGTCCCTTCCTGATCCGCCAAACACACGATCTAAAACACATTCGCTAGATCCTGAGATCTCATCATTTCCAGGACCGCCCCAGGCATCGAAATCTACTTCACCAGCTGCTGTGATTTCGTCGTTTCCATTGCCTCCATACATCCTGCCTTCAAAAGACTCAGAACTACTTGCAGTAATAATGTCGTCGTTATCTTCTCCAAAAATCAATCTGAAACCAGATTCACCAAGGTTATCAATATTGTCCTTGCCATTTCCGCCATGGACTTCATCAACATCATCATCCTCACTTCCTCCCTCTATCTCTATCGTGTCTCGTCCAGTCCCAGCCCAGATATTGTCACCTCCTAGACCATCGTTAATTTCGTCATTTCCAGCATTTCCTTCAATGTAATCATCTCCTCCTTCACCACTGAGATCATCGTTATCTTCTTCCCCAAAGATATTATCGTCATCGTCAGTCCCACCTATTGTGTCTGGTCCAGAAGTGCCAAAGAAATTATCAGCCCATGCAGTTGTTATTGCTGATGGCACTATTGCTATTACCACCAGTGACGTAAATTGCAGTAATAATGATGATGTGAGAGCTCTAACTTTTCTTAGCCTTAATCTGTTCTCTATTCTCTTTCACCTTCACTTAGAAAGAAACATGCCTCTAATGATAAGGGATTCTCATAATTTCATTAGCAATGTAGTAAATCGTTGGTATAAATCATAAAACTCGCTGTGAAATGCTGATCCACTGGGCAATCAGATTAAAAACTCACATTACCATAATATAAGGATCGAGAAGGAACATTAAATCTTTAGTAGTTAACTGCAAAAAAAGCGTGTTAGATGACACAATACAACTGCCCTCATTCAATGCGGTAGTTGTGCATGAGGAATGAACTAAAAAATTCCAGTATTCATATGAAAAAAAGAAAGTATCGCTCTTGTCCATTTCAGACCACCATATTGGTTTTTCATTCTCCATCATCCTATCGAAAAACTCCTTAGCTTGGCGTGTACCAGCTACCTGTACTGATTACAATTAGCAATATTGGAGCCTTCATTCCGTAAAGGAATACTGACCAGGGATCCATCATGGTTGATGACGAGGATGTTTCTTCTTCCTTTTGCATCTTTTCTAATTTCACGCCTTTTTCACAAGAATCCTATTTTAGGGGTGATCTCATTGCGGGCCCGTTGGGATTAGATTCCTGCACTTAATCGGGTTCTACCAACCAAGTTTTAAGATTTATGTATCAACTGTTTCAGGGTTGGTCTTGATCTAGATCGTAGATGCTATTTTTGGTGAAGGATCTTGTATGTGCACGGAGATAACAAAAAATCTTCTTGGCAGAGGAGCCACCATAAGGCTTGTATTTTACAGCTGAGACTACATACGTTCTTAGATACAATCACCAGGAGTAACTATATCAGTTCTACCAGCCCAGTCACTAACTATCTCATCTATAGCTCCATCGTCAATCAATCTTCCTCCTGCGTCTTCAACTCCAATATATCCCATGTGATTATCTCCACATCTACCGAAATCATCTCTACCATCACCGTCTGAATCCCTAATTAGTTCATCGGAGACATCCTCTTCATCGTAAGTTGACGGCCATAGTACTCTTCTATCACCTCCATTTTCTCCAAGCGCATGATCTGAATCAAAATAAACTCCTTCTAGAATATCATCCTCTGGACTGAATTTATTGTGAAACTCATTTGCTTGCTCTTCTATTGCAATTCCATAACCGGATCGAGCTGATATTATTCCGTCATCAACAGCTGCTCCCAATACATGTACTGATGTAATTCTTAATGCTGGATGATTGTTGTTCAGATATTCTAAGGAACTAAGTATCAATCTTGTTCCTAAAGAATGGCCGATAAGCCTTACCTCTGTATTTTCACATGAAGCATTAAAATCATGAATAAACTGTGCTAATCTATCGCCACTTAATTCTGCATATATTTTTGCCCTATTCCAGCTTTCTACGCTAAACCAACTAAATGTCATTGAAGGCCAGCTAAATCCAATAATAGGACCTGCATAACCATTTGACTGTAATGATTTCTTTATGAGGTTGAATTTGTCGATTGCAGATTCGCGTGACTCCCAATATCCATGAACATACACAGCAATTTCGTTGTCGCAATTTCCAATTTCTAAGCCTCTTATATCTCCAGTGGTTGTATAAGGACCGCAGCGATATACTACAGTCCACCATATCCAGTAGCAATTTACTGATACAATAGGAGTTGTTCTATGAGTTGCGAGTGCATTAGGAAATAGTAAAAACAGTGATGCTATTATTAATAAGCAAAAAAATATTGCTAGTTTGTTTATCAACATTGAGGTATATCTTTTGGTACTAGTAATTCATTATAAAAATTGCTAACTGTCAGTAGTTAGGATTAATAAGTAATTACTAGAGGCTTATAATCCATAATTCCTCGAAAACTATCGATTCATCTGTATACATGAAGCGCAATTAACAATGAAAGAAAAATATCATGACCCGTATTATTGGAGTGCATTCATATGTCAGGGTCAGGGTAACCCCGGCCCAATATTGAGCAGAAATGAAGGTTATTTTTAATTGTATTCTGAAAAATTAGCGCGGCTATATGGATTAGAGAAGTTTATGATGCGAAATCTGTCTAATTTTGTCTAGGCAAATATATTAATACAAAGATCCATTGAAATGCTGGTTCCGTAGGGCCGTGAAGTGATATCTCTTCTAAAAGTGGATTCTTCCTAATCATTGGAACTGGAAGCTATAAAGGTTTCTGCGATATAAGGCCTGAGGGATTTGAATAAAAAAATTCATTTGAATCCTATTCTAGGAGACTGGTTAACTAATTACTTTTTTGACTGATCTAACGAGCCTATTCTCCTATGCTCATTGGCACTAAATCAGGACCAATTATGTGTCCGGTAGCTCCATCATCATCATGCGTTGTAATGTGAGTAAAATGCGCCCCATACCACACAACTATATCCTCGTTTTTGATTCGTTCGTGATTCACAAAGCGATCGATTTGAGCTTCATAAGGAGGACCAATGGCTACAACTCCATCATCAAACTGATTGGGGCGATTTCTAAGAAACCAGATATCCCCTTTCCCAAAGCTATCAGCGATGCCGTCATTGGAACCAGGAATGATTAGATAGCCTTCGTCAGATTGTTGCTGTCTTCTAATCTTCCATCTTCTATTAGTTGATGGATTTTTTAATCTTTTAGTTTCATATTTGATGGTATGCCAATTTAATTGTCCGCCTGATAACGGGGGGTTGTTATATTCTTCTATCGTATTCTTCTTTGAATTACTCACATCAAAGTTAAGTCTCCAGTATACATGGTGGTGATGAGGACTGCAAACACAAGAGTTATCTACTGCAGCAAAACCAAATCTTGGTTTGATCGTTCCATTTTGATGAAGACGCCATTCGCTTATATAGCGATACCATCCTGCCTCCATCTCACTAACAAGTATTACTTCTTCTTGAGGGCCGTCCACATACACAGCCACTCCAAGGAAGTTTCCATGGTCGTTTCCACTTTCAAGAATCGTCTTTGCAGGAGTTGGACATAGTCGAAAACCCGCTGCTACATCATTGCCATTTGCTTCAATCATGCTTTCTTGATATTGCCAATCTCTATAAGGGCCACAAGCGTCCTCATCATATTTTACATTTAGGATTGGAGCATTTGCACGACGAAGTACCCTTTTTCCTTTATAGTTTACAAATTGAAGTTCTATACCAGAACCATTTGTTCCTGAAGAAGCAGCCGGTCTTGTTACTATAAAGTCCCATAACAAGGTATTTCCTTGCTTAACTGTGACCTTAGCACTTCCTGGTATTCCTCTATCTGCAGTAGGTTGACCAGCATTGGGAGAACCACAAAGTGATTCTTCAGCTCTAGAGTTTTCAGGTGCTCTGTTATCAAATCTAATAACCGATTCTTGAATCATATTTACACCAATAATCTCATGTCTAGGTTTAGAATTGCTGTTACTAGTAGTTATATCAGGATTAGCAGGTCTAAGGCCAACAAAAAGTGTTCTTTCTATATCGCCATCTGGACTTTCTTGTACATATATCGGAGGCATTGGTCGATATAGAGTTAATGTCTTGTTCTGGATTGCTTCAGATATGCCCTCTTCCTTTTGTCGCAGAATTCCTATAGCCTCTTCAAATTCTTCATTATTTGGCAATGGTTGTTGCTTTGATTCTATTATTTCTGTAGGATCACGCTGACCAAGCCTTCCTTTCACAGTAATGCAGCGATTATTTTTGTAATCATAGTATTTTGATACGTAGTACCGTGATAATGGAGTACGCTTATTGATAGTCATAGAAGTTTCCGGTAGGAGCTCAAAAGACAATAGCTTAACTGCCTGTTTGTCTTGTATCTTTTTTCTGAGTCCTTCACTGCTGCTATTTTTCAGATAGCTTTGTACCTTTGGACTACTTAGAAGGTTATTTGTAATAGAATTGATATTTTTGGCATTGGGTCCGAACGGAACGATCTTTACAACTATCTTCTCACTGGAAGTATTTCCGTTGTCTGACAATATCTTCTTACATTATCGGGGAGGCTAATAGGATTTTTGGCCTATATAGTTTGGGCAATATTTTTAATGGATAGATTATAGTTTATTATTTTTCTTCATCTCCGACCTCTGTCTGCGTTAAAGTCTTCAAGGAATTGATTAAAGACGTTGTTAATCCAGATAGTCTGTCATTCTTTTTGCTTGGCATACTTGGTTAGAATAATAATTCTGGGATAAAATAAATACGATAAACGAATCAAAAGCAACAAAAAAGTTTATGCTAGTCTGACAAGCAACTATCTTCCTTTAGGCGCGAACATGTTCATTACGCGGTAGCCACCTTTACTACTAGTCTTATTACGATCGATAAGAAGCATCTTCTTGCCCTAAGTATCAACATTGCTGTCCTAGTCGCAGTGGTTAAAAGTTAGGGTTGATACATGTAGTACCACTTCTTGAGTAGACCCATCCATGCTCTTCACACGGGTCGCCTTGTAAATGGACAATCGCCAAGTATGTCTGGTCGGTTCCATCTGTAAAGAAAACCTGCCACCACAAAAATATCTTAAAGCCGACCTCGCTAGCTGTGTATCCATCACCCAATGCATCAAGGTGTCCTCCACCAGGTACTGCATTGAGGTATGTCTCTGAGTACAAGAGCCTTGCATCCCTTGCATTTACTCGCTCAATATCTGTCTGCAGGTAGTCATTTTCATTGAAAACATCGTCATTAACATGCAGTCTAGTACTTTGCACATCTTTGAAAATGCCTGGAAACTGCGGAAATATTCCGTATGTTCATTTTAGTCACTGAAGAGTTAGATGTAAGTGGAGAAGCAAAGTCGATATCATCATCCCAACTTACAATTCCTGATTGATCTCCTCTCTTTGGACTAAGCATGTTGACAAATGCTTCAGCAGCAGTAAGTCGGATATTGTCATGATCATTATCTTTCATACTCCCAGAGCTATCTACTGCAATGACCACATCGATAGGCAGGGCAATCTGTTGTACTTGTCCAAATCCTGTTACATTTAATTGAATTCTGGTGGTGTTGGAGGACTGAGCTAATTTAGGAGCTTGAACTTGTGAGGGCAAGGGCGAGACAGTCTGCCCATCTTGATCCTTAAAATCATAGCATTGTTCTCTACTCACTTTCTCAAAACCGTGTTCAGGGTCATCTAATAGATAGCTTATGATATCGTCTGGCTCTGCTGATGATGTAACGCGGACCTCTACTTCTTCTGCTGTCTGTGAGTTAATTATCACAGTTTTAGAGGCGATTCCTACAAAGATTAATAATAAAAGAAATAGACAGCAAAAATATTCGCAAAAAATCAATCAATCTTAACAATCTTGGATAGCAATAAAAAAGTCTTGTGTGCAGCACATGCACGTTTGTACCGCTCAACTCTGCATTCCATTATCTATTTCATTGAAGTTTTTGGTTGATGGCGATTCGACAAAATTAGCTATTATATGATCTCAAAAGTTGCTTTTTATTTACAGTACAGTTTGGACAACCTGTATACAACAGCACCGATATTAGAACCCGTATGATTAGCGGGCCCATCGGGCCATGAAGTGATATCGCTCCAGAAAGAGGATTCTCTGTTAGACTTTGAATGCAACAAGGAGCTAAAAAGGTTTCTGCGGTGGTAGGCCAAGTTCGAAAGAGGGTCAATTTTATAAATAATGGATATTTACGTGTAGATAAGTTTTCTTAGATAATGAGAGACAATTACTAGCAGAAGAGAACAAGCCTTTAGCAGTTCATTTAGATTTATTCGTTCATCCATTGATTCTTACTGATACGAAAAGAGGGCCCAGAGGGATCGGAGAGAAAAGCGTTCAGAAATGAGACTCAAGGATTGGAAAAAACCATATCTCAAAATGTGGTACGATACTACGACTTTTTGGCAGGTCACAGGAGGCCGCATTTATCATGCATGTGTTTTTGGTAAAATTGAAATTAAATTTGTTCCTTCTATATCAACCTGCTAAACTTGAAAAATGTGAAGCCTGATGAGCATCAGGTTCTTTAATGTTGTCAGGATAATGATTAGGCTCGCCAACATTTTCAGAATAGTGATTACCTCAAATCTAAAGGCAGCATAGTGCAATGCATAATATTCCATCAACATATATTATAATTGCAAATGTATTGAGTATATGGGCCACAAAAATAACACAGTCGATGATATCAGGGTCGAGGATTATATGACCATAAGAACAGCAACTATGAATTTTAAGAATAGTGTTCTAGATATTGCAAAAAAGATGCTAGCTGAAAATGTTAGCTCAATTCCTATAACAGATGAGGAAGGGGGAATTATTGGTATCCTTACAGAACGCGATATGATAAAGATCATTGCCAACGAATTGCCGCCTGGTGGCATAAGTGCAATGTCTTTGATGTCATTTCCAACAGTCAAGGTAAAAAAGAACGCACCAATTGAAGAAGCAGCTAAAATTATGGCAACAAAGAAGCTAAGACACCTGATAGTCGAAGATACTTATGGCAAAGATGTTGTAGGTATTATCACAGTCATCGATTTGGCTAGGTATCTTAGGCAGAAATCTGGAACAGGTGAACTTCCAGCTTCTGAAGTATGGGAAGTGTTCTCTTGATTGGCATCGCTGGAAAATGACGAAGGTTCAGAATGTTTGCTATCCTATTGGTACTAGTAGTGCCAACCAGATGGTACTGACAAATGTGAAATTTGAGGTAAAAGATATTGCTTCAATCAATGAATATGAAAAATAGGATTTGATCACAGCATTTGATGTCATCCATGATCAAGCACAACCTGCCAAAGTGTTAAAGGAAACTACAATGTTCTTCGTAACAAAGAAGGAGGGCCCAGAGGGATTGGATTCCTGCATGTAATCGGGTTCTACTGCCAGAGCTTTAAAGGTATATTTGGCTCGTTGATGCGGGTCGGGTTGTTTGAGAAGTAATATTGCTATATTTACGATCATCCATTTTATGAAAAATTCAACTACCTGACTTGCCTTAAATCTAGCTTCTATTTGCTCTATCAAATAGCTCGATCTTACTATAGTGCGAATAATCTGATGTAGAAGAACACATTTTTGTAAATCAGTTCAGCAGTGCGGGCCCAAGGGGCTGCATGCTGATATCGGTTCTTTGAAAAGGTTCAGAATTCATATGCATATGGGTAGCTAAAAAGTTTTTGTTCTCTAGCGGGCCCAGAGGGTTCCGAGAGAAATACCTTCAAAATCGAGACTCAATGAAGTAGGACAATCTATTACTATTGGATAAGGACCTTATTAGATCTAGGCAACTTTGATGACTTTGTATTTTTGCTGTTCACAGCGCAGTCCAACTAGTCCGGTGATTTTTGATAGTCAATACATGGGCTGACACAATTACCGTCTCTGCTGCAAAAGTATTGTTAGTCATCATCAAGAGCTAGCACCGCTATCACTTGCATAGGAAGCTGCGCTTTACAAACTATGTTATAGATAACAAGCCAGTGATTGATAATGTTTTCAGATTTGCAGAAGATGAATACTAGCAGCATTTTACTCTCTTGGCAATGAACAGGAGAACAAATCTGTCAAGGATTTAGAGGAACTAGTAGATGAAGAGAATACAAGAGTTACCCGACAAAGACGCTGAATCAAAAGAAGACTCCTTCATAGTATAGGACACTGTACCTAAGGCGTCTACTTGGCAGGCCATTCTGGATGTGGTGGGATGATAGTGGCGCCAACAGAAGCTATAGTATATAAAAATAGTTAGGCAATGCTCGTTAACCACACAATTGCTTTACCTAGAAAAAATGGTTTATAATTGCCGACTATCTGGTTTTGTAGGAGCTTTCTAAGTAGTGGTAGGAGTAGTAGCTTTCTCAGTAGTGAATGACCATCGTTTGGGCGAAACCAACGGATTACCTACTAGATCTTTAACTCCTTCATTAATTTCAGCAGTGTATTTGGTAGCCGCATCAAGGTTTGGTTCAGGATCAAATATCGCAGTTTTAAGGTCCCCGCTAAGAATAATAGTACCTGGTATGGGAGTAGGTGCTCCTTGCTTGGTTACGGTAAATGTATTCACATTAATAGTCTGCCTGCTCAATGACTCACTAAAGGTAGCCTTAATAACTGAATTAACTGGAACTTTTGTCTCTCCATCATCAGGATCAGTTCTAAGTACTGTTAATGGTCCTTTCTCGCCAGCTGGTCTTATAGCTCCTGCTACTGCAGCTGTTGCTCTCTCCGTAGCGGTTTCTGTTCCCCTCATTCCAAAATAAAATGCAATTATCGTTGCTAATGCTGTTCCAAGTATTGTACCAAGACTCCTTAGTACATCAACCAAAGTTAGAAGAACAGGGCTTGTTGGATTATTAATATTCAGAGTAATTAGAGCAAGAAGATAAAAAATTACGGTTCCAACTAATACTATAATCCCAAATGTCATCAAAGATCTGTATAATCCTGGCATTCCGAGAACTCGGCCATTCTCTTTATATGTGCTACTCCTCGTGGGCTTTCTGTTGTAAGCGAGCCAAATATCTAAACTTAGAGGAATAATTATGATAGCAAAAACTATCGATATGAAAATAATTGGAAGACTACTATCAAAGAGTCTATCTATTACTTGGGTTGTATTAATTATACTTGCGTTAGCTGCAGCCATTGGCGGCGGCGGAGCAGGGCTTCTTACCGTTACAGTAAATGATGCATTTCCCTCATTGCCGGCAGAATCTGCGGCGCTGCACGCTACTTCTGTATTACCTATCAGAAAGGTAGAACCAGAAGCTTTATTGCAAGAAATTGTAATGTTTCCGCCAACATTGTCTTGTGTGACACTAATGCCATCTTCTTCTAACGTAGCATTACCATCGACGTTGTCTTGTACTGTGATTACGTATGTTACTGGAACACCTTCTGCACTACTAGCATCAACAACCCTGTCCTGTGGTACTGTAATGGCTGGTTCAGATAAGTCAGCAGCTGTTACATTTTCTGAAGCGCTAGCAGCTGTTGTGTCTGTAGAATTAGCCGAGCCAGTCCTATTAGTTAGCGCGGGCTGGCTACTGTTAGACGTAGTTAGTGAGCTAGCTAGTGCCTTCTGTGAGTGAGAACTAGCAATAAGCGACAAGGATAGGAGAATTACTGCTAAAATGGTCCTAATATGAGCCGTCGTCGTTTCACTTGCCCTATCAATGCTAGTTCTTTTAAACTTTTTCTATAATTGTTTTCATAAACGAGAATGTAGCTATTGTGGGCTAACATTAAGCTTCAAAATATGCACTGAGATACAAAATGAGAAAATCACTGTAGGCCTTCCCCCTTTGCCTATTTTATTATCCTATCATAGGTTCTATTCCCTAGTTAAGTAGAATAGGTTCCTGCATGTAATGGGGTTCTATTGCTAGAGCTTTAAAGGTTATATATGCATCAATCGTTGCTGCAGGCCGGATTGTTTGTGATCTTATATTGGTACATTTTATGATCATATATTTTATGAAAAAATTGAATACCTGACTGACTTTACATCTGTAGCTTCTATTTGCTTTCCTTTGTTAAGGGAGTTGTTCATACGCGTCCAGAGGGTTCCGGCAGAAAAAACTTTCAAAATTCAGACTCAATGCAATTGGAAGGCGGGTTCGGTGGAACCCAGAACGATATCGGTTCTTTAGATGGATTCTGAGAATAGAGTAGGAGCTGGTGAGCTTTAAAGTTTTAGCTTACTGCATTTAATGTTGCTGGTGGCTTTTGTCAGACAATAACCGAGAATGAGCTCAATTAAATGCTATAGTTACCCTGACAATGAAAATGGATGGGTGGGATTTGAACCCACTACCTCAGCAGCTCCGCAGTAGCTCTTTCTAGGATGCTCTTTATTACCTATCTAAATGGGCAGCTATGGAAAGAGAACAGTACTGTTCAAATCCCACCCGGTCCACTTTTTCTTTTTCCAATCTCTTACTCTATCAAATACTATACTCCACTGATTCTTTTATTGCAAATGATGATCAGCATCTACTTAACTTGTGAAATGCGCCTATTAGCAGCTCCTGGTAATAGGTGGAGAATTGACATAGCATTAGTACATCGTTAAGATAACAACAGCTGACTTCAGCCATGTCATTGTTTCTTCTTGTAATTATCCGAGTTATCATTGACATTATGATGACACCTACGCTTACTAAGAGAATCAATCAAGTTTTATGATTAGTTATTGTTATTTTATAATAATTAGCTACAATGATTAGAATTGCTTATTAATTCCCGCTTTCGATACTAACTTGTGCACATTGTCTATACTAGGGCAAATAAACCTATAATTCTCACAATTCATACATCTGGAGATGAGGAACAATGGGCATAGTAGCAGGAGCGACAGCTATTATAGGTACTATACTAGCGATATTAACTTTCTATTTCTCTACTTATTTGCCCTACATAAACGGTCAGAATACACCAGCAACTGAAACTTTTACTCCAGTTCTTGAAGCCATCCCTAACGCTAAGGCTCAACATAACATAAAATCGGGTCTGACTCCTCAATCGGGAACAGATACTCAATCGGGAACAGATCCTCTTGCAGCCGAAATAATTTCAAGCGACACACAAGGAGTTGTACCCGCTACCTTTCAATTTCGAGCAGATGTAGCAGGTGGGACAGAGCCTTACACTTATAGTTGGGACTTTGATGACGACAGCGGCGAAGAAATTAACGAACAAACTGTTTCGCATACATTTGAGGACACTGGCACCTATAATGTGGATCTTACTGTCAGAGATAGCAGGGATCAAATGGTATCTGACAGTATAGAAATCAACGTAGATGTACCCCCGCCTGAAGATCAGGACAATGATGAATACACAGCCGCACAGGGGGATTGCGATGACAACGATCCCAATGTGAACCCAGGAGCTATTGAAATTCCAGGAAACGACATAGATGACAACTGCGATGGAAACTTAGATGAACAGACCGACGGTGATGGAGGAGACGCCGATGATGAAGGGGACGGAGACAATGGAATAACGGATACAACGCCACTTGAGACTACTGTACCAAGTAACGATAGTAGTTGAAGCTACTAGCGCAGAGGGGGGTCAGGTAACATACTCAGGAACAGCGCACTATGATGTTTATGGTACTGGAATGCTATAAGATGGTAGTACTATCAAACGAGATGAAGTTGGAGTCAGTACTGCGAGACAATCTGTCCAACACCTACTCAAAACAAGCTCAATCAATGCCGTAGTCTCACAGAATAAAAGAAGTGGACCGGGTGGGATTTGAACCCACGACCTCAGCTTTCTTAGCCGTTCCTATCTATCTAAATGGCAGGGTTCGGTGGGATGCAGCTGAAAATTTAGACAAATCTGCATATGAGCTAGAGACCTGTAACGACAAAGAATGGATACACGATCGTCAAGGTTGTCCGTTAAGCTCCTGTTGCTCAGTGCCGCAGATAGTGCTGGTTTGAACCTAGGAGACAGTAGCTGGCTGTTTGAATGAGTATAAGAATTACAAAGGTGTTAACGTATCAGGTATTAAAAATCGAAAAATCCGTGGCACGATTGTCTTTTATAAAAGCTATTTGAGGTTAGCTTGTATGTCTGATGTAGATTTTGCATCTGGCTTATTAGGTGCAGCTATTGGTGCGACAGGCGCAGTGTTATCCTCAATAGCTACTATTAGACATGAAAGCAAAAAAATTGAGGGAGAAAGAAAAGCAGAAAGGAAAAAGGACCTTCAAAACCTTGTCGGAAGATACTTGTCAATCAGCCAAGATACAATTGATTCCCTTTGGCACATACTTATGGTTAACTCTAGATCTACCTTTTGGAAGTGGACCTGAAGACATACCTGGAGAGATAGATGTTATCTATAGAGATGATAATAGTAACAAAACTAGGATATACGTAGCTAACTCTGTTTCTAACACCGTCTCTGTAATTTCCATAGAAGAAACACCTACAGGAGGTTTAAACTTTCCAAGGATAGATATACCTGTTGGGGAGACTCCTGTAGGTATAGCTGTTAATGAAGGAACAAATACAATATACATAGTCAACCATGATTCTGATAGCATATCCGTAATTGACGGCACTGCTAACAGAGTAGTAACAGGAGTTATTTTACAGGTTAATCCTTCTAGGTCAGGTTACATTGAATGCGATGGATTAACTTTTCCTTCTGCAAGAGAACAATATACCTATCTAAATTCTGGTGCACAATGCATAGCTAGGCCAAATCCAGGTTTTGAATTTGTCAGTTGGGAGGAGAATTTAAGAGATAATTCAACTCAATTAATAAAAATTTCAAATCCTGCCTCTCCTTTGGATTCAATTGCAGACTTTTTACGCATAAGATCAGAAGAACCCGAGTCAAAACTTGATATCACAAGATTTGGAACCTTTACTGCAAACTTTAGGGAACTTCCACCTGCAATTCCTTCAGAATACTGGATTCCATTATATGATATTATTATTTCTACAATTGTAGGTTGGTCTATCCCAAGTATTATAGGCTGGACTAAATCAAAGAGAGATGTAAGAAAGCTCACCTACTATCACAAACAAATTGCCTCGCTATATGGAGATGGTAAACTAGATGAAAATGATATTGGACCATTAGACCGATTAAGAACTAACATTTTAGATGCATATTCAGAAGGAAAGATAAATGATAAGCATTATGAAAGTTTAAGAAATGAAACTTCAATACTGTATGAAAAAATATTTAGAAAAAGGATTGATGATGTAGTAAATAAGAATAACGACTCATCTATCAAAAAACCTAGACAAGAACAATTGGACAAAATAAGGAAGGAGGTAAAATATGCATATTCAGAAGGAAAGATAAATGATAAGCATTACGATTTATTAAATAAGGATATTTTAGATTTGGAAAGTAAAGAAAGAGATAACACTTTCTAAACGCTACAGAAAGGATGAGAGAAATCCTCTTTCTGTAGCTGATTGTAAAGATAATGGCAGCTCTTAAAAACGATCTTAGGTTTGTATATAGCGTTGGTACATTACGAACGAGTTTTGGATGCTTTAAAGCAACTTCAAGATATAATAGAAGGAAGCCGATAATAGTTAGTTCCCATTAATAGGAACATTATCAGAAATCTAGCGTGATATTTGCCGCACTTAACAACGAAGCTTGATGACACTATCTCTGATCTCATAGGCATTAGTCTGCCACAACGGATTTTGAGTGAGAATTGGCGTTTCTAGGATAGCCTGCGCTATCTTATTCTTCGTAGATGTAATTAGATTCTTTAATAATATCCAATTATGGAAAAACTCTCTATCGGAGAACCCAAGATTATTTGGATCAAGCAGTTCATTCCAATCTATATTATTTGGACAAGCAGAATAATATTCCTGAATTAAACCCACCGTTCCGTTCTTTACTTCCATTGAATCTTGAGCAGCGAGCAAATAAAATTCTAGCGCAAGGTTTGCATATGTATCCCATTCCTCACCAAGATAGGTATTGGGGTAATATACTCTAAGATTGGAGCCTATTACAGAACTTTTTATTTGCCAGCCCTGATTTGTATCAATATACTCTTGATGTTCCCTTCCCCCGCTGTTATAAAGCTCTGCTGTTGCAAGCATGTTAGACACCTCTTCGCTTATTCTAGCAATTAGCGCAGTTTTTAATTCGAGCTCCGTTTGATAGCTTTGCCACTGATTGGTGATATAGGGTATTAGCAATCCGGAGAGTGCGGCACCTACAACCAATAGTGTGAGAGGATTAGATAAGTACCTTTCAATAGCACTTTTATTTTCTGATATAACAAATCATCAACTGTTCATTGTAATATCTTTTCTTCACGGGATAATTCATCTTTGGTAGTTGAAATAACTAAATTCTTTTTCAGAATAGTCAGATATTAGCCTTTTAGCGCAACACTCAAAGGATCGGGCATGGGGAGTGTAGTCGCAACAAACCCATCAAGATTAATAGAGGAGCTAACTTCTCTAATGGTTGGTTAAGAAAGCTATCTACAAGAACTATCAATGAGAGTGAGAATATTCCAACATCTGTTTTGATCCAAGCTTGCAATGAATTTCGCACATGTCTTGCTTCTAACAAATCAAATGTATCACGAGGGGCTTTACCCCATTGACTTCTTTTGCATAGTCAAGAAAAAATTAGTTCACTAAAATAAAGGGTGCAATAGAAGGTACATCTTCATAATTTAATATAAACAACATATAATAGCCAGGCGGCAAAACATTACTATTCAGAGGCATTTTGGCAAATATAGTGTTAGAGTTCTTTTGCATGAATTCTAGGCCAACGCATCTTTGCTCAGGATTGACACAATGTGTAGTGGCTGTAGGATGAAGTAACACTACTGATTTTATGTCTGCTGCTTCAAGAGTTTCTATTTCAAAGTTTGTTCCATAACGAACTATACGTGGACACTTTATAATCACAGGCCTGCTGCCATGAAAGAGATATGGTGGACAGAATAATTCAATTCGAAGCTCATTTAGACCTCTCCGCGGATTACTTCCTGCAGTCATTACACGAGCATCTGGAAGAAGCAATGCATTAGAATGGTAGAGTCTATCAACTTGCATTTTAGCAACAGGCGCCCATTCCCCTTTTTCAGGATTAAAGAGTTCAGGTTCTCTTACAGCCATATGATCTTGTGGAACTTTAGCTTCTGCAACAGTATGAGCAACATGTGGCTCGTCTGGCTTTGCATGACCTTTTTTCCCAACTCTGCCGCCAAGCACTAGCACCTGTTTGTCAGGAAGAATGACAGAGTAGGCATAGTATCTAGGATGAATCAAAGATGCGATGGGTTTGTATCTTGGATGCCTTTCAGAGAAATCAATCATTTCCACACTATTTATTGCATCTGTGCCTGTAGGCGTACCTCCTCCTATCAAAAGAACTCTGGCAGAATAATCAGGTGGTATGAGAGCAAGAAGTACTGTAGTGCCCTCTTCTCTATTGATATTGTTTGGGTTCCCAATAATTGTCCATTCTTTTGTCTCAACATTTAGTTTTGCGCTAGGAAAAGCGACTCTAGAAAATGGAAAAGTATAGTGAGTGTTATATGAGCCAGCAAAAAATATTTCCCCTGACGGCAACAAATGTAATCGCGGATACAATGGTAACCAACGATTTGCCCCACCAAGTATTTTCCAACTATGATCCGTGTTAGAAAAAATTTCAAGCTTATTTAGGAAGGCCCATGGAAAATACTTGGTAAGGCCGCCGACACAAAGTATTCTCCCATCAGTGACCAAGACGCAGGTAGGGTACCAACGACCAAAAGCCATATCATGCAATCTATTCCAATTCAATTTAACCGGGTCAAAGATGTATGTATGTTCTAATCCGCTAAAAGGCGGAAATGGAATACCAAATAAGGAGAAGTCATACCTATGTGTACCGCCAGCAATTAACAATCGCCCGTCAGGCAAGAATGCATGCCCTGCACAAAAGATGTCTCCCTGTACTCCAGTATTGGGTATTTCAAAGACTTCACCCCTATCGCTTCTTGGTCCGCCTGGATCAAATATCTCTGCAGGTAATGGATTACGCAGGTTGTGCTCATCATTGCCGGATCCTCCGAATGCAAGTACCTTACCTGTGTGCAGTAATGCCATATGGACAGGAAGGTGCTTGAATCGATATTGAATTGGTTCCCAACTACCTTTGCACTCGGTTGTACCAGAATGCATAGTACTTTATTGCACCGAATCTATGCGGCGATGTTTATGCCGTCGAATTTGTTGAAAGCCGACAGGAATTATTATTATTCTTTCCGTGTTCAGCTTTTCATCAGAACCCATTTCCATAGCCGACTATAGAACATTGAACTAATTATCCCTTTTGTGCAGTAGACTTTTCTTAACCGCCATGGTAAAATTATGGCTTGATAGTTCCTTGTACATTACTATAAACTGATACAAAATTCAAATTAAGGAATATAATAATGAATATGATAGAACCTAGTTATAGCTATGCATGGCATAATAAAGAAATGCTCTTGCTAATCGCTGTGATTAGATGGATCTAATAATATAATTCTATTCTACAGCATTCTTTATACAAATGGGAGATTGGGATATAGTCTTGATAGTATTGGTAGGGCTCTATCTAAGAAGAAGAAAATATAAAATAAAGAATGACTTAATGCAAAAGGTAAAGAAACGAACAATCAACCGATCAAATAATCAATGTAGAAGCGTCATCGAGCGATTGATTGTCATTGAACAAGTATTTGTACAAACAATTCGTTCTCCGGTGAGGTCGAAGCGATAATTCATAGAATGTATGGAGAGAAATTATTGGGAGCAACGTCCTAAAGACACTACAAAAAATGACCGGCTAAAAGATATAATTTGAAAGGTTACGGATCAATACAAGGAAATTAAAGAGAAAAATTATGCCTAATATACGCGAAAAGTTCGAACCTCGAAGGATTGATGCATAATCTTTCGATCAACTCCTATTGAATGTTCTATATTGAGAGATAGACAGTGATGATGTGGCTTTAGAGATATTAGGAGATCTTCAGAATAATCTAAAAGTCCTTCTCTCTGGGCAAATCCGCGAGAGTGTCCGCATTTGCTTGACCTGGAATCATTGGTGTTATTCGCTTTATTTGTGCCTGAGTAGCCAGAATTTCCCTATTTAGTTTTTCAATTAATGCCTGCTTTTCTTCTAATATTTTTTTTACATCTTCAGGAGCAGCCTTAAACCCAAGATCTATTAATTCCTTGATATTTTCTTTATTCTCTAAAGCCTTATTTGCAGTTGCTGTTGCTATCTGTCCTACATGTATTCCTGTGTCCATTGCTTCTTTGATTTTAGGATCCTGGGTTTTAGCCTTTACATATGCAAGTCCTGATACAATTAAAGGTGCAACTACTCCTATCAATATTGCAACAGAATTTACTAATTCACTTAGTGATTGTGATACAGTAGTAGTACCAGCGCTAGCCTCTTGTTGTTGAGCAGATATATGCAATATAGGAAATGACACCAAAATCATGATTAAGATGATCATCAGTATTGTCGGTACCGGAATAGATGAACTCATTAGTCGGATTTTTTTCATAATGTATTGTCGAGTTACGATTCGCATTAACTTAAATTTTTTTCTTAAGCACGAAAAGTCTTTTTTTGAAAAGAAGCAATATTTATAAAAAATATTTATAAAAAGTATCATAAGTCAAGAGAATAATAAAATAATTTTGATTTAAAAAGACGACCTGGAGCATTTAATTCTTCTCTGTAAATTGCATTTATGCGGTTACTCTGAATATTCGTTTTCGTTTTTTCTCTCTCCTTTGATTTCAAAAGTGCTTGCAGCTTTTATCTGATCCTCGTAAGCATTTTGAAGTTTCCTGATTTGCATTAACTCAGAACCTTTAGGACCTAATAGCTTTGAATGCGACGGCAAAACTCTGTCATATGTCAATTAACAAAATAATTGCCCTATAAAATTAAGAACATCGGTTGAATTCAAAAAGCTCATGATTCCTAACTTTCCTTGATAATTTCAGGAATGAATCTGGTCTTTATTCCTCTATTCTTGAAGTTAAGCAACACCTTCTTTATCGTTTCTGTTCTAACGATTATGTAAAGGGTGTCTTCATTATTACAGTTATCAAATCTGTACTTTGTTCTTTGACTAGGTCTGTAGTATTTATTAATTGTATTTGCAACACCAGACCATAGCTGTGTCTTTTCAATAAACCCTCATCAGCAGACGCAATAGTCTCTTTTCTATTCAGTGTTAGAGGGAATGTTGACGACGTCGAGAGCAACCTCGCAAAGCGTCATTTTTCCTTATTGCATCAATAAAATAGTTACTATCTGATGAGTACAATATTCCGATTGCTAGCGCCGCTTGTAAACCATCTCAGTCGATGTTAAAGGAAACAATGCTTGTGATAATGCAATAATAGAGGGAAAGGATGTGCTCTGATATCTATTAAAGGCTAATGAGGTAACAAGCTTATATTCTAATACCGCAACTATTTTTTGAAACGAATCTAGAGTGTTGTTCATTCTTCCAATTTTATTTGGCTATAGATCACGTTTTCAACAAATTTGCCGATGACTCTACTACGGCTGAAGTAAAGTTTGCTGGCTCTAATGCACTGAAGAAACGTCCATAACAGATTGTATCTATTGTTGATCAAATGTGTATCCCTGCAAAATATAGTATAAAATAAAATAAAAAATTGTTTGTATGTCCTTTCTCTTGTTGTTATTGACGAGGAGGTTGACCTTGGAAAATTGCACAGTCTTCCACTTGTTGCCAATCCGGCGGACATACAAAAGTGTATACAATTGTACCAGGTGGTAGTTGTAATGCTTCAGGTCCTGCGAGTGCCTCCGGAGGGACGTCTAATGCTTGGGATAACCTGTTAAGGTCGGTGGCATTGAGCTGCGATGCTGTCATCTCTGAAGTTGCATTTGTTGTACCTGAACAGTGTTGGTCTGTTGTGCAAATGCTGCAGACGGAATTAGCGCGGCCGCGACCAGCAATACTGCTGTTGTTAATACCAGTGAGATACTCATCATCTCCACAATATCAGGAAGACGTGTATTTGTCCTTTTTCCTATATTGTTTTAAAAATGTCATAAAACAAGGCTAAATGCCTAAGAAAGGCAAACACAGAAAAATTGCATATGATATAGGTGATAAATAGGCCAAATAATCAATGAAGGTGAAAAAGAAGATTAATATCTTTGACTAGATACTGTATAACCGTAGCTGACAGGAGTGCTGCAGTCGAAAATTATAGATCGATTCAAATAGACAAAACGAATTAGGATAGGAACTCAGCGGATATTCCAGGGGGAGACTATCCAATATCGTTCTAGATCGCCGATTACCACTCACACATCTTTGGCAAAAACGATGCCAAATATATTGACTGATGGATAAAGACGATATTGTGGAAAAAATTAAGAGACTTTTTAACATATGGATAAGATAATTAAATGATAATAACTATTGGCCAAAAAGTAATTATATTATCCAATTCTTGAAAATACTACCATTGTCTAGGACTATCTCATCAAATGCACTATTAGGCGTGATAGATGATATACCTATATGTAACTTGAGAGCACCCAAACGCCAGCTGCGTTCATCAGATGTGAACCTTGATGAGCTTATAAATTCAATTCGACAAAGAGGACTTCTACAACCTATTATTGCAAGAGGCTCAGAGGATGATAATTACGAGATCATTGCAGGCATTAGAAGGTATGAGGCGTGCAAGAGATTATCCTGGAGAAAGATTACTTGCCATATAGTTGAACTGGACGATAAAGAGTGCTTTGAACTTTCGCTTATTGAGAATATTCAGAGAGAAACATTGAATCCAATAGAGGAAGCAAGAGCTTTCAAAATGTATATTTCTGACTTTGGGTGGGGCGGAGTTTCTGAATTGGCAAGAAAGATAGGCAAAAGTGCAAGCTATGTGACTAAGCGAATCGCCCTCCTAGATTTGCGACACGACATAATCCAATCCGTTGAAGATTCAAGGATACGCCCTAGCATTGCAGATGAGCTACATTCTATTAAGGACCAGGTAAAACAATCAGAGCTGGCATATTTGATAGCTCAAAGACGTCTATCTCTAAGGAGAGTACGAGAATTGATAGATCATGTAAATCAAGATGATTGTGTTCCCCTAAATGCATCTTATTATAAAGATTGCGAAGATAGAAAAAAAAGAATCGAAAGGACATTTGATAAATCTATAACTGCATTAAAGATAGCACTAAATAGGATCAGTATGGTTATTGATGATATAGAAGATGATAACTGGACTATTTATCAGACACTTTTGTATCACAAGAACATAATTAATAATGAAATAAATATATTATTAAAAGAAAAAAGAAAATACAAATCTAGTAGATTTGTTTCAGTTTGAGCAGTATAATATATAATATTGTTATTATCCTGAGTATGAGTAACGATTTATCGTTGAACTGAATTTTTCGGCGCCGAAAAATTCTGATATAATACATCGCCATCTTTTTGTCACTCCTCTAGAAGTTTTATTATTTTGGCTTATTTACGAGTAACGCCATTCAATTCGTGTGTATTTCTTTTACACATGGTCAATCTTCTATCGACCACTAAGCTCGTAACTCTCTATAAGCGCAATTGTACTACCTCTTATTATATCAAGATTTGCACTTAATTTTCGTAGAAGCTGCCAAATAAGAAGCCTATACCAAAGAAAACGCTTAGTGAAGCCAACATATCTATAGTTAGTTATGTGCCGTGGTCACAAATTTTGTCCGTGCCGTGATAACCAAGATGAGAACCTTCTTCATGAAAGGATAATACTCTAACTGTGCATCTTCCATCACTCAACGTAATCTTGAATCATTTGTATCTGGGTCTCTAAATAATAGAGGTTCTAAGGCATCAACCCCTACGTTTCAAAGTTAGCGGAGCCAATTATTTCTAGAAAAACATTATATTTTAGCAAACTAATATTCATGAAAAATTGAACGCAATATCGAGGGACATAAAGGCGGCTATTATATTGCTTGATCAAAATTTTGGTACTATTAATTTTATACCAAATTCCACGAACATTGTAGGCATAGATATACGATCGTATACAAGAAAAGCTCTTTCTGAATTCCAAAATTATGGTATCAGTTCTACTTTATGGTAACCGAAGCTCTTGTCAATGGCATTTCATCGCAAAATATAAAACAATTCCTGTCTAATATTCAAGAGGTCATAGTATACAAAGACCTACAAGGTACACTTTCACCGTTTTTAAGAGAATCTAAATTAAAAGCAGAAGAAATTATCTTTATCTCAGAAGACAGGACTCTTAGAGGAATTGCTGCAAATTATGGGTTTATCATTGCGTCTCATCCTTCTATAGCTTTACTTCTTCTTACCAAACAAACTTTATTCTTTGTAAGAATAAAGGGTGAACAAAAGCAATTTGATCTCCTTAAGAATATGACACCATATTACATAAGACACCTAGAAAATGATCAGATCATAGTGTTGGCAGTAATTTCTCATGAGGATTTATCTAAATCTATTGCCAATAAACTTGAGATGGATATCTTACCCCTCAATCTATCAATTGAGGATCCAATGTTTGTTTCTATTGATCATATAGATGAAAATACGCCTGAGAAACTACGTAATCAAAAGATACTCTTTTTTGATGGAAAAAAGATGTTGGTAGCTTTGGGACCTTCAATGACAAACGAATCTGTTCCTTTTCATGATATGCATGGGCATTTTCTATTTTTAACTCCTGATCCTACTCTACTAAAGCCAATGTCAAAACCAAATAGCTTTTTACGGAAATCAGAAATAAATTTGGCAAAATGGCCTTTAGACAAAGTTAAGCTACAACAGATTAATAATCAGGATTCCCTTAGTCTTCAACTAAATACACAACTAATGTCTATAGATTCAGAATATATTAAAACTACTATTGATAGATATACTGGGATTTCCGATCTTGATGAGAATGGTAAAATAAAATCAAGGCATTGTGAACATCCAGATAATTCAAGAGTAATTAATGCGTTGTTAAATGATTTACGTTCAATGGGATATACTCCTTTTATGCATTTTTTTACATATAATTCTCTAGTGCTTTCAAGTGTAATAGCAGATTTGCCAGGCATTGGATATTTTAAAGCTGAGCCCAATTTACCTGAACAGATTCGACAAATCTTTTTAAAATATCCAACTTTGTATCCTTCAGAGCCATGGATAGAAGAGATAAGACTTCTAACAGGAAGTGATTGGATGAAAAAACAAAATCTTGATAGCCTCTCTCCACAAAATTTGAGAAGAGAGATAGAGGATATTTTCCTAAGAGAATCCTCGTGGTGGGCAAAAGATGAGCCACTTGGTGGTTTAGGGGCACAAATGATTATTGTATGCTGTCACCTAGATTCTACCGCTGGCAGAGAACCACCGGGACAATATAATCAAAGAACTGATCCAGCCCCGGGTGCTGACGATAATGGTTCAGGCTTAGCAGCTGTGTTAGCTATAGCAAAATACCTCTCACAGTTTCGAGGAAAACTATTACACGCTATACGATTTTGTTTCTTTAATGCAGAAGAGGTAGGATTGAAAGGAAGTAGAGCATATGCTCCAATTATGAAGGATAAGGATATACCGATAAAAGCAGTGGTCAATATAGATATGATCGGTTACAACAACGATAAACATAAAACATTTGAAATTCATGCTGGTTATTATGATCCAAACATACGTGATCTTTGCTTACCTATAGCAGAAGTAATTAAACAGTGGTCAGATAACCAAGGAAAACTCGGAACTGCTCAAATATATAAAGGTACGATTGTAGGTGGAGCTCATGATTTTGACAGAAGCAAATATGACGGTGCAATAGAACGTAGTGATCATTTCCCTTTTCAGGAGCGAGGTTACGCATCATGCCATATTAGTGAAGACTTCTTCGCAAACTACCCAACTGAATCTAGTAGCGATCCCAATCCAAATTATCATAGGTTTATGGATAAGGTTATTGATACATCGTATACATCCGATATTGTAAACTCTGCAGCATTAGCTATCAAAGAACTTGCATCCACATAAGTCTGCATTTTATATCGATTTATTACTTACTTTAAGTGATATGCTGACGGAGAATATGGTCAATCCGTCAAAATGAGATGCTACTATATCTCATAGATATTTTTTCCAAAATGGAAAGTTTGGAAAGTTATATAGAGGAAAAGGAAAAATTTTGGCGCTGAAAAATTGAGTTTGTTAGTTGATAACTGCGGCAAAGGGTTATATGATATAGTGTGGGGGATTTTGTTCTGGCAGTGCATTATATACATACACTTATTCTAATGATTATTTGCTAGCCACCGATAGCTTGATTTTTAATAAGAATTCTTTAAACTTAATTCTATTTATTTCAATTTGTAGCTTCCGTAAGGAAAATGATGATCATCAACAAAACATTCTGTGTCCTTTCCTTGATCTGAAGTATAAAAATCTCTAGTTCTTCATCACTTTTTATAGACAATATCCTTTAGCTCAATCTTTTACAATTTTATATTATTACACTAGCTAATGTCTGCGTCACTGATGGTTCATCTTAAGGTTTTTTCGAGGAGCAAAACCACTCGGGATCTCGATTACATCTGTGGGTATGCCTTCAATTTCTTTGGGTATTTTTTTTACACCTTCCTTTTCTAATTCTTCTTCGTTCTTTTTATTTTTTACATAGAAAATAATGGTAGTTTCATTAGTAATCGCTCCATCTCTTCTCTTGAAACCTACGCCTGAACCTTGAATATTGTATACATGAAATTCTTTTTTATGTTTATTTAGAATATCTTTTGCATGTTGAACCTCATTTGCTTTATTAACCATACCAGTCCTTTTCTTCTTTCTCCTCACAGGTCGTTTTATTCATTGTTGAAATTATTTAGCGTATGTGTAGCCTAATTGTCTGTAGTTCAAAACATCTGCTATTGTTTTGCTACCTTCCTCGTTTTCCCACGGACGCATCTTATCATTCAAATTAAATCCGGCTATCCTTTGGCAAGTCCTATCAATTATTGCTCCATC
>Ga0126312_10000294_pt1 | contig 27525 bp, 27 predicted proteins | sample Plot104A_FD_92537 | JGI IMG/M metagenome (GOLD analysis project Ga0126312, IMG submission 92537) | Serpentine soil microbial communities from UC McLaughlin Reserve, CA, USA - Plot104A | ecosystem: Environmental > Terrestrial > Soil > Grasslands | place: USA: UC McLaughlin Reserve, Lake County... | reverse complement strand
GTGGATGGCGTCGTGGATCGCCTTCGCCTGGCGCTCGGTGTTGCCGCTGCAGATCACGAAGAAGTCCGTGTAGGTCACGACCCCGCGCAGATCGATCACGCGGATGTCGAGCGCCTTGCGATCGGAGGCGATCGCGGCGATCCGGTCGGCCAGGGCGGCGGCGTCGGCGGTCGTGGCATCGCTCATGCGGCAGGCGCCGGCGTCGATGCGCCGTAGAGGCCGTGCGCCTCGATGTACTCCACGACCCGGTCCGGCACGAGATAGCGGATCGGACGGCCCTTCGCCACCCGTCGGCGGATCGAGGTCGAGGACACCTGCATCAACGGCATGTCGAGATAGCCCACCCGCTCGGCGCCCTTCAGGCCGGAGAGCTTGATCCCGATCGCGTTCCGGGTCCAGCCGATGCGCTCCACCACCGCCACCCTCGCCAACTCGAGCACCGCCTCGGGCTCGTGCCACCGCGGCAGCGCCGCGGCCTGGTCGCCGCCGAGCACCAGGAAGAACTCGTCGCCGGGGGCCTCCTCGCGCATCGCGCGCAGGGTCTGGACGGTGTAGGAGCGCCCATCGCGGTCGAGCTCGGCCCGCGACGCCTCGAAGCGCTCGTCGCCTTCGATCGCCGCCTCGCACATGGCCAGCCGCGCCTCGCCGCCCGGGTCGGCCTCCATCTCGCGGTGGGGCGGCTGGCCCATCGGGATGAACAGCACCCTCTCCAGCTGCAGCTGCACCAGCGCCTCCTGCGCGCACACCAGGTGGCCGATGTGCGGCGGGTTGAACGCGCCTCCGAGGATGCCTACCCGCAAGCCGGCTCTACTCGCGGACCTGGCCCTGGCCCTCGATCACGTACTTGTAGGTCGTCAGCTCGCGCAGCCCGATCGGCCCCCGGGCGTGCAGCTTCTGGGTGGAGTTGCCGATTTCGGCGCCCATGCCGAAGACGGCGCCGTCGGTGAAGCGGGTGGACGCGTTCACGTAGACGCAGGCGGCGTCGACGCCCTCCGTGAAGGCGTGCGCCGAGTGCGTCGAACCGGTCACGATCGCCTCCGAGTGACCTGACCCGTAGCGGTTCACGTGCTCGACGGCGTCCTCCACCGAGTCCACCACCTTCACCGCGAGGATCAGCGCGTGGTACTCGGTCCACCAGTCCTCCTCCCCGGCCTCGGCCAGCGTGTCGGCGAGCTCGCCCGACAGCGAGCGCGCGCGGCCGTCCACGCGCAGCTCGACCCCCGACTCGCGCAGCTGGCGCAAGGCGCGGGGCAGGAACTCGGCGGCGGCGTCGGCGTGGACCAGGAGCGTCTCGGCCGCGTTGCACACCGAGGGCCGCTGGATCTTCGCGTTCACCGTGATGTCCAGCGCGTCGTCGAGGTCGGCGCTCGCGTCCACGAATACGTGGCAGTTGCCGGCTGCCGCGTACATCACCGGCACCGTGGCGTGCTCCTTCAGCGCGGCCTTCAGGCCCTCGCCGCCGCGCGGGATGACCAGGTCGACCAGGCCGTCCTGGGTGGCGATCTGGCGCAGCTCGTCGCGGTCGCCTCCGCTTACGATCGAGATCGCCGCTTCGGGCACTCCGGCGGACCGGGCCGCGGACGAGGCCACCTGGGCGAGCACGGAGTTGGAGTGAGCGGCGGTCGAGGAGCCGCGCAACACGATCGCGTTGCCCGACTTCAGCGTCAGCGCCGAGCAGTCGATCGTGACGTTCGGCCGCGCCTCGTAGACCACGGCCACCACGCCGAGCGGCACGCGGACCCGCCGCACGTCGAGTCCGTTCTCGAGCCGGTGGCCGTCGATCGTCTCGCCGACCGGGTCGGGCAGCGCGGCGATCCTGCGCACGTCGCGGGCGATCCCGGCCAGTCGCTCTTCGCTGAGCCTGAGCCGGTCGAGCAATCCCGAGTGGAGACGCGCGTCCTGTCCGGCCTCCATGTCGCGTGCGTTGCCCTCGAGGATCTCGCCCGAGCGCTGCTCGAGCGCGTCGGCCATCGCGTGGAGCGCCGCGTCCTTGACCGCGGTATCGACCGTCGCGAGCTCGCGCGCGGCGGCCTTCGCCTGAGCGCAGACCTCCGCTACCGGCAGTGCCGTGGTGGCCATGGGCCTAGGGTAAACGGTGCTTGGCCCCCTCACATTCGGCCTACGCCCGGAACGACCGCCGGCTAGTCGAGGACGAAGTAGTCGCGGTGGACCGCCTCTTCGGTTGCGCGCGGCAGCAGCTCCCGCACCTCGGCGCTCTTCAGGCCCTTGATCCGGCGCAGCTCCTCCGAGGAGTAGTTCACGATGCCCTTGCCGATGGCTCGTCCATTCCCCCCGGAAGGGCAGACCTCCACGGCGTCGCCGGCGTCGAACTCGCCCTCGACCTCCACCACCCCGACAGGCAGCAGGCTAGTCCCGCGCTCGCGCAGCGCGCGCTCGGCGCCGGCGTCGACCGTCAGCCGGCCATGGCTCGGCTTCGCGTACTTGAGCCACAGCTTGAAGCTCGAGACGCGCCCACCGGCCTGCGGGTGGAAGCGCGTGCCCGACGCGCCGCCGGCCAGGGCGCGCCCGATCGCCGCGCGGTCGGTTCCGTTCGTGATCAGGGCCGGGATGCCGGCCGCCGTTGACATCTCCGCGGCCACGACCTTCGACCGCATGCCGCCGGAACCCAGCGGCGAGCTCGACACGCCGATCTCGTAGTCGCCGAGTTCCTCGAAGTCGCTGACCTCGGGGATCCGCTCGGCACTCGGGTCGCGGTGCGGGTCGGAGGTGTGCAGGCCCTCCGTGTCGGTGAGCAGCACGAGCAGATCGGCGCCCAGCAGGATCGCCACCTGCGCCGCGAGAAAGTCGTTGTCGCCGAAGGAGATCTCGTCGGTGGTCGTGGTGTCGTTCTCGTTGATCACCGGCACGATCCGCCAGTCGAGCAGCTTGCGCAGCGTGTGGCGCGCGTTCAGGTAATGGGTGCGCGCCGACATGTCGAAGAACGTGAGCAGCACCTGGGCGCTCCTGACACCGCGCTCGGCCAGCAGCTCGTCGTAGGCGCGGTAGAGCTTGCCCTGCCCGACGGCGGACGCCGCCTGCAGCTCGTCCATCGCCGATGGCCGCACGGGCAGTTGCATCAGGCGCATGCCGCGGGCGATTGCGCCAGAGGTCACCAGGACCAGCTCGTCGCCCTCGGCGTGCCGCGTAGCGGCCTCCCCGCAGACGTCACGAAGGACGTCCATCCGGATCTCGCCTCCGTCGTCCGCCACGATGCTGGAGCCGAGCTTGACGACCAGCGTGGCCACGGGCCTAGCCGCCGGCGCCGCCGGCCAGCTTCCAGTCCCCGTCTTCCTTCTTCAGGCGGAAGACCTGGTCCTGCTTCTGGCCCTGGTTCGAAAGCACGGTCCGGACGGTCGCCCTGTCGCCGTCGACCTTCGCATTCGACACGCGATCGAGATGCACCTTCAGCCCCTTCAGCGACTTCAGCTGGTCGCGGCAGGCCTCGCGCGCCCGGTCGCCCTTGGCCCCCGTGCTCTGCTCGAGGAACTGCTGGCTCACGAGCTCGTCGCAGAACTTCTGCGTGTCGCGCGAGTTGGTCGCCTTCACGAACTCGCGCACGGTCTGCTCGGCCTGCTTCTCGTCGTCGCCGCCGCACGCGGCCAGGCCGAGCGCGAAGAGCGCCAAGAGGAGGTTCGCGAGGCGGATCAAGGCCGGGACTTCTACCGGAACGGCGCCCCGGGGTCGAACTCGAAGAGGGTGCCGGCGATCTCGACGTCGTCACCGGGCTCGAAGCCCGCGGCCTGCAGCGCGCGGATCACGCCCATCGCACGCAGGCGGTCCTCGAGATAGCGCAGCGCCTCCTCGTTGTCGACGTCGTGGCGTGCCACGAGCCGCTCGACGGACTCCCCCTCCACCCTGAACGCCCCCGGGCCCGCGCGCTGTACGCGAAAGGCGTCGCCACCGCCGGGCCTGTACACGCGATGGGCCGCCGACGACTCGGCCTCTCCGTTTCCCCCATGCTCGGCGGGGACGTGGCGGAAGATCGCAGCCGCGAGCGCGGGCACTCCTGCGCCCGTGGCCGCCGATGTGCTCAGCACGTCGAGCACAGTCGGCCCCAGCCGAGCGCGCCACTCCTCAACCGCCTCCGCCACCCGCCCCTCGGGCACGAGGTCTGCCTTCGAGAGGCAGAGCAGGCGCGGCAGGGCCGCCAGCCCGCCGCCGTGCTCGTGCAGCTCGCGCTCGACGGCGGCGTGGTTGGCGGACGGATCGGAGCCGTCCAGTGGAGACAGGTCGAGCACGTGGACGAGCAACCGACAGCGCTCGACGTGAGCGAGGAACTCGTGCCCGAGGCCGGCGCCCGCGCTGGCTCCCTCGATCAGCCCCGGGATGTCGGCAACCACCAGCTGGCGGTCGTCGGACTCGAGCGTGCCGAGCACCGGCTCGATCGTGGTGAACGGGTAGTCGGCGACCCTTGGCCGAGCGCGGGTGAGCGCCGCGAGCAGCGACGACTTGCCCGCGTTCGGCAGCCCGACCAGCCCGGCATCGGCGAGCAGGCGCAGGCGAAGCTCGAGCACGCGTTCCTCCCCGGGCAGCCCGCGTTCGGCGAAACGCGGGGTCTGACGCCTCGCGGTGGCGAACTGCTTGTTGCCCCTTCCACCCGGTCCGCCGCGAGCCACGATCGCGCGCTCGGCCGGGCGCAACAGCTCCCAGCGCTCGCCGGCCTCCGAGTCCTCCACCACCGTGCCGGGTGGCACGCGAAGCTCGAGCGGGCCCGGGGTGGCGCCGTGCCGCTGCGAGCCTTGCCCGTGGCCGCCGCGATCGGCGCTGAAGCGCTTGCCGCCGCGAAAGGACGACAGGTCGCGCAGCGACGGGTCGCAGACGACCACCACGTCGCCGCCGCGGCCGCCGTCGCCGCCGTCGGGGCCGCCCTTCGGCACGTGCGCCTCACGACGGAACGAGACCACGCCGTCGCCTCCGCCGCCCGCCCGTACCGCGATCTTGACGCGGTCGTGAAACACCTAGGCGCTGAGCCGGGCGACCAGCTCAGGGTCGTCGTCGGGCAGCAGCCCGGCGGCGGGGAGCCGTTCCAGGAGCTCGCGCCAGGCCTCCCCCGCGGCGAACGCCTGACCGAGCGGGCCCCGCGCTTCGCGCTCCCGGCTGGCGGCGGCCAGCGCGACGCCGTGCCAGAAGGCCAGCTCGGCATTGCCGGGCTGCAACTCGCGGGCCGCCTGATAATGCTCGAGGGCGAGCTCCAGGTCGCCCGCTGCCGCGAACTGCTCGGCCACGCCGATCAGGTCGTAGGCCCGCTTCAGCTCGAGCAGGCGGCGCAGCTCGGACACCGGCTCGTGGTGGTCGTCCACGCGCAGGTCGTAGCGCGTGTCGAGGGCCGGGTCGCCGCGCGACTGGCCGCCAACCACGACCAGGGCGGCCGACTGGCGGCCGCGAATGTCGCCGCCCACGCGCTCGGCGGCCTCGAGAGCCGCCATCAGGCGCGCCGCCAGGTCGCCGCGGGCCGGGCCGTAGGCGTCCACCATCGCGTCCGGCACCGAGCCGCCGCGCATCATGTTGGCCTGGGCACTCGCCTGGCCGGCCACCCGGTGGCCCGCGGCCCCGATGCAGCGGCCGCCGGTGTGGACCGCCACGCTGCCCAAGCGGTCCACCAGGCCCAGCTGCCGATTGGCCTCTTGCGGGTCGTCCGCGATGAGCCGGTGCAGCGCCTCGGGCGCGCTCGCCCCGTCGCGCATCAGCCCCAGCCCGCGCCGCCCGCAGGCCGGCTCGGTTACGGACTGCGTTGCCACTGCCCCGGCCCCCGCCTCCGCCCAGCTCACGACCGAGCCGACGGCGAAGAAGTGCGACTGCACCGCTACACCCAGCTCGCCGGTCTCGGGGTCTCGCGCGACTATCGAGTAGGTCATGGCGTCAGCGCCGGCGCCGGGGCGCCGGCGGGAGCGAGCCTACTCCTGCGGCTCTACCGAGATGACGCGGCCGCGGCGGCCCGACGCGAACTGCACTACCCCCTGGCGGGCGGCGAAGATCGTGTCGTCCTTGCCGATGCCCACGCCATCGCCGGGCTTGAAGCGGGTGCCGCGCTGGCGCACGATGATCTCGCCGCCGCTGACCGACTGGCCGGCGAAGACCTTCACGCCCAGGCGCTTGGCGTTGGAGTCGCGCCCGTTGCGACTGGAGCCGAGCCCCTTCTTATGAGCCATCGCCGCTCTGCGTCTTCCTGGCCGCGGGCTTCTTCGCCGCCGGCTTGCGCGTGAGCTGCTTGATCTCGCCGATCTCGAGGCGGGTCAGGTCGGAGCGGTGCCCGGAGCGGCGCCGGTAGCCGCGCTTGGGCTTGTACTTGAGGACGTGCACCTTCTTGCCGCGCTCGTGTCCGGTGACGGTTGCCTCGACCTTCACCTTCTCCAGGCCGGCACCCTCGAACACCGAGGCCTCGTCTCCGTCCGGCCGGAGCAGCAGCGGCTCGAGGTTCAGCTTCTCGCCCTCGCCCGCGGACAGGCGATCGACGACGATCGAGTCGCCCGACTCCACGCGGTACTGCTTGCCGCCCACCCTGACGATCGCGTACATCCAGGGCGCAAGGCTAGCGACTTAGCGCAGGCCCGCTGGAAAGGGGCGCGGCGGCCGCGCGAACAGGCGCCAGAGCCCGGCCTCGCACATTCGCTCCACTGCCAGGCCGGCCGCCAGCGAGTCGCCCTCGACCAGCGTGGCGAAGCCCGGGTTGGGCGGAAAGGTGCTGAGCGCGACGACTCGGCGAAGCCGCACGGCGAGCGGCCGCTCCTCCCACCACAGGATCACGAGCGGCGGCACCGGCAGCAGGCGCCCGGAGCGCGGGTCCGTGGTGGGAGCGCATTCCCTGAGCTCCACCGCGACCGGCCCGCGAGAGAAGGGCTCCGCCATCAGGAAGGCCCGTACTCCCCTGGCCTCAGCTATCACTCGAGGACCCCCACACCATGAGAACGTCGAGCGTAGGCGCGGACTTCCGTCCGCGCCACCCGCCCATCCGTCCAGTCCGCTTAGGACTCGGCGGCGGGCTGCTTCTTGCGCCTGCGCCCGCCGCGCCGGCCGCGCCTGCGCCTGCGCGCGGCGACGTCCTCCTCGTCGTCCGGGGGCGAGGAGGAGCGCGAGGAGCCGCCGTTCTCCGGCGGATTCACGAGCGAGGCGGAGGCCGCAGAGCGGCCGACCTTCTCGATCCGCACGAGCGTGCGCTCGCCGACCAGCGGGCCGCCGCCGGCCACCGAGACGACGTAGCCGTCGAGCTTCGCGACTGCGTCGTCCTCGTTGTACATGTGCGGCTCCTCGATCAGCACGAGCACCTCCTCGCCCTCCCGGAAGGGCAGGGCGCGCTCCTCGACCTCGTCGGCGGAGCCCTCCAGCACCACGTCGAAGTGATCGATCGGAAGCGCCTCGGACCCCTCGAAATGGAAGCGCTTGCCGGTCTCGGCCTCGATCTCGTGGAGCGGCCCCGGCCGGCCGTGGTCGCCCACCAGCAGGGCGGCGACCTTGGCGTGCACCCGGATCAGGAACGCCTGCGGCTGCGGACGCTCGGTGGCCAGCTCGCGCAGCCAGCGCTCCGCCTCGATCGCCACTGTCTCCTCGGACAGCACCACCCCTTCGCCCTGGCAGGTCGGGCAGGTCTTCGTGAGGATCTCGCGCACGCCCTCGGTCACGTTCTGGCGGGTCATCTCCACCAGCCCCAGCGGCGAGATCTCGACCACGTAGGTCTTCGTGCGATCCTCGTCGAGCGCCTTCTGCAGCGTCTTCAGCACCGTCTCCCGGTTGCGGGCGCGGGACATGTCGATGAAGTCGATGACGATGATGCCGCCGATGTCGCGCAGCCGCAGCTGGCGCACGACCTCGTCGGCGGCCTCGAGGTTGGTCCTCGTGATCGTGTCCTCGAGCTTGGCCCCCCTCCCGCGCCCGGTGAACGAACCCGAGTTGATGTCGATCACGGTCATCGCCTCGGCGTAGTCGATCATCAGGTAGCCGCCGGAGGGCAGGTCGACTCGGCGGTGGAGCACCGACTGGATCGCCTCTTCGACGCCGTAGCGCTCGAACAGCAGCTCGCTCTTGTCCTGGTAGAGCTCGAGCCGCTCGAGCAGCTCCGGCGCCGTGCGGCTGAAGAACGACTGCAGCCGGTGGTGCTGCTTTTCGTCGTCGACGATCGCGCGCTCGAACTCGCCCGAGAAGATGTCGCGCGCCACGCGCACCGAGAGGTCGGCCTCCTGGAACACCATGGCAGGGGCAGTTGTGTCGTTGGCCCGCTGCTGGAGCACGTCGTGGAGCTTGTGCAGGTACTTGATCTCGCGCTCGAAGTCTTCGCGCTTGGCGCCCTGGGCGGCGGTGCGGACGATCGCCCCTCCCTCGCCCAGATCCACCTTCGCCGCCGCCTTGCGCAGGCGGTCGCGCTCCTTGGCCTCCAGACGGCGGGACACTCCTACGCCTTCGCCCTGCGGCACGTACACCAGATAGCGGCCGGCGATCGACAGCTGCATCGACAGCCGCGGCCCCTTGGTCTTCAGCGGGTCCTTGACCGCTTGCACGAGAATCTCCTGGCCGGGCTTCAGGAGGTCTGTGATGCGCTTGCCGCGCTGGCGGCCGGAGCGGCCGCGGCGGGCCACCTCGACGCCGGGGAAGACGATGTCGTCGGCGTGCAGGAAGCCGTTCTTGTCGAGCCCGATGTCGACGAAGGCGGCCTCGAGGCCGGGCAGTACGTTGTCGACCTTGCCCTTGTAGACGTTGCCGACGATCGAGCGCGACCCGCGCCGCTCGATGTAGATCTCGGCTACCCGCCGGTCAGCTTGCTTCTGCCGCTCCTCGGCTTCGAGGATCGCGACCCTGGTTTCGCCACGGTCCACCGTGACGAGCAGTTGCTTTTTCAAAGGTTCCTCTCATAAGTCTCGATTCAGCCCTTTGGCCGCCGCGACCTCGCGCGCTTGCGCGTGGATCGACTGGAGCAGGCCAAGGGCCATGCAGGTCACAAGCACCGACGAGCCCCCATAGCTCAGCAGCGGCAGTGGGACGCCGGTGATGGGCATGATTCCGATGGTCATGCCTACGTTTACGAATATCTGGAACATCAGCATTGCGGTGACGCCTCCGGCGATCAGTGCGCCGTAGAGGTTCTTTGCCATCGTCAAAATGCGCAGGGATCTCCAGATCAGCAACGCGAATAACGACAACACTAGTGCCGCCCCGATGAAACCGAACTGCTCGCCGACCACCGAGAAGATGAAATCGGTGTGGTGCTCGGGCAGGAAGTTGAGCCTCGTCTGCGTTGCCTGGTCGCCACGGCCGGCCTTCCCGCCGGAGCCGACGGCGGTCAGGGACTGATTGACCTGGTAGCCCTGCTCCCGCGGATTGTCGGTGGGATGCAGGAAGGCCGTCAGGCGGTCGACCTGGTACGGCTTGAGCACGTCCACGCCCAGCGCGGGGGCCGCCACCAGCACCAGCACCACCGCCCCCACCGCCAGCGCACCAAGCGCCGCGAAGTGCGTCCACTTGGTGCCCGCCACGAAGAGCACGGCGGTTGCGATGGCCAGGTACACGAGCCCCGACCCGAGGTCGGGCTGGGCCACCACGAGCATGGCGGGGAACAGCGCCAGCAGCAGGATGCGGCTGGTGGTCTCGGCCTCCCCGAGCCGTCGCATGCGGTCCACCATGAAGGCTGACAGAGCCAGTATCAGCAGCAGCTTGCCGAGCTCGGAGGACTGAAAGTTGAAGAAGCCGATGTCGATCGCGCGCTTGGACCCTCGGGCCGTGGCGCCGATGCCGTAGACGAGCACGATCGTGCCGATCATCAGCGTGTACACGCCCGCCTTCCACTCACGGATGCGCGAGTAGTCGAGCCGCGACAGCAGCAGCATCAGCACGATGCCCATCGCGCCGTAGGCGGCCTGGCGGTAGACGTAGAAGCTGGGCTGGCCGGGAATGTCGTCCTGGGTGGCGCCGCCCAGCACCAGCAGGCTGCAGGCGATCAGCCCGAGCGCGGCCAGCAGCAGCAGGGGGTCGAGCCGCAGGACGTGGGGGCGCGGCTCGTGGAAGCCCTTGACCGTGGTCCCGATCGGGTTGGCGGCGGCCATCAGTCGGAGGGCCCTCCGCCCGTGCTGCCCTCATCGTTCTTGACCCCGAACAACTCGGCGAGGATCGTACGCGCCATCGGGGCGGCGGTATCGGCGCCGAAGCCGCCGGCCTCGTCGGTCACGGCCACCACGTACTTGGGGCTCGGGAACGGCGCCAGCGCCACGTACCAGGACTGGTCCGCCCGACCGGCGCCCTTCTCAGCGGTGCCGGTCTTGCCCGCCACCGGGATGGGGAAGCCCTTGAATACCGCCGCCGAGGTGCCGCCTGGCGCGCTGGCCGCGCCGCGCAGGCCCTCGAGGATCGCCTGGCGGAACTCCGGCTTGAGCTTCAGCCGCCTGGCGGCCGGGGCCTGAAGCTCCTGCAGCGCGCGGCCGCCGGCGTCCTCGATGCGCATGCCGATCCGCGGCGACAGCACCTTGCCGCCGTTGGCGATCGTGGCGTACGCCACCGCCAGCTGCAGCGGATTCGACTGGAGGTCACCCTGCCCGACCGCGAGGTTGATGTTGTCGCCCGGGGTCCAGGGGCGGTCGGTGAGCTTCTTCTTGTAGAGCCGGTCGCGCCAGTGCGGCGAGGGGATCAGCCCCGGCAGCTCGCCGGGCAGGTCGATGCCGGTGCGCCGGCCCATGCCCAGCCGGTGCGCCCAGCTTTGGAGCAGCAGGCCGTTGCCCGCGCCGTTCATCTCGAGGCCGAGGCGGTAGAAGAAGACGTCGCTCGACACGGTCAGCGCCTGGCGCAGCGCCAGCGCGCCGTGCGCGGCGCCGCCGGCGTTCTTGAAGGTCACCCCGCCCACCCTCAGCGAGCCACCGTCGAACTGCACGGTGTCGGGCGTGATCTGGCCACCCTCGAGCGCGGCGGTCGCGGTGATCAGCTTCATCGTGGAGCCCGTGGGATAGAGCCCCTGGGTGGCGCGGTTGGACAGCGGTGCGCCGTTCTCCGGCTTCGAGAGCCGCCTGTAGTCGGATGCCTTGATCACCTTGGCGAACACGTTGGGGTCATACGAGGGCTGCGAGCCGAGCGCCACGACTTCGCCGTTCTGCACGTTCATGACCACGAACGCGCCGCGGCCGGTGCCGCCGCCGAGCGCCCGCTGGCCGACGCGCTGCACGTCGAGGTCGATCGAGAGCCGAAGCTGCCGGCCCTGCTGGGGCTGGCGCACCGACAGCTCGCCCTTCAGGTTTCCCATCGCATCCACCTGAACACGGCTGGCGCCGTTGCGGCCGCGCAGGAAGCGGTCGTACTGGTACTCGATGCCCGACTGCCCCACGCGGTCGCCCAGCCCCACGCCGCGATAGCGCTGGTCCTTCAGCTGCTCCTTGGTGACCTCGCCCACCGTGCCGAACAGGTGCGCGCCGGTCTGATGGTGCGGATACTGGCGCAGGAAGACCCGCTCGACCGTGATGCCGGGGAACTCGTCCTGGTGCTCGAGCAGGTAGGACACCACGGGCAGCGGCACGTCCTGCTTGATGGTCGCGCTCGAGAAGGGCAGTGTCTTCAGCTGGCGCTCGACCGCCCTGTTCATCCTCGCGGGCGCGATACCGAGCACCTTCCCGAGTCGCCGGTAGAGCTGCTGTCGCCGGCCCTGGTCGCCGGGCAGCCTGTCGGGGGTGACCTTGACGGCCAGGCCGGTGCGGTTGTCGACCAGCGGGCGGCCCTGACGGTCGACGATCTCGCCGCGCGGAGCGTGCACCTTGATCTCGCGGACGCGGTTGTTGTTGGCCTCGGCGCGGTACTTGTCGCCCGACAGCACCTGCAGGTACCAGAGCCGGAAGAACACGACCGCGAAGGCCACCAGCGCGACGCCGCCGATGAGCGCGACGCGAAAGGCAAGCTGGGGGGTGAGCGTGGGGCGGCGGTCGCTGTCTAGGTACACCGAAGCTCAGACCTCCAGCCCGCGCAGCCCCAGCGGGCCGGTCTCCCGTGGCGGCCGGCGGCGACGGCGCACATCGGCGGGGTCGACCATCAGCGACGGGCGCAGCACGCGGCGGCAGGCCGCGAACACCGGCAGGGAGAGCAGGGCGTTCAGCAGCACGGTCACCACCATCTGGCGGATCACCACAGGGCTCACGGTGGCCCCGATGTCGAGCATGAAGGAGACGGCCGCGAAGGCGGTGACCCAGGCGGCGGTTGCAGCGGCGCCGATCGGGACCGGGAGCAGCCCGTGCGCCGGGTCGCGCAGCTCGCGGTAGCGCCCGACGGCGTAGCCGACCGCGGTCAGCACGAGCGACGACGAGCCCATCGTCTGGCCGGCCGCCACGTCGATCATGAAACCCATCGTGAAGCCGGCGGCCGAGCCGGCCATGCTGCCGCCGTAGTAGGCCACCGCGGCCACCACCAGCGGCGTGAGGTCGAAGTGCCCGCCCAGCAGCCCGATCTGGCCTACGGCGGAGAGCTGCAGCACCAGCGCCAGCAGCAGCAGCAGGCCGACGCGCAGGAACGCCGAGGGAGTGAGGATCAAGGCGTCAGTCCTGCGGTCGCGGACGCCGGCCGCCCGCGGGCGGTCAGGACCTGGACGAAGTCGATCCGCCGCAGGTCGGCGAACGGCTTGAGGTGCACGCGCTGGTAGAGCTCGACCTCGTCGAGGTCCACCTGCGTCACCCGCCCGATCGGGATGCCGCGGGGAAACAGGGACTCGACACGCGAGGAGGTGAAGCCCGAGGTCACGACGGTGGTCCCATGTGTCACCCGCCGGCCCTTCTCGACGAAGTCGAGCAGCAGGTCCCGCGGGTTTCCCACCTCGGGCTTGACGATGCCGTTGGCGCCCTGGGGCATGATCTGGGCCGAGACCGCGCTCGAGGCGTCCGTGAGCAGCGTGACCTCCGCCGTGCCTCCGGTCACGCGCGTGATCTTGCCGGCCAGCCCGCCGGAGGCGAGCACCGGCTGGTCGACCTTCACACCGTCGCTCGCGCCCTTGTCGACCTTCACGCTCGAGTACCAGACCGTCGGCGAACGGGCGATCACCCGCGCGGTCACGGGCTGTGTCCCGCGCGGGAAGCCGTCGTCGCGCTGCAGGCCCACGAGGCCGCGCAGCTGGCGCGCGTCTCGCCGCGCGGTCTCGGCTTGCGCCAGCTCGCCGCGCAGCCGCTCCAGCTCGCCCTTGAGGCGCTTGTTCTCCTTCTTGGCCTCGATCGTGTCGCCCGCCCAGCCGAACAGGTCGCGCAGCGGCTTGAGCGCTCGGCCGGCTCCGGTTTCGATCGGCGCAAGCGCCTCCTGGGCGCCGCGCTGAAGCGTGTGCAGGACGCCGCCGCCCGACTCGCCGAAGTAGGCGGTCAGGAGCGCCACCGACAGCGCCACGCAGATCGCGAGCGCCGCCCTTCTGCGGCGAACCACTCCCTTGTCGAACACCTTTCCGAGCCCCCTACGGGCGCGCGCCCTCTAGCGGCGCCGGTTGTTTCGGGAATTCTTGTTGCTGCGGTGGATGGCTTCGAATTCCTCCAGGCTGCGCCCGGAGCCCACCGCCACGCACGTGAGCGGCGACTCGGCCAGGTGGGCGGGCATCTGGGTCTCGTCGCGCAGGCGCTCGTCGAGGCCCTGGAGCAGCGCACCTCCGCCGGCCAGCATGATGCCGCGGTCCATGATGTCCGAGGCGAGCTCGGGCGGGGTGCGGTCGAGCGTCTCCTTGACCGCGTCGATGATCGCCTGCAGCGGCTCCTCGAGCGCCAGCCGCACCTCCTCGCTCGTGAGCACGATCGTCTTCGGAAGCCCCGAGACCAGGTCGCGGCCGCGGATCTCGGCCTGCACCTCCTCATCGAGCGGGAAGGCCGAGCCGATCTCGAGCTTGACCTCCTCCGCGGTCTGCTGGCCGATCATCAGCTTGTACTCGCGCTTCACGTAGTTGATGATCGCCTCGTCGAGCTCGTCGCCGCCGATGCGGATCGACTGCGAGACCACGATGCCGCCCAGCGAGATCACCGCGACCTCGCTGGTGCCGCCGCCGATGTCCACCACCATGTTCCCCGTCGGCTCTCCCACGGGCAGGCCGGCGCCGATCGCGGCCGCCATCGGCTCCTCGATCAGGTAGGCCTGGCGCGCGCCGGCGGACAGGCACGCCTCCTCGACGGCGCGCTTCTCCACCCCGGTAACGCCGGACGGCACGCAGACCACCACACGCGGGTGTGCCCAGCGATTTTGGTGAACCTTCTGGATGAAGTGGCGCAGCATCTGCTCGGTCACGTCGAAGTCGGCGATCACGCCGTCCTTGAGCGGTCGAATCGCCTGGATCGTGCCGGGCGTGCGCCCCAGCATCCGCTTGGCCTCGATGCCCACGGCGTGCACCTCGGCGCTGCGGGAGTCGATCGCCACCACGGACGGCTCGGAGAGCACGATTCCGCGCCCGCGCACGTACACGAGCGTGTTTGCCGTGCCCAAGTCGACCGCCATGTCGCGGCCTCCCATGCCGGTGAGGTACGAGAAGAAACCCATGGGATGCTTGAGCCTAGGCGCCCGCCGGGGAGCAGCCTAGGGAAAGCTCGGACGCAAGGGTTGCTGCAGGCGCGCCGTCCGGCCGGCGAGTCTAGCGAACGCCTGCCCGACTGCCCCGGCGCACCACGATCGTCTCGGTCATCTGGACCGGGTGCAGCGAGCAGAAGAGCCGGTAGCGGCCGGCCCGGGTCAGCCGCTGCCTGGCAGTGGCGCCGCGCCCATGGTTCTGGGAGGCGAAGCCGTAGGGCCCGCTGGCCACCGTGACGTTGTGCGCCGCCCGGTCGGCGAATCGCCACCTCACCAGCGCGCCCAGCGGAACGGACAGGTTGCGCAGGCTGAAGCGGAAGTTGCGCACCCGGATGGTCACCGCGCGGCCCTCGAGGCGCTTGGTACGCCCCGGCGGCCGGGAGATCCGGCGCGCGCGCCCGTCCCGGCCGATGCCGGTGAGCGGCACCCTCACCCGTGGCGGTGTGGTGCGTCCGCGGTAGCCGAGCCGCTCGTTGGTGAGGTCGGCGGGCAGCGGCGCGCAGGAGGCCCTCGTGCCGGGCTGGTGGGCCACGTAGAGGTGCATGATCCCCATGACGCGGGTATGCGGCAGCTCGCCGTCGTAGTAGGAGGTCAGCCGCAGCCGCTCGCCCCTGCCCAGGGGGATGCCGGCCGCGGTCTGGTTCCAGCTCATGTCCACCGGGCCGGGCTCGTGCAGCACGGGCAGCACGTGGTAGTAGGGGTGGTCGGCCCGGCCGTAGAGCGGCCGCGAGCGCAGCAGCGCCCGGTTGCCGCAGCGGGGCTGTGCGATCGTCAGGTTCTTGGAGCCGCCGTGCGCGTGGCCGCCGGCCGCGATCAGCCGGCCGCCGGCCGGCATGCGCCAGCTGATCGCCTTGGCCGCCGTGGAGCCACGCCGGCGGCCGCCCGGCACGTTGAAGATCGGGTCGATCAGCCCCGGCCGCGGGCAGCCCGTCACGCGCAGCCAGTAGGGCGTGACCGGCGTCAGGCCCGGCGAGTCGTCGATCGTCATGCGGTACTCGATGTACGCGCTGTCAGGCACGTGGCGGTGGTTCATCAGCATCCATGCGGTGGTCCAGCGGTCGCCGCGGCGGATGCGGTAGCCGTAGCCGGGCGGGAAGCGCAGCGTCTGGTCCTCCTCGCCCGTGCCGTAGAAGCTCTGGCCGCCGCCGCCGCAGACCGGGTCGCGCCGGTCACCGTCGAAGCGGCCGCGGTTCTTGTAGAGGACGTGGTGGAGCATCATGCGCCGCACCGGGAGGCGCCGCCCGCCGGCGTCCACCACCTGGGCGTGCATGCGCACGATGAAACCGTCCGCGTCGGGGGCCTCCACGATCTTGCTCTTCGGGTCCGTGTACCTGACCGAGTACGGGCCTACGCCGAACGGACCGTGGCGCATGACCACCTCCTTGAGCTCCGCTGAGGCGCTGCCGGCGACCGGGCCCACGGCGGCAGCCAGCATCGCAAGGAACAGCACGGCCGCTCGCCGACACACCGGGTCAGTATGCGAGCAGGTCCGGAGCGATCGCGAGCAGCGTGGGCACCGGCAGCCCGACCACGTTCCAGTAGTCACCCTCGATGGCGGCGACCAGGGCGGCGCCGCGGCCCTGGATGGCGTAGCCACCCGCCCGCCCGCGCCATTCGCCCGTCTCGACGTACCAGTCGACCTCGCGATCCTCGAGCGGGCGGAAGCGCACGCCCGTGACCGCGACCTCCGAGCGCTCGCTCCCGCCGCGGCGCAGGGCGATCGCGCTCATCACCTCGTGGGTGCGGCCCGACAGCCGGCGCAGGAGGGTGGTGGCCTCGGCCACGTCGGCGGGCTTGCCGAACGCGTGGCCGTCGAGTACGACCGCCGTGTCCACTCCCAGCACCCGCTCGCCCTCCACGGAGTGGCACTTGCGCCGGGCGTTCTCGAGCACAAGCGCGCGCGGCTCGCCGTGTGCGAGCTCATCCACGTCGGGCGGCTCGACGCGGAAGTCGATCCCGAGCTGCTCGAGTATGGCTCGCCGTTGGGGAGAGCGCGAGGCGAGCGTCAGGCGCTCAGGAGCCAAGCTCCGGGAAGAACAGCCCGATCTCGCGCCGTGCCGACTCGTCCGAGTCCGAGCCGTGCACGAGGTTGGTCTGCACCTCCAGGCCGAAGTCGCCGCGCAGCGAGCCGGTCGTGGCTTCGAGCGGGTTGGTGGCGCCGATGACCTGGCGGGCGGCGGTCACCGCCTCGTGGCCCTCCAGCACCATCGCCACCAGCTGCCCGCCGGTGATGAACTGCACGAGCTCGCCGAAGAAGGGCTTGTCGCGGTGCTCGTCGTAGTGGCGCTCCGCCAGGTCACGCTCGACCGTCATCTGCTTGAGCGCGGCGATGGTCAGCCCCTTGCGCTCGAAGCGGGCGATCGCCTCGCCGGTCAGGCGGCGCTGGAAGGCATCTGGCTTCACCAGGATCAGGGTCCTGCTCATCGATCTCCTCTCGGGTGTCGGAAGCGATCCGCGGGCACTCGGGCGAGCCAAGCGCTCGCGGCCTAGCCGGCGGTGTGCGGCCGGTCACTTGAGGGCGGCGCCTGGCCCTGCTGGGTGGCGGCGCGCTCGGCGGTGCGCTGCGAGCCGCCGTCGCCCTGTGCCGGGGCCGGCGCCCGGGCCGGCGGCCGCGTGGCGCGCCGGGGGCGCTGGCGGCGAGCCGCCTCGCTGGAGCGGGCGGCCGGGGGCCCGCTGCCCACCTCGGCCTCGCAGTAGGGGCAGATCTTCCAGCGCGGGTCGAGCGGCTTGCCGCACACGTTGCAGGGCTCCTTCAGCCGCCGCAGGCAGCTCGGGCAGCGCAGGAAGGACTTCTCGATGTCGAAGCCGCAGTAGGGGCAGCCGAGCTGCTCGATGCTGTGCAGGCGCGCTTCCGCTGCCGCGATCTCGAGCTCGCGCTCGCGCACGTCCTCGAGGTACTCGGGCGGGCGCACGATCACGTAGACGACCGTCCCGATGAACGGGAACAGCGAGGCGGCGGCGGCGCAACCCACCAGCATCGGATCGGCGATCCTTCGGCGCGCGTCCATGTAGGTCCAGAAGACCAGCGCGAGCCAGAGCACGACGAGGAACAGCAGCAGCAGGTTCACCGCCAGGTTGAGTCCGTCGTTCTCGATGCCGAAGACACCCAGGGGGGCCATGGAAGGCGCGAGTCTAGCCACGGGGGTCACAGGAAGAGCCGTCCAAGCGCGTAGCCGATGCCGAAGAAGAAGAGGATCACCGCGGCCACCACCACGGCCACCAGGCCGATCATCGCGCCGAAGCGCGGTCCTTCGCCGCCGTCCATGCAACCGCAATCCTCGCAGGTGCTAGAGCGTCGACGCGCGCGCCGCGGCGCCTGAGCGCACCAGGTCGGCGATCAGGTAGATCGAGCCGGTGCACAGCACCGAGCCGCCCGGCCCGGCCAGCTTTCGGGCGCGCTCGAGCGCCCGCTGCGGCTCGCGTATCACGGTCGACTCGCGGTACCCGAGCTGCGAGCTCAGCGAGGCGAGCGTGGCGGGCGGGAGCGAGCGCGGGCTCCGGCAGCGGCTGAACACGACATCATCGAGCTCGGGCAGCAGCGCCCTCAGCATGCCGGCGGCGTCCTTGTCCTCGAGCACGGCGATCACTCCCACCCGCGGCCGGCGCGCTCCGAGCACGTCCTCGAGCGACTCCGCCAGCGCGTGCGCGCCCGACGGGTTGTGGGCGCCGTCGTGCAGCACCAGCGGGCGCTCCGCCACCACGTCGAGCCGTCCGGGGATGCGCGTCGCGGCGGCCGCGTCATCCAGCGCCTCGCGTTCCGGCGCTCGCTCCAGGAAGGCTTCGGCGGCCGCAGCCGCCAGGGCGAAGTTGCGCCGCTGGAAGGAGCCTCCCGCACGCAGGCGAAGCGCGCGGGGCAGTTCGAGGCCCGGCTCCACCAGCGCGGCGTGGTGCTCCCTGGCCACGCGCTCTGCGATCGCTCGGGCCTCCGGGTCGAGGCGGCCGACGACAAGCGTGCCGTGGTCGCGAACGACGGCGAGCTTCTCCTCCGCGATGTCGGCGACGGTGGGGCCCAGCCAACGTGTGTGCTCGAGCCCGACCGTGGTCAGCACCTGGACCTTCGACGGGATCACGTTGGTGGCGTCGAAGCGTCCGCCCAGACCGGCCTCGATCACGGCGACCTGCACCCCGCTGCGCGCCAGCTCGTGATAGGCGGCCGCGGTGAGCGCCTCGAACTGCGTCACGCGGTCGTCGGGCGCCGCCGTGCGGTTCACGAGCTCGGCGGCGTGGGCGGCCGCCGCCACCGCGGCCGCGAACGCCGGCTTGGGCACCGGCTCCTCCCCCACCTCTATTCGCTCGCGAAAGGAGCCGAGGTGGGGCGAGGTGTAGCTGCCGCTGCGCAGGCCGTGGCGCTCGAGGATCGCCGCCAGGAAGCGAACGGTCGACGACTTGCCGTTCGTGCCCACCACGTGCAGCGAGGCGAAGCGCCTCTGCGGCAGTCCGAGGACCGTCATCAGCTTGTGCATGCGGTCCACGCCGAAGCGCATGCCGAACAGCTCGAGCGAGAGCAGGTAGTCCTCTGCCTGGCCGAAGGTCATTGCCCGAGCCGCTCGAGGGCCCGGCGGTACTCGTCGAGCTTCCGGCGCTCCTCCTCGACCACCTCGGCGGGCGCGCGCTCCACGAAGCGCTCGTTGGCGAGCTTCTTCTCGGCTCGCTCGATCTCGCCGCCGAGCTGCTCGCGCCGCGCGGCCAGGCGCTGCTCCGCGGCGGCCGGGTCGAAGGCGTCGGAGCTCAGCACCTGCACGGCCCCACCGGGAATCGGGAGCGTGGCGAACACCTCGCGGTCGGGCGAGGAGCCGTCGGCCAGGTCGAAGCGCGCGAGCCGCGCGATCTGCTCCGCCGTGGCGTCGTCGTAGCCGTCGGCGGCCAGCCGCGCGGGGATGGCCACCGACGCCTTCGCGCCGACCTCGTCCCTGTAGCGGCGCAGGCTGCCGACCACCTCGATCACGCGTGCCAGGGACGCCTCGGCCTGCTCGTCGACGAGGGAGTGGTCGGCGTCGGGCCAGTCGGCGGCCGCCAGCAGCCCCCGCTCACCAGGGAGGTAGGACCACACCTCCTCGGTCACGAACGGCATCACGGGATGCAGCAGCTCGAGCGTGCGCTCGAGAGCGTGCAGCAGAACAGCCGACACGGCCGCGTTGCCGTCGCCGTACAGCCTCGGCTTGGCCAGCTCGAGGTACCAGTCGCAGAGCTCCGACCAGAAGGCGTCGTAGAGCTCGAGCACCGCGGGCGAGAAGCGAAAGCCGTCGTAGAGCTCGCTGACGCGCCGCGTGGTGCGCTCGAGGCGCGAGACGATCCAGCGGTCCTCCGCCGTCTCCGCCGCCGCAGCGGAGGGCCGGGCGTCCTCGTGGACGCCCATCAGTATCAGGCGCGAGGCGTTCCACAGCTTGTTTGCCAGGTCGCGGCCCTGACGCACGCGCTGCGGCGAGTAGCGCACGTCCTGGGTGGAGGACATCGCCAGCAGCCCGAAGCGCAGCGCGTCGGCGCCATGCCGGGCGATCTCCTCCAGCGGGTCGATGCCGGTGCCCAGCGACTTCGACATCCGCCGGCCGTCGGGAGCCTGGATGACCGAATGGATCGGCACGTCGGCGAATGGCGCCTCGCCCGTGAACTCGACCCCGAACATGACCATCCGGGCTACCCAAAGGAAGATGATGTCGCGCGCCGTCGAGAGCACGTCCGTGGGATAGAAGGCGCGCAGCTCCGGCGTCTCGCCCGGCCAGCCAAGCGTCGCGAACGGCCACAGCGCCGAGGAGAACCAGGTGTCGAGCACGTCGGGGTCGCGCTCCCAGCCGTCGCCGTCGGGCGGCTCCTCGCCCACATGGGTCTCATCGCCGCGGTACCAGACCGGCAGCTGGTGGCCCCACCAAAGCTGGCGCGACACGCACCAGGGGCGGATGTTCTCGAGCCACTCGAGGTAGACGCCGGTCCAGGGGCTCGGCGGGTGAAACCGCACGCGGCCTCCCCTCACCGCGTCGATAGCCGGCTTGGCGAGCGCCCCCATGTCGCAGAACCACTGCAGCGAGATCAGCGGCTCGATGCGCTCCCCCGAGCGCTGGGAGTGCGGCACGTCGTGGGGATAGGGCTGGGTGCCCGAGATCAGGCCCTCCTCCCGCAGCGCCGCCACCACCGCCACGCGCGCCTCGCGGACGCCCAGCCCGCGAAAGGGCTCCGGCGCCGCGTCTGTCATGCGGCCGTCCTCGCCGATCACGGTGATCTCCTCGAGCCCGTGCCTGCGGCCGATCTCGAAGTCGTTCGGGTCGTGGCCGGGGGTGATCTTCAGCGCGCCGGTGCCGAACTCGGGGTCCACGTACTCGTCCGAGATGACCTCGAGGCGCCGGCCCACCAGCGGCAACAGCGCGGTCTCCCCGATCAGGCGCGAGTACCGCTCGTCTTTGGGATTCACCGCGATCGCGCTGTCGGCGAGCATCGTCTCGGGCCGCACGGTGGCCACCGTCACCGAGCCGGAGCCCGACTCGAGCGGGTAGTCGATCAGGTAAAGCGAGTCCTCGACCCGCTTCTGCACCACCTCGAGGTCAGAGATCGCCGAGCGTGCGCCGGGATCCCAGTTGACCATGTAGTTGTCGCGGTGGATCAGCCCCTTCTCGTAGAGGCGCACGAACACGTGGGTGACCGCGCGCGCGTAGTCCTCGTCCATCGTGAAGCGCTCGTCCGCGTAGTCCAGCGACGCACCGAGCCGCCTGAACTGCTCGGTGATCGTGGAGCCGTGCTCGCGCCGCCACTCCCAGACACGTTCGATGAACGCCTCGCGCCCGAGCTCCTCCTTGGTGCTCCCCTCGGCGGCGAGGGCCTCCTCGACCTTCACCTGCGTGCCGATGCCTGCATGGTCGGTGCCGAAGATCCACTTCGTCCGCCGGCCGCGCATTCGCGCCAGCCGGATGCAGAGATCCTGGATCGAGCCGTTCAGGGCGTGGCCCATGTGCAGCGCGCCGGTCACGTTCGGTGGTGGCACGGCGATCGAGAAATTCTCCTCGGCGTCCCCCTCCGGCTCGGGATGGAAGATCCCGGAGCGCTCCCAGCGCTCGAACACGCGGCGCTCCACCTCGGCGGGCTCGTAGCGGGTGAGCTGCTGGAGCCTCTTCGGGCGGTCGGCGGCCACGCCGTGAAGTGTGGCACCGTCGCTGCACCCGGCATTGAGATCTGAAGGCCGTCAGCCGACTCCGAGAGCGGCTCAAGGTCCGGGAGTGATGCTCAGCGAGGCAGTGATCGCACGAAGTCCACGAGCTTCTTCGCGTCGCGCAGCGGCGGCCCGTGGCCGAACAGCGCCAGCGCGGGCTCCAGGGCGGCCAGCCGGCGAGCCGACTCGCGGTTGCGTTCCGGGTCGGGGGTGAGCAGGGGCTTGGCCTCGTGCAGGCCGCGGATGCCGGTGAGCGTGTCCTGGTTCGAGAGCACGTCGCCCACGATCAGCACACCATCGGCCTCGCGCCAGTAGGCCACGTGGCCCGCCGAGTGGCCGGGCGTGTCGAGCGCCACGAAGCCCGCCACCTGATCGCCCTCGCGCAGACGGCGGTCGACCCGCCGGCCCGGGCCGGTCATCGTCCGCACGAAGAACTGCGCGAGCGCGTCGTCCGGCTGGCGCCGGCCGATCAGCTCCGGGCGCTCCGCGGCATCGGCGTCTCGTTCCGGCACCCAGTACGGGATGCCGAGCGTCTCGCAGACCTCCTTGCTCGCGCCCTGGTGGTCCGGATGCGCGTGTGTGAGGGCGTGCGCGTTGACCTCCCGGCCGCGCAGCTCGCGAAGGATGCGGCGGCCGGCGTGCCTGGTGCCCGCGTCGATCAAGACGTCCTCGACCAGGTAGACGTTGATCAGGTGCGGCGGGAAGCCCGCCAGCTGCCAGACGCCGTCGGCGAGCTGCTTCAAGCGCTAGGCGGACTCGGCGGCCTGCTCGCCGGGCTCTTCCGGCGCCGCCTCGGTGACCAGCGTGGGCTTCAGGCCCTTCTCGATCGTCTCCTTGGTCACCACGCACTTCTTGACGTCGCGGCGCGAGGGCAACTCGAACTGCACCTCGAGCAGCGTCTCCTCGAGGATGGAACGCAGGCCGCGGGCGCCGGTCTCGCGCTCGAGCGCCTTGTCGGCGATCGAGCCGAGCGAGTCCTCCGCGAACACCAGGTCGATGCCGTCGAACTCGAAGAAGCGGTGGAACTGCTTGGCGAGCGCGTTGCGCGGCTCGGTGAGGATCGTGACGAGGTCCTCGCGCTGAAGCTGGTGGATCACGGAGATCACCGGCAGGCGGCCGATGAACTCCGGAATCAGGCCGTACTCCACGAGGTCCTCGGGCAGCACCTGCTCGTAGAGCTCGCCGGTGTCCTTGTTGTGCTTGGAGGAGACCGAGGCACCGAAGCCGACGCCCTTGTGTCCTATGCGGCGCTCGACGACCTTGTCGAGGTCGGCGAACGCGCCGCCGCAAATGAACAGGATGTTCGTGGTGTCGATCGTGAGGAATTCCTGGTGCGGGTGCTTGCGCCCGCCCTGTGGCGGCACGGAGGCCACCGTTCCCTCGAGGATCTTCAGGAGCGCCTGCTGCACGCCCTCGCCGGACACGTCACGCGTGATCGACGGGTTGTCGGCCTTGCGCGCGATCTTGTCGACCTCGTCGATGTAGATGATCCCGGTCTCGGCCTTCTTCACGTCGAAGTCGGCGGCCTGGATCAGCTTCAGCAGTATGTTCTCGACGTCCTCGCCCACGTAGCCGGCCTCGGTCAGCGCCGTGGCGTCGGCGATCGCGAACGGAACGTTCAGGATCTTCGCCAGCGTCTGCGCCAGCAGCGTCTTGCCGCAGCCGGTGGGGCCGAGCAGCAGGATGTTGGACTTCTGCAGCTCGAGCTCCTGCTCGCCCTCGGCCTGCATCATCTGCACGCGCTTGTAGTGGTTGTATACGGCCACCGAGAGCGTGCGCTTGGCGGGCTCCTGGCCGACCACGTACTCCTGCAGGACCGAGTTGATCTCCTTGGGCTTGGGCAGGTTCTCCAGATCGAAGCTGGAGGTGCCGGTCAGCTCCTCGTCGATGATCTCGTTACAGAGATCTATGCACTCGTCGCAGATGTATACGCCGGGGCCGGCGATCAGCTTCTTGACCTGTCGCTGGGACTTGCCGCAGAAGCTGCACAGGAGCTGTTCGTTGGAGTCGGTCGGTCGAGCCACAGGCGATGCTCATTTCTCCCTCAGCGGAACGAGGGTACCGCACAGTTTCGTAATCGACCGCCGCGTCCCTGCCTAAAGGACGTGTGGCTCCTTGGAGCCGGCCTGCAGCCGGCTAGTGCTGGCTGATGACGCGGTCGATGAGGCTGTAGTCCTTCGCCTCTTCCGCGCTCATGAAGTAATCGCGCTCGGTGTCGCGCGAGACCTTGTCGAGGTCCTGCCCGGTGTGCTTGGCGAGGATCTCGTCGAGCCGGCGGCGCACGTCGATGATCTCCTTGGCGTGGATCTCGATGTCCGACGCCTGACCCTGGAAGGCAGAGGAGACCTGGTGGATCAGGATCTTGGCGTTTGGCAGGGCCATGCGCTTGCCGTTGGCCCCGCCCGCCAGCAGCAGCGCGCCCATCGACATGGCTATGCCCACGCATATGGTCTGCACGTCGGGCTTGATGAACTGAATCGTGTCGTAGATCGCGAGGCCCGCATACACGGAGCCGCCAGGCGAGTTGACGTAGAGGGAGATGTCCTTGTCGGGATCCTCGGACTCCAGGTGGAGGAGCTGAGCGACGATCAGGTTGGCGATGTCCTCGGTGACCGGAGTGCCGAGGAAGACGATGCGCTCGTTGAGGAGGCGCGAGTAGATGTCGAAGGCGCGCTCGCCGCGCGACGTCTGCTCGACCACCATGGGGACCAGTGGGCTCATGGGCGGGGCAGTCTAGCGATGGCCGGACTCAAGCCCCCGGCGTCCAGATCTTCCCGGCCTTCTCCTCGCGCTCCTGATCGGGCGTCCAGAGCTTGTCGCGCGCCTCGGCCTGCTCGGGGGGGATCGGCGTGACGTGCTCGACGATCAGGTCGACGGCCTTGCGCATGGCGATGTCCTCGCGCAGCGCGTCCTCGGCACCCTGGGCGCGGGCGCGCTTGAGCGCCCGCTTGAGCTGCTTCTCGCTGGGCCGGCGCCCGCCGTCCTCGGGGGCCGCGGCCTGGCGCAGGGCCTGCTCGACCTCCTCGTCGGAAACCTCGATGCCCTCCCGCTTGACGATCGCGGCCAGGACGGCCTCGCGCTTCAGCGCCAGCTCGGCCTCCGGCTCGGCCTCGTGCACGAGCTCCTCCTCTGACTTGCCCGAAAGCTCGAGGTAGCGGCTTGGGTCCACGCCCTGTGCCGACAGCCGGCGCGCGGTGCGGTGCCACATCTCATGCGCCTTCGAGTGCACGAGCTCGTGCGGAAGGTCGAGCTCGGCCTTCGCCACCACCGCGTCGACCGCGGCCTCGCGGAACTCGCCCTCGATGGCGCGCTCCTCGACCTCTCCCAGCCGCCCGGCCACCTCCTGGCGCAGCTCGTCGAGGGTGTCGAAGCCGCCCGCCTGCACCGCGAACTCGTCATCGAGCTCCGGCAGCCGCTTCTCCTTTACCTCCTTCACCTCGACGGCGAAGACGGCCTCCTTGCCGGCCAACTGCTCGGCGGGATAGTCGTCGGGGAACGTCACGTTCACCTGGCGGCTCTCCCCTCCCTTCGCGCCCGTGAGCTGCTCCTCGAAGCCGGGGATCAGCCTGCCGGAGCCGAGCTCGAGCAGGTGGCCGCGGGCGTCGCCGCCCTCGAACGGCTCACCCTCCACGCTGCCGCTGAAGTCGATCACCACGAAGTCGGCCTGCCCGGCCTCGCGCTCGACGGTCTCGAGCGATGCGAGCGACTCGCGCATGCGCTCCAGCTCGGCCTGCAGCTGGTCACCGGACACCTCGGCTTGGCGCCTGCCGACCTCGATGCCGCGGTATTCGCCCAGCTTCGCCTCGGGCACCACGCCAACCTCGATCGAGAACGCCAGCGGCGCCCCCTGGTCGGGGAGCTCGGTGAGGTCCAGCTTGGGGTCCCCGACAGCGGCCACGCCGGCGTCGTGCAGCGCCTCCTCGTACCAGTTCGGAAGAGCCCTGCGCACCGCCTCGTCGAGCACCGCCTCGCGCCCGACCTGGCGGATGACCACCTGCGGCGGCACCTTGCCCTTGCGAAAGCCCGGCACGCGCAGGTCACGCCCGATCTCGCCCGCGGCGCTCTGCAGCTCGCGCTCGAGCGCGTCGCTACCCACCTCGACCTCCACGCGCACGCGCGAGTCGCCGAGCGCGGTCTTGCTCGTCTTCACGCCGGCGGCCATGCGGCCGCTGACGATAGCGGCGCCGGACTAGCGGTCCGCGGGCCCCTCCCCTGTCTCAGGGTGATCGCCCCGGAGGAACTCGCCGGTCGCGGCGCGCTCGCCGGTACGCACCTGCCCGACGTCGTCCGCGCGTCCGCCGGGCAGGTACTCGCCGCTGGCCGCGCGGCCGTCCCGCCCGCCTTCGCCTTCGCCTCGAGCACGCTCACGCCCGCCGCGCCCGGCGCTCGCTCCGGCCGCGGCCGCATAGCGCCCGTCCTGGCGGTCGGGGTCGCGCTCGCGCCCCGCGAGCAAGGCGACCAGGATGGCCGCGAGCGCCAGCAGGATGTGCAACACGTTGTCGGCCTTGTCGATCGGGATCAGGCCGAGGATGTCCTGACCGTCGATCAGTCCGACGATGCTCGTCACGACGTAGATGAGGCCGAAGATCAACGCGGCGGTGCGCGCCGTCCGGCGCCGGAACGCGAACACGAGCAGCAGCAGGCCGGTGAGGATGTGGAAGAGGTTGTGCCAGCCGTTGACCTCGAAGATGATCAGGTCATGGCCGTCCACCTGTCCCGGATCGCCTCCGACCGAGGTGTCGAACTTCGCCTCGGCGAGGAAGCCGAGCAAGCCAACGAGTATCAGCGTTGGGCCGAGGATGAGGCAGAACCACTCGGCAACGGAGCGGTGCCTGCGTCTGTCATGGGTGCGTCCGGAAGGGGCGGTGTCGGTTGTCACGGAAACCTCGTACCGGGCGCCTACGCGCTAAAACGCGTGGTCGTGAGGCGCGATCCGGCGGAAAGGCTGGCGGCCTGGGCGGTCACCGGGCCGTTGGGCCACCTCTGGAGCGTCCTCGCCGACGTCACGGTGCTGTGGGTGCGCTACGGGCTGCTTCGCGCGCGCACGCTCCGCGGCGCGGGCAGGCCGCCGAGCGCGCGCCGGTAGCGGTTCATCGTCGGGTGCCGGAAGTCGCCGTGAGTCTGGCGGCGCAGGCGCATCACGCGCTCGCGGTGGTACGGGGAGGAGAGGCTCTCGTTGTGGCCGATCACGTTGCGGGTCGCGATGCCGTAGCGGCCCTGCAGCATGCGGGTCAGGCGCAGCGAGGCACGCAGCTGGCGGGCGTTGCCCATGACCTGGCCGTCGCTCGTGCCCACGTGCTCGATGCCGATGGCGGTCCAGTTCAGGCCAACCGTGTGGCGGCACATCAACCGGGTGGAGACGAGCTCGTAGATCGTGCCGCCGCGGTCGATCACGTAATGCGAGCAGACGCCAGGGAGCTCGTGGAGCTCGGGGTCCGGGGCATCGCGGGCGAAGGCGTTGAACACCGGGCCGAAGCTGCTGGTGGCGGTGTAGTGCTCCACGATCACGCGCGGGTCGCGCAGGCGGTGGTCGTCGAGGCCGTAATGGCGGCGGGCGTAGGCGCGCATCTCGTCGCGCCGTCGCTGGGGGAACGGGATGGGCTTCGACACCACGCGCGGCGGCGCCACGGCCCGCGCCAGCGTCATCAGCGCGCTCGCGTGGCGGCCGGCGGGGCCGGGGCCCAGCCGGCCCCCGGGCAGCTCGACCACGAACGCGGTGTCCCCCCGGAAGCCATGGTTCTGCCACGACACGGCCGTGCCGTGGTAGTTCGCAAGTGCCCGCCTGGGCAGCCCGCTGCGCCGCGCGTAGAGCCGCTCGAGGGCCGCGTCGCCGCTGCCCTTGACCACGATCCGCAGCGCCTGGTGGTACCAGACGGTCGCGCGCGGCCGAATCCGCTCGATCAGCTCGGCCGCCG
>Ga0126312_10000292_pt1 | contig 27548 bp, 25 predicted proteins | sample Plot104A_FD_92537 | JGI IMG/M metagenome (GOLD analysis project Ga0126312, IMG submission 92537) | Serpentine soil microbial communities from UC McLaughlin Reserve, CA, USA - Plot104A | ecosystem: Environmental > Terrestrial > Soil > Grasslands | place: USA: UC McLaughlin Reserve, Lake County... | reverse complement strand
GGCCCCGGCGACGAAGCCCGTGGCGGCCACGGCGGCCGCCTGGACGGCTGGCCGAGCGGCGAACGGCTCGAGCTCACGCGATTCGGCGAGAACGGGGACGGCGTCGACGACTTCTTCGGCTGGCTCACCCACGAGCCGGGGAGTCTAACTCGCCGCCGGACGGCGGTTCGGGGGCATTGGGCTTTGGGCTTTGGAGGCGCTGGGCCCTAGCCCCAACGCCCAACGCCCAACGCCCAACGCCCCTATCCCTCCAGCGGCTTCTCATACAACCGATACCGCGACACAACCTTGCCGCCCATCCCCTCCATCGCCCGGTTCATCGCCTTGTTCGTCTCCAGGATCCACCCCATCTCGCCCCCCGTCTGCGGGGTCCGGGCGGCGGAGTCGAAGTGCCGCTCGTACAGCTTGGCCGCAACGCCCGTGTGCTGGTGCTGGCGCTTGACGCCAAGCGCGAACACGCGGACCTTGTCGATCTTGCGCCGGTACCACAGCGCCTTGAGCCAGCCGATCGGCAGGAGCCGGCCGTGCATGCGCATGAGCACCTGGTTGTAGTCGGGCAGCGTCAGGGCAGCGCCGACCGTCTGGCCGTCCTTCTCGGCGATGAAGGCCCAGTTCTCGTCGAGGATCGGCTTGAGCTCGGAGGCATAGTGGCGCACCTCGGCAGGAGTGAGCGGCACGAAGCCCCAGTTGCGCTCCCACGCCTCGTTGTAGACGTCGAGGAACCGTTCGACCTCGGCCTCCATGTCGCGCTTGCGCATCTGGCGCACGTCGATGCCGTGCTTGGTCTTGACCTCCTCGGCGAGCTTGAAGATCGCCGGGTGCACGCTGGTGCGGTCCTCGACGTACAGCTCCCACATGAGCAGGTCCATCGCCTTGGCCAGGCCCGCGCCCTCGAGCAGTTCCGGGTAATAGGGGTGCGTCCACTGGTTGAGGATCAGCGGCGGGCGCTCGAAGCCCTCGACGAGCGCGCCGACGTCCTGGTCGTTGGTCGTGAAGCTGAGCGGCCCGACCATGCGGTCGCGCTGGTGCTCGCGCAGCCATTCCTCGGCGGCGTCCAGCAGCGCCCGCGCCACGACCGGATCGTCGCGCGACTCGAACCACCCGAACATCCCCCACTCGTTGTCCTGGAACTCGTTGAAGTTGCGGTCGTAGTGGGCGGAGATCCGCCCGACCACGTCGCCGTCGCGCACGGCGAGGAAATAGTCGGCCTCGCCGTGCTCGAAGAACGGGTTGCGCGACCTGTCAAGACGACGGCGAACGTCGAACTTGAGCGGTGGAACCCAGAGGGGGCAGTTACGATAGATCGCCCACGGCAGGCGGATGAATGCGTTGAGGTCCCGCTTCGTCGTGACGCGTCGAATCTCCGCCTTCATGGCGAGCGGCACCCTAGCCAATAGCCAAATGCCCACCACCGTCGACGTCTTCGCAAAGGCTCGCGACCATGAGCGCAAGGCCATCCTCGAGGCGGCCCGCGAGGCCGACGTCGTCCCCTACTTCCGCACGCTCGAGTCGGCGGCGCGGCCCGTCGTCATCATGGAGGGCGCCGAGCGGATCATGCTCGGAGGCAACAACTACCTCGGGTTGACCGAGGACGAGCGGGTCATCGCGGGTGCGCGCGACGCCCTCGACCGCTACGGCACCGGCCTGACCGGCTCGCGCTTCCTCAACGGCACGCTCGACCTGCACCTCGAGCTCGAGGCCGAGATCGCCGGCTGGTACGAGACCGAGGCGGCGCTGGTCTTCACCACCGGCCATCAGGCCAACATCGGCGCCCTCGGCACGCTGCTCGGGCCCGGCGACACCGTCGTGGCGGACTCCGGCGACCACGCCTCGATCCTCGACGGGTGCCTGCTCTCGCGCGCGAAGCTGCGGGCGTTCCGTCACGGGCGCCTGGACAAGCTCGAGCGCCAGCTCGACAAGGCGGCCGCGGACGGCGGGGGCGTGCTCGTCGTCATCGACGGGGTGTTCTCGATGGAGGGCGACATCGCCGACCTACCGGCGATCGCCGACCTCGGCGACAAGGCCGGCGCGCGGCTCATGGTGGACGAAGCCCACGGCGTGGGCGTACTCGGTCCCCGCGGCCGTGGTGCCTCCGAGCTGCTCGACGTCGAGGACCGCGTCGACCTGCGCATGGGCACCTTCTCGAAGTCGCTGGCCTCGTGCGGCGGCTTCCTGGCCGGCGACGCCGACGTCATCGAGTACCTGCGCATCTCCGCGCGCTCGTTCATGTTCACCGCCTCGGCTGTGCCCGCCGCCACCGGCGCGGCGCTGGCCGCGGTTAGGATCTGCCGCTCGGACGAGGGCCCGCAGCGCTTCCGGGCCGTGCTCGACAACGCCCGCTACTGGCACGACGGGCTGGCCGCGCTGGGGCTGCACGTCGGCGGTGGCGAGACGCCCATCGTGCCGGTGCTGGTCGGCGACGACTGGAAGGCGGCGCTGCTGTGGCGCGCGCTCTACGACGCCGGCGTGTACGTCAACGTCGCCCTGCACCCGGCGGTGCCCCCTGGCGGGGCGCTGCTGCGCACGAGCGTCATGGCCACGCACGACCGCGCCACCCTCGACCGGGCGCTGGAGGCGTTCGGTGCCACCAAGGCCGCGTTCGAGGCCGCGCACGGCCCGTTGCCGCGGCCCGAAGCGACCGCCCCGGCGTCCGCCGACGGGTGACCGGCATCCCGAACTCGGCGCTCTCAAGCATCAGTCGAGGCTTCACAGCTTTTTTTCGCTCGGTGCGGCAGATCCGCGTAGTGCGCGGTTGATGGATCAGCACGCCCTCATTTAGGTTCTCGCACTCGGTAGCGCCGCGGTCGCAGCCGGAGGAGAGGGTCTCGATGTGGGCGGTACGTCGTGGTCGCGCCCAACGGCGCGGTTCGCCGATGCATGCCTGCGCCGAGGTCTCCGGATGCGGCCGGCGCGCGCCGACAAGCAGTTCACAACCAACCATCGGCCAGTCGTCCGCTCCTCGAGGCGGACGAGGGAGGTTTTTGGATGAGTGCCACCGCTTCGGTCGCCCTTCCTGCGCGCACCGTCAGTCAGCCCCCGCAGCACATTCGGGCTCTGGAGCGCGCCAACCGGGTGAGACTGGCGCGCGCGAACCTCAAGCGCCGTATCGTCGATGGGGAGCTTGCCGTTGCGGACGTGATTCTCAGCCGCCCGTGGGAGGCGGAGACCATGCAGGTCTGCGATCTCCTGCTCAGTCAGCGGCGGTGGGGACACCAGCGCGCCCGCAAGGTGCTCTCGGCGATCCCGATCTCCGAGAACAAGGAGCTAGGCTCGCTCACCGAACGCCAGCGCCTCGCGCTGGCCCGGAAGCTCGGACGGAAGGTCCCCTAGGGCTGCGCGCCACCCGGTGGCGCGGCGAGGCCGAAGCCGGGCCCCCGGGTGGCGATCTCCACGATGTGCCCATCGGGGTCGCGGACGTAGAGCGACTTGAACGCCCCGCGGTCGAAGACGTCGGTCGAGTCGGTGCCGCGGCTGCGCAGGTAGTCGCGCCACGCGGCGAGCTCCTCGGCGGAGTCGACGGTGAAGGCGAAGTGGTGGGTCGAGCCCGTGCCGACGACCCCCGGCGGCAGCGACGGGTACTCGAGGAAGCTGATCAGCGTCCCGGGCGAGCCCGCCGGGTCGCCGAAGAAGAAGTGGCGCGCGTCGGGGTCGTCGTCGTTGGTCGCCTGGTGGACGAGGGCGAGGCCGAGCAGGTCGCGGTAGAACGCGGTCGTGCGGTTGAGGTCGCGACAGATCAGCGTGATGTGGTGCAACCCGGTCAGCTGCATCCGGCGCCGCGACGGCTGCGGGGCGGGCGGCGCGCTCATCCGTGGCTCCCGACGAGCGGCAGCGGGGCCGCGCCCGAGAAGAGCAGGAACCAGGCGACGAAGCCCACGAGGGCGATACCGGCGCTGAGCACCATCGTCAGTTCGAGCGCGAAGTGCCCGGTGTCCTCGAGGCCGCGCGCCGTGCGCTCGTGCCGGTAGCGCTCGCTCAGCCAGCTCAGCACCGGCAGCCAGAGGACGATCGAGACCACCACGCCGACGAGCATGGCCGCGACGGCGGTGCCGAGCGAGTCGGTCGCGTCCTGGATCTGCGAGCCGATCCACAGCCAAGCGAGCGGGATGCCGACCCACAGGACGAGCGAGCCGGCAACCATGATCGCCACGAGGAAGACGGCGCTCGCGCCCAACCGAAGCAGGCTCCGCATCTTGGTCGCAGGATACGTCGTCGCGCTCATCGCATCGTGTAGCCGCCCGAGCGCCGAGCGAACGCGTTGCGGAACAGGAAAAAGCCGAACACGAACAGCGGCGCCCCGACGGCGATCACCAGCCACTTGGGGCCGCCGGAGAAGAACACGACCGCCATCGCCGCCACCGCGATGGCCAGCGCCAGCACGGTCGTATGCGACTTGAAGCCGGCGAAGTGCTCACGGATGGTGATCTCCAGGCCGGCGAGCGAGCCCAGGGCGGCGGCGCAGACGAGCAGGATCGCCCCCGGGGGGCCGGAGGTGAAGAACCCGATGACGCCGATGATCAGCGCGGCGAGGACGGCGAGCTCGACGAGCGGCGCCGGGGCCCAGGGCGGTGGAGGCAGCGCATTCCGGCGCGACCTCTCGCGCTCCTTGCGCGTGGGGGCAGCGGCGGGCGCCTCGATGACGCGCTCGCCCGCGGGGCGGCCACGCTTGCGGGAGCGCTTGCCCATCAGGCGGGACCGAAAGCGGTTGTCACGGCTTCGCCGTGACGGTGGCTAACGGGCAGCCCGAGGAGACTTTTACTTGCCACCACCCCATGAGCATGCCAACGATGCCCAGGCGGGGGCGGACGTGGTAGGCGCCGCAGTCACCGCGGCCGAGCTCGCGCGCGGTCACCCGCACCCACTTGTAGCGGGCGGGCTCGAGCAGCATCCGCTCGAGCAACTCGCGCTTGCACTCCTCCTCCTCGGCGCGCTCGTGCAGCTGGCGGCGCACTTCGACCAGGCGCTCGGCGAGGTCGTCGCGAACGTCCTCCAGCTCTCCCAGCGAGAGCATCCGCGGGCCGCCCGGCGCGCGCGCGACGCCAAAGTCGATGCCCTGCCGCGGGAACGCCCCGACGAACGCGGCGCCCAGCTCGCGATCGAGCTTCGCGATCTGGTCCCGGAGCGACCGCCGCGCGGGCCGCTCGTCGACTTCGACGGGCGGACGCGAGCGAATCTGTTCGACGACAGCCATGCCTCCTCAGCCGAAAAGTCTAACGCCCAACGCCCAAGGCCCAACGCCCTAGTGCCCTTCCAACAAGATGTCCGAGCACTGCCACAACGCCTCTTCGACATGAATCGAGGGCACGCCGGCCACCAGCACCGAGAACAGGCGCATCGCCCGCGTGTCGGCGGTGACGCCGTGCCGCGGGGCAAGCTCGCCGAACAGGATCGCCAGCGGCGAGCGATCGTCGGCGACGACCAGGCGCCCGGCGGGCACGGGCGGCGCCTCCGCCGCCCGCCCGAGCCGCTCCCCGGCCCCCGCGAGGCGCACCCCGAGCCTTCCCTCCACCTGCCGCTCGTCGAGCGCCCAGATCGGCACGCCGGTCTCGACGAGGGCAATCAGGAGCGCGTCGTCGAGCAGGTTCTCCGAGCGGAAGCCGCCGCGCACGAGGCGCGCGAGCATCGCCGCCTCGGCCGGCGTGCGGTCCGCGTCCGGGTCGAGTCCGACGTGCCGGTAGAAGACGCGGTAGGCCCACGGGACCGGCTGCTGGCGCTGCGCCACGGCCTGGGCGCCGCGGAAGCGGTTCGACAAGTGCTTGAGCCGGTCGCGCACCGAGCGCGGCGAGCGCCGGGGCCGGGCCTGCACCGCCAGCTCGACGAGGCGCAGCTCGGGGAACTCCTCCGAGACCTCGACGGCGACCCAGCCGACGCTCGTGTCGCTCACCGGGGCGGCCTCCAGCCCCGTCGCTCGGAGCCCTTGACCAGCTCGCGCAGGGTCGCTTGGAGCTTGGCCTCGTTCAGCAGACCGAGAGTGGTGCGCAGCGCGGTGCCGCCGGGGTAGGCGAAGGTGATGGTCGGGCAGACCGCAACGCCGTAGACGTTGGCCACGGCACCGTCGCGGTCATAGCCGACGGGGAACCGCCAGCCGTGCGAGCGGATGTCGGCGCGCAGGTCGCCGCGGCTGCCGCGGATCGCCACCCCGGCAAAGCGCACCTGCGGGTAGCGTGCCCGCACGCGTTCGATGACATCGAGCTGCTTGGTGCAGTCGCCGCCGCGCGTGACCAGGAAGACGATCGCCGACGGCGCGCCGGTCGCCAGCTGGCACGAGTTCAGCACCCGCGGCCCGCGCACGGAGCACGCCGGGCGCTGCCCGTTGGACCCCTCGCCGCTGTGCGTGGCGACGTTGGCGTCGCCGTCGAGGTCAGACAGCGCCAGCGGGACGGCGAACGGCGGCAGCCGCTTGCCCGGCGCGATCCCGCTCGTGCCGTGACCGGCGTTGCGCAGGGTGTTGTAGCCGATGTAGGCGAGGATGAGGAGCACGAGCACGCCGAACCACCAGCCGTAGCGCGAGATGCCGGGAGGCTTGGCGGGCGGTGGGACGTTGGGCGTTGGACGTTGGGTGTTGGGCGGCTCGTCCCTCGCCTCCGCCTCCTCGTCGAACGAAAGCGGACCGCTCACGCCGCGGCGGTCGGGCGACGCCGCCGCGGGAGGAGCCCGCGGGCCCGGCGCCAAGCCTCGCGCGGGAGCTCGCCGACGTCCACCTCCTCGGCGAGCGTCAGCACGGCGGGCAGGACGACGAGCACGCCGAGCAGCGACACGGCGAGGTCGACGACGGTGACGAGCCCGAAGTCGCGCAGCATCCGGATGTCGGACAGCACCAGCACGGCGAAGCCCGCCAGCGCGGTCACCGCCGAGGCCATCACCGCCCGCCCGGTCAACCGGTAGGTGTGCGCCAGCGCCGCGTCCGGACTCAGCCCCCGGCCGCGCTCGGCGCCGTACCGGGCCGAGAGCAGGACGCTGAACTCGGTCGAGAGCGCGATCACCAGGGCGCCAAGCGTGACCGACATCGGGTTGAGCGTCACCGGCTTGCCGAGCAGCACGCCCAGCGGCGTGTCGTCGGACCAGAACGACAACAGGCCGGCCCAGCCCGTGGCCAGCGCGATGGGCACCAGCGGGATCACCGCCTGGTCGAAGCGGCGCCGGACGGCGAACAGCACGAGGCCGACGAGCACGAGTGCCCCCACTCCGAGCAGCAGGCGCCGCCACCACGATGAGACGTCGGCGTTGGCCTCGGCCGCCTCGACGGGCAGCCCGGCCAGGCGCGCCGTCACTCCCGGCGGCGGATGCAGCATGCTGCGCATGGTGTCGACCACCTTCTGCTGGTCGTCGAGCGGCATGAGCCGGATGCCGAAGGCCAGGGCCGCCGTGTCGTGCCGCGGCGTGATCACGGCCTGGGAGAAGTAGGGCGGCACGGCGTTCAGGACGCCCTCGATCTGCTGGCGCGTGAGCGGCTGCGGCGAGCGGCCGCTCGAGCCGCGGAAGAGGTCGGGCAGGGAGAGGGCCGGGCAGAGCGTTGCCTTGCCGCAGCCACGCTTGGCCGAGTAGCCGTAGTGGCGCAGCAGGGCCCGCTGGTAGCTCGTCATCCACGCCACTACCTTCGGGTCGGCCAGGTCGCGGGCCTTGACGGTGACGTCGATCTCGCCCGACACGCCGGTGGCGTGCTGGATGGTGCGCAGGTCCTGGAGCGCGGGAAGGCCCTGCGGCATCAGCTTCTGGACGTCCGAGATCACCTTGGTGCCGGCGTCGGCGATCCAGCCGATCGCCGCCAGCGCGAGCGCCGCCGCCAGCACCGCACGCGGCCGGGCGACGGCGAAGTCGAGGATGCGCTCGTGCAGCGGGCGCGACGCAGGCGAAAGTCCCACGCGCCCGAGTCCGCCACGGATCAGCTCACCCGCGCCGCGCCCGGCCGCCTGCAACTCGGACCAGGCGGCGGCGAGCAGGCGGGGACCCCGGCCGGCGTAGCGCGTGCTGAGCGCGAGCACGGCGATGCCCGCGGTGATGGCGCAGGCGAAGGCGAGCACGATGCCGGCCACGAGCACGAGCCCGAACCCCTGCACCATCGGAACCGGCGACAGCAGCAGTACGAGGAAGCCGACGGCGGTGGCCATCGCCGCGGTGAGGATCGTCGGCGCGCCGATTGCGCCGACGCGCGCGGCGGTCGCGATCACGTCCTCGTCGCCCTCGGCCCGACGCTCGTCCCAGCGCGACTGCAGCTGGATGGCGTAGTCCACCGCCAGGCCGATGAGGACCGGCAGCACCGCGATCGACGCCATGGTCAGCGACGCCCCGACCAGCGCCATCCCGCCGAAGGTCAGCCCGGCTGCGGCCAGCGCGATGGCCAGCGGCAGCAGCCGGGCGCGCGGGGTGCGGAAGACGAGCAGCAGCGTCGCCGCCATCACCACCAGCGCCGCCACGAGCAGAAGCACGATCGAGTCGATCAGCGAGTCGGACAGGTCGGCCACGACCACCGGCGCCCCGGTGACCGTGTAGGTGCCGTGGTTCTGCAGCCGCCACTGCGACATTTCGACCGCCTTGCGCACGAGCCCGATCGCATCGCGCCGCTGGGGGTCGGTCAGGTCCGGCTTGAGGCGGACCTGGATCAGCGCCGAGCGCGAGTTCGGGAACAGGTAGGCGAAGCGCGCCTTCGGCGTGGTCGCCCCGTGCTGGGGGTCGAAGACCAGCGAGGCGACGAAGTTGGGATCGTTGAGGCGCGGGACGCTGCGGATGCCGTACTGAAGGGCGAGCTGGAGCGAATCGCGCACGAACTGGGCGTAGACCAGCTTGCGGGTGTCCGAGCCGGCCTTGCGCTGCTGCGCGGGCGAGAGGCCGCGCGCCTTGGCGACCTTGCGCGCCGCCACCGCCGCCCGGTCGGCCTCCTGCGCCTTCTGCTGCTGGCGCGCGGTGAACTGGGCCTGGATCTGACGGACGGCCTCGTTGATGAAGGTGCCCGGCCCGTACACGACCCGCACGGGCTTGGTGCGGGCGAGCCGAGCGCAGGCCCCGCCGGTCCCGCCGGGCGGCTTGACATTGCGCGGGAGGTTGCCCGAGATGCAGCCTTCGAGGCCGAGCAGCCGCTCGACGTCCGAGGTCAGGACGAGGTGGGCGAGGTTCTCGCGGACGAGGACGTAGACCGCGTCGTCGCCGAAGCGTCGGTGGTAGTCGGCGGTCGCCTTGTAGGTCTCGGAGCCGCGCGAGAGCAGCGTGTCGGTGCCGGCGCTCGGATCGAGCCTGAGGGCCAGCACGCCACCCCCCACCGCCAGCGCAACGACGGCGACGAGCACGGGCAATGGATGACGGGCGACGGAGCGGGCAACCCGCTCGAGCGCTCGCGACAGGCTCTCCACGTCCTCAGGCTACCGGCGCCGGGCGCGGTTTCGCGCCGGTCGAGGGGTTGAGGGCGGCGGGACGAAGCCCTACCGCATCAGGGGCACCGGCCGGATGCCGGTGGCGTGCTAACCGGCCGGTGGGTTGGCCCGCACCTGCGGGTACTGCGTGGGAGGCTTGGACGTATCGCCCACCGGCGGGTACTTGCCCTGGAGGTTGCACGGCGGCGCCGGCACGACCTGCGGGTTCCCGCCGTACACGAACTGGTTGACCTCGTTGCGCAGCGCCTCCGGCAGGAGCGATGTGACCGCCTCCGTCACCGGCGTCACCGGAAGACCGGAGGTCACGGGGGCGATGAGCGGCGGGTCGCCGCGTCCGCACTGGCGGTTCTCGTACACCGGCAGGCCCGAGCCGAGCGAGTTGAATGCCCCCGGGAACTGGTACGGGTTGGGCCGGTTCGAGCCGATCCGGTTCGGGTACATCGCCAGCGACTCCGGGTTGACCGGGTTGGTCGTGCGCAGGTAGTGAACGACGCCGGACGCCTTGGGCGGCTTGTCGGTGGCCTCGGTGGCGGCCACGGTGTTGGAGAAGAAGGCGTTGAGCTCCTTCGTGTAGTTGCCGAGGCCGTAGATGGGCGGATTGATCTCGCGCAGGAACGGGCTTAGTTGCCCGAGCAGGGGCCGCAGGTCGTTCAGGAACCGGTCGAGGGCCGGCAGTCCGGCGCGCGAGGCGGTCACCAGAGGGCCGAGGTTGCGGAACAGGTGCAGGAGGTCGGGCGCCGTCTCCTGTACCTCGATCAGCGTCGGCGAGAGCTGCTCCGCCGCCGGACGCAGCTGGGTGATGAGCGGGTTCGTGTTGTGCGCGAAGCGGTCGAGCCGGTTCAGCGTGATTTGCGACTGCTGCTCGAAGGTCGGCAGCACGACGAAGGTCTGCTGCAGCGCCTGGTTGCGCTGTGCCGTGGTCTGGAAGACCCGGTTGGAGTTCTCTATCAGCGAGCGCAGCTGCCCGTCGCGCTCGGTCAGCGCGTCGAACACCACGCCCGTGTCGGAGACCAGTCGCTGGACCGCGCCCTGTTGGGTCTTGAGGATCTTCAGCAGCGTGTTGGCGTCGGTCTCGAGCGCGGGCAGGTTGCCGATCGCGCTCGAGATGTCCTGTCCGCGTCCCGCCAGCGCCTCGGCCTGGGCCTGCATCCAGGTCTGGAACGCCGCGCGCGTGCGCGGGTCGAACGTTCGGAAGATCTCGTCGAGCTCGACCGTCGGGGCCACCTGGGTTTTGTCGAGCATGCCGCCCTCGGCCACCTTCTTGCTCCCAGGGTTGCCGGGCGTCAGCTCGACGTAGGTCTCGCCCAGCAGCGTCTTCTGGCGCAGGATCGCCTTGGAGTCCTTGGGGATCGGCGCGAACTTCGGGTCGAGCTGGATCGTCGCCTGCGACGTCCCGCTCTTGGGCTCGACCTTCTTGACCTTCCCCACCGGCACGCCGGAGATGCGGACGTCGGCCTCGTTGGCGAGCTGCGTGGCCTCGGGGAAGTTGATCCTGAACTGGTAGCCCTTGGGCTGGAACGGGATCGGTCCGCCGAAGGCCAGCCACAGGAACAGCAGCAGGCCGAAGCACGACAGCGCGAAGACGACCATCACGAACAGCCGGCCGATCGTGGGCGCTTGCTTCTGCACGGGCTAGGGCTTCCGCACGGGCTAGGGGGTCGGGACGGTCACGCTCGGCGTCGCGACCACGGGCGTGGTGACCGAGGGGACGGTTGTCGTGCCCCCGCTCGGCGGGCTGGTGGAACCGGCGCCCGCCTGGCTGGGGCAGACCGGCGTGGCCTGGATCGGGTTCAGAAGGTCGGTGAGCGTCTTGAGGGTCGGGTTGACGTTGGAGACCGACGCCAGAACGCTGGCCGAGGTGCACGAGATCAGGAACTGGCCGCGGCGGATCGAGCCGTGTGCGTCCTGCGTCGAGAACACCGCGTTGCCGGCGTGGTTGGCCCACAGGAACCAGAACAGGTAGCCCTCGTCGGCGTTCCCGGGCGGGTTGTAGGCCAGCTCGTTGAGCGCGTAGTTGAGGACATCGAACGTCGTCGACAGGTCCGGCGTCAGCGCCGCGAGGTTCTGGGCGGCGGGCCGCAGCGCCCGCACCGTCGGCCGCGCGGTGACGGCGAACGGCCGCAGCTGATCGCGGATGATCGGCGTGCTCTCGCGCAGGAACGGCCGCGTCGCCGCCAGTGACGGCCCGAGCGCGCGGGCGCCGGGCCGCAGCGACTGGAGCGTCGGACCGAGGTTGCGGGCCAGCGTCGTGACCTTGGCGAGCGTGGTGCGCGTCTGCTCGAGCGTGGGCGGCAGCAGCGACAGCGAGGCGCGGATGTTCTGGTCCTCGGAGGCGAAGGCCCGGAAGACGGCGTCGGTCGAGTCGACGAGCCGGGCGAGCTGGTCGTCCTTGTCCCCGAGTGCGTTGGCCAGCAGCTGGAAGTTGTGGACCGTGCGCCGGATGTTCGCGCGCCGCTCCTTGAGCTTGCCGGTGATCTTCGCGATGTCGCGGCTCGTGGGCTCCAGGCGCCGCAGCGTGCTCGACAGATCCTGCTCGTTGTCGCGCAGCCCCTGGCCGGCGCCGCCGAGCAGCAGGCGCAGGTACGTGCGCGTATCAGCGTCGAGCGCCCCCAGGATCTCGTCGAGGTTGACGTCGGGCAGCGTGTTCTGGACCGGGATCGTCGCGCCGTCCTTGACCGGCTTGCCCGCGGACGGGTTGCCCGGGTCCATCTCGACGACCATGTCCTTCAGCCCGGTCTTCGGTCGCAGGAGCATGGTCGCGTCCGGATAGACCTTGTCGTACTTGGGCCGGATCTTCATCGTCACCACTGCGCGGCCGTTCTTGAGCTGGACGTTCTGGATCTCGCCCACCTGCACGCCGGCGATGTCGACGGTCTGGCCCTGGCCCGGGGTGACCGCCTGCGCGGTCGAGAACTCCGCCTTGAGCGTGAAGAAGTCCTTGCCGAGCAGCGGGACCCACCCCGGCAGGCTGAAGCGCTGCTGGCTGAGGATGTAGCCGCCGACGACCAGGGCGAGGACGACCAGCACCACGACGGCGATGAACTCGCGGGCGCGCTTGCGGATCGCGTTCATCGAGCGTTCGCCCTCTTCGTCGCCTGTTTGCGAGCGGAGAGCTCGCGCGTGTCTCGGCGCCAGGGATTGAGGTTCTGCGCGAGCTTCGCGGCCAGGTCGTTGCGCCGAAGCTGCTTGCGGTAGGCGCTCGTCGACGTCGTGCCGACGCTCTGGTCGGGTGGGCCGATCTCCGCCGCCGGGCCGTTGAGGTCGGGGATCGGCTGCTTGTAGCAGGGCTCGTCCGGCTTGTACGGCGGGCGCCGGCCCGGGTACTTCGGCCGAGTACCCAGTGGGCGCGCGAGTGCGTTGCCGAACAGGGTGTCTCCGCTCAGCGATGCCTGGCCGGTCGAGATGGTGTCCGACCCGCCGCCCGGCTGGAAGCGGACGTACATGCCGTTGCCGTCGAAGTTCTGCCCCTCGCCGGTGATCCCGACGAGTGTGTTCCAGAACTCCTTGTAGTTCTCGAGCCCGGTCGTCAGCGGCCCGTCCGAGATCTTGATGTCGCCGGCGGGCAGGACCACGTCGCTCACGCAGCGGTCGACCAGGTCGACCTTGGGCAGGAGGGAGAGGGTCGCGTCGGTGACCTTGGCGAGGTCGGTCGTCGTCGGACGCAGGTCGTTGATGAGGCCGCCCAGCTCGCTGGGGGATAGGAGCTTGCGGGCCTGCGCGATCCACGGATTGGAGGCGTCGATCGTCGCCGGCGTCTGCTCGACGCCGGGGATGAGCTCGAGCGCGAACGCGCGGGTCGGCGGGAAGGCCGCGTTGAGGGCGTCGAACGCGGTGTTGGCGTTCTGCAGCGTGGGCGCCAGCAGCCGGATGGTCGCCTGCAGGTCGCCCGAGCGCGACGCGAACGCGGCCAACGTCTGGTTGAAGGTGGTGATGAGGTCCTTCAGCTGCTCCTCGTTGCGGCCGAGGCCCTCGGTCGTGCGCTGCAGCCCGCCGATGAGCTTGGAGAGGTCCTGCGGGTCGGTGCCGAGCAGCGCCTGGTTGACCTCGGAGACGCCCTGGAACGCGTCGGCGGCGTAGTCGAAGTTCTTGTTGAGCGACTCGGCCGCCGTCTTGCCCTGGACGTCGGCGTCCTGGCCCTCGTCGAGCTTCGCCGACGGCTTGAGCTCCAGGGCGCCGCCGTAGCTCTGCAGCACCGTCTGCAGGTCGTCGCGCGCGTTGGACTGCAGCGACGTCAGCACCTCGTCGAGCTGGACCGGCGTCGCCGTCTGCGTCATCGGGATCGGGCTGTCGTCGTCCTCGAGCTTGGGCGCCCCGGGCGTGCCCGGCTTGACGTCGACGAAGAAGTTGCCCTCGAGGAAGATGCGCGGCCGTATCTTGAGCGCCGCGTCGCGGTGGATCGGCAGGGCGTCGTCGGAGATCTCCATCTGGATCTCCGCCGCGTTGGTGTTCTTGTAGCGCTCAACGTTCGTGACCTTGCCGACGTTGACGCCGGCGATCCGCACCGGCGAGTCGATGCGGATGCTGTTGGCCGACTCGAACACGGCGTTGAGCCGGAAGCCGTGCGTGAACGGGATGTGCTTCGTGAACCCGAAGTAGGTGATGATGATCGCGGCGATGAGGACGATCGCCCCGACCGTGAACGGGTTGGCCCCCCTCCGGTCCTTCCGCAGCACGCGCTTGACCTGATCGTTGGCCATTACCGGTTCACGTCCCTCTTGGTCTCGTCATGCGCGGTGCCCTGGTTGCCGGGCACGTTGCCGAGCACGGTCTCGCCCGCGAGGTACTTCTCGTTGCCCGCCTCGCACTCGTTGTCCTCGCCGGGGGCACCGACGTTCGGGTACGGGTTGTTGTGGAGATGATTGGCGGTTTCGGGCCCGTTGGCCGGCGCCGACGACGGGCCGCCCTCGTTATTGGGGCCGGTCGGCAGCGCGACGACGATGAACCGCTGCCAGGTGCCGTTGGAGTCGCCCTCGCTGAGCAGCGAGGCGACGTTGCGGAACCAGAGAGTGATGTAGTTGCAGGTCAGCTGGACCGGCGCCAGCGACTTCAGAATCGGGTTGAGCAGCTGGACCGTGGTGGTCAGGTCGCCCAGGCCGAGCGACACGCGCGGGTCCTCGGAGAAGGCCTGGATCGTGCGGAACGTCGTCTGCAGGCGCCGGTTGAGGGCCACCGAGCGCAGCAGCGCCGGCGTGCCGACCGTCAGCGCCTCCGACGCCGCCGGGGCGGCGCGGCTGAGCGCGCGGATGCCCGGCCGCAGGTCGCGCACGAGCTGCTCGATATTGGCCAGGAAGACGCGCTGGAACGGGAGCGTGCGGATCGCCGTGTTGAGCGCCGGCGGGCCGTTGGAGATCGATTCCTGGATGAACGGCCGAGCCACGTCGGCCAGGGCCGAGAACGTGGTGTCGAGGTTCACGAACAGGTCGGCCTGGGTCTGGGCCGCCGGGGCCACGATCGACGCCGCGCGCTCGAGCGCCGGGAAGAGGTTGTTCAGCCGCGTTGCCGGATCGGACAGGTTGTTCATCACCGGGATCAAGTTCCCCAGCAGCGACGGCGCCAGGGCGATCGCGTCGTTGAGGTCCTGGCCGCGGCCGGCGAGCGCGTTGCCGAATTCGGTCAGATTCGTCTCGCTGGCCGCGCGCGTTGGCTCGTTGAAGGTGTTGAAGACCTCGTCGATCTCCACCGGCTCCGGCGTGGCGTTCCGGATCGGGATGGTCGCGCCGTCGGCGAAGCCGTTGCGCTTGGCGTTGTCGTCGCCCGTGACCGGCAGGTTGCCCTTCGTGATGTCCACGTACTTGAGGCCGAGGGCAGAGCGCGGGCGGATCAGCACGGTCGAGTTCTTGGGCAGCGGGTCGACCGAGGTCTGCAGCTTGAGCTTGAGCTTGGCGCTGACGGTGCCGTCCTTGTGGTTGACCGGCGTGATCTCGTCGACCACGCCGACGCGGGCGCCGCCCATGCGCACGTCGTTGCCGCGCACGAGGTTGGCCGCGTTGGGGACCTCGGCGTCGAGCTGGTAGGTGGGCACGAAGGGCAGGCCGTTATTCGCGTTGTAGGCGAGGAAGACGGCGACGATCACCACGAGCGTGGTCGCGGCCCCGATGAGGACGGGATTGGCGGCGATCGAGCTGGCTCCGCGGCGACGCATTAGCTGCCCAGGAGGTAGTCGAAGAGCCCCTGCTTGGGGTCGGTGGTCGGCGGCTGCTCGCCCTGCTGGGCGGGCGGCTGGTTGGCCGGCGAGGCGCCCGCGGAGGTCGGCCCCGGGGCGGTGGCGGTGGGGGAGTCGGCCGGCGTGGGCGGGGGCTGCGGCGTCTGCGGCGGCGGCGTGGCGGCGCCGAGGCCGCCGGGCAGCTGCACGTTGGGCAACGAGATCGGCGTGTCCTTCTGGGCGCTCGTCCGGTCGTGCTCGGCCTTCGCGCGCGCCTTGGCCAGCGCGCGCGCGTGGCGCCGCGCCCGCCCGCAGCGCGCCTTGCTCTGCGGCGAGTCGGTGCGATGGCAGAGCCGGCGCGCGCGCAGCACGGCCCGACGCTCGGCCGCCCTGGCGCGAGCCGCCTGCGCCTTGGTGCGCTTGGCCCGGCGCAGCGCCGCCGCGCGGCCAGCCTGCTCCTGGCGGGCCTCGACCTTGGCGCGTGCCTCGTCGGCGTAGACCTGTTGGGGCTTCTCCCCGGCGAGCACCTTCGCCGTCCGCTCCAGGACCGGGTCGCCGCCCGCGGCCGCGACCGCCTGTTCCTTGGCGACCGGGCTCGCCTTCTTGCCCGCCCCCGCCGCGGTCGCCGAGCTGCCCGTGTCGCCGTCCTTGGCGAAGTTCGCCGAGCAGCCCGTCACCGGGGTGACCGAGTAGGACGAGCACAGGTTGACGATCAGCGCCGTGCGCAGGTAGTGGCTGATCGAGTCGAAGCCGTTGATGGCGGTCACCTGGAAGAAGGCGTAGTCCATCAGCCGCTCGACGCCCCCGGTTTCGCGCAACGAGGTCAGGATCGCGCTGAGGTTCTGCGCTACCGGCTTGGCGGCGCGCGAGAACTGGTTGAGCTGGGTAACGATCGGGTTGAACGCCTTGATGGCCGGGATGCCGACGTCGGCCGCCTGGCCGAGGCTGCGGAAGGCCGGGCGCGACGCCTGTGCGAACGGGCCGAGCTGAATGATCAGCCGGTTGATCGCGGGCGCCTGCGGGCGCAGGTCCTGCAGCACCGGCGTCATCTCGTCCGACAGCGAACCGAGCCGCGCCATGGTCGGGCGCAGCTCCTGCAGGAAGCGCGGGAGGAGTTGGAGGTTGGCGCGCAGGGCGGCGCTGCGCTCCGCGGTCGCCTCGTTGACCGTGTTGGCCTTGTCGACGAAGTCGGCGACGTGCTGGCGCTGGGCCGAGAGCGGGGCGATCACGGTGTCGGAGTCGCGCGCGAGGTCGGCCAGCACCCTGTTCTGGTTGGCCAGGATGTTCAGGACCTCGTCGGTCGCCTGCAGCGCCGGGTTCGCGCGGTGGATGGTCTCGGCCAGGTTCTTGCCGTTGCCGGCCAGTCCGGTGCCGAACTCGTTGATGATCAGGGCGAGCCGCTGGGAGTTCGGCTGCCGCAGGATGTTGTTGATCTCGTCGATGTCGACCGGGCTCGAGGTGTTCTTGACCGGCAGGTAGTGCTGGCCCTTGCCGGTGCCCTTCTCGATCACCGACAGCTTCGGCGGCGGCTTCGAGCCGGGCGGATGCGGCGCGGTCGGCGTGCACTCCACGTACCTCTCGCCGATGAGCGACTGCGGCCGGACCGTGCAGTGGGCATCGGTGCGGAAGTCCTGGAAGCCGCTGGAGGTGATTTCGAGGACGATCGCCGCCTTCTTGTCCTTGGTGACGTCCAGCGACCTGATCTTGCCGACCTTGACGCCGGCGATCTTGACGTCCTCGCCCGGGATGACGAACGCGGCGTCGTCGAAGATCGCGCGCACCTGGTACCCGCTCGAGTCGCCCGCGCCGGTGCCGAAGATCGCGATGCCGGCCGCAGCGGCGAGGACGGCGGTGATGGCGGCGACGCGTCTCATGGCCCGGGCGGCACCTGATTGGGGTCGCAGTCGGGCAGCAGGCGGCCGTCGTCGGTAAACGGTGCGGATTTGTCCTCAGGCGGCTGGGAGGACGCGCCCGGGCAGCGGCGCATCTGGTTGGTCTGGGTGAAGTTGCCGCGCTGCGACGGCGGGATCGGGACCAGTTGACCGGGGCTGATGGTGGCCGAGAAGGCGTTGAAGATTGGCTGGATACGGGCGTAGTGGCCGTTGGCGTCGTAGGCCGACGCGCCCTGGCCGAAGTCGCGGAGCCAACCGATGAACTCGGGCGCGAACGGGCGGATGTAGGTGACGACCGGCTGGGCCTTCTGCAGCGTCTTGATCGTCAGGTCGGAGCTGACGCCGAACTGCTGGGCCAGCGACGGCGTCTTGTGCAGGATGTCGATGAGATCGTTGTCGGGCCCCGCGGTGCGGATCAGCGCGGAGAGGTCGCGCACGGTCGGGCGCGCCTCGCGCAGCAGCGGGCGCAGCGTTTTGAAGAACGGCGCCAGCTTGGGCGCGACGGGCTTGGAGGCGTTGACGAGCTGGTCGAGGTCGCCGAGCGTCGCGCGCAGGTTCACGAACGTCGTGTTCCCCTTGCGCAGCGTCCCCGGCAGCAGCCCGATCGCCTGGGCCAGGGCCCGGTTCTCCGCCGCGATGGCGCCGGCGGTGGCGTTGGCGTTGCCCACGAGGGCGGAGAGGTCGCCCCGCCGCTCGGCCACGTTCGACACGAGGTCGGACGCGTCAACGACGAAATTCGTGAACGTGCGCTGGTCTGCAAGCACCTCGTTGATGAGCGCGCTCGTGGTCGACAGGGCCGGGTTGAAGAACTCGGCGGCGCGGTTGGCCTGCGGCCCCTTGTGGTCGTACTGCGTCGCCGACCCGCGGATGACGTTCTGCAGGCCGGCGCGCGTCGGCGCGTTCAGCGTGTTGAAGAGCTGGTCGAGGTCGACGATGCTCGTCGTGGTGTCGGTGGGCAGCGTCGCGCCGTCGGCCAGCTTCGGCGCGTTGTTGGCCCCGGGGCTCAGCGCCAGGTAGCGGTTGGCGACCCCCGACAGCGACGTGGCCCGCACGACCGCCTTCGTGCCCCGGTGAAGCGGGGCGAAGTCCGAGTCGACCTTGATCTTCAGCTGCGCGAGGTTGTGGCTGGTGAGCGAGATGTCATCGATCGAACCGATCCGGCGCCCGCCGATCTGCACGTCGTCGCCCTTGACGAGCTGGCCGGCGTTGATCAGGTGCACCTTGTACTCCTTGCCCCCGTCGCGCGAGAGCAGGAGCACGGCGACGACGACGACCGCGATGACCAGCGCCGCGAGCGCGGCGACCCGGGCCACCGTCATGCGGGCGACTCCGAGGAAATGCTGTGGCGGCTAGCTGACGAAAAAGTCGATCGGGTGAGGGGCAATTGGGGTGGGTGGGTACTTGGAGGGGGTACGGATGGCGGCCCTGCCCGCCTGAGGCGGTCGGCTACTCCATGCCGAGCGGCCCCTGTGATTCGCCCGACAGGAATTGGCGCACGAAGGGGTTGTCCGAGTTGAACAGCTCCTCCGCCGGCCCGGACTCGACGATCCGGCCCTTCCACAAGACCGAGATGTGCTCGGCCACGCGGCGCGCCGACGCGATGTCGTGGGTGATCACGACGTAGGCGCCTCCGTTCTCCTCGTGGACTTCCTGGATGAGCTCGCAGAGGAGCGCGGTGCGGACGGGGTCGAGACCCGAGTCGGGCTCGTCGAAGAGCACGATGTCGGGGTCAAGGACGAGCGCCCGCGCGAATCCGGCACGCTTGCGCATCCCGCCCGAGAGCTCGTTGGGCATCTTGTCGCCCGCGTCGGCCAGGCCCACCTCGCGCAGGCGCCGGTTGATGATCTCGGCGATCTCATCCTCGCTCTTGTCCGTGTGCTGGCGGAGCGGGAAGGCGGTGTTGTCGAAGAGGTTCATCGAGCCGAACAGGGCGCCGTCCTGGAACAGGACGCCGAACTTCTTGCGCATCTCGAAGAGCTCGTCGTCGGCCATGTTCGGCACCGATTCGCCGTGCACCAACACGTCGCCCTCGTCGGGGTAGAGGAGGCCGACCATGTGCTTGATGCACACGGACTTGCCCGTCCCGGACGGGCCGAGGATCATCGAGATCATCCCCTCGGGGAGGCCCATGTTCAGGCCGCGCAGGATGCGGTTGCGGCCGAAGGCCTTGTGGACGTCGATGAACTCGATCGCGTCGGGGACGCCGGCGTCGCGCGTGAGGCCGGTGTGCCAACGGTATTCCTCGTCGTCCTGCTGGCCCTCCCAGTGGCGCGCCTGCTCATCCCGCCTGGGCGGAGGCTCGTTGGTCACGCGCGTGGGCTGCTCGGATTCCTCCAGCCAGGTGCCACGCCTGCGGTCGTCGGAGGCCTCGCCCGCTCCCTGCGACTCGAGCGGGTCGGTGGACGCAGGCTCGGGCCGCTGGTGCGCCTCGGGGTCCTGCGGGTCCGGCCGCGGCGACTCGCGCGTCTCTTCGTCCCTGCGTTCCTCTGCCATGTGCTGCGTCAGCCTCCGATCGGTGATTTCGCCGTGGCGGTGCCCACCCCTACCGGGCCTCCGGACGCGGGACTGCGAGCAAGCCGGCGGCCATCTACCGGATCACCGTGATCTCGGGGTGCGTGGCCAGAAGGGTCTGGGTGAAGACGTAGTTGAAGGCGAACACGCCGAGGAAGGCAATCACCACGGCCTGGTTGACCGCGCGGCCGACGCCCTCGGCGCCGCCGGAGGCGGTCATGCCCTTGTAGCAGCACACGATGGCGATGATTGCGCCGAACAAGGTGCACTTCAGGACCGACCCCCAGAGGTCCGTAGTCGACGCGTTGGTAAAGAAGGTGGCCCAAAACGGGCCCAGCGGCGCGCCGTTGACCAGCGTGGCGATGATGCCGCCAAAGATCCCGAACAACAGCGCATAGACGTCGAACAGCCCGGTCACCAGCATCAGCGCGAGGAAGCGGGGAACGACGAGGTTCTTGACCGGATCGACGCCGAGAACCTGCAACGCATCGAGCTCCTCGCGGATCTTGCGCGCCCCCAGGTCGGCGGTGATCGCCGTGCCCGCCACCCCCGCCAGCACGATCGCATCGACAAACGGCGCGAACTCGCGAATCGACGCCAACACGAAAAACCCGCCCAGCCGATCCAGCGCGCCGAACAAAACGAGGAAGTTGGCCGCCTGAAGCCCCGGCGCGCCATAACCAAACGCGACCGTCGAGACCAGCAAGGGAAACCAGCAGAGCTTCAGCGCAAAGAGAAACTGCGAGACGAACTCACCGCCATACGGATACGGCGGACGCAGGGCCGACACCACCGTCTTGCCCGTCAAGATCATCATGTCGCCGACCTCTTCAAGGAGGTTCTTGGTCGGCAAGAACGCACGATCGGCGATGCTTCGGACCATCACCTTCCTCCCTTGCTGAATTGCTCCGGATCGCAGACCGGAGCGCTCCACAGCCTATGTCACGGCGCCGGAACTTGCCAAACCCGAACCCTCGCGCTGCGCAGGCGCTTAATCCGGCCCAAACATCCGGTCAATCGCGATTGGAGGCGGTCGATGGCCACGGCGACGGCGGCCGGCGGGGCGCGCAGCCGAGTGCCGTTCAGGGGCGCGTGGGCACGCGGCCGACTGCCGCTCGCGCGCGCAGGCCCGTGATACCTTCCGGGCGCTGTGAGGGGGGTAAAGGTCGCTTGCCTGGCGCTTGGCACCGCGGCGCTCGCGGTCGCCTCGGGCTGCGGCGGGAACGACAAGCAGGACGCGAAGGAGCCCAAGGGCACTTACGACGTCAAGGTCGTCCGTGCCTCGTTCCCGTCCAAGCAGCAGCTGGCCGAGCACGCCACGATGAAGATCGCCGTCCGCAACGACGGCAGCAAGACCGTGCCGAACCTCGCGGTCACCGTGGGACGCAACGGCAAGGCGACGTTCTCCTACGAGAGCCAGCAGCCCGGGCTCGCCGACCCGGATCGGCCCATTTGGATCATCGACGACCCGCCGCGGGGCGGCACCACGGCATACGTCAACACCTGGGCGCTCGGCCGCCTCCGCCCGCACGAGACGAAGACGTTCGAGTGGGGCGTCACGGCGGTGCGGGCCGGCACCTACAAGGTCGACTACCAGGTCGCCGCGGGCCTGAACGGCAACGCGAAGGTGCGCCGCGCGGGCACGTCGGGGACCTTCGACGTCAACGTGACGCACCAGCCGTCGCAGGCGTGCGTGACCGACTCGGGGGAGGTCGTCAATCAGCCGGAGACCGAGTCGGGGGGCTGCCCGTAGGCGGCTGAGCCACGCGCCGCTCAGCTCCGGCCGCGGCGTTTGCGGTCCCATCGGGGGTGCTTGACCTTTCCGTCAATTATTGGCCTTAAGGTCAAGCACCCCCCTTTGGACCTCCTTCGTCGCCACCGTTCTCGCGGCCTGACTTCGATGACCCTTAGGGCCGCAGCGCCCCCGACGCGTCGATCCCGGCCGCCGGCCCGAAATCCGCGCGACTCAGCCGCGCCGCCAGCTTCGCCGCCGCACCCGACCGGTCTGGACGCGGCACGCCCGGCCCGGTCAGGCGCATGCTGATCCACGTGCCGCCCGTCGGCGCTCCGTCGGCCGCGAGGTCGACGTGGAGGATGCCGCTCAGCGAAAGGCGGCCGCCCATCCCGAAGTTGCGCCAGCCGGCGAAGTTGCCGAGCGAGTAGGCGATCAGGCGCCCGCGGTAGCGCTCGACGCCGCGGATGACGTGCGGGCCCGAGCCGACGACGAGGTCGGCGCCCGCGTCGATCGCCGCGTGGGCGAACCGGCGGGCGTCGCCGCGGTCCTCGCCGTAGGCGTGCTCGTGACCGTGGGGGACGTGGTCGCGGTCCGCGCCCTCCGCGCCCGCGTGGATGGCGACGATCACGATCGGCGCGGCGCTGGCGGCGCGGGCGACGAGCGACCGGGCGCGGCGCAGGTCGAGGAGCGGCGACGCCCACGGGTACGGCGCAAACCCGAGCAGCGCTACGCCGACGCCGTTGAGCTCGAGCGTGGTGACCTGACCCGGGCGCCCGGTCCACGTCACGCCGGCGCGGCGCAGCGCCGCAAACGTCTGGGCCTGGCCGGAGGCCCCGAAGTCGAACGCGTGGTTGTTGCCGACGTTGACCGCATCGATGCCTGCCCAGCGCAGCGCCGGCGCGTTGGCGGGCGGCGCCTGGAACGCGAAGCAGTTCTTCGCCCCTCTACCGCACTTCGACGTGCCGCCGCGCGAGTAGGTGCCCTCGAGGTTGGCCATGGTCAAGTCGGCCCCGGAGAGCAGCGCCCGCGCCGGCGCCAGCTGCGCCCTCCCGTCGTGGCCCGGCACGCCGTACTTCGAGCCGGGCGTCAGGTCACCGACCCATTGGAACGACAGGACCGGCGCCACCGCCGCCGCCGCCAGCGTCGGGGAACGCCAGGAAGCCCTGCGGACCCAGCCCGTCAAGCGCGCTGGCCTCGACCCCCGCGCGCGAGAGCGTGACCAGGCGGTCGCCCACCACCGCCGAGCGCAGGATGTCCACCTGGCCGCCTTCGACGTCGTGGCTGACCTGCCCGGTTCGGGCGATGCGGTCGCGCGTGACCTTGAACCCGAGCGCACCGGTGAAGGATTGCTCACGCACCGGCACGACCGCCAGGCTCGTCGGCCCCCACCACAGGAACGCGTGATGGTCGTACTCGACTTCCGACGACGAGCCGGTGCCCAACGCCACCTGCTGAAGGCGGGTGGGATGGGCCGGGTCAGAGACGTCGAACAGCGAGAGCTGCTTCCGAGCAGCCGGCCCTGACCGGTCGCGTCCTCCCCGACCCCGAGCAGGAGCCCGTCGCCGACCGGGTGCAGGTAGGCCGAGTACCCCTGGAGGTCGAGCTGCCCGTCCATGCGCGGAGCGGCGGGGTCGCTCAGGTCGACGACGAAGAGCGGGTCGACCTGCCGGAAGGTCACGACGTACGCGGTGCTGCCGATGAAGCGCACGGCGTAGATGCGCCTCCGCCGCCCAGGCCCCCCAGGCTGCCGACCTCGACCAGCCGCCCCGCCTGCTCGGAGAGCACGGTCACGCGGCTCTCGGACCGATCGGTGCGAGTGGTCGCGGCGCGTAGCAGGCCATCCCGCTCGGACAGCGAGAACTGGTCGAGGATCTCGCCGGGCAGCCGGCCGCTCGCGCGGTAGTCGGTGCGAATCGGGTCGGAGGTGTCGAACCGGTGGACGTCGGTGTCGCCGTCGGGCGCGCCGGTGGCGACGTAGAGGCTGGTGGACGAGCCGTAGACCACCTGCGCGTTCGTCATGACCGCGTCGCTGTCGATGGGCGGCAGGCCGCGGTCGAGGTCGATCGTCAGCACGGTGAGCAGCGCGCTGCCGTTGGAGGACGCGGGATGGCGCACGGCGGTGCAGCGGACGAGCCGGTGGGTGTGCCCGCCCTTGCGGCTGCCCCACGCGAGGCGCGACTCCGGCAGCGCGACACTTCCCTGTCGCCCGACGGTCGGCACCGCCGATACCACCACCCGCGCCACCGCCTCCTTCTGGCGCGCGTCGACGAAGGCGCCGTCGAGGCGCAGCGTGCGCACGACGCGCATGGCCGACGGGTCGCGCGCATCGACCTCGGTGAGCACCGTCTCGCCGGCGCCCGGCGCGATGGCCGTGGCCACGTTGGCGACCCCGACGTTCCGCCCCGGCTCGGGCATAGGCGCGTACGCGCGCGAGATCACGAGCAGGCGCCCATCGTGCTCGAGCAGCTGCGCGTCACCGCCGCCCTCGATCGGCACCGAGCTCAGCAGCGCCGGCGTGGCGGCGCGCGCATCGATCGCATGCAGCTTGCCGCCGGCGATGGTGAACAGCACGCCGCCGTCGGTCTTGACGAGGTCCGGCTCGTCGGTGCCCGGCTCCTGCACGTTGGTCCCCGAGGAGGGCGGCGTTTCCGGGGAGGCGCTGCCGTCCTCGGTGACCGGCCCGGTGGCCGGCGAGCCCACGGCGGGCATCGGCGGGATGGCCGTACGCGCGTGCGCGCGCGCGTAACGGCCCAGGTCCGCGCACGAGCGAAGGGGCGAAGGCGCGAGCCGGCGGCGGCGCCCGCCGGCGCCGCGACCAGCGCGCAGAGCGGGAGGGCGAGCAGGAGCGCTGGTGGGCGGGTCATGGCGTGGCCTCCGTCTTGGGTCGGGTCGTCGAGGCCGCCACGGCGAGCGCGGCGAGCGCGGCGAGCGCGCCGAGCACGGCGAGCATCGCGTGGATGGCGTCCTGGGCGGTGTGGCCCTCCGCGGTCAGGACCTCGAGGATCGTGGCGCCCACGACCACCGCCATCCCGCCCATGCCGACGACGATGGCGAGCGTCATGCCCGACGCTCCGCCGGCCTGCGCCTCGGGCACCACCGCCTGCGTGCCGACGCTCGTGTACGCCCAGCTGATCCCCAGGCCGAAGCCGGCCAACGCGAACACGCTCAGGTACGCCGGCCACGCGCTCAGGAGCGACATGCCGAAGAGCGCGAGCGCCCCGATGGCCAGCGCCGCGCCCATGACCCGGTGCGGCGCGATCCCGCGCGCTCCCAGCCGCCCGGCCAGTAGACCCGCGCCGGCGTTGGCGAGCGCCGGGCCGAGAAACACGACGCCGGCCATCAGCGGGGAGAGCCCGCGGACCTGCTGCAGGTAGATGGTCGACAGGAACAGCATCAGGCAGAACGCGGTGTTCCCGACCGCCCCGGCGGCGGTGACCAGCACGTAGGGGACGTTGCGGAACAGACCGAGGTCGATCAGCGGGTCGCGCGCCCGCCGCTCGAGCAGGAGGAAGACGAACACGAGCGCGATGCCGGCGCCGGCCAGGCCCAGCGTGCGTCCGTTCAGCCAGCCCCAGGTCGCCCCGCGGTCGATCGCGTAGGTGAAGGCGGCAATCCCGAGGGCGATGGTCACGAGGCCGCGATAGTCGATGCGCTGGGCCGAGTCGTCCCGCGACTCGGTGACGTAGCGCCACGCGAGCAGCAGTGCGCCGACCGCGAAGGGCACGTTGAAGAAGAAGACCCAGCGCCAGTCGATCGCGTCGGTCAGCAGGCCGCCGACGAACGGTCCGATCGCGGTGCCGATCGCGCCGAGGCCGTAGACGTTGCCGATCGCCCTGCCGCGCTCGGCGACCGGGAAGGCATTCGAGATCACCGATATCCCGACCGGGAAAAGCAGCGACGCGCCGATGCCCTGCACGAAGCGCATCGCGATGAGCATCTCCGCGGACTGGGAAGCGCCGCACAGCAGCGAGGCCAGGCCAAAGATCCCGATGCCGGCGAGGAGCACGCGCTTGCGGCCGAGCAGGTCGCCGAGCCGGCCGCCGGGGATCAGGAACGACGCCAGCGTGAGCTGGTAGACGGCGATCGCCCACTGCAGGTCGGTGGTGGTGACGTGCAGCTCGCGCGCCGTGGCCGGCAGGGCGAGGTTGAGCGCGAAGAAGTCGACGTCGACGCAGAAGACAGCCAGAGCGACCGCCGCGACGACGCGCCCGCTCCCGCGTGGCGCGGCCTTCGCCGGCTCGGCCTCCGCAACCCTGGTGGCCATCCCAGGCCGGCCGTACCGGCCGGACTAGGCGAGCGCCGCCTGAAACGCGTTACCGAGCGCGTCGACCGGCTCCTCTCCGGTCGGCGTGCGCTTGGGGTCGAGGAGGCATTGGACCGCGAAGCCGTCGCACACCGCGACGCGGAACGAGGCCACGCGCTCGGCGTCGCCGCCGACCGATGCCCGCGCTGCGGCACATCACGGTGGTGCCCGCGAGGGTACGCCGGTGCGGATCAGCGCCGGCTGCTAGGCGCGGGCCGCGGCCGTCGGTGGCAGCAGCGCGCCGATCAGCCAGAACAACGGGAAGAAGATCCCGATGATGAACATGACCCAGTGGCCCTTGCGGATCGCGATGATCCCGAGGGTGATGAGGAGGACGAGGTAGAGCAGGCCCCCCACCACGAACGTGACGCTGTCGGCTGCGATGACGGTCATCGAGTGGCGCAAGCATCCCAGACGCGCGCTGCCGCGGGGGAAAAGATCGCATAGGCTGGCGCCGCAGCCGGCGCATGGCAGTCGACCTGGTCATCGACATCGTGAACGCCCCGGGCGCGCTCGCGCAGGTCGCGACCGCGATCAGCGACGCCGGCGTCAACATCGCTGCGGCCACGTGCCTGGGCCCGGGCGAGCGCGCCGAGCTCCACATCCTGGTGCCGCACGCGGAGGCGGCAAAGCACGCGCTTGCGATCTCTCACCTCGCGGTCACCCGCGAGCGCGAGGTCGTGGTGATCGACGTCCAGGACCGCCCCGGCGTCCTGGCCGACCTCACACGCAAGATCGCCCGAGCGGGCGTCGACCTCGATCTCCTCTACGTCGCGACGCGCAACCGCGTCGTCTTCGGCTCCCCGGACCTCCCAGGGCTCAGGGCAGCGCTGGACGCGTAGCGCGGTCGGGGGAGTTGGCGAGGACCCTCGGCGTGCCACGCCACCGGTCAGCGCAGCTCGAACCGTATGCTCGCGAACACGTGCTTCGTGCGGCCAGGGGTGAGCAGGTCGAGCACGTAGGTGCCGGCCGGAAGGCGGCTCACGCCAGGGATGTGCCCGAAGCCGTTGTGGACGCGCATCTTGCCCTCGACCACGAACTTGCGGTGGCGGCGGATCCTGAACGCGCCGGTCCCGGTCGAGGCCCGGATCAGCCCGAGCGTGCACGCATGTCGGCCCCCGCGTCGTCGCCGTGCTGCCGTCGGCGCGCTCGAGCGTGAACGTCGCCACGTAGCTGCCGGCGTCGAGCGCGGGCACCTGCGCGACGGCGTCCAGTCCGCCGGCTCCGAAGGTCATCGGGGCCGAGAAGACCGGAGCCGAGCCGCCTTCGCGGGTGATCGCGAGGGTCCCGCTGCGCGCGTCGGGGCCGTTGAGGTCGGCGAACACCGGGAAGGGTCTGCACTCACCACGCCGCCGCCGGGCGGCTGGACGTCGGCGATCGAGGTCGGGCCACTGGGTGGCGCATCGGTCTTGACCAGGCGCCCGTCGGTGACCTGGCCCGAGCCGACCGCGACGAAGCCGGCCGGCGGCGGCCCTTCCGGAGCGTGACAGGCGGCGGGCACGTCGTCGACCATCCCGGCGTAGAGGAGCCTTCGAACGCTACGAGTCCATCGCCGCGCGTGTGCTCGTCATGCACGGAAGCCAGACGCCGCCGGCGATGGTGC
>Ga0126312_10000290_pt1 | contig 27576 bp, 27 predicted proteins | sample Plot104A_FD_92537 | JGI IMG/M metagenome (GOLD analysis project Ga0126312, IMG submission 92537) | Serpentine soil microbial communities from UC McLaughlin Reserve, CA, USA - Plot104A | ecosystem: Environmental > Terrestrial > Soil > Grasslands | place: USA: UC McLaughlin Reserve, Lake County... | reverse complement strand
TTCGTCCAACCCCGGGGCGAACGACGCATCGAGCAAGGCGCCCGAGACTGCCCCTTTTCGTCGGGAAGCAGCAGTCTCGCGCTGCTCCTGCTCGTCGTCCGGAGCGAGCGTCTGGCGCGACTCTCGTGAGGCGCCCGCTTTCCTTCCTAACCGCGACCTTCTGGCTCGTCGGGGAACGGCTCGCCGCGGAGCGGGTCGCCATCGAGGACACGACTCTCGTTGTCGCGAAAGCGCGGCTCGTAGTGGGCGAAGAACACCTTGCCGACCAGCTCTCGTCGACTGCGAACACCGGTCTTCTCGAAGATCTTCTTCAGGTGCTCCTGGACGGTGTGGGGGGAGACGACGAGGCGCTCCGCGATCTCGACGGTTGAGTCGCCCCGGAGGACCAGCCGGGTGACCTCCCGCTCCCGCTCGGTGAGTCCATAGGCCGACATCAGTAGCGGCGTGATTCGCGCCGGATGCGCTGGTTCGACGATCACCGCTGCTCGCCGCGAACCGGAGGCGACGAGCGAGGTGCCGTGAAGGACGATCCAGGTTCCCGAGCGCGAGAGAACGCGGGCGAGCGCGACCTCTCCGGGATCGTCGTGGCTCTCCGCGGTGCGCAGCGCGCGGCCGGCCACCGCGTGGACGGCGGTTGGCAGCCTGCCCGCGTCCATGTCTCCGTCGGGGAGGTCCGAAAGCCAGCGCTCGACCCCGGGCGTCGTCGACTCGACCTCACCGTCCTCAGAGAGGACGACGAGCCCGGGCGAATCCGGCCACTGCGGATCCCGGGCCTCGCCGACCAATAGCCCCGTGCGCGCGCCGGTCGCCAGATCGGGTCCGATCGCATTCAGAAAGGCCTTCTCCTCGCTGTCGAACATCGGCTCGCCCGGCGCGCGATACAGACTGACGGCGCCCCAGGCCGCCCCGCCCACCCGCAGCGCGGCGATCATCTCCTGATCGCCGCCCATCGCCATGTTCATGTGCCACGTCGGGCTCGAGGACGGATCGCCTCCGGTCGCTTCGTGCAGGGTCGAGATCCCGGCCTCCGAGCGGGCGACGTCGGAGATCTGGTTGACGTCGTCGCCGTAATACTCGTGATGCAGCATCTCGAGCGGAAACTCGGGCAGCCCGGCGTGGTAGTGGCTCGTAATCAGAAGCGACGCCGGGTCGAGCGTGTACCAGCACGGTTGGTCGTAGTGGGGGACCGCAGCCTCGAGGATCTCGGTGCAATCTCGCCAGAACGTCACCAGGTCATACCCGCGCCGCGAGAGCGCGGCGATCCGGTCCTGAGCCCGCTCCTTTGTCAGCGCCCCCACAAGCACAGCATAGGTCGCGCGAATGCCCCCGGTAAACACCAGATTTCTGGGATAGGCAAGCGGCTCGCTGGTGCGTAGCGTCGCCGCCGTGACCGAAGGAGCGCGCACCCCGGAGGAGCTCGAGGCGCTCTTCGAGGACGCCTTCGTGCTCCGCGACCCGCAGGCCCTGGCGCCGCTGTTCGAAGCACGGGCTCTGCTGGTCGCCGGTGGTCTGATGGGCGAGACGCGCGGAAACCGGGAGATCGCGCGGTCGGCCTCCGCACTGTGGGCGCACGACCACACCTATCTCGCCGACCCCTGGCGCGTCGTCCAGGCGAACGACGTTGCCCTGGTGCTCGCCGCACAGGGAACGAACGTGGCACGCCGTGCCGCCGACGGGGTCTGGCGCTACGCGATCTCGCTGCTGTCAATCGACCAGACGAAGGAGGAGCAATGAGCGAACAGAGCACTGAGGCGCTGGAGCCCGTCGTCGTCCACCGAAACGAGGGCGAGGCGCGTTGGTGGTTCGAGGCCCTCGCCGTGATCCGGGCGACGGCGGCCGACACGGGTGGGCTAATGACGATCGTCGAGGTAAGCGAACCACCAGGCCATGAGGCGCCGCTGCACGTCCACCGTCGTGAGGACGAGGCGTTCTACATCCTCGAGGGCTCGGCGACGATCCACGTCGGCGACGAGTCGTTCAAGGTCGGCCCCGGCGACTACGCCTTCGGCCCGCGCGACATCCCGCACCGCTACTCAATCGGCCCGGAGGGCTGCCGGATGCTGTTCATCTGTACTCCGGGGGGCTTCGAGAACCTGGTCAGGGGGATGAGCGTGCCGGCGGAAAGCCGCACGCTGCCGCCGCCGCCCGACGAGGAACCCGACTGGGAGCACATCGCCGCGGTCGCCGAAGCGAACGGATGCGAGCTGCTCGCGTGAGGCAAGCTGATCATTACGAGGGAAAGACAAGTGAGGGACGCGCGTCCACGCGCGGGCACTCGCGGGCAGGTTCTTGCTGGAGTTCGCCCCTTTGAGCGCATCGGCGGTGGGACGCGCGTACCCGCCCGTGCCCGAGCTGACGTACCCGTTTGTACCCGGTCGAGGCTGACGTGTAGGCCGGGTGCGGCGCACATAGAGCGATGTCGCAGCTCGACTCAGGAGGTCGCCGGCTCGCGAGGCTCCGTCGAGCCGGGGACGACGAGTTCAGTCTCGTAGGCGAGGACCACGGCCTGCACGCGATCGCGCAGATTGAGCTTCTGGAGAATGTGCGCGACGTGCGTCTTCGCCGTGTGCTCGCTCACTACGAGCTTCGCGGCGATCTCGTGATTTGAGAGCCCTCCGGCAATGAGGCGGAGCACCTCGAGCTCGCGCGCTGTGAGGTCCTCGAGCTCGGGTGGTGCCTCCCTTCGGGCTCTCCTGGTGAACTCCTCGATCAGCCGCCGCGTCACCGATGGAGCGAAGATCGAGCCGCCGTCCGCCGCTACGCGGATCGCCGCCACCAGCTGGTCCTCCGGGGCGACTTTGAGGAGGAAGCCGGTCGCGCCGACCCGAAGCGCCTCGTAGACGTACGCGTCGAGGTCGAACGTCGTCAAGACGATCACGCGCGGGCGAGGGTCAGGGCCGGCCAGAATGCGACGCGTCGCCTCGAGACCGTCGAGGGTCGGCATGCGGATGTCCATGAGGACGACGTCCGGCCGAAGCCTCGTCTCCGCCTCGACCGCCTCGAGCCCGTCAGCGGCCTCGCCGACCACCTCCAGGTCGGGCTCGGCCTTGAGGATCATGCGGAACCCGGCGCGGACGAGCCGCTCGTCGTCAGCGAGCAGGATGCGGATACTCACGAGCGGCCCGAGTCGAGCGGCAGGCGCGCCCTGACGGCGAAACCACCGCCGTCCCGTGGGCCGGTCTCGATCTTCCCGCCGTAGAGCGAGACACGCTCGCGCATGCCGGCAAGCCCGTGCCCTTCCCCGTCGCTCGTGCTCGCGCCCGCGCCCGTGTCGGCGATCTCGAGCTCGAGGTCGTTCTCGCGGTAGCGGACGACGACCCGGGCCGTCGCAGGGCCTGCATGCTTGAGCGCGTTCGTGAGCGCCTCCTGGACGATCCGGTATGCGGAGAGATCGACTCCGGGCGGCAGCTCGGTCGGCTCGCCCTCGACGGAGAGGTCGACCGGGAGCCCCGCCTCCCTCACCTGTGCCGCAAGAGCGTCCAGGTAGCGGAGGCTGGGCTGCGGGGCGAGCGCGATCTCCTCGTCGTCCCTGCGCAGCATCCCAAGCAGGCGCCGCATCTCGGCGAGGGCTTCGCTTCCCGTCGCCTCAATCATGTCCAAAGCCTCGCGCGTTTCTCCTGGATCGGTAGCGAGCGAGCGCCGCCCACCACGAGCCTGGAGGACGATGACGCTGATCGCGTGGGCGACGACGTCGTGGAGCTCGCGCGCGATCCGGACACGCTCCTCGGCGACGGCTGCGCGCGCCTTCTCCTCTCGCTCGCGCTCGAGGTCGACCGTGAGCAGCTCGAGCACGTGCTCGCGCTCGCGCCGGTAGCGCATCGCTCGCCCGGCCAGCCACGCGCCTCCCAAAATCGTCGCGATTAAGAGGAGGTCCCCGAGCGAGAACTGCTCAGCCACGGTGACGGCGATCAGCGCAGCGGTGCCGAGTCCTCCGATAGACGCGCGGAGTCCCTCCGTGTGCGCCCCGACCGAGTAGACAGCGACGACGAGCGCAACGGCAGGAGTAGTCGCGGCATCGAGCACGGCCAGGAGGTTCGCCAAGACGGACACGGCGATCGCGAGAGCGAGGACGGCGAGCGGAGTTCGCCGCCGCCAGGCGAGGGAGAGCGTCAGGACGAGGCCCGTTGCGGCCGCGGCTGCGCGTTCAGTCGACGAGAAGACCTCGGTTCCGACGTCGCCCGGCGGGTGCGAGGGATCGATCGTCCACACCTCGATCTGAAAGAGGACGGCGAGGACAAGAGCGAGCACCCAGTCGCCGTAGATCCGGACAAACCGCGCGAGCGGCACGCGAATGACGCTAGCGCAGTGCTCGCGCCTCTGCCTCAGCCGCGAGAGCGATCTCTCCGCTCAAACATCGCTCGTCAGAGCGACGAAGGATCACGATCCCGACCGACGACAGCAGAGCTGCCGACTCCTAGCGTCCATGTCGTCACGGAATCGATCCAAGGAGAGTCACGGTGGAACGTCTACTCATGCTCGCGATCGTGCTAATGGCCGCCGGCCTCGGAGGCGCTACGGGCTGCGGCGGCGAGGAGCGGCTTTCGCGCGAGGAGTTCGGCGAGCGCCTTCAGAGCATCGATCAGCGCGGTGGCGAGCGGTGGGGGCGCCTCGCACAGGTGGCTGCGGACCTGGAGCCCGATCAAGCCCTCCCGGCTGACGTCAAGCAACCAATGAAAGACCTGGTCGAATTCCAGCGGCAGGCCGTCGCCGAGCTCGCGGAGCTAAACCCTCCGGAGGAGGGCGAGGAGGAGGTCGAGATGCTGATCGAGGCTTTGCGCGACCGGACCGAAGTCTTCGAGCAGGCCCTCGAGGCAGGCCGTTTCACGCAGCGCCAGTCCGAACAGATCACGCAGGCGGGGGAGAAGATCGATGTGGCGTTCGAGCAGCTCCGCAAGGAGGGTTTCCTCCCGGAGGCCGATGAGCACGAGGAGGAGTAACGGCTGACTCATGGCGACTTGCGGCGAAGGGATTTGCCGAGACCGCACCCCTGAGGTCGCCGCCGGGAAGCGCGGGCACTCGCGTCCACGCGCGGGCACCTACGGATAGAGCGATCCGACGGCGGCGAGCGTCGAAATACCTGCAAATCGGCAGCGACCTGCCGCGCAGCTAGACACCTTCACTAACGGTGAACGGGTCAGGAGATGTACCCGTTTCGTACCCGAGAGTCGCCTCGAGCGTTGCCAGCACAGGCGAAAGTCCCTTGCAAATCCGAAGAAGCCGACGCCCGGACTCGAACCGGGGACCCCTTCATTACGAGGGAAAGACAAGTAGGGGACGCGCGTCCACGCCCGGGCACTCGCGGGCGCGTTTTCCCTGTAGATCATACTGTTTCGGCGCTCTGGCAGTGGACGCGCGTACCCGCCCGTGCCCGCGCTGACGTACCCGTTTTGTACCCAGCTGAGCCACGCTCAGGACAAACGAGGAAGCGTTGCGAGGGCTTAGCAGCACTGGCGAGTGACCCAGTACTCCGAGCTGTTCGTCTCGCCGCTCGATTACATGAAAAGCAGGAGCGCGTAAGCGGACACCTTCAGGCCGACTGCGTGTCGCGCTCAGGCCTTAGCTTTGGTCGGTCGCGCCCGTCGCCTCAGCGAGGTCGAGGGTTGCCGCCCAGCTACCGAGGAGGTTGAGCGCCTCTTCGGAGCGCGAGCCGGGTTCGGCGGCGTAGGTGAAGATCGTCAGCCCGTGGTCTGCGGCGAGGTCCAAGCGGTTGTAGCTCAGGCTGAGCTCGCCCACGACGGGATGGTGGAAGCGCTTGACGCCGGTGTTGTGGAAGCGCACGTCGTGCGCGGCCCAGCGGGTGCGGAACGCCTCGCTCTGCGTTGCGAGCTCGCCGACGAGATCTGAGAGGTCGCGGTCATCCGGGTCACGGCCCACAGCCCAGCGCAGGATCGCAACGCACTCCCCGGCAACGCGCTCCCAATCGCCGTAGAACGTCTCGGCTCGCGGATCGAGGAACACGAACCGGGCGTTATTGACCGGCCGCGCGGGCGCGGCGTACAGCTCGGAGAAGAGCGCACGGCCGAGCTGGTTGGCGGCCAGGATGTCGAGACGCTGGTTGCCGACGAACGCGGCCGCGCCGGTGATCGCGTCGAGCGTCCATTGGACCTCGGGCCGGACGCGCCGCTTGACCTGGCGACGACGTGGCCGCGCAATCGCCGGCTGGGCGGCTCGGGCGAGGTCGAAGAGGTGGGCGCGCTCGGCGTCGTCGAGCTCGAGCGCGCGGGCCAGTGCCTCCAGCACGCTCTGCGAGACCCCGCTCATGTCTCCGCGCTCCAGGCGGGTGTAGTAGGGAGCGCTCACGCCGGCCAGGACGGCGACCTCCTCGCGGCGGAGTCCGGGCACCCGGCGACTGCCGTAGGAGCGCAACCCCGCCTGCTCGGGCGTGATCCGGGCGCGGCGGGAGGTGAGGAACTCGCGGATTTCCTTCTTCGTGTCCACGAGATCAAGCGTAGACACGACTGCCCGTCCCTGGGGGACCCCGCCAGTACCCCTATCAACAGGGACTCTCACGTCCCGCGATCCCGTGCTTTCCTGGATGCAGCAAGAGGCCGCGACCACAGTGCCTCGCAATCGGACAGGAAGGTTGTCATGAAGCAGATCTCGCTAGGCGGACTTGACGTCTCGCGCATCGGGCTCGGCACGATGGCGATGTCCGGCTACTACCTCGACCCGACTAGCAGCGACGCCGAGTCGATCCGCACCATCCAGCGAGCACTCGAGCTGGGCGTCACCCACATCGACACCGCCGAGGTCTACGGCCCCTACGCGAACGAGGAACTCGTCGGCCGCGCCCTCAGGGGGCGCCGCGACGGTGTCGTGCTGGCGACGAAGTTCGGCTTCGTCTCGCACGCCGGCGGTGGCCCCGGAGTGCTCGACAGCAGCCCGGCAAACATCCGGACCGCGGTCGAGGGCTCCCTGAAGCGACTGGGCACCGACCGCATTGACCTCTATTACCAACACCGGGTCGACCCGAACACGCCGATCGAGGACACCGTCGGCGCCCTGGCCGAGCTGGTGGCCGAGGGCAAGATCCTGCACATCGGCCTGTCCGAGGCCGGGCCGACAACGATCCGCCGCGCCCACGCCGTGCACCCGCTCGCCGCGCTGCAGACGGAGTACTCCCTGTGGACTCGTGATCCGGAGGCCGCGCTGCTACCGCTGCTGCGCGAGCTGGGCATCGGCTTCGTGCCGTACTCGCCGCTCGGGCACGGCGTCCTCACGGGGACGATTCGCTCCCCCGAGGATCTCGCCGACGACGACTGGCGCAAGAGCAACCCGCGCTTCACCGGGGGCAACTTCGACAAGAACCTCGGCATCGTCGACGAGGTCGAGGCCGTCGCTTCCGAGCTCGACGCCACGCCGGCACAGGTCGCTTTGGCCTGGCTGCTCGCGCAGGGCGACGACATCGCCCCGATCCCCGGCACCAAGCGGGTTTCCCGCGTCGAGGAGAACACGGCAGCCGACGGTATCGAGCTGAGCGTGGCGCAGATCGCACGGCTGAACGATCTCACCCCGGCTACCGGCGAGCGCCACGACGAGGCGAACATGTCCACCGTCGATCGCTGACCACGTCATGGGCGGCGGCGCGCCGTGCGCCGCCGCTCAAATTTTGTACCTGGACGGACGCGAGCCTGCGCTGTCACAAAAATGGTCTCATGCCGCGCCTGGACGGCGGCCACCGGGGTCGTGGGTCGAGTCAGGCCACCACTCGCCGTCTTGCTGAAGCCACGGTGACCGTGCGCGCGGCGGCACGAACCCGGTGAGCTCGGCATCGTCGGCGAGCACCTCGGCCTCGACGTCATCGAACAACTGATGCAGCGCCGGGGCAGGGACGTTCGGCAGGAGCTGCGCGCCGGTCTTGTTGCTCCAACCGAGCCAGGAGTACGGGCCGCGATCGGGGTTGCGCGAGGCGAAGTCGCGGCCCGAACGGCGAGGTGGCTGCTCGACGCGCGGGGTTACGTTGAACACCGGCAGGTTGTCGGGCCAGTGCTCGTGAAGGTCCCGGCCCTCGATCAGCTCAGCGCGCAGGGTCGGGTCGATCGAGACACGCGTCACAGGCTCGAGTTCGAGCGCCCGCAGGAGGTGGCGCGCTGCAACGAGCGTGAAGTGGTGCTCGATCTCCGCCGACCATATGTCCGTCGAGTCGAGCTCACGGCCCTCCATGCTGCGGAGCAGGGCGGCGGCAACGTACAGCTCCCATCGCTCGAGCTGTCGTCGCGTCGCGATCGTCCACAGCAGCCGCTGCCGGTTGACCATCCGTTCATCGAAGTACTCGTGCGTCACACGGCTGCCGCTCACGCCCAGATTGTGACGCGGACGTCAGCGTGACCATTTCGTGATCTGCAAGAGGATTAGCGGCGGCTCTCCGAGGGGGTCAGCGAGTAGCCGTGGCTGCCGTTCGCCTAGTGTCGGATGCCGTCCCTCGGAACAGCATTGCGAGGACAAACAAGGTCAGCAGTCCGAACACGATCGCTCCGCTTCCGCCCCAGGCCCATCTCCGGGCACGGCCGTCTTCGCGCGGGCACGTCCGGGCACTTGCGGGCATTGCGTACGCTCGCCGTCTCCCCTTGAAATACCTGCAAATAGGCCTCTTGTCCGGACTCGGGAGGACCACTTCACCAACGGTGAAACGGTCAGGAAATGTACCCGTTTCGTACCCTGAAGCTGTCTCGCGCGTTGCCAGAGCCGACAAACATCCCTGCAAATAGGCTGAAAGCCGACGCCCGGACTCGAACCGGGGACCCCTTCATTACGAGGGAAAGACAAGTGAGGGACGGGCGTCCACTCGCGGGCACGCGCGGGCACATTTCTCCTGGAGATCAGGCGGTTTCACCGCTCTTGCAGCGGACGCGCGTACCCGCCCGTGCCCAGCCTGACGTACCCGTTTTGTACCCGACCGGACCCCCCGACTTAGGGTAAACGAGGCAGCGGTGCGCGTTCGCCGCCGTTAGCGAGCTCGCCTCCATTTCGCGAATCGTTCTGCTTTCACGCACGAGGACGCCTGGGGCGCACGGCGTGGCTGCTCGCGGGAGCTGTTGCCGGCGTGGGCGGCGTGAGCTCGTTGGGGCAGCGCGGCGGACGTCGGGTCGCCTCTTCGGCCGGGTGGGGTGGGTCGAAACGATCGGCTGCCAGTGAGGCGACGGCGCCGACTGCGAGGAGGGTGCCGATGATGGCGAGCGACCCGAGATCGCTGATGTGGACGAGGTCGGCGGCGAGGATCTTGATGCCGACGAACGCGAGGATGAGAGCGATCGTCTCGTCGACGTAGCGGAAGCGGCGGACGAGGATCTCAACGAGGGCGAGCAGGGAGCCGAGCCCGAGAAGCGCGAACGCGTTCGCCGGCCAGATCACGACAGGGTCGCGCGTCACCGCGAAGGCCGCCGGGATCGAGTCGACGGCGAAGGCGATGTCGGCGGCGACAACCGCGACCACGACCAGCAGCAGCGGCGTGCCGTAGAGACGGCCGGCTTCGCGGACGAACAGCCGGCGCCCGCGGAAATCGTTACTGATCGGAACGAGACGCCGGACGAATCGGAGCAAGGGGTTCGCTGCGGGGTCGGACGCTTCGTCGGCGCCACGCAACGCCCGATAGGCGACCACGAGAAGCAGGGCACCGAACACGTAGATGATGGCTTCGACGCTCTCGACGAGCGCCACCCCGCCTGCGATCGCGATGCCGCGCAACAGGAGGGCGCCGGCGATACCGATGAGGACGACGCGGCCCCGCAGCTCGAGCGGAACGAGAAAGTAGGCGAGCAGAAGCGAGAACAGGAACACGTTGTCGAGCGAGAGCGAGCGCTCGATCAGGTAGACGGTCGTCCACTCGCCCGCCGGGGCGCCCGCCAGCGCGATTCCTACCGCGACTGCGATAGCGAGCAGGAGCCAGCCGGCGCTCCAGATGACCGCCTCCCGCCGGCCCGGCGCGCGGCCCGGCGCGAACAGGCGCAGCTCGACGGCAAGGCCGGCGGCTACTGCGAAGGCCGCAGTAGGAGCAAAGGCGAGTTCCCACACGGGCCCGTCAATCCGTCGCCGTCGTCGCCACTGTCGCCCGTGCACCGGCGGTATGGACGGCCGCCGACAGGGTGGCGATGTCGTAGGCGCCGTAGTGACGTCGGCCGTTGATGAAGAACGTGGGGGTGCCGGTGACGCCGCTGAGATCCGCGCTGTCGACGTCCTCGGCGACGCGGGCGGCGCCGGCGTGCGTGCGCAAATCGTCGGTGAAGCGCTCGACATCCAGCCCTAGCTGCTCCGCGTAGCCGATCAGGTCGTCTGGACGGAGCGCGTCTTGGTGGGCGAGCATTAGGTCGTACATCTCCCAGAAGGCACCCTGGTCTGCTGCCGCCTCGGCCGCCTCGGCGGCGAGCTGCGTATTTGGGTGGACGTCGTTCAGCGGCAAGTGGCGCCAGACATAGCGGACGTCGCCGAAATCGCGCAAGAGCTCCCGGACTATCGGTTCTGCCTGCCCGCAGAAGGGACACTCGAAGTCGCCGTATTCGACCAGCGTGACCGGAGCGTTGAGCTGCCCCCGGACGTGATCGCGCTCCGGGTCGACGTCGATATAGAGGTCGACGAGCGGCTCGGTCGTGCCGAGGAGTGCGCGGATTCGCGTGCGCGAGGGAAGCAGCGCAGTCGCCCGAAAGAGCAGCCAGGTCAGAAGCGCTGCCAGGAGCGCCGCGCTGAGGATCCCGAGCTTCGCCTCCTCGAGTTGGCCCCCGTCGAAGGCGAGCGTGGCGACGAGAAGGGCAACGGTGAAGCCGATCCCCGCGATCGTGCCTCCGCCCGCAACCGCAACCCAGCCGACGGGGGGCTGTAGCCGCCCCCGGCTCAACCGCGTCACGAGCCAGGTGCAACCGAAGATGCCCACCGGTTTGCCGACCACGTAGCCGACGAGGATGCCGAGCGTGATCGGCGATGCGAAGGCCTGCGCCAAGAACGCGCCGTCGATTCCGATCCCCACATTCGCGAGCGCAAAGAGCGGCACGATGACGTAGCTCGTCCAGGGGTGAAACCGTCGCTGCAGCCGTTCGTTGACCGAGGTCGCCGAGCTGAGCTCCAGCGCAGCGACGCGCGCGAGCTCCGCCGTCGGTTGCTCTCGGAATTCGCGGAAACGTTCGGTCGCCCGCTCGAGGCTCGAGCGCGGCGGCGGGAAGGCGTACGCGAGGAGGCCCATGGCGACGCCGATGACGACGGGCTCGACACCGGACTTCAGCAGGCCCACCCACGCGATTGCCGCCAAGACGAAGCAGACGAGTCCGGGCCTGACGGGAAGGTGACGCGCAACGAGAACGGCGGCGAAGGCGCCCATTGCAACAAGGAGCGGCAGGACGTGAAGCGTCTCCGTGTAGACCGTCGCGATGATCACGAGCGCCACGAGGTCGTCGACGACGACGACGGTCAGCATGAACGCGCGCAGACGCTGCGAGAACCGGGGGCCGACCAGCGCGAGGAGCCCAAGCGCGAAGGCAGTATCCGTCGACATTGCGACGCCCCAGCCGTGGGCGGAGGAGCCGCCGGCGTTGAAGGCAAGGTAGATCGCGACCGCCACCGCCATGCCACCGATGCCCGCCAGCAGAGGCAAGGCGAAGCGGCGCCGCTCCCGAAGCTCCCCGAGGTCGAATTCGCGGCGCGCCTCGAGCCCGACCACAAAGAAGAAGAACGTCATCAGGCCGCTGTTCACCCAGTGGCGGAGATCGAGGGCGATCTCCGCCCCGCCGAGATCGATCGTGAGCTCCGTGCTCCAGAGCGAGTCGTACGAGCTCGCGCCGACGTTCACCCACACGAGCGCCGCGACCGACGCCGCCAACAGAACCGCCGCGCCGCCCGTCTCCGTGCGGAGGAACTCGCGCAGCGGCGTCTGCACATTGCGCGCCCACGCCGTCCGGCCCGAGAACGGCGACGGCCGCCCGGTCGGATCGCTGCTACTGCTCGTAGCCCTCCACCACCTCCGACCGTCTGACGTCCGCCGCATCCGGGTCGCCACCAACGTCGCGAAGGGCGCGGCGCTGTCGCAGGAGATCCCAGCACTGGTCGAGGGAGACCTCCAGCTCGCCTAGGCGCTGCCGATCCCTCTCGTGCGCATTGCCGGCCACCTCCCGCTCCCACAGCTCGTGCTCCTCAGCGACGAGCTGCTCGATCGTTCCGTGGAGCTGAGAGTCGTCCATCTCTCCTCAGGGTCCGGTTATAGCCGGGGCGTGGTCACGGCGCACGCTCGCCCAAATCGCTGTCTTTCAAGGCTGGGTCGAGGCGGGAACGCCCGCCAAAGATCGACCTGGCCGCCGGTGACGCGGCCACAACCGTCCCCTCCCTGAGCTCCACTTATCTGACCGCAGGGAGCCTCACGAGGTTATGCGACGGCAGCGGGCCACCCAGCTGCTGCATGCGCCCGCCCGTCACCAGCTCGCCGAGGTCGATCGGGAAGAAGCCGGCGGCGTCGAACAGCTCGGCGACCGCGGCCTTGGCCGGGGCGTCGTCGCCGGCGAGGAAGATCACCCGACGGCCGCCCGCGTCGTGGGGATCTGCACCCAAGACGTCCGCCGCAAGCGTGTTGGCGGCCTTGACGAGCCGAGCGCCGGGGACGAGGTCGGCGACGATCTCGCTGGAGGTGCGGCCGCCGAGATCGGCGTTCCACCCAACGCCTGCCCGATGTTGCCGGCGCCGATGATCCCAATCGTCCCGGTCCGATCTGTCGCGGGCCGCTCTGATTCCATGTCCTCACCCTCCTTAGTCATCGGTTCGTGTCCGCGTCTAATCCACGTACGGCCCGTTGAGAACGGGTACCTCGCCGTACGGCTGCCCCACCATGAGCAGGTACCGAGTGCCGGGGGAGGCATCGGTAACCGTGAGCTCATCACCGCGACCGAAAAGGACGAGCTGGGGCGGCTTCGCCCGGCGCCGGTTGGCACCGAACGCCGCCTCGCCTTCGAGTACGTAGGCGAAGCCCTGGAACTCGGGCGGGACGGGTGTGGTGACCTCGCCGCCTTCCGGAAGCTCGACGTCGAGGATGAGCGCGGGCGTGCCCAAACGAACGGGAGAGCCCTCGCCGACCAGCACCCGAACCGTCGCGTCGCCCTCCTGCCGCACGGGGATCTGCTCCGGCTGCAGCACCTGTGCGCTCGGCTCCGCCTGCTTGTCCTTCCTAGCGAGGTTGACCCAGAAGATCACGCTCCGGAACTCGGCGTCGGCTTGTCCCTCCTCGAGCTCGTCCGCCCCGATCGCCTCGGCGTGCCAGACGCCTCGTCCCGTCCTGAGCGCCAGAAGCGCGCCCTCGGACAGCCGCGCCCTCTCCATCGCGCCCCGCGGGCCGGTGCTGTGGCCCGTGCTGGCGGATCCCTCGAGGACGTACCAGAGGTTGTCGAATCCTCGGTGGGCATGCTTGGTGTCCACGTTCGCAAAATCCGCTACGCGGACGCGCCCTTCGTGGAGGAGGATGAACGGATCGACCGCTTCGTACGACACCTCCCGCGAGGGCAAGGCCTCCAGGATGGGCTGCCCGAAGACCCGGGTCAGTGCGGCATCCTCGACGAGGAGGGCTTCCCGTTCCGTCGTCTCAAGCTGGTTCCTCATGTTTGCTTCTCCTTTCAGGTCAATGAGATCGGTGACGTGCCGGGTCGAGGGTCGAAGACAGTGACCGGCGGGCACCAGCTCGAGCGCAGGCCGTCTGCGTCCCAACCGGCGGTGGCTGCACCGGCTCCGTACGCGCTCTGGAGAAAGTCGAGCAGGGTTGCGCGCGGGTCGGGCGAGGTCCGCACTTCGTCGTAGGGAAGAAGGGCGAGATGGCTCGAGCCGAATGGCTGCTGCCAGCTCGCCGCCTTTGGACGGAGCGGCTGCTCTGCGAGGCTGGCCGGCTCAGGAGCCGTATACGAGTAGAAGGCGGGCTCGCGGACCTTCCGGTCTCCGGGCCAGAAGCCGAAGCTGATGACCTCGTGTGAATAGGCCTCGCGTGTAACCGCATCGGCCTTCGGCATCGCCGGTGCACGCGTTCCGCTGAAGCGGGTGACGGCGAGGTCGAGCCCGTGCCAGAAGAGGTGCACCGGGCTCGTCTTGCCGCAGAACCAACCCGCGAATTCCTGCAGCGTCCAGTCGATCCAGCGAAGGGCCTGCCAGAAGCGCTCCACCGCCTCGCGGTCGTACGACGCGTGCTCGCTGTCCTCGGCGAAGGGCGTGGTCACCGGAATCCCGAACGGCTCGGCCTTCGTCTCCACCTCGATCTCAAGACCGGCGAGCAGTGCGAAGAAACGTTCGTGGAAGGCCGCAACCGAGAGGCCGTCCACGAGCAGGAAGGAGTCCACCTCCCCGCGGCTCGTGCGCACGACGAGCTCGTGGGCGACGAAGTCGAAGGAGACGTCGAAGTCGTCGTCTTCGGAGCGGAGGCGACGCGTCGTCAGCCCGCGCGTGTCGATATAGAGAGGCGCGTTCCACCAGTGGTTCTGCGGTGGCGTCGCCGCCAGGCGCACCTTGCCGACGATCTGCGCCCACAGGTGAAGCGTGTCCTTCGTCGGCTCCCACGGCTCCAGCGCAAGCTCGGGTAGCTGGCTCATCGCCCCGCTCCGGCGAGTTCGAACGAGGCGACCGTCTTCGCGCGTTCGCGTTGGCGAACTTCCTCGGCCAGTGCGGCCACGGCGTCGGCAAGACTGGCCCGGATCTCCTCGTCGATCAATTCGCCTTCCTCGAAGCGGGTTTGGCACTTTGGGACTGGAAGCTCGAGATCCAGCACGCGGGCGCCCAGCGCCGCCAGGACTTTGCGGAGCTCGGCCTGCGCCCAGGCCGCGCCAAATGCGCCGATGCTCGCACCGACCACGGCCACCGGCTTGTTCCGCAGGGCGTTCGTCGCGACTGGACGCGAGACCCAGTCGATCGCGTTCTTCAAATGCCCCGGAATGGACGCGTTGTACTCCGGCGTCGCAAAGAGCACCGCGTCCGCGTTTGCGATCGCCTCGTTCAGGCGCGCGACGCTCGCGGGGCGCGGGTAGGCATCATCGTCTTCGTCGTACGGCGGAACCTCCTTGAGGCCGTCGTAGAGCTCGAACTCGACGTCCGGGCCGGCGGTCTCCGCCGCGGCGCGCAACAGGCGCGTGTTGTACGAGTCGCGGCGGAGGCTGCCGGAGATGCCCAGGATCCGCGTCACTAGCGCGCTTCGCCCCCCGCCTTCACGAACTGCAGCTCGGCGAGGATGGTGACGTCGTTCGCGAGCGCCGGGTCACCGCTCGGAAGCGGGTTGTTCCAGTCGACCCCGAAGTCGGTGCGGTCGATCTTCGTGGTCAGATTGAGGCCGATGCGGTCGTTCCCGTATGGATCGGCGATCGGCGCCGTCACCGTCCCGGTCACCGCGGCCGGCTTCGTGACGCCCTTGATCGTCAACTCGCCGTCGACCGACACCTTGCCGTCGCCGTCGAGGCGGATGTCCTGCGCTGCGAAGCGGAGCTCTGGGTGCCGCTCCGCGTCGAAGAAGTCGGGCGACTGGAGATGAGCGGAGAGGTTCTCATCCTTCACGTCGACACTCGCGACCTTCGCCGTGCCCTCGAGCGACGCGCGCTCGGCTTCGACGGTCAGCTCAGCGCCGATCTCGTGGAACTCTCCTTTGAACGTGCCCGCGAGGTAGGAAACCTCGAAATCGACCCGCGAATGAACAGGGTCGAGGCTCCAGGTACCGGCCGGAGCAATGGTCAGGATCATGCTGCTCATCGTTCCTCCTCCTTTTCGAACGGGGTTGGCTATACTTGCGACTGCAAGTATCCTACCGACAGGTTATTGCATATGCAAGTATCGTCCCGCGCAGACATCGACCGGCTCCTCCGCCGGCTCGTGGCCCAGGAGCTGCCCAGGAAGGGCGGGCTCGAGGCCTGGGATGCCTTCCTGCGGGCCCACGCCACTCTCATGCGCCGCCTCGATCTCGATCTCGCGCAGGCGACCGGACTGACGCTGGGGGACTTCGACGTGCTCGCTCAGCTGGCGCGCGCGGGGGGTGAGTTGCGGATGACGGACCTTGCGGCCCGGGTGCTCCTCTCTCGCTCAGGCATGACCCGGCGTGTGACCCGGCTGGTCGAAGAAGGCCTCGTCCGGCGAGCGAATGCCGATGGGGACGCACGCGGGGTCGTCGTCGCGCTGACCGACGCCGGCCTGGCCTGGCTCACCGATACGGCTCCGGTCCACATGCGCGGGGTTTCGGAACTGTTTGTCGAACAACTCGACGATCAGGAGCTCGCCGTTCTCACGAACGCGCTGAGGAAGGTCACCGTCGACTGCACGTTTGGCTGAGACGCGACCCGCGCGTCCTCTGAACGGTCGAGGCGGTCCCGCCGCTAACTGATGGGATCGGACTCGTGCTTCGACCGTGAACAGAAGCCAGTCACGCGCGTCAAGGGTCTCCACAGACAAGCAGCAGCCGGACCGCGCGCACGACAGACCCACAACCGCAGCGTCCTGAGCCAGCTCAGCGCCGACGATCGCCGCTTCTAACTTGCAACGCGTTCGCAAGCTGCGTGCGCGACTTCACGTTGAGCTTGCGGAAGACCTTGCGCAGGTGGTACTCGACCGTGCTCGGGCTGATGAACAGTTGCGCGGCTATCTCTCGGTTCGTGTGACCCTGCGCCACAAGGCGTGAGATCTGTGCCTCCTGCGGCGTGAGTTGAGCAAGGGTATCGACGGTGCGTCTGCGAGCACGCTCGCCGGTCGCTTCCAATTCGACGCGTGCGCGCTCGGCGAACGCCTCCATGCCGAAGTCGGAGAAGAGGTCGTGCGCCGTCCGCAATTGCGTGCGTGCATCAAGGCGGCGCCGTTGACGCCTCAGCCACTCACCGAAGAGGAGGTGTGCACGCGCGAGATCGACCGCCATCCGCGTTCGACCAAGTCGATCGACCGCCTCGACGTAGAGCTCCTCGGCTTGCTGATCTTGCACAAGGAGCGCCTCCGAGCGCGCCGCGATCCCGAGGGCCCAGTCCGTACCGCTCACCCGGGCCATCTCCGCGAGACGCGAGCGAGCGCCGGCGGCCAGCTCGGGTGTTCCGGCTCGGACAGCAGCCTCGATCAACTCGACCATCCCCCAGTTCGAGGTGCTGAGGTCGTGCGGATGCTCGACGACCCGAAGCGCCGCCATGCGAGCCTCCTGGTAGCGGCCGAGGCCGTTGTACAGAACCGCCTGAGCCCAATCGAGCACCGAGAGCCCGATTCCCTCACCTCGCCGCGTCACGTCCGTACGGCTCTTGTCGATCAGGGCGACTGCCTCGGGCTCGCGGCCGTGGAGCGCGACGAGGCCCACCGCACCGTACGGGGCGAGGTTGCTACCCGTCGCCTCGGTCGCCGCCTGGATCTCATCGACGAGCGATGCCGCCGTTGTCAGCTCGCCCGCGAAAAGGTGCGTATAGACACGTTGGCTCAACGCGAGCGGAAGCTCCCCGAGCGCGCCGGCCTCTCTGGCGATCTGGACGTGCCGTTCGGAGATCGCTTGCCAGCGGGCGTCGTCCCATACGTGGACGGACGAGACGTTTGCGAGCCACTTCCAACGCAGTTGCTCGCTGGGGGGCATGTCGCCGACGTCGAACCCGTTCTCCGCCCGGCGCAGGATCGGGACGGCAGCCTCATAGCTCTCGCTGAAAAGCGTCGCGAGTCCGTCGAGCCACAACTCGAGGCCGACGAGAACGGGTGGCCGCGGTGCGGCCTTCGCGGCCAGCGCCACGTCCAGCGCGGTTGCGCCCGGCGCCGCCAGACGTCCCGCGAACATCGCCGCCGTCAGAGCCTCGAGATACGTCTCACACGCGAGTGTCCGAGATAGCGGCGTGAGCCGACGGGCGGCCCGGAGCAGCATCCTCGGCGCATCGCTGCCGTGCGTGGAGACGAATGCGATCTGCGCGCGCAGCAATCCGACTCGAGCGCGATCGAGCTCGTCGAGCGCGGCGACGTCCGTCGACGCGAGCAGAGCGAGCGCGTCGTCGAGTGCGCCTGCCCGAAATTTGGTTTGAGCCGCGACCAGCGCGCGCTGCGCGCGGTGTACGGGCTCGGGTGTCAGCGTCGCAGCGTGTTCGAGGAACGCGGCAGCAGCCGCGAAGCCGCCACGCCCCTGCGCCCGCGTGGCCGAGCGCTCGAGCTCGCTTGCCACCTCTTCGTCGGGCACCGACGCCGCCTGCGCACGGTGCCACGCGCGGCGATCCGGGTCGATCTGCGGATCGGTTGCATCCGCCAGCGCGCGGTGAGCGTCGCGCCGGTCGTTCGGCTCGGCCGCCCCGTACACCGCCGAGCGCACGAGCGGATGCCGGAACACCACCGCACCGTCCAGGGTCAGCAAGCCTTCCGGCTCCACGGCCTGCGCGGCCGTCTCGGGGATCCCAAGCTGCTGGGCTGCGCGCCACAGAAGGGCAAGGTCGCCGAGCGGTTCTGCCGCCGCCAGAAGCAGCAACCGCCGCGCGTCGCGAGGGAGCCGCGCCAGCCGCCGCGTGAAGCTCCGCTCGATCCCAGTGGTCAGAGGCAGCGCCGCAGGCAGGCCGAAACCACCTGCGAGTTGGCCGGGGGTCAGCCCGCGCGGGAGCTCCAGGAGCGCGAGCGGATTTCCGCCTGTCTCGGCGACGATCTGCTCGAGCACGGAATCGTCCAGCCGCGCGGGGAGGACGGACTCCAATAGCGCCCGTGCATCCCGGCGGCCCAAAGGCTCGACGCGGAGCTGCGGAAAGCGGGCCAAGCCGCCGCCCACGTCGCGCGTCGCGAACGCAAGCGCGATCCTCTCCGCCAGCAGGCGGTGAGCCACAAACGCGAGCGCTCGGGCGGACGGGCCGTCGAGCCACTGCGCGTCGTCGACCACGCACAGGAGCGGCTGCTGCTCGGCAGCTTCCGAGAGGAGCCCGAGAACCGCGAGCCCGACAAGAAACGGGCTCGGAGCCTGTCCGGCGCTGAGCCCGAAGGCGACACCGAGCGCGTCACGCTGAGGATCCGGGAGACGCTCGACGAACTCGAGAATCGGCGAACAGAGTTGCTGCAACGCCGCGTAGTCGAGCTCCATCTCCCCCTCGACGCCCGCGGTCCGAACGACACGAAAATCCTGACCCGCCTCGACCGCGCACTCGAGCAGCGCGGTCTTGCCGACGCCGGGGTCTCCGTGCACGACGAGGACGGTGCCGTGACCGCCCCGCGCGGTTTCCAGCAGCCGCTCGAGCACCGCTCGCTCACGTCGCCTCCCGAGCAACCGCTCCGCGGTTTCGCTGATCGCCATCGGAACAGCATGCCACTGGGGTCACGGACCAAGGAATTCCGGGATGCGATCCCCCACCCGCTGCAGCGACAGTGCCTCATCCACTGAGAAGGAGAGCCCGAATGACCACGACAACGGAAACCGGCGCCGCCCGCGCCGACAGCCTGCCGGACTACGCGCTAGTCCCGCGCTCGGCGCTCGGACCCGCGCTGAACGAGCAGGGCTACTACGTCGGCCGCGTCGAGCGGAACTTGTACTGGATCACCGACGGCACCTACCAGTCGGCGTTCCTGACGACCTCGGACGGCGTCGTGCTCCTCGACGCGCCGCCCACGATCGGAAACAACATCAAGCGCGCGGTCGACGAGATCGCGTCGGCGAACGGTGTCAGCAACGAGGTCAACTACCTGATCTACTCGCACCACCACGCCGACCACGCCGGCGCGTCGTCGCTGTTTGACAAGAACGTGACCCGCATCGGGCACGAGGAGACGCGGCGCCTCTTGCTGCGCGACGACGATCCGGCAAGGCCACCGAACGAGGAGACGTTCCAGGATCGCCGCACCCTCGAGATCGGCGGCGAGCGGATCGACCTGGCCTGGCACGGCGCCAACCACTCACCCGACAACATCATCATCCACCTGCCCGATCACGACACGTTGATGCTCATCGACATCGTCAACCCGGGCTGGGCGCCGGTCTATGTCGCCAACCTGACCGAGGACATCCCCGGCTACATCGAGGCGCCGGCGAACGCGCTCGCGTACTCGTGGAAGCACTTCATCGGCGGCCACCTCGGCCGGCTCGGCACGCGCGACGACGTCACGCTGCACCAGCAGTACATGGCCGACATCGCCGAGAGCTCGAGAAGGGCGATCGACACGGTCGATCCGACGCGGTACTTCGTGAAGTACGGCGAGAACGCCTGGGCGGCGGTGAAGGGCTATCTCGATGAGGTCACGGCGGTCGCGGCCGCACCGGTGATCGAGAAGTACACCGGCGTCCTCGCGGCCGCGGATGTTTTCACCGAGAGCACCACCTTCTGGGTGATGGAATCGATCCGGCTCGACCTCGGCTACGGCTCGCAGGTACACCCCTGATGGCGGGCCTCTCGGTACACGCTCCGGTCGCCGATCAGCTGCTCACGCCGCAGAACTCGGCGCTCGTCCCAACAGAAGGAGAGCTCGTCGAGGTAGCAGAGCGCTGGCGACCGTACCGCGGCCCTCGCGGTCAGCAACCTGTTCGCCTCTGAGTTCGAGGAGCGACGTAGATGGACGTGGGAATCATCGGCGCCGGCCGGCTCGGACAGGCAATGACGCACACTGCATTGCGCGCAGGTCGGTCGGTCGTGATCGCGAACAGCCGCGGCCCGGAGTCGCTTGCGTCGGTCGTCTCGGCCCTCGGCGACCGCGTGACCGCCGGCACGGTGGAGCAGTCAGCGGAGGCCGCAATCGTCGTCATCGCCGTTCCGTGGAACCGCGTTGCCGAGGCTGTCCACGGTATCGACTGGCAGGGCCAGGTCGTCATCGACGCGACGAACGACTTCGAGCCGAGCAGCCTCAACGGGAAGACGTCCAGCGAGGTCGTCGCCGACCTCGCTGTGGGAGCGAACGTTGTTAAGGCCGCGAACACGCTGGGCGCCGCGCTGCTCGGCTCAGATCCCCACTAGGCCGGGGGCCGGCGGGTGATCTTCATCTCCGGCGACGACGCCGACGCGAAGTCCGAGGTGGCGCCCTCTTCGACGACGCGGGCTTCTCCGTCATCGACCTCGGTTACCTGGATACAGGCGGCGAGATGCAACAGATCCACGGGCCGCTTGCCGGCGTCAACCTAATCCGACTCTAAAGGCCTAGCGCACCTGGAGCGCCGCCGAACCAACCCAACCGAAGGGAGATCCTCCGTGAGCACCGAGCAGCAAGAAAACCTCGACGCAATCCTGCGACAGTCAGCCTTCCCCGTCGGCAGCGATGTCAACGAGCAACGGCGACTGCTCCGAGAGTTGCTATCGGCGCAGCCGCTGCCCGCCGACGTGACCGTGACCCCAGCCGCACTGGGCGGCGTTCCAACCGCCGAGATCACGGTCGACGGAATCGAACCTCGCCACGTGGTTCTGTACTTCCACGGAGGCGTCTATGTGATGGGGGACGCCTCACTCGCCGCAGACCTGGCCTCCCAGGTCGGCCGGCGGACGCAGGCCAAGGTCATCTCCGTCGACTACCGGCTCGCCCCTGAACACCCGTATCCGGCGGCGGTTGACGACGCTCTTGCGGCCTACGAAGCCCTCCTGGACGATGGCATCACCCCTCCGGACATCGCCTTCGCGGGAGAGTCCGCCGGCGGCGGCCTCGCTATCGCCACCCTGGTCAACGCCAGCGATCACGGGCTGCCCCTGCCAGCCGCGTCCTTCGTCATGTCACCGTATGCCGATCTCACCCTCGCCGGGACGACCATGGAAACCAGGCGCGACGACGACCCGCTGCTCAGCCGGGAAAACCTCCAAGCCCGAGTCACCGACTATACGTCGGGACACGACGCCGCTCTTGGCCTCATCAGCCCCGTATTCGCTGACCTGTCCGGCCTGCCGCCCCTGATCATCCAGGCCGGAACCCACGAGGTTCTCCTCGACGACGCCGTCCGCCTCGCGCGACAAGCCGCCACCGCCGACGTCGAGGTCACCCTCGACATCACGCCTCGGGTGCCCCACGTCTTCCAGGCCTATTACACGATCCTGGACGAAGCGGGCGCGGCGCTGGATCGAGCCGGGCAGCTCCTGTCGGCCCATCTCGCCGGTGCCACTACACCTGCGGTCGCGCGATGACCGACGCCGCGCGGATGCGCGAGCTGATGCTGGTCAACCTCTTCGCGGTATTCAACGAGGATGCGAAGCGCCGCTTGAAGGGGAGCGGGCTTCGCCGCGATCGACCTCGGCGACCTGGCCACAGGCGGCGCGATGGACGGACCCTGAGGGGACACAGATCACGTCCTTCGTGTAGTTGTCGGCGATCGCCTGCAGCAGATCCACTACCCGCTCGCCGGCGTCAACCTGATCCGACTCTGAGGACTTGACGCGCCCGGTAATGTCATCAGTGATTCGTCCATCGCCATTGGCCAGATGCCCCTCCGGTGCCAGCTTTGCTGTGGCGCCAGCGCCTTTCGAATGATCGAGAAGATCTCAGCCCACCAGGCAATCGACCCTTTGGTCGATCACGTCCGCGGACCGGAGGCTGCTCCGCTCCTCGTTGAATACGGCGACTACGAGTGCCCGTACTCCCGGCAGGCTTTCAGGGAGATTGAGCGCGTCGAGTGGCGGCTCGAAAGGGGCGTTCGCTTTGGCTTCCGGCACTTCCCCCTGACCGAGATCCATCCGCATGCGTTGGCAGCCGCAGCCGCAGCCGAGGCGGCGGCGAGCCAGGATCGGTTCTGGGACATGCACGAACGCCTCTTCCATGGGCAAAATGCGCTCGAGGACGAAGACCTCCGCCGCTACGCACGTGATCTCGGCCTGGATAGGGAGCGCTTCGACGAGGATCGGGCGAGCGAGGCGGTCTTTGCGCGCATCCGTCGTGACGTTGAGAGCGGCTTCGATTCGGGCGAGGTTCGCGGGACACCGACGCTCTTCGTGAATGGATCGGTTTACCGCGGGCCCTACGACGCGGCCACGCTCGTCGAAGTGCTTTCGCGATGAGCGCGGTCTGTACCCATCTCGACAGCATCGAGGTGACGTCGCTTCCGGACGAGATCGCGGGCTGCGAGGACTGCCTGGCGCTCGGCGACAGCTGGGTTCACCTGCGCATGTGCATGACGTGCGGCAAGATCGGCTGCTGCGACTCCTCGCCGAATCGCCACGCCACGCGGCACGCCGGCGAGTCCGGTCATCCCATCATCCGCTCCGCCGAGCCGGGCGAGGACTGGAGCTGGTGCTACGTCGACGAAGTCGCCTTCGTGCTGGAGCCGTCATGACGCTTCCGGAGCTCCACCTCGCGGATTGGCGGCCGACGAAGGACACGCTCCACCTCTATTGCCAGATCCTCGGCAAGGTGCGGCTCGCGACGACCACGCCGCGCAACCACTGGTGGAACGTGCCGCTCTACGTCGACGTCCACGGCCTGACGACCCGTCGCCTTCACCAGAACGGAACCGAGTTCGAGCTCGTGCTCGACTTTCTCGGCGACGCCCTCGTCGTGCAGACGGGGGACGGTCGCACGGATTCGTTCTCGCTCGCCGGCGGCTTGCCGGTCGCCGGTTTCGACGCCAACCTCCACGAGTCGCTCCGCGACCTGGGCGTCGACGTCGCCATCCTGGAGAAACCGTTCGGGGTCTCCATGGAGACCCCGTTCCGGGATGACACCGAGCATGCCTCCTGGGACCGCGACGCCGTCCGGCGCTTCGGACGCATCCTCGACTGGTCGGACTCCGTCCTCGAGGAGTTCAGCGGCTGGTTCAACGGCAAGACGAGCCCTGTGCACTTCTTCTGGCACGGGTTCGACCTCGCCGTCACGCGATTCTCCGGGCGGCCGAGTGGAAATTCGAGCGCGGATCCCGTCACGCGCGAGGCCTACTCGCACGAGGTCATCTCGTTTGGTTTCTGGCCCGGGGACGACAACGTCCCGGACGCCGCCTACTACTCCTATACCGCGCCCGAGCCCGAGGGCCTGCGCGAGCAACCGCTCGCCGTCGGCGGGTGGGTACCGACGGGCGCCTCGTCCTCTCTTGCCATCGTCCCGTACGAAGAGGTGCGGACGTCCGAGGATCCAAGGCGGACCTTGCTCGCGTTCTGTGAGAGCGCCTACGAAGCCGGCGCGCGCCTCGCCGGGTGGGACACGGCCGCCTTCACCTCGAGCGCGTGCCCCTCACCTGGTGAGCTACGGGAACTCCAGGCAACGGCCGCCGGACAGTTCGGTCGCGCGGTTGCCGGATGAGCAGCGTTGTGATCATCGGGCACGACGGGAAGCCACTCTGCGGCTGGGGCCGGTGCCGGCGATACCGCCTTCGGCCGGTACCACGACGAGGTCTGGGGTACCCGCACCTACGACGAGTCCGCAATATTCGAGGCGCTCACCCTGGGCGTGTTCCAGGTCGGCCTGAGCTGGTCGATTGTGTTCGGGAAGCGAGACGCGTTCCGGAAGGCATTCCGGGGCTTCGACGTCGCGGAGGTCGCGGCGATGACCGAGCGGGATGTCGACCGGCTGGTACAGGACGCTTCGATCATCCGCAACCGCGGCAAGATCCAGGCCACTCTCGACAACGCCCGCGCGATGATGTCCGCGTCGCCAAGCCTCTTGGCGCTTGCGAAGTCCTACGAGAACACCCGCAAGCGGGCACCGCGATCCATCGCCAACCTACCCAAGTCGACCCCGCAGGCGGAGGCATTCGCGAAGCGGTTGAAGTCGCAGGGGTACCGCTTCGTGGGGCCGACGAGTGTCTACGCGTTCATGCAGAACGTCGGCGTGGTCAACGACCACATCAATGAATGCTTCCGCGCGACCGACTACCCCGCCACAACCTGTAGCCGTTGAAGGGAGCGAGCCTGGGTGCTGATCACCGAGTTGCCTGAGGGTGCCATCGACGGCCACGCGAACACGAATGCGGACATCGCCGCCGCCGCGCGAGCCGCGCTCGACGCAGACTGACAGCGCGCGGCTACGCTCGGCTCATGGCCGCTCCTGCCAGCCCCACGCTGTCGGCTTCGCAGTTGGCCACGCTTGCCGGTCTGGGCGAGGAGCGGACGGCCGGCGTCGGCGACGTGCTGTACCGGCTAGGAGATGCGACGTATCCGTTCATCGCCATCCGCGAGGGCGAGGTCGCGATCCTCGACGCGGCCGGCAACGAGATCGTCCGGCACGGCGCCTCCGGCTTTCTGGGGGAGCTGAACCTCCTCACCGGCCAGACCGTCTTCCTGACCGCGGTCGTGACGAAGCCGCTCCGCTACATCGCGGTCGACCGCGACGCGCTGCGCGCGCTTCTCTTCGACGACGGACCGCTCAGCGACCTCGTCCTCTCGACTTTCATCGCCCGCCGGGAGGCGCTCCAGCGTGTCCAAGGGATCGGCCTCGAGATCGTCGGGCCTCGCTCGTCCCAGGCGACGATGCAGATGCTCGACTTCGCCCGCGCCAACCGACTCCCTTTCACCTGGCACGAGGCCGCACCCCCGGACGGAACGGAGCCGCCGCTCGTGCGACTCCCAGGCGGCGCCGAGCTGCAGCACGCCTCGCGAGGTGAGGTGCTGCGCGTGCTCGGGATCGGACGCGAGCTGGCGCCGCGCGAGGAGGTCGACCTGCTCGTGGTCGGCGGCGGCCCCGCCGGCCTCGCCGCCGCCGTTTACGGCGCTTCCGAGGGGCTCGACACCCTGATCGTCGAGAGCAGCGCGCTCGGCGGCCAGGCCGGATCGTCGCGCCGGATCGAGAACTACCTCGGCTTCCCCGCCGGCATCAGCGGCACCGAGCTGACCAGCCGCGCTGTCAGCCAGGCGCGCAAGTTCGGCGCACGACCCGCGACCCCCTACCGCGCGATCTCGCTCGAAGCGGGCGAGGGACGACACCTCGTACGAGTAGAAGAAGAGCACGAGATCGCAGCACGCGCCGTTGTGCTCGCGACCGGCGCCGACTACCGGCGGCTCCCGCTCGAGGGCCTGGCCGACTACGAGGGTCTAAGCGTTTTCTACGCAGCCGGTCCGCCCGAGGCGCAGCTGTGCGGCGCCTCGCGTGTCGCCGTCGTCGGCGGCGGCAACTCCGCCGGACAGTCCGCCGTCTGGCTCGCTCGCGGCGGCGCCCTCGTCACGCTGCTCCACCGCCGGGCCGACCTGCACGAAACCATGTCCGAGTATCTGATCCGCGACCTCGAGCGTTACGGCGTCGCCGTCCGCGACCGCAGCGAGATCGCCGCCCTCCACGGAACGGAGGGCCAGCTCGAAGAGGTCACGCTCAAGAGCGGCGAGCGACTCCCATTCGCCTTCCTCTTCTTCTTCCTGGGCGCACAACCGTGCACGGAATGGCTCGACGACGCGGTCGCACGCGCTGCCGACGGCTTCATCCTCAGCGGCGACGCAGCCGGCGCCGACAATCTGCTCGAGACAAGCGTGCCGGGCATCTTCGCCGCCGGCGACGTCCGCTCCGGGTCCACGAAACGCTGCGCAGCCGCCGTGGGCGAAGGATCGATGGCCGTGCAGTTCGTTCACGAGCACCTCGCAGCTCCCGCAGCTCGAGTGGGATGAGCGAACTCTGCACCCACCTCGACGAGGTCGCGCTGGCTCCGTCCGTCGACGGCTGACGACGGCAAGTGGCTGCACCACGGATCTGCCCAACGCGTGGAGGCGCGGCTCGACGGGATCGCCAGCACCGAGCGCCGCGGAGGGAACACCACTCTTCATTCGCGGGTGACGTGAGCGACGAAGAGGCCGCGTTCATGGCCGACCCTGCCGGTGGCTCCCGCTACCGCAATTGTTCCGCGTGCTTGCATCTCTGTGCTCCTTCCTTGAGTTGTGTTCTTGATCAAGACGAACGAGACACGCTCGACGGGACACACCGGCGACCGGTTACGACCGGACGGTGAGAACGATCTTTCCGCGCGCGTGTCCTGACTCGCTCAGGGCGTGCGCCCGCTGCACATCGGCGAGGCTGAGCTGGTGCGCGATCTCGACCCGCACCGCCCCGGATGCGACCAGCTCGCTGATCCGCGCGAGCTGCTCTGCGCTTGGTCTCATGATGAGCGGCCTGATCCACAGGCGGTGCTCTTGCGGAGGCTGCTGAGGCGGGTTGGCGATCGTGACCAGTGTGCCGCCCTCGCGCAGGGCGGGAAGCAGTGAGGTGGTTGTCGCTCCGCCGACGGTGTCCAGCGCTACATCCACACCGCTTACGGCGTCCGCAACCTCACCGTGCGTGTAGTCGATGAATTCGTCGGCGCCGAGGCCCAGAACGAATTCGCGGTTGCGCGCCGATCCCGTACCGATCACGCGGGCTCCGGCGTGCTTGGCGAACTGTACGGCGAGATGTCCAACCCCGCCGGCCGCCCCCGCGACCAGCACCGCCTGCCCCAAGTCGAGGCGGCCGCGGTCGAACAGCGCTTGCCACGCCGTCAGCCCGGAAACGGGGAGCGCCGCCGCCTGCTCGTGGCTGAGCGCCTCGGGCTTGATGGCGATCGCCGTCGCGGAGGCGGTGGCGTACTCGGCGTAGCCGCCGCTCGTCGTGACTCCGAAAACCTTCATTCCGGGGCCGAAGCCGTCTGCCCTCGATACCGCGACGGCTCCGGAGACGTCTTCGCCGAGCACGGCGGGCAGGTCACGGTGGACGAGACCGCGGCGGTATTTCCAGTCGACGGGGTTGACCGCTGCGGCCTGCACCCTGATCAGCACCTCGTCCTCGCCCGGCTCAGGCCGCTCGACTTCTTCGAGCCGCAGCACGTCCGCG
>Ga0126312_10000289_pt1 | contig 27703 bp, 25 predicted proteins | sample Plot104A_FD_92537 | JGI IMG/M metagenome (GOLD analysis project Ga0126312, IMG submission 92537) | Serpentine soil microbial communities from UC McLaughlin Reserve, CA, USA - Plot104A | ecosystem: Environmental > Terrestrial > Soil > Grasslands | place: USA: UC McLaughlin Reserve, Lake County... | reverse complement strand
TCGACGCCGAGGTTGCGAAGGCTCTCCTCAACCCCTCGGCGCAGCCACTCGGGGCTGGCGTCGCGCCGGAGCTCGCCGCCCTCCATCCGCAGCCCGCCCTTGGTGGCCAGCACCACGTCGTGACGATCGTCGCCCAGCGCCTCGGCGAGCATGCGCTCGGACTCGCCCCACCCGTAGCCCTGGGCCGTGTCGAAGAAGTCGATGCCGAGCTCGAGCGCCCCGCGCACCGCGGCGCGGGCGTCCTCGCGCTCGATCGAACCCCAGTCGCCGCCGAACTGCCAAGTGCCGAAGCAGATCCTCGAGACCTCGAGGTCGGTCTCGCCGAGTCGCGTGTGCTCCATGTCCCCGGCCTACCCGTCGGCGGCCGGGCCTACTCAGAGCAGGGCGGCCTCGCGCCGGCGCCGGCGGGTGAGTAGATACGGCCGGCGCGGGCATCCATCACAGTCCGCCGAGTCTGTCAGGCTCGAGGTCGCCCCCGCCCCACCCGATGGGTGGCCCGTGGAGCGCGGTCGGGCGGGCGTCGGCTCAACCGCCGGATGCGCGATCGTCTAGTCTGAGGCCGAGCGGGGGGCGCCGCGCCGACGCATGAGGCACGCGCTCCGACTGACAGCTGCGATCGCCGGCGCCGCCGCGCTCGCGGCCGGGGCGGGCAGCGCCTCGGCCCAGTCCGCGGCCGGGCCCACCTGGGCGAGCGTCAACATCTGCAACCCCACCCAGGCGGGCATGCGGGCGAGCATGGCCGGAGACGGGAGCGACGCCGAGATGCAGGTGCGCTTCACGGCCCAGTACTACAGCCACGAGCAGGACACCTGGCTCACGGTGGCGGGCGCGGCCACCTCGCCCTGGCTGCCGGCGGGCTCGGCCAGGTACGAGTGGGGTCAGGCCGGCTGGACGTTCGGCTTCAACCCGCCCGCTCCCGGCACCAACTTCGTCATCCGCGGCCTGGCCGAGATGCGCTGGCTCGACGGCGACCAGGTCGTCCGCAGCGCCACCCGGGTCACGAGCTCGGCCGCGGGCCAGGGAAGCTGCCTGTTCCAGGGCTAGCCTCGCCGGCCGCGAACAGACGAGGGTCATTCGTGATCACGCCGTCCACGCCCAGCGCCTCGAGGGCGGCGATCCGGGGGCCGTCGTCGACGGTCCAAACGTAGAGCTGACCGCCGGCGCGGTGCACGGCGCGCACGAGGCGGGGGCTCACGAGCACCCAGTGGGACATGATCGCCTCGACCCCGCCGCTCCCGAGCAGGCCCGAGGCGCGCCCCGGCAGGCGGAGCCGCCAGGCGCGCGCCACGCCATAGGCGAAGGGGGCCAGGGGGGTCTTCGTGTAGTCGCGGCGCACCTTCGGCACCGACCAGCCGCGGCGCAGGCGAGGGTCGATCCGCCCCAGCTCGGCCAGGCTCTCGAGGTAGTGGCTCGAGACGAGCGCCCGCTCGCCGAGACCGCGCGCGGCGAGCCCGTCAGCCACCTCTCGCTCGTAGCCGGGCAGCTTCATGTCCACGTCGAGCTCCACATCCGTGTAGGCCTCGCCGGCGAAGTGGTCGAGGCCCTCCTCGAGCGTGAGGCACTCGCGCCGCTCGGCATCCGCCCAGTCGTGGGCGAGCACGAGCCTCCCGTCGCGGGTGCGCAGCACGTCGAACTCGATCATGTCCACGCCGTGCTCGAGCGCGGCCTCGAAGCTGGCCAGGGTGTTTCCCGGCGCCACGTGGTCGGCGCCCTTGTGACCGACGCGCTTCACGACTGGCAGGAGGGGCACCAGTACGTGGTGCGGTTGTCGTCGCCCTGGCCGCGCGCGCGGATGGGCGTGCCGCAGCGCCGACAGGCCAGCCCCCGCCGGCCGTAGACGGCGGGCTCGCGTGCCTGGAAGCCGCTCCGGGCGGCTTCGAGCATGGGCGGCCGCGCCTCGCGAACGATCCGCAGGGCCTCCGAGTCGGATACGTCGCGCACGGGCCGCCAGGGGTCGACCCGCGCGGCGAAGCAGGCCTCCGCCTTCCACAGGTTGCCCACGCCGGCCAGGTTGCGCTGGTCGAGCAGGGCCTCGCCGATCGTGCGCGTCGGGTCGTCCTCGCGCAGGCGGCGGAGGAAGGCGTCCTCGTCGAAGCGCGGGGCGAGCAGGTCCGGGCCCAGGCCCGCCAGCGCCTGGTCGAAGCGGGTGCGCGAATCGGTCATCAGCTCGAGCACGGGCCCGTCGAACTGCACCACCTCGTGTGCCGGGGTGCGGATCACGAGCCAGGCCCGCCGCGGGGCCCGCCCCCAGCGCTCCCCTCGGCGGTGGACGCTCCAGCGACCGCCCATCCGCAGGTGCGAGTGCAACGTCAGCTCACCCTCGAAGCGGATGAACAGGTGCTTGCCGTGAGCGTCCACGGCCCGCACCCCCCTGCCGGCGAGGCGCTCCGGCCAGCGGTCCAGGCGGTGGCGCGGGTTCGGCGTCTCGATCGACTCGATCTCGGCTCCCAGGAGCGCCTCGCCGATCCGCTTCGCGGCGTGGTGGATCGCGTCGCCCTCGGGCATGCCTTCGAGGGTACGGTGCGGCGGCGCGAAGCTCGCCACCTGGAACGTGAACTCGTTGAAAGGCGCGTATGTCGCGCTGCTGATCTGCGAGCTCAGGCGCTGAGCGTCAGCCGCCGGGGCCCCTGCCGGAATCCGAGCTCGATCAGCAGCTCGCCAACCGGCGAGCCCACGACCGGCTCACCGTCGAATCGCTCGACGCCGAGTCGCGGGACGCGGCCGCGGCGCACCTCGTCGGCCAGCGCCTCGAGCGCCTCGCGGAGCCAGACGCCCTCGGGCTCGCGCAGGGGCAGGAGGCCCTTGCCGCCCCGCTCCACGTAGAGCGCCGGCTCGGACTCGAGCGTCACCATGTAGGCACCAGGCACGCGGGAGGGGCGGCGGTTCGAGTCGTCGTCGCGCTTGGGCCAGGGGAGCGAGGCCCCGTAGGGGTTCGCCGGGTCGGTCACCGCGAGCACGAGCGGGCCCGCGGGCTCGTCGGAGCGCAGGCCGCGGAGGCGCTCGACCGCCGCGGGGAGGGCGAACTGGGCGCCGCCGAGCCCCTCGACGAAGTAGCCGCGGCGGGCCGTGCCGAGCGTCTCGAGGTTGGACAGCTCGCCGTAGAGGGTGGAGAAGCCGCCGGGGATCCCCTCGGCCAGCACCGTCTCGCGCGTGACGATCCCGTAGCGCTCGAGCATGACCTCGGCGATCGCGCGCATGCGCGGGCCGAGGGCGGGGGCGTCCGCGAACAGGGGCCCTGTGAGCGACCAGCGGCCCTGGACCTGGGGGGCCCCCGGCCGGCGCCGCCGGGCGAAGCGGCGGCCGCTCTGGCGCTCCCGCGAGGCGAGCGAGAGTCGGGGCGCGCGCAGCGGCGCGAATGCGTCGTTCGTCACCTCGCCCGCCCAGACGAGGTCCCAGAGCGCCTCCTGGAGCTCGACGGGCTCCACCTCGTCGAGGTCGGCGACCAGGTCGCTCCAGAACGCGGCGCCCGCCCCGAGCCGCTCGCGGACCGCCTCGTGGAGCGGCTCCGCCGGAGGCTCGCCGCGCGTCGGCGGCGGGCCGAGCCAGCGGGCGTCCTCGCGGAAGAAGAGGACCACTCGCCCCGAGCTCCGCCCGAGCGAGCCGGCGCCGACCCAGACGAGCTCACCGCCCGCGCAGAGCTGGTCGATCCAGGTGGGCGAGTACGAACCGACGCGGCGGGGGAGGACGTCGCGCTCCCAGACCTCGGGGGCCAGCGGGATGCCCTGCAGCGGCACGAGGACCTCGCGCAGCCGGTCGACTCCGGCTCCGCCCGGCGGACCGGCATCCACGCCCTGCCAGGCGGGCAGGAAGCGCGCCAGGGCCCGCTGCTCCGCCGGCTCCACCTCCTTGCGCAGCGCGGCCAGCGAGGCCCGCCGCAGCCGCCGCAGCACGTCGGGGTCGCACCACTCGCGCTCGGAGCCGCCGGGGCGAAGCTCGCCCCGCACGAGAGAGCCCGCCCGCTCGAGCTCGCGGAGCGCCGCGCTCACGTCTAGCGAGTAGCGTTCGCCAAGCTGTCGGGTGGTGAAGGGACCGTGCGTGCGGGTGAAGCGGCGGACCACCCGCTGGAGCGGCTCCTCGACCTCCTCGAGGAACGCGTCGGGGAGCCCGCCGGGCGGGACTGACCCGAAGGCGTCGCGGTAGAGGCCCGCGTCCTCGGCGGCGATCCAGCGCTCCTCGCCCCCGATCCGCATCGCGACGGCGCGGCGCTCCTTGGCCAGCTCGGAGAGCATGCGCTTCGCGGAGACGGCCTCGAGCGAGCGCCGTTGAGCCTCCTCGACGGTCAGGTCGCCGACCGCGCGCAGCACGTCGTGGAGCCCGTCGGAGTTGGCGGCACGCGTCCGCTCGCTGGTGCGCGCGAGGTCGGCCTCGACCTCCTCTAGCGCGACGGGGTCGATCAGCTCCCGAAGCTCTTCCTGGCCAAGCAGCTCTCGCAGCAGGTCGCGGTTGAGCGACAGCGCCGCGGCGCGCCGCTCGGCGTTGGGGGTGTCCCCCTCGTACATGTAGCTGGCGACGTAGTCGAACAGCAGCGACGAGGCGAACGGGGAGCTCCGCTGGGTCTCCGCCTCGACCAGCGACAGCTCACGCGTGTGAAGGCCGCGCAACAGCTCGGTCAGGCCCGGCAGGTCGAAGACGTCGCGCAGGCACTCGCGGTAGGTCTCGAGCACGATCGGGAACTGGCCGTATCGCTTCGCCACCTCGAGCAGCGACTGGGCCTTCAGCCGCTGCTGCCAGAGCGGGGTGCGCCGACCCGGGTAGGCGCGCGGCAGCAACAGGGCCCGCGCGGCGTTCTCGCGGAAGCGCGCCCCGAACAGCGCCGAGCCGGAGAGCTCGCTCACCACGAGGTCCTCGATCGCGTCCGGCTCGACGAGGACGAGCTCGGGGCCAGGCGGCTCGTCGGCGTCGGGAAGGTGGACGATGATCCCGTCGTCCGACCAGATGGCGTCGGACTCGAGGCCGAACTCGTCCCGGATCCGGGCGCTCAGCGCGAGCGCCCAGGCGGCGTGCACCCTCCCCCCGAACGGCGAGAGCACGCACAGGCGCCAGTCTCCGATCTCGTCGCGGAAGCGCTCCACGACCACCGTGCGGTCGCTCGGCACGACCCGCGTGGCCGCCCGCTGCTCGCGCAGGAAGCTCACCAGGTTGCGCGCCGCGCGCGGCTCGAGGTCGTAGTCGGCCGTGAGCGCCTCCGGCTCTTGGTCCACCGCCCAGCGCGAGAAAGCTCCGATCGCGCGCCCCAGCTCCACCGGTCGGCCGACGCCGTCGCCCTTCCAGAAGGGCACCGCGCCGGGCAAGCCGGGCGCGGGGCTCACGATCACCCGGTCTCGGGTGATCTCCTCGATCCGCCAGGTGGAGGCGCCCAGCAGGAAGGTCTGGCCCGGACGTGCCTCGTAGACCATCTCTTCGTCGAGCTCGCCCACCCGCCGGCCGTCGACCAGGTGCACGCCGTAGAGGCCGCGGTCGGGGATCGTGCCGGCGTTCGTAACGGCGAGCTGGCGCGCTCCCCGGCGCGCGCGGATCGTGTCCTCGACGCGGTCCCAGACGATGCGCGGGCGCAGCTCGGCGAACTCCTCGGAGGGATAGCGGCCGTCGAGCATGTCGAGCACGCTGTCGAGCAGCTCGCGCGAGAGCTCCGCGAAGGGGTAGGCGCGGCGCACGAGCTCGTGGAGCTCGGGCACGCGCCAGTCCTCGTTCGCGGCCATCGCCACTACCTGCTGGGCGAGCACGTCGAGCGGGTTGCGCGGCACGACGGTGGGCTCGATCTCGGCGTCGCGCATCCGCTTCACGACCACGGCGCACTCGAGCAGGTCGGCGCGGAACTTCGGGAAGATGCGCCCCTTCGAGACCTCGCCCACGCCGTGACCGGCGCGGCCGATGCGCTGGAGCCCCGCGGTGACCGACTTCGGAGACTCGACCTGGAGCACCAGGTCCACGGCGCCCATGTCGATGCCGAGCTCGAGCGAGCTGGTGGCCACGAGGCAGGGCAGCTCGCCAGACTTGAGCAGGTCCTCAACGACCAGGCGCTCCTCGCGCGCGAGCGAGCCGTGGTGGGCTCGTGCGATCGACGCGGGCTCGCCGTCGCTTCCCGCAAGCTCGTTCAGGCGCATGGCCAGGCGCTCCGCCCCGCGGCGGTTGTTCACGAACACGATCGTGGAGCGGTGCTGCTGGACGAGCTTCAGCAGCTCCGGGTATATGGCCGGCCAGATCGAGCGGGGAGTTGCGGCGGGCGCGCCGAGGCCAGGGCCGACCAGGTCACCTCCGCCGGCGGAGGTTCCCGTTCCACCGGCGCGGGGATCGCTCGGCTCGGGGGGGCTCGGCTCCCTCATGTCCTCGACCGGCACCTCGATGCGCACGTCGAGCGGCTTCCGCACGCCGGTGTCGACGATCTTGCAGTCGCGTCCCGCGCCCACGAGGAAGCGGCCCACCTCCTCGAGGGGGCGCTGCGTAGCCGACAGCCCGATGCGCTGCAGGCCGCCGCCGGCCTGGTGCTCGAGCCGCTCGAGGGTCAGCGCCAGGTGCGCGCCCCGCTTGGTCCGCGCCACGGCGTGGATCTCGTCGACGATCACCCATTCGACGTCCGTGAGGAACTCGCGGGCGCGCGAGGTGAGCATCAGGTAAAGCGACTCAGGCGTCGTGATCAACACGTCTGGCGGCGTGCGCAGCATGGCCTGACGCTCGCGCTGCGGCGTGTCGCCGGTTCGGATGGCCACGTCGATGTCGCCGCCGATCCCCTTGAGCGGCGCGCGAAGGTTCTTCTCGACGTCGTAGGAGAGGGCCTTCAGCGGGGAGACGTAGACGAGGCGCGTCTTCCGCTCTGGGATCGGCTCCGCGATGAGGCGGTCGAGTCCCCAGAGGAAGGCGGCCAGCGTCTTGCCCGACCCGGTGGGGGCGGATACGAGCACGTTCTCTCCGCCCGCGATCGCGGGCCAGGCCTGCTCCTGGGCGGGGGTGGGCCGCTCGAACGAGAGACGGAACCAATCACGGACCTGCGGGGTGAAGGCTGACAGAGGGTCGCCGGGCACGCGACCCCTGAGCGTACCGCGCGGCGACAGCAACCCTCTTCCGGGTCCCGGAGCCGCCCGAGTCCGAGGGCTCGGTCGGCCTCCTCGCGCCAGCGGTGGTGTTCGGCCCGGTCGAGCGGCGCGCCGCTCACGGCTCCCCGAGCTCGGACGCCGCGGCGGCCAGGAACCGGTAGGTCCACTCCTCGGCGAGCTTCCGCGATTCGAGGAAGACGATCGGCACGCCCGGATAGCGCACCTGAAGCCGGGCGAGGACGTCGGCCAGCCAGCCTGGGGGCGCCCACCGGGAGGAGATCAGGCGCGAGTAGCTCGTCTCGACCACGACAGCGGCGGCCGGCAGCGACGCCAGCTCCCCCATCTGAAGCGCGAGCGAGCCATCCGACAGAGAGCTCGCCAGGTTCTCCCCCGTCTTGCGCTCGACCGCCGCCGCCAGCCGCTCCCCCGCGCGGATGGCGTAGTCGCCGGCGGCGAGCGCGGCGCGTGAGCGCTTCACCGGGCGTCCGCCGAATCGGTAGGGGTAGCGCTCACGGGTGTCGACCTCCACGTGGAGCGTTTCGATGCCGGGGGGCCGGCGGGTCGGCACGCGGGTGCCGGGCCGCGCCGCACGGGCGGTCTTGGCGGTCTGCCAGAAGATCATCTCCCGCCCACGCGATTGGGCGAAGACGAACTGCGAGCGGTTGTTGCGCGAGCGCTCGAGCACGAGGTCGATCGCCGACCCCCGCCGCCGGCAGTGACGAACAGGAACCTGCTCGACCAGCTCGGGCCCGAGCGGCCAGCCCTCGTCGCAGGGGTGGCAGTAGACGCGTGATCCGACGGGCCAGGGCTCGCGCACCTTCAGCGTCAGGCCGCCCTCGATGGGCAGCTTCAGCAGGTAGGGCAGCGAGCTGCCCGGGTCGGGGTTGCGCGCCACTACGAAGGGGTCCGCAGCCACGGCCCCAGTATCGCCGCCGACGAGGACGGCCCACACCGCCCTGCGCGGCCGGCCCGTCCCGGTCGCTAAAGACCGCTCGGGTGGCGGCCGACGTAGCCGCGCGCGGAGCGCATCACGTCGGTCCAGCGTGTGCCGGTTGCTCGGCGGGCGCTCGTGTCGAATCGCAGGCCGGCGACCATCATGTACGCGTGCCCGGTGTTGGCACGGACCGTGATCCACTCCCCTCGTCCGTGCTCGCCGTAGCGCATGAACTCGCCCGAGTCGAGCGGCCGCCGGACCAGGCCGCCGCCGTGCAGCGCGTAGCTGATCGAGCCGGAGCAGTCGTAGCCCGAGTCGCGCTACGCGCTGTGCCCGCCGCCGTACTTGTACGGCTTCTTGGCGATCCGGTTCCCCGCGCGGATCACGGCCTTGACCTCCTCCGGGGCGTCGGCGGGCGCGAGCGCGTAGCCGTCGCTCGTCAGGCGGGCCTCGCTACCGGGGATCTCGCCGTCGACCGGGGTCGCCTCCTCCAGCGAGGCACTGCGCGCCTCCGAGCGCAGGGCAAGGGCGTCGGAGCGGCTCACCACCCCGTTCTCCCTGCGCTCGGCGGAGCGCTCCCAGCCGATCACGCGCCGCCGCGTGTCCCGCCCGAACGCTCCGTCCACGGCCGTCCTCTGGCCGACGCGTGACAGGTAGCGCTGGAGGGTCCGCACGTCGGAGCCGCTCATGCCCTTCCGCAGCGTGCGCTCGCCGAAGCGGTAGGCGTCGGCCCAGGCGGGCATGGCGTACAGGCAGGTGACGAGCGCGACTGCTGTCCCCAGGAGCAGGCGGCTTCGCATGGCGGCGGCTTGGTCCCCTCTCTTGTCGCGCCTGCGGGGTTAGCTGTCGGGCTCGCGCTGAGAGAGCTGCGCTACGCCGGGATCACCCGGCGATTCGCCCCTGGGCCGCCATCCGGCCCCACTGGGTCCCCCGCTCCCCGTCGCCTTCGAGCGCCGAGGATTCGGCTGGGCTTGCTGCAGGCGCGGCACTATATCGATGCCAGGTCCCTCGCGCGCGCGAAGACCGAGTCGAGCATGGGCTCGCTGAGCTTGCCGGTGAAGGTGTTCTGCTGGCTCGGGTGGTAGGTGCCCAGCAGGGTCGGCCCGTCGGGGACCGCGTGCTCGACGCCGTGGCCGAAGCGGGGCTTCGGTCGCAGCCGGAGCAGCCGGCAGGCTGCGTCCCAGGCGTACGCGCCGAGGCAGACGATCACCCGGGGCCGGAGCAGCTCGAGCTCGCGCTCCGCGTAGGGAAGGCAGTTGTCGCGCTCCGCAGGCAGGGGGCGGTTTGCGGGCGGGGCGCAGCGGACGGCGGCCGCTACGAAGGCTCCCTCGAGGCGCAGGCCGTCGCCAGGGCGGAGGGACGTGGGCTGGTTCGCGAATCCGGTCCGGTGAAGAGAGCCGAACAGCCAGTCACCCGAGCGGTCGCCCGTGAAGACGCGTCCGGTGCGGTTGCCGCCGTGGGCGGCAGGGGCCAAGCCGAGCACGAAGACCGATGCCTCCGGGTCGCCGAACCCGGGCACGGGCCTGCCCCAGTACTCCTCGCCCGAGTACGCCGCCCGCTTCTCCCGGGCCACGCGCTCGCGCCATTCAACGAGGCGCGGGCACTTGCGGCAGCGGACGACGCGCCGCTCGAGCCGCGATAGCTCCGGAGGCTCCGCCATGCCCCATAGGATCGTCGCTCGAGTGGCGAGGCTATTCCGTGGTTCGTTCTGGACGGGCCTGCGGCGGTGGTGCTGATCCTGCTCGACCTGCCGATCCTCACCCTCGCGGGCAGGGACTGACGCTAGGCCTTGAGCCGCCTGCCGGTGGTGAACAGGTACTGGGCCCACAGGTACGCCGGGACGGCGAGCGCGGCGGTCACGCCGAGCGAGAGCCAGACGCTCACGTCGGCCTCGCCCAGGAACCCGAAGCGCACCGCGTTCACGAGGTAGAAGATGGGGTTGACGTGCGAGAGCTCGTGCCAGGGGGAGGGCAGCACGTCCACCGAGTAGAACACTCCGCCCACGAACGCGAGCGGCAGGATCACGATGTTCGAGATGAAGGTGGTGTGATCCCAGGTCTCGGCGTAGATCCCCACCACGGTCCCGAGCGAGGAGAACAGGACGAGCGCCAGGGCCACCGCCGCGGCGAGCGCGAAGGGGCGCTCGACGGGCGCGCCCACGAGCAGCACGGAGAGAACCAGTAGGGACCCGCCGATGGCAACGGCGCGGAACACGCCGCCCACGAGATAGCCGAGCGTCATCTGCCAGGGGTGCATCGGCGCCGAGAGCACGTCGTGGATGTAGCGATCGAAGCGGGCCTGGAAGATCGACGCCGAGTTGTTGGCGTAGGCGGCCTGGACCATGGCCATGGTGATCAGGCCGGGGACGATGAAGACCTCGTAGTCCACGTCGCCCACCTGCTTGATCGTCCCCCCGAGCGAGAGGCCGAAGACGAGGATGAAGAGCAGCGAGGAGACCACCGAGGCGAGGATGGTCTGGGTCCAGAGCTTCGAGACCCGGAGCGTCTCGCGCTTCGAGAGCCAGAGCAGTCCCGTGGCTCCCGTCATCCCGCCATCGCCTTGACGTAGACGTCGGCCAGCGAGTCCGCGCCGTAGTGGGCGCGCAGGCCGTCGGAGGAGTCGCGCGCGATGAGGCGCCCGCCGCGGATCAGCGCGATCTCCTCGCAGAGCTGCTCGGCCTCCTCCAGGTAGTGCGTGGTGAGGAGGATCGTGGTGCCCTCGGCGTGGAGGCGGCGGATGTAGCGCCACAGCTCCATGCGCAGCTCGAAGTCGACGCTGGCGGTGGGCTCGTCGAGGATCACGAGCCGTGGCCGATGCATGAGCGCCCGCGCGAGCAGCAGGCGCCTGCGCTGACCGCCCGACAGTCGCGGCGCCCGCGTGTCGCGCTTCGCCGAGAGGTCGAAGACGTCGATCATCTCGCCGGCGCGCGCGTCCGCCTCCTCTCGCGTCATTCCGAAGTAGCCTCCGTGGTAGACGAGCGTCTCGCGCACTGTGAGGAAGCGGTCGAGGTTGATGTCCTGCTCAGCGAGCCCGATCCAAGACCTGGCGGGGAGGCTCGCGGCGGGCTCGCCGAACACGAGCACGTCGCCCTCGGTCACCCGGATCAAGTTGCAGACGGCGCTGATCAGGGTCGTCTTGCCGGCCCCGTTCGGGCCGAGCAGGCCGAAGAAGGAACCGGCCGGGATCTCGAGGTCGAATCCCTCGAGCGCGAGCGTGCCGTCGTCGTAGCGCTTGGTCAGGCCGCGCAGCTCGAGCGCGGGCGGGTCTTCGCGGTACACCCCTTCGAGGCTACCGAGCGCTCCGTCGGGCGAGAGGGAACGGGCTACCGACCGCTCGGCACGGAGGGAGGGAAACGGGCTACCTCCCGCTCGGCACGGAGGGAGGGAAACGGGCTACCTCCCGCTCGGCACGGAGGGAGGGAACGGGCTACCTCCCGTCGGGCCGGGCCCTGAGCCGCACGTGCATGTGGTCATCGTGGTGCGCCAGGGTCTCAACGACCGACCGCCGCCCGCCGAGGCCGGTCGCCGGGCCGACGAAGACATAGCGCGCGCCGGCGCGCACGAAGCCGTGTAGGAGCTGCCTGGCCAGTTCGAAGTCGATCTGGGAGACCGCCTCCGCGCGGCGCTCGCGTCCGTCCGAGCGCGGGTAGTACACGTCCACGTCGAGGCCGTTCTGGTGCGAGGCGTGGCCGATCGAGCCGAAGCGCGGTCCGAAGTCCCCACCGCGCGGGCGGCTGATGTCCCCGACCCCGACGCGCGGCGCGCCCAGGTTCTCGCTCCGGACCTCCCGCAGCACTCGCAGGAGGGTGCGGACCAGGCGGTCGTGCCCGTAGCGGCGCCACCAGCGGTTCGGCGTGCGCTTGCGCACGGGATCCCAGGTGAAGAAGTCGCGCCCCTCCGGGGGGAGGCGCACGCCGTGCACCAGCCGGCCCGCGTATGGGAGGCCGAGCGCACGCGAGCGGCGCCAGTGCACCCCCACGAAGCGGCGCGGCGGCTCGATGATGGGCGGGGGCGGGAGCTCGGCCGTGGTTCCGGGCGCGACCGTCGCCGCTCGCGGTGGCGGCTCCGTGTCGTCGCCGCCGACCGCGCCGAATGCCGCCGCGCCGCCGCCGACCAGGGCGGCGCACGCGGTGAGCGAGACGAGTATCCTGCGCGACACGCTGCGGAACATGGCTCATGGTTGTAACGCGAAGATGAACCCGACGGGTCCCTGACTGGCGCAAGGCGGCAACGATGGATTAGGGTCAATCCCCGTCGTGCGCGCTGCCGCGCTCCCTCGATCGCGTGGCGGCCCCACTCGAGAAGGGAGACTCGCCAAATGGCCACCAACGTAGGGGCGACCGGCGTCGCGCGGGAGCCGTTCAACGCCATGCACCAGGGGCGCCCCGCACAGACCTTCATCTGCTCGGGCACCGGCGACGTCGTCGAGGCGGTGAATTTCGCGCGCGAGCAGGGCCTGCCCGTCGCCATTCGCGGGGGCGGCCACTCGGTCGCCGGCCTCTCCACGACGGACGGCGGCGTGCTCATCGACCTGGCGCCGATGAATCGAGTTCTCGTCGATCCCGACGCGCGCACCGCCCAGGTCCAGGGAGGCGCCCTCTTGAGCGACCTCGACCGCGAGACGCAGGCCTTCGGGCTCGCCACCCCGAGCGGCATCGTGTCCGACACGGGCGTGGCCGGCCTGACCCTGGGTGGCGGCTACGGCTGGCTCCGCCGCAAGTACGGCCTGTCCTGCGACAACGTGCTCGACGCCGAGCTGGTCTGCGCGGACGGCGCGGTGCGCACGGCCTCTGCCGACGAGAACCCCGACCTCTACTGGGCGATCCGCGGCGGAGGGGGCAACTTCGGAGTCGCCACTTCGTTCACCTTCAAGCTCCATCCGCTCGGGCCGGACGTGGCGTTTGCCGCCGTCATGTATCCGCTCGAGGACATCGCGCAGGTCCTGCGCGGCTGGCGGGAGTACGTCGAGCGGGCACCCGACGAGGTCACCTCGGCCTGCGTGGCGATGACGTTCCCGGCCAACCCCGAGATGCCCGAGGCGGTGCACGACCGTCCGGTGGCGATCGTGGGCGGCGTCTACGCCGGCGAGGTGGACCAGGGGCTCGAGGAGATGCAGCCGCTCCGTGAGCTCGGCACCGCCCTCTTCGACATGTCAGGGCCGACGCCCTACGTGGGCGTCCAGTCGGGCTTCGACCCGCTGTTCCCGCGGGGGCAGCTGAGGGCGTACTGGAAGTCGACCTACCTCGACAGGCTGAGCGACGCCGCGGTCGACACGCTCGCGTCGATTGCGGCGGACCGGCCCGCGCCGGTGACGCTCGTGAACATCCTTCGGATGGGCGGCGCGATCGACGCCACCTCGCCCGAGGACACCGCCTTCGCCGAGCGCTCGGCGCCGTACCTCGTGTCGATCGACGGCATCTGGGCCCACCCGGGCGACGACGCGGGCAACGTGGCCTGGGTGCGCTCGGCCTGGGAGCAGTTGAGGCCGTTCGGCACGGGCGGCGTCTACCTGAACTACACCGGCCTCGCCGACGAGGACATGGATACGGGGGTGGACACGGCCTTCGGGCGAAACCTGCGCCGGTTGGCCGAGGTCAAGGCGAAGTACGACCCGAACAACTTCTTCCGGCTGAACAACAACATCGAGCCCCCGGCGTAGCGCCAACGCGGACCATCCCCTCGATCAGGTCGCGGACCTCCGTCGCCCGGTGTAGCAGGTTGTAGTCCTATAACCCCCAAAGACCCCGACACCGACTCGAGCGCGGCCTCGACATCCCACACCGACTCGAGGGCGGCCGCGACATCCCACACCGACTCGAGTGCGGCCTCGACATCCCACACCGACTCGAGCGCGGCCTCGACATCCCACACCGACTCGAGCGCGGCCGCGAAAGCGCGCTCCGCGATTCGGAGTCGAGGACCTAGCCCGAGAGCGAGCGGCCGTACTGCCTCTCGTAGTAGTCGCGGTACGCGCCGCTCCTGATCGGGCCCCACCACCACTCGTTCTCGCGGTACCAGGCCACGGTGCGCTCGAGCCCCTCGGCGAAGCGCACCCGGGGCTCCCAGCCGAGCTCGGAGCGGAGCTTCTCGGACGACAGGCTGTAGCGGCGGTCGTGACCGGGGCGGTCGGTCACGTGCTCGAGGAGCGACGAATCCGTGCCGGTCAGGTCGATGATCCGGCGAACGACCTCGATGTTCTCGGTCTCGTCCGGGCCGCCGGCGTTGTAGGCCTCGCCCGGCCGCCCCTCGAGCAGCACGGTGTGGATGGCGCGGCAGAAGTCCTCGACGTAGAGCCAGTTGCGCACCTGGCGGCCGTCCCCGTAGACGGGCAGGCCGTCGCCGTGGAGCGCGTTCAGCACCATCAGCGGGATCAGCTTCTCGGGGTACTGCCGCGGGCCGTAGTTGTTCGAGCCGCGGCAGATGAGCGCCTCGATGCCGTAGGTGTGGTGGTGGGCGCTCACGAGCAGGTCGCCCGCCGCCTTCGTGGCCGAGTACGGCGAGGACGGGTTGAGCGGCGAGCGCTCCGTGAACGAGCCGTTCTCGATCGAGCCGTAGACCTCGTCCGTCGAGACCTGCAGGTAGCGCGGCACGCCCAGCTCGCGGGCGGCGTCGAGCAGCACCGAGGTCCCTATTACGTGGGTGCGCGCGAACGCCTCCTGGTCGGCGATCGAGCGGTCCACGTGGGACTCGGCGGCGAAGTTGACGACCGCGTCGCAGCCGCCCATCACCTCGCGAACCGTGTGCGGGTCCTCGATCGCCCCGACGACGAGCGACACGCCCTCCGGCAGGTTGTCGCGCCGGCCGGCGTAGGTCAGCTTGTCGAGGACCACCACCTCGTGCTCCCCACGGGCGAGCCGTACGTAGGTCGAGCCGATGAAGCCGGCCGCGCCCGTGACGAGCAGCCTCAAGGGGTGGCCACCCTGTCCGCGAGGTAGGCGTCGAGGCCCTCCTCCCACGAGGGCAGCCGGATCGGATCGCTCCAGTCCGTGTCGAGGACGGAGTAAGGAGGGCGCGGCGCCGGGCGGGCCAGCTCGGCGGTGGTGCAGGAGAGGACGCGGCAGTCCGCGCCCGCACGCTCGAAGATGGCTTGGGCGAACTCGTACCACGAGCACTCGCCCGCGGCGGTCATGTGGTGGAGACCGAAGGCCGCCGTGTCGAGCAGCTGGACGAGACCGTCCGCGAGGTGACCGGTGAAGGTCGGCGAGCCGACCTGGTCACGCACGACCAGCACCTGGTCCTCGGTCTCGGCCAGTCCGAGCATCGTGTCGACGAAGTTGCGTCCCCCTGCTCCGAAGAGCCACGAGGAGCGCACAACGAAGTGACGCTCGTTGGCCCGGGCCGTCGCCCGCTCGCCGGCGAGCTTGGAGCGGCCGTAGGCGGAAAGCGGCCTCGGCTCGTCCGACTCGCGGTACGGCCCTGGCTTCTTGCCGTCGAAGACGTAGTCGCTCGACGGGTAGAGCACCGCGGCACCCGCCTCGGCGGCGGCGGCCGCCACCGCGCCGCCGCCCTCTCCGTTGACCCGCATGGCCTCCTCCGCCTCCGCCTCCGCGCCGTCGACGTCCGTGTATGCGGCGCAATTGACGACCGCCGCCGGCGCCTCGCGGAGGACGGCCTTACGGACCGCCTCGGGGTGGGTCACGTCGGCGTCCGAACGCGCGAGCGCCGCCACGTCGTGGTTCGCGCGCTCGGCGGCCCGAACCACGTCGCGCCCGAGCATCCCAGAGGCGCCGAGCACCAGCAGCCTCACAGGATCGCGATCTCCGAGTTGTCGCCGACCACGAAGCGGTACGCGCGCGGCAGCGCCGGGCCACGCCCGATGCTCACGTTGCGCCCGATCAGGCTCGCCTCGATGCGCGAGTCGAGGTCGCAGACGCTCGACCCCGACAGCACGATCGAGTGCTCGAGCTCGGCATTCCGGATCTGCACGTCGTCGCCGATCGCCGTGTAGGGGCCGATGTAGGCGTCGGTTATCCGGCTACCGCCGCCGATGATCGCTGGACCTCGCACCGTTGAGCGCTCGAGCCGCGCGCCTTCCTCGACCGCCACGCGACCCTCGACACGCGACTCGATCAGCTCGCCTTCAACCCGCTCGGCCAGGTCGTCGAGGATCAGGCGGTTGGCCTCGAGCATGTCCTGCACCTGGCCCGTGTCCTTCCACCAGCCGTGGACTATGTGCGGGTCCACGCGCAGGCCGCGGTCCACGAGCGTCTGGATCGCGTCGGTGATCTCGAGCTCATCGCGCCAGGACGGCTCGATCGAGCGGGCGGCATCGAAGATCACAGGCGTGAACATGTAGACGCCCACGAGCGCCAGGTCGGTTTGCGGCTGCTCGGGCTTCTCCACCAGCCTCGCCACGCGCCCGTTCTCGAGCTGGGCCACGCCGTAGTGCTCCGGGTCGGACACCGGGGTCAGCAGGATCAGTGCGTCGGGCTGCTCCTCGCGGAAGGTGTCCACCAGCGCGTGGATGCCGTCGCGGAGCAGGTTGTCGCCCAGGTACATGACGAACGGCGAGTCCCCGAGGAAGGGCTCGGCCGTGAGCACGGCGTGCGCGAGCCCGCGCGGCTCGTCCTGCTCGATGTAGGTGATGGCGAGCCCGAAGCGGCTCCCGTCGCCCACCACGGCGCGGATCTCGTCGCCGGTCTCGGGGGCCACGATGATCCCCACGTCGCCGATGCCCGCGTCAGCCATCGCCTCGAGCCCGTAGAACAGCACGGGCTTGTTGGCCACCGGCACGAGCTGCTTCGCCGAGGTGTGCGTGATCGGCCGCAGACGCGTGCCCTTGCCGCCGGACAGGACGAGCCCCTTCAAACGGTCACCTCCGCGGGCACCCTGGCCCGCGTTCTGATGGAGGGCTTCGACATCACTTCTCAGTAACTGCCGCCCAGCTTCCGGTGGTCCCAGGTCACGATCCGGGTGGGCGTGAAGCGCAGCGCCACTCGCTTGGGCACCTGACCGCGGAAGAAGTCCTTCATCTCGTTCGAGCCCCCGGCGTAGCGGTCCACGAGCGCGTCCGCCACCTCGCCGATCCGGTCGTGGTCCCGCTCGAGCTGCACGTCGCACTCCATCGAGACGCCGTGTAGCTCCTGGTACTGGATCCCGGCCTCGATCGCCACCGTCGCGCGCGCGTCGCGCTCGAGGTTCTTCGCCTTCTGCGACTTGGCGTAGGTCCAGCCGCACAGCTCGAGCCCCTCGGGCACGTACCAGAGCGGCACCACGTGCGGAAACCCCCGCGGGCCGAGCGTGGCGCACTGCATGACCATCTGCTCGGCCAGGAAGCCCCTGACCTCGTCCTCGGTCATCTTGATCTGGTCGCGGCGCGACGGCATCAGGCCGGATCGAGGTGCAGCGTATCCACAGCGGGCTGCCGGACCGGGTTCGTGCGGCCCCCGAGCCAGTCGTCCAGCAGGTCGTCGTAGTGGTGGCTGCCAGGCTGGCCCGACTGCCCGGTCATGTGCTGCCAGCGCGAGCGGTCCGGGTCTCCTACGTCCGCCAGCAGGCGGTAGGAGGGCGCCCAGGTGCCCGTGTAGTCGCCGCCGTGGGCCACGAAGCCGATCTGACAGACGGTCTCCTGGCCGCCTCCCGCCCGCACCCGGCGCGAGAGCAGGCGGTCGAGCAGCCTCGATCCCCGCCCCAGGGGATGAGGGAAGGCCAGCCCGTGCACCGCCCCCCAGCTGTGGTCGCGTCGCGGCGCGAGATCGTCGAGCGCCGCGTCGAGGGCATCGAGCGCCAGCTCGTTCCAGTCGCGGCCGCCGACGAGCTCCGGGTCGCCCTCCTCCCATAGCTCGAGCAGCCGCGCGTGCCAGCGCCAGGGAGCGGAGCTCATGTCGGTGAACCCGAGCTGCGACTTGGAGCGCCACCGCCGAGCGTAGCCCGCGTCGCCGATCGCCGCCTCCGAGACGAGCCGCGCGAAGTGCACGGTGAAGGCGCCGTAGACGCTGCCGGCGGTGGTCTCCGCGTCGAGCCGGTGGTCCCACCCCGCCAGCTCGCGGAGCGCGCGCCGCTGGCGCTCGTCCCGCGGCTCGAGCGCCGTGAGCCGCCGCGCCGTCTCCGCCCCGGGGATCGACTCGAGGTCCGTCTGCATGCGCTCGAAGTGGGCGAGCGAATGCCGCTCCCGCTCGGCGAGCAGCCGCTCGATGCGAGCGGCCCGGTAGCCGTCCAGGTACTCGCTCGTGATGTGGTGCGGGAAGCCCTCGGGGGCGATGCGGTTGTTGGCGGTGGCGAGGGCTCCGCCCGGCGGGTTCACGATCTCGGGAAGCTCTTCGTATGGCACGTAGCCGTCCCACTCGTGCTCGCCGGTCCAGCCCGGCTTGGGGAGGTCCGCCACGGAGCTGCGGCGCCGCGGCAGCGCTCCGACGAGCTTGTAGCCGATGTTCCCGCCCGAGTCGGCCCAGAGCATGTTCATAGCGGGCACGGCGTAGTCGGCGAAGCGCTCCACGAGCTCGGCGCCCGATTGAAGCGCCCCGGAGGTCACGCCGAGCGCGCGCCAGGTCGGCTCGCGCAGCGCGGTCCAGGCGAGCGCCAGCGGCTCCTCGCCCTCGGCTCCGAGCGGTCCGGTCAGGATGGGACCGTGGTGTGTCTCCTGCACGTCGAGCAGCTCGGCCTCGCGGCGGCCCTTCAGGTAGATCTCCTCGCGGTGCGTCGTGAGCGGCAGTCGCTCGCCCTCGAACTCGTATCGGCCGTCCTCGATCCGCTCCACGAACAGGTCCTGCACGTCGGCCATCGCGTTGGTGAAGCTCCACGCCACGTGGCGCGATTGGCCGAGGACCACTCCCGGGAGGGTGGGCATCGACCCGCCCCGCAGCTCCCCGCCCGGCCAGCCGAGCTCGATCTGGTACCAGACGTCGGGGATCGACGGAGTGATGTGCGGGTCGCCCGCGAGCAGCGGCCGGCCGGTGACCGAGCGCTCGCCTGACGCCACCCAGTTGTTCGACCCTGCGGGCTGCAGTCCCAGCCCGATAGCCTCGCGCACGGCGTCGAGCTGCCTCGCCAGGGTCAGCGGGTCGCCTGGCCACGAGCCGTCGAGCACCGTCGGATTGGCCTCGGGGTAGATCGGCTCGAGCCGCTGCGCGCGCTCGGGCCCCACCCTGCGGATCAGCTCCGCGCGGAAGAGCTCCGACTCCATGTTGGTGGAGAAGCCGAGCGCCAGCAGCTTGGCGCTGGCGAGGCTGTCGAGCGCGGTCCAGCGCTGGAAGCGAAGCCGCAGCAGCTGCATCTCGAGCGGCCGCGCCCGCGCCCCCTCGGCGGCGGCGTTCACCCCCGCCGCATAGGCCTCGAGCAGGTCACGCTCCTCGCGAGGGAGCCGCTCGAGGTCGCGCGCCGCGGCCCGGCGCAGGCCGAGCGTCCGCATGAGCAAGTCCACCTGGAGCGCGGAGGGCCCACCGACCTCGGCCACCCGGCCCGAGGCGAAGCGGCGGTAGAGGTCGAGCTGGAAGAGCCGGTCCTGACCGTGGCAGAAGCCCTGGCCGAAGACCGCGTCCGCCATCGTGCGGGCCTCGATGCGCGGCACGCCGAAGCGGTCGCGCCCGATGTCGACAGGTCCCTCGAGACCCGGGACCGCGAGCTGGCCCCGCGTGCGCGGCAGGGGGCGCCGGACCAGGCGGTGCCACGCGGCGCCGGCCGCGGCCGCGGCCCCGCCAAGGAGCACGAATGGGAGCCGCGAGACCACGCGGCTGCCATCATGCCAGCTTGTCGGCGGCGCTCAGCCGGCGCCGGGATACCCGAGCGCGGCGTTAGCCGCGCGCGGCGGTCGCGCCGGCGAGCTCCTCGGCGGCCTCGAGCACCGCGCGCCGGGCGTCGTCGGGCTCCAGCACCACGGCGTCGCCCGCCTCCTTCAGGACCTCGCGGGCGAGCCAGTCCGGGCCGGCGAAGGGCTGCTCCACGACGACGGCGCCGTCGGCCAGCTCCTCCACCACGCGACGGTCCTCGCGCGCCCAGCGGGCCCGGTCCGGTGAGATCCAGATCCGGGCGCCGCGCGAGGCCGGCACCTCGCCGGTGCTGGGCCAGCCGTGCACGTCGGGCTCGACGCCCTCGCGGGGCTCGTAGGTGTCGCCCAGCACGCTGGCGGAGCGGATGCGGTCGAGGCGGAACGACCGCGCCGCGTCCCGCTCCGTGTCCCAGGAGTGCACGTACCAACCCTCCTGGCCGTTCAGGAGCTGGTAGGGCTCGAGCGTGCGCGTCGTGAACTCGTCCTCGTTCTCCTTGTAGTACTCGATCCGGGCGAGCCGTCGTTCGGCGATCGCTCCGGAGAGCACCCGCGCGATCTCCGAGTCGTCGCCCTTGGCCGTCGTGATCTGGAGGCCGTCGTGGTCCGGGTCCTGGCCGAGAGCCGCGACGATCTTCTCGCGCGCGGAGGCCAGCGAGCCCTCCGGCAGGTGCTCCCCGATCAGGTCGATCGCCGCCACCAGCGCCTTCGCCTCGAGCGGCAGAAGGCGGGCGGGCCGGGCGAAGTTGTCGCCGTAGGGCTCCGGATCGACCTCGACCTGGTCGCCCTGCACCTCTGCGTAGAGCACGTAGGAGCCGCCGCCGAAGTTCACGACGTTCAGCACGTCGATGTCCTGGCGGAGCTCCTGGTCAGAGACCTGGAGCCGTTCGCAGAGGTCGCGCACCTCGAGCTTGCGCGCCTCGCGGGCGGCGGCGATCAGGATCCCGGCCAAGGTGACGAGCCGCGCGAAGCGCTCGGGCCGGATCGGCGAGTCGGGCTTTCCATTGCCATCCTCCTCGGCGCGCGGCGAGCGCTCGACGCTCCGCGCGAGGGAGGGCGGATTCGAGTGGCGCTCGATCAGGAGCTCGAGTCGCTCACGCGCCTCCTCGACCAGCTCGGGAGGGTCCAGGATGCGGGCACGGGGGCCGAGCCCCAGCACCCAGGAGACGATCTGCCGCGCGTCCGCGTAGTCCGTCTCGAACACGCGCCCCCCGTCCTCCGCGTCGGACACCTCGCCCGCGTGGCCGAAGTGGCGCAGCACGAGCCAGTCGATGCGGTCGGAGAGCCACAGGCGGGCCCGCCCCACCGGATCGCCGAGCTGCCAGTCGGTGCGCGTCGCGTAGTGGCGGGGGTCGAACTCCTCTGGACGCGAGAAGTCGTGCTCGGCCTTCGACGCGTAGCCCACCTTCCCGCGCATCCGGGACACCCGGAACACGCGCACGTCGTCGCGCTCGTGGGAGTAGCCGATCACGTAGAACTGCCCGCCGCGGAAGAGCAGGTGGTAGGGGTCGACCTTGCGCGTCTCCTCCGCGTCGCGCCCGATCGTGTAGTAGTCGAAGACGATCGTCTTGCGGCGGAAGATCGCGGTCTCAACCTTGGACAGCCGCTGGGAGACCTCGCGCCCCCCGGGGCTCGCCGTGACCGCGAGCGAGACCGTGCGCTGCTCGGGCGCGTTCAGGGGCGAGGGCTTGCCCCAGGAGAGCTGCTGGAGCGCCAGCCGCAGCGGCTCGGCGTAGGCGAACTCGCCGTCGAGCAGCGACAGCGCTGTGCGCAGCGCGCCGAGCTCGTCGTCCGAGAACTCGATCGCGGGCAGGTAGAAGTTCTCCGGCGGGAGCGAGTAGTTCTCGGCCTCGTAGTAGCCCTCCGCGGGCTTGTCGACCTTCAGCTCGATGCCGAGCGACTCGAGCTCGGCGCGGTCGGCATAGAACCGGCGCGCGAAGGCCTCGTCGTTCATCTGCGAGTAGCCCTCCACGTCCTGCTTGATCTCGAGCGCGGAGACCGGCCGCCGCTCCGCCATCAGGAACGAGATCAGGCTGAGCTGCCGGATGAGCTTCTCGGTGTCCTTCGCCACGCCGTCTCCGAGGATAAGCGGGAAACCTGGGCGAACGCGCCCCCGGCGCGGCGCCGGCCCCGCTATTTAGGCCGCTTCGCGGCTCGGCGCGCCCGCTAGGCCGCCTCGCGGCGGGCGAAGAAGGCCGAGCTCGAGATGCCGCGGTCGAAGCCCGACCAGCGCTCGCCGTCTGCCAGTGACTTCTCGATCCGGTCGAAGGAGCCGAGGGTGCCGCCGAGGTTGTCGATCATGTGGACGAGGGTCGCCTCGCGGGTGCAGGGCACCACCGGGCTGCCGTGCTCGAGCTTGCCGTGGTGGCTCAGGACGATGTGGAGCACGGCCTCGGCGCTCTCGACCGGGAATCCCTCGATGCCCTCGATCGTCCGCCGCACGATGTAGTAGCCCAGCGGGATCTCCCCGAGCAGCTTGCCCGCGTCGGTGAGCTCGATGGATCCGTTCTCCTCGGCGTACGCCTCGGTCTTCCCGATGTCGTGTAGTAGCGCTCCGGTGACCGCCACGTCGCGGTCGAGGCCGGGAAAGGTCGAGGCCATGGCGCTCACTCCCTGAGCCACCGACAGGCAGTGCTCGAGCAGGCCGTGGCGGTAGGCCTGGTGGTAGTACTTGGCCGCCGGGGCCACCCGCCAGCGGGCGCCTATCGGGCTGCCTTCGCCCAGCAGCCGATCGAGCAGCTGGCGCAGGTGCGGCTGCTGCACCGTGTCGATCAACTCCTCGAGCGCCTCGCTCATGGAGTCGTAGGGCACGGGCGGGCCCTCGACGAGGTCGCCGCGCTCGTATTCACCCTCCGCGGCCTCACGCAGGGCGCGCACGGTGATGCTGCGGCCGTAGTGGCCGTTCTCGAACAGGCCCGCGACCCGCACGACGGCGCCCGCCGGGGAGAGCTTGGCGAGCTCGTCGACGCGGTCCCAGACGACCGCCTCCACGGCGCCGGTCACGTCGCCGAGCTGGAGCTTCAAGAAGCAGTCGCCGTTACGCTTCCGGCGCCGAGCCTGCTGGCGCACCACGAAGACCGAGTCCACCGCTTGACCGTCCGCCAAGTCCCGGACGAAGACCTTCCGGGGTGTGAGCGTGGGCTGTTCCATCGGGACGGTCACGGTAGAGCGGGCCGCGGACGGGATAGGGTCCATGCTCGTGCGGTCGTCCACCGTGGGAAGGGCCTGACATGGGTGTTCTCGTCTCCGGCGGGACGGGGACGCTCGGCGAGGCGGTGGTGCGCGAGCTCCTGGCCGCCGGGCACGCGGTCACCTCGACATGGATCGTGGAAAGGGAGCGCGAGCGGCTCGCCTCGGAGCCCGTCGAGCTGGTCCGCGCGGACCTCTTCGACCCGGACGAGGCGACGGCCGCGGTGGCCGCGGTCGACGACCTGGAAGCGGTGGTGAACCTGGTGGGCGGCTTCGCCTCGGGCCCCCGCGTCCACGAGACCGACCCCGACGAGTTCGAGCGCCTGGTCCGGCTCAACCTGCGGCCCGCCTTCCTGCTCGCGCGCGCGGCGATGCCCCGCCTCGTGGAGCGCGGCGGGGGCGCCTTCGTGGGCGTCTCGGCGCGGGCGGCCCTGCGTCCCTTCTCGGGCGCGGCCGGCTACATCACGGGCAAGGCCGCCGTGCTCGCCTTCATCCAGGCGCTCGACGCCGAGTACCGGCGCGAGGGCGTGCGCTGCAACGCGGTGCTCCCGAGCACGATCGACACGCCCGCGAACCGGGCGGCGGAGCCCGACGCGGACTTCTCGAAGTGGGTGCCGCCCGCGGAGATCGCCAGCGTGGTTCGCTTCCTCGTGAGCGACGAGTCGGCGCCCACGACCGGGGCGGCCATCCCGGTCTACGGCCGGGCCTGAGGCGCCGCCGGTCGAGTGTGGTCGACGTTACTCGGCCTCAGGCCGAGTAAGAGCAGCCACCCCCGGGCGAACCGCGCCCTAGCCCCCGTAGTAGGCGAGCGCCTTGCGCCCCAGGTCGCGCGTCACGGCCCCGTTCTGCACCGCTCCGATGGGCGATCCGATCAGGGGCACGAGACGGCCGGCGTAGTGCCGCGCGATCCGCTTGCCGGCGTAGGTCACGAGCCGGCGCGCGATCGTCGCGTTCGAGCGGCGGTCGATGCCCTTCTCGGCGAGCGCCCATGCCAGGCGCTTGCCCACCCCATCGAGCGCCTCGCGGGCCGCCACGGGGGTGGGATACACGCCCTGGAGGGCGAGCAGCTCCGCCGGGCGCATGGGGTGCCTCGGGTCGAAGCCGAACGCCGCGGCGACGTAGAACACCATCCGGCTCTGGATCCACACGAGGGCCACGAGGTCGGGGGCTGCCGTCCACGCTCCGCCGATGCCGAGCGCGGCGCCCTCGAGACGCGCCAGGCGCACGTGCTTCGTCAGGGCGATCCGCGCCAGGCGCTCGGGGGAATGTCCAGGCCCCGCGATCCGAACCCAGCGCTCGGCCTGGGGGCCGAAGCGCTCGGCGGCCGCCAGCGCGATCAGCTCCGGGGCGCGGTCGGGCTGCGCGCGGAGCCGCGCCCAGAGCGACTCCGGGACACGGTCGATGTGTTCGATCCAACGCGCATCGGGCATGCGTACCGAGAGTAGATTCGCCTAAGACAACGACACGGGAGCCGACACATGAGCACACCCTTGACCTCGCCGGGGCACGGGATCCTCGGCGCCGACATGCAGGCGGAGCGCGAGCAGCTGATCCAGATGCTCACGAGGGCGTACTGGATGGAGATCGAGACGGTGGTCTCGTACATCGCCAACTCGATCAACCCGGACGGCGTGCGCGCCCAGGAGATCATCGAGTCTCTCGAGGAGGACATCCAGGAGGAGCTCGGGCACGCCCGCCGCTTCGGCGAGCGCATCAAGGAGCTCTACGGCGTGGTGCCGGGCTCGCTCGAGTTCCAGCCGGAGCAGTCATACCTCCAGCCGCCCGAGCAGCAGACCGACATAGTCCACGTGATCAAGGGCGTGATCGAGGCCGAGACGGGGGCGATCGACTTCTACAACCAGATCGTCGAGTTCTGCGACGACAAGGACCTCGTGACCCAGGACATGGTCATCGAGATCCTTCACGACGAGGAGGGCCACCGGCGCCTGTTCGAGGGCTTCCTGCGCGAGTACAAGGCCGAGGGGCTCGCCTAGCCGGTTTGCGCGCCCCTGCCCGGGGCAGAAGATGGTTGGAGGTGGTTTCAGATGGCTAAGGACCATGGCCCGAGCGTCAAGGACGACAAGCAGTACGAAGGCCTGCGCAAGAAGGGCATGAGCAAGTCGCGCGCGGCCGCGATCTCCAACTCGCCCGGCTCCTCGAGCAGGGGCGGGAAGCGATCCGGCAGCGGAGGCGGCAGCAGCCAGAGCAGTCGCAGCCGCGGAAGCGGCAGCGGCGGCAACCGGGCCCAGAAGCAGGCCGCCGGTCGCAAGGGCGGGAAGAAGTCGAGCTAGCCTCGGGCGGGTCCGGGGGGCCTGGCGCCTCCCCGCACGAGCGCCGGTGCCTCGAGGCTCCCCTCCCTGCAGCAACTGCTGCCGGACGTTGAGCGGGTCGAGATCGCGGGCGCCTCGCACGCGATGCAAGAGGAGAATCCGACGCGATCAACGAGGCGATCCTCGGCTTCCTGGCTCGCCAAGGCGAACGGTCGGGGTGGATGATGCAGCGGCGGAGTCAACGGGTCGGGGTGGATGATGCAGCGGCGGATTCCTAGGGGACATGAGCCAGGGCGCAAGCCGGTCCCATGACCGCTCCGATTCGCATCGAGGTTCGGCGCCATCTTCCGGTCTCTGTCCACGGAGGCTTCGACTACATCACCGATCCCATCAACTGGCCCGCGTACTGGCCGCGCCTCGTCCGGATCACCTCCGCGAGGCGCTGGCGCGATCCAGGCGACCGGGCGTCTCTCGTCCTGCGCATGCTTCGCCGTGAGGTGGAGCTCGAGATGACTCTCGTGCGGATCGAGCCTTACCGGCTGGTCGAGTCCACCAGCGAGCAGTGCGGCCTGCCCCCCGCGCGGCACTGGCGCCACTTCCACCAGGCGGACGACGAGCTCGAGTATCGGATCGCGGTGGAGTACCAGCCGCGACCCGGGTGGCGAGGCCTCTTCGACCGGCTATTGGTGCGCCGCGCGGTCGAGCGCACCCTGCGCGAGACGCTGGCAAACCTAGACCAGCGCTTCCGCGAACGGTCACCGCGCGGGCGGCGCGGCGAGCCGGGGCGTGGCACGGCGCCGGTAGACGCGCGCCGTCGAAGCGGAGATGCTGTCGGGAACGACCGATTCCAGAGCGAGGTTCCGCATGAAGACCCCGAGTTCCGCCGACGCACGTCGTGACGAGCTGGTCGAGCGCCTGTTCGGCAGCGCGCTGGGGGCCATGGATCTTCTCTGCGTCTACCTGGGCGACCGGCTTGGGATGTACCGAGCACTGGCGGACACCGGCCCGTCGACCTCTGCCGAGTTGGCGCGTGTGGCCGGTGTGAACGAGCGTTACGCGCGCGAGTGGCTGGAGCAGCAGGCGATGGCCGGCATCCTCGAGGCGGTGGACCCCGACGCCTCGGACGCGGAGCGCCGCTACGCCGTGCCCGCCGGCCACGAGGAGGTCCTGCTCGAAGCCGGCAGTCTCAACCACATGGCCCCGATGGCTCAGCTGGTTGTCGCATGTGCCCTGCCGATCCACGCGGTGCTCGAGGCGTTCCGAGCGGGCGACGGAGTCCCGTACGCCGACTACGGCGCCGACCTCCACGAGGGCCAGGCGCGCTTCACCCAGCCGCTGTTCGACACCCTCCTCGCGACCGAATGGCTCCCGGCCGTGCCGACCATCCACGACCGCCTCGATGGCGATCCGCCGGCGCGTGTCGCCGACGTTGCGTGCGGACTCGGCCGCTCGAGCATCGCGATGGCTCGCGGTTACCCCAAGGTCACGGTCGATGGGATCGACCTCGACCAGGCCTCGATCGTGCGCGCCAAGCAGCTCCTTCCAGGAAGCGGTGTGGAGAGCCGCGTGGCGTTCCACTGCCGGGACGCCGCAGATCCTGAGCTGTCCGGCCGCTACGACCTCGTGACGATCTTCGAGGCGCTCCACGACATGTCGTACCCGGTGGACGTGCTCCGAGCCGCGCGTGGGCTGCTCTCGGACGGCGGTCGCGTGCTCGTCGCGGACGAGAGGACCGCCGAGCGCTTCGCGCTCGACGCCAGAGACGTGGAGCGCCTCTACTACGGGTTCAGCGTCCTGCACTGCCTTCCGGTGGGAATGGTCGGCGACAACGCCGCGGGGACCGGCACCGTCATGCGCGAGGACACGGTGCGGGGGTACGCGGAACAGGCTGGCTTCGCGGATTGCGAGGTCGCGCCGATCGAAAACGACTTCTGGCGGTTCTACCTCCTGACGCCATAGCGGTGCCCAACGCCGCGAGAGCGCAGACACTGGCTGCGGACCCTCGGGAGGAGCTCTCCGCCAGGACCACGGGAGCCGCACGGCGCTCGTCGCTGGATTGCCGACCACCGCGTCGAAGGACCCGGCGGGGAACGGCAGCGCTTCGGCGTCGCCGGGCGGAACTCGAGCTCCGGATGGAGCCGGCTGGCGAGCGAGATTATCGCGGCGGCCGGCGGCGCCCCTGCCGTCGGGAGCGAGCTGTAGACCGTGCGCATGCCGCGCGACGTGGTCCTGCAGCTGCTCGCCACCGATGTCGCGCTCGACAAGCTCGGGGCGCACGGAATCTCGGCGGGGAAGCCGAGCAGCTGATGCGCAACCGGCACGTCGCGGTCCGGAACCCGCGCCGGGACAGCGAAGAGGGCAAGCGCTTGCTGCTGAGCGGTCAAACGGACGGAGGGCGGCCACTGACGATCGTGATCGAACGGACGGTGGACCCGACGACCTGGCAGCTCGTAACGGGCTGGAGCTCGACTGAGGCCGAGCGTAGGATCCTCGAGGAGAGGCGATGAGTAGCGATCCGTGGACAGACCCCGATCCCAAGCCCGGCGACTTCGACGCCGATCTGACGAAGCTCGATCCGC
>Ga0126312_10000288_pt1 | contig 27740 bp, 18 predicted proteins | sample Plot104A_FD_92537 | JGI IMG/M metagenome (GOLD analysis project Ga0126312, IMG submission 92537) | Serpentine soil microbial communities from UC McLaughlin Reserve, CA, USA - Plot104A | ecosystem: Environmental > Terrestrial > Soil > Grasslands | place: USA: UC McLaughlin Reserve, Lake County... | reverse complement strand
GGGTCGCCGCGGACGCCGGCTCGCCGACCGCGCCCGCCGCCGGCCGCCGCACGGTCGCGATCATGGACTACGGCCATCCGGGCATGAACCGCGCGTCGGCGAACATCGGCGACCACATCCAGAGCATCGCGGCGCTCGGCCACCTCGTCCGCCACCGCGGCGTGCGCCTGCACGGCGAGCAGGGCCTGGTGGAGCTGCTCGAGGCGCTCGGGAGCCGCACGCGCCCCGAGCGGAGGCGCGGCGAGGTCGAGGCGGACGTCGAGGTGGTCACCGTCCACCGCGACGCGTCGATGTACCAGGCGATCGCCGAGGACACCTGGGTCCTCTGCTTCGGCTGGTACATGCACGCGCTGTTCGAGATGCGCCACGGCTTCCCGCTGCACCGCAACCTGCTCCCCATCTTCGTCTCCTTCCACTGCAACAAGCGCGACCTGCTCACGCCGGCCGCGATCGGATACCTGAAGCGCCACGGGCCCGTCGGCTGCCGCGACTGGACGACGGTCTACCTGCTGCTCTCCTGCGGCGTGCCCGCGTTCTTCTCGGGCTGCGTGACGACGACGATCGACACGGTCTTCCCGGATGTCCGGCCAGCGCCCGGCGGCGCCCCGGTCGCGTACGTCGACGTCCCGCGCGAGGAGGTCCCACCGGGCGGCGTGACGTACGCGCACAGCGACGGAGCGGTGCGGCGGCGGCCGTTCGTCGCGAACGTCCGCCGCGCGCTCGAGCTGCTCGAGACCTACCGCACGCGCCACAGCGCGGTAGTGACGTCGCGGCTGCACTGCTACCTGCCGCTCAGGTCGGTCGGGACGCCGGTCGAGTTCCGCCCGCGGAACCCCGCCGACGTCCGCTTCGACGGCCTGATCGGCATCGACGACGGCGCGTTCGCCGCGATGCGCGACGGCCTGCTCGGCAAGCTCGAGCGCCTCCACGAGGCGATCCTGAGCGGCAAGCCGGAGCGGCACGTCTACGAGCTCTGGCGCGAGCTCAACGTTGCCGACGTCGCCGCCGCCGCGGAGCGGCTCGCGCGACCGGCGCGGCTGCCGCCGGTCGAGCGCGCGGTCGAGCAGCGGCTACGGCGCGCGGTCGAGGCGACGCGCGCGCACGCGACGCCGCCGGACGGCGCCGTGCACTGCGCAGTCGTGCTGCCGAAGGGCGGCGGTCGCGCGCTCGCCGCGCAGGTCGCCGCGCTGCGCGAGCGCGCGTCGCGGCCGCTGCACGTCTGGGTCCTCGCGCACCCGGGCGCGGCTGCGGCCGCGCGCCGGCTGCCCGCCGTCACCGCCTGCCGCGTGCCGGTGCGCGGGCTGCGCCGCGTCACGCGGCTCGTGCTCGCCGACCTGCTCCCCCGCGTCGAGCGCGCGGTGGTGCTGAAGCCGGGCGCGGTCGTCCACGGCGACGTCGCCGAGCTGGCGGATCTCGACCTCGGCGGCCGTGCGTTCGCCGCGCCGGCGCTGCCTGGGGCCAGCGGCTTCGGCGTGATCCACCGCGCCGCCGCCCGGCTGCGCGACAGGACCGAGGCGGCGTCGGAGCTGCGCCGCAGCGCGCACGCGCGCCACACGTTCGACTTCGACGCTTTCGCCGGCGACGTGCTCGTGCTCGACCTCGAGCGCATGTGCCGCGAGCGCTTCAGCGCGCAGGCGCTGCCGCTCGTGCAGGAGTTCGGGCTGCGCGAGCTCGAGGTCCTGCACTACATCGCCGGCCCGGACCGCGCCGACGTACCGGAGCGCTTCACGCGGAGCGCTTGAGCCTGCCGCGCCGGACGCGCGCGACCTCGGTCTGCCAGGCGGAGTTGGCCCACGTCAACCGCAGCCGCAGCCAGGCGTTCCCCGCGGGCGGATCGATCGTCGCGCGCAACCGGAACCTGCGCTTGCTCCGCCGCGCGCGCAGCGGCAGCGCGGTCACCGCGCCCGTGTCCACGTCGACCCATGCCAGCGCGAAGTCGACCGCGTCCCAGCCCGTCCCACCGCCGCGCCCGTCGATCTCGACCACCGCCTCGAGCCGCAGGGCGCGGCGCCCGAGCAGGCGGATGAGCGGGCTCACCGGCTCCAGCCGGGTCAGCTCGAAGCGGACGCCCTCGATACGCGTTCGCAGCGGCTTGCGCTCGACCGTCGCCTGGAGCACGCCGGCCCAGGTCGCGAGGAACTCGCGCGGGCCGAAGCTCTCCGCCCGCGCACGCGCCGCCGCGCTCATCCGCTGCGCGAGCTCGGGGGAGCTCAGCAGCTCGACCACCCGCCGCGCCAGCAGCTCGGTGTCGCCGGCGGGGACGAGGAAGCCGTCTACGCCGTCGGTGATCTGCTCGCGCGGGCCGTATTTGATGTCGTAGCTGACGACGGGGCAGCCGCGGCTCATGCTCTCGAGCGTCGACAGCGGGTAGCCCTCGTACACGCTGGTCATCAGGAAGGCGCTGGACGTCCAGAGGGTGTCGGCGGCGCGCGGGTCGAAGCCGCGCAGGACGATCGAGTCGCCGAGGCCGCGCGCGTCGATGTCGGCCTGCAGCGCCTCCCGCTCGGCGCCGTCGCCGTAGATGTCGAGGCGCGCGCCGGGCACGGACTCGAGGACGCGCTGGAAGGCCGCGATGGCGTCCGTCAGCCGCTTCTGCTTCTCCAGCCGCGCGACGATCGTCACGCGGGCCGGGTCGCGCTCCGGCCGCGGCACCGGCGGATCCGGCATCACGACCGGATTCGGGACGACGAACATGTTGCTCGTTCGGCCGCGCCGCTCGGCGATGTCGTCGCGCTGGCGCTGGGTCAGCGTGACCATCGCGTCCATGCCGTTGATGCGGCGCAGCACCCGGTCGTAGACCGGGTGCATCTCGGAGTCCCAGCGCCGCGGCGGCCCGACGTGCAGGTTGTGCATCTTGTAGACGAGGTGGATGCGGGGCCCCAGCATCGGCACGAGGTGCGGGACCAGGAAGCGCGAGTCGATGAAGACGAAGGCGCGCTTGTCGTCGCCCAGCAGCTCGCGGATCCAGCGCCGGAACCACTGCCCGAGCGAGTCGAACTCCCCCAGCACGGTCCGGTCCGGGCCGATCCGCTGGATGCTGTCGGGCCAGGACCACTTCTTGGCCTTGCTGTAGTGCCGCATCCGCAGGAACGGCGATCCGTCCGCGCGCAGGTAGTCGTAGACCGGCCGCCTGCGCGCGTCGGGCCGGTAGACCGCGCGCCACGGCGCTCCCTCGGGCGTGGTCTCCTCGCGGACCAGGTCCGGGCTGAGGTCCTCGAGCTCGCGGACCGGCTTCGCGTCGTCGCTCCAGACATGATCGCGGTAGTGCTCGAAGATGTTGCGCACGCGCATGTCGTCGAGCAGCAGCCCCCGCTCCCGCAGGCGCTCGCAGCGCTCGCCGTGGTCGTGGTAGCCGCCGAGCGTGAGCAGCTCCGGCCGCACGCCGCCCTCGCGCGCGAGGATGCGGTTGCGCATCAGCAGCGCGCGCGTCTGCCCGCCCGCGTCCGGCGGAAGCGCGAACGCACACGACATGTAGCGCCCCGAGGGCAGCTCGGTCGGCATGATGCGGAACCGTAATGACTGGCTTCCCGACGGCGGCTCGCGCGGCGCTGGCCGACGCCCAGCTGCGCCGCAACCTCGGCAAGGCGACGACGGCGATCCGGGCCAAGCGCGCGGCCGCCGTCGCCGAGCTGGACGACTGGGAGGCGCTGCGCGACGCGGGCGCCGCGATCAAGGCGCGGGCGCTGGCGACTCTGCCGGAGCAGCTCGAGCGCCTCGAGGCGAACGTGACGCGCGCGGGCGGCACGGTGCACTGGGCCCGCGACGGGACCGAGGCGTGCGCGATCGTGGCGCGCATCGCGGAGGCGCACGGCGCGCGCGGGCTGATCAAGGTCAAGTCGCTCGCGACCGACGAGATCGGGCTCAACGAGGCGCTCGCGCGGCGCGGGATCTCCGCGATCGAGACCGACCTCGCGGAGCTGATCGTGCAGCTCGCCGCGGACGAGCCGTCGCACATCCTCGTGCCCGCGATCCACCTCAACCGGGCCGAGATCGCGGCGCTGTTCGAGCGCACGATCGCACGCGGGCAGCGGCTTGGGCTCGAGCCGAGCGCGATCGCAGAGGCCGCGCGCCGGCACCTGCGCGAGCAGTTCCTCTCCGTGCCTGTCGCGGTCAGCGGCGCGAACTTCGGCGTCGCCGAGACGGGCTCGATCGGCGTCGTCGAGTCCGAGGGCAACGGGCGCATGTGCACGACGCTGCCGCAGGTGCTGATCACGCTGATGGGGATCGAGAAGGTGCTGCCCGAGTGGCGCGACCTGGAGGTGATGCTGCAGCTTCTGCCGCGCTCCTCGACGGCCGAGCGGATGAACCCGTACACGTCGATCTGGACCGGGGTGCGCGAGCACGACGGGCCGCGCGAGTTCCACCTCGTGCTGCTCGACGGCGGGCGGACCGACGTGCTGGCCGACGAGGTCGGGCGCCAGGCGCTGCGCTGCATCCGCTGCTCGGCGTGCCTCAACGTCTGCCCGGTCTACTCGCGCACCGGTGGGCACGCCTACGAGTCCGTCTATCCCGGGCCGATCGGCGCGATCCTGACGCCGCAGCTCCGCGGGCTCGATCGCGCGCCGACGCTGCCGTGGGCGTCGTCGCTGTGCGGCGCCTGCTACGAGGTCTGCCCCGTCAAGATCGACATCCCGACCGTGCTCGTGCACCTCCGCGCGCGGGTCGTGCGCGAGGCCAAGAGCCGCTGGAGCCCGGAGCGGCTGGCGATGGACGCGCTCGCGCGGGTGTTCGCGACGCGGTCGCGATACGAGCGCGCGCAGCGCCTGGCCCGGCTCGGAAACGGCCCGATCGCGCAGCTGCCGGGCCCGCTGAGCGGGTGGACGGCGATGCGCGAGCTGCCCGAGGTCCCCGACCAGACGTTCCGCGAATGGTGGGCCGCCCGCGGCGCGGTCTCGTCCCCGGGGGCGGACTCGTCCGACGACGCCACGTCGCCGCCGGCGACCTCAGCCTCCGACGCGGAGTCGTCCCCCGGTACCGACTCGTCTCCCGGCGCGACCTCGCCGCACCCGACCTCATGACCGCGCGCGACGAGGTCCTCTCGCGGATCAACGCCGCGCTCGGCGCCGGGGTCGCGGTGCCGGACGTCCCGCGCGCGTACCGCGTCGCCGGAAGCGGCCCGGCCGCGGGCGGCGAGGGCGTCGTCGCGCGCTTCTGCGAGCGCGCCAGCGAGTACCGCGCGACGGTCCGGCGCGTCGACCGCGCGGTGCTCGAGGAGGCGATCGCGCAGGCCTGCCGCGAGCACGGCGCGCGGCGGATCGCGGTACCGGCCGGCTCCTCGTGGCGGCCGCCCGGCGTGGAGCTCGTCTTCGACGACCCGCCGATCTCGCCCCGCGGGCTCGACCGCCTGGACGGCGTCCTCAGCGGCTGCGCGCTCGCGATCGCCGAGACCGGGACGGTCGTGCTGGACGGCGGCGCCGCGAGCGGCCGGCGCGCGCTCACGCTCGTCCCCGACCTGCACGTCTGCGTCGTGGAAACCGGCGCGATCCACTCCTCCGTCCCCGACGCGATCGCGGCGCTCGCGCCCGCCGCCGCGGAGGGCCGGCCGCTCACGCTCGTCTCCGGCCCGAGCGCGACCTCGGACATCGAGCTCGAGCGCGTCGAGGGCGTCCACGGCCCGCGTGACCTCGTGATCCTCGTCGCCGGCTGACGCAGCGCGCACACGTACCGCCGCGCCGCGCGCGACCCGGCAGCGCCGACGGCGGCACCGGAACGCGCATATCGGGTAACAAGCCGGGGTGCGCGAACCGCTGACGCTGCCGCCGGAGGAGATGCGGCGCCTGGGCCACCTCGTCGTCGACCGCATCGTCGACCACATGGAAGAGCTGCGCGAGCTGCGGCCGGTGCGCGCGGCCGACGCGGCGGAGCTTCGCGCCGCGCTCGGCGGGCCGCCGCCGGAGCAGCCCGGCGATGCCGAGCGCGCGCTGGAGCTGCTGTTCGAGCGCGTGCTCCCCTTCGGTCAGCACGGCGACCATCCGCGCTTCTTCGCGCGCATCGGCTCTCCGAGCAACTACGTCGGCGTGCTCGCCGACGCGGCGGCGGCGGGGTTCAACGTCTTCACCGGCTCGTGGACCGGAGGCGCCGGGGCGGCCACGGTCGAGCTCGTCGTGCTCGACTGGCTGCGCTCGCTGTGCGGGCTGCCGGCGGGGGCCGACGGCGTGATGGTCAGCGGCGGCTCGGTCGGCGCGATCACGGCGCTCGCCGCGGCGCGCCGCGCGCGCCTCGACGGACGCTCGGACCCGGCCGCCGTCGCGTACATGTCCGACCAGGCGCACGCGTCCAACGGGCGCGCCCTGGACGTGCTCGGGTTCGCCCGCGAGCAGGTGCGCTCGCTGCCCTCGGACGCGGGGCTGCGGCTCGCCCCGGGGGCGCTGACCGACGCCGTGCGCGCCGACCGCGCCGCCGGCCGGCGGCCGTTCTGCGTGATCGGCACCGCGGGCACGACCAGCACGGGGGCGATCGACCCGCTGACGGAGCTGGCGGTGGTATGCGCGGAGCACGGCCTCTGGCTGCACGTCGACGGGGCGTACGGCGCCGCCGCGATGCTCTGCCCCGCCGGCCGCGCCGCGCTCGCCGGGATCGAGCGGGCGGACTCGATCGTGCTCGATCCGCACAAGTGGCTCTTCCAGCCGTACGAGCTGGGCTCCGTGCTCGTGCGCGAGCCGGGGCTGCTTGAGCGCACGTTCGGGCTCGAGGGCGCCTACCTGCGCGACGTCACCGGCGGCGAGGTCAACTTCCGCGACCGCTCGCTCCAGCTGACGCGCGGCGGGCGTGCGCTGAAGCTCTGGCTGTCGATCCGCGTGTTCGGGCTCGCGGCGTTCCGCGAGGCGGTCGCGCGCGGGATCGCGCTGGCCGAGCACGCCGAGGCCGTGCTCTCCGCCCGCGGCGGCTGGGAGGTCGTGACGCCGGCGCAGCTGGGCATCGTCTGCTTCCGCCGCGGGAGCGACGACGGCGAGCAGTCGCGGATTGCCGAGGCGATGGTGCGCGGCGGCTACGCCGCGGCGAGCACGACCGTGGTGCGCGGCCGCGTCGCCCTGCGGCTCTGCACGATCAACCCGCGCACGACGTTCGAGGAGATCGAGCGCACGATCGAGCTGATGGAGTCGGCCTGACCCTAGCGGAGCGTCTGGGCGACGGTCGCGATCGTGTCCGGACCGATGCCGCAGCAGCCGCCGATCGCGCGCGCGCCGCGCTCCCTCCAGCCGGCCACAGCGCTCGCCGGGAACCCGACCCGGCCGCGACCGCCGTTCGGGTAGACGACGATCGGCAGGTCGCTGCACGCGCCGATGCGCTCGATCAGCGAGTCGACGTGCTCGGGCGCGGTGCAGTTCACGCCGACGGCGACGATCCCTCCGTCCGGCGCCGCCGCCCGGCGCACCGCCTCCTCGATCGGCGTGCCGTCGCTGAGGCGCTCGCCGTCGCGGCAGCAGAAGGTCATCCACGCCTCCGCGTCGGGGAACTCGCCGAGCAGCTCCGCCAGCACGGCGACCTCTCTGACCGACGGGATCGTCTCCAGGGCCAGCATGTCGGGGGCGGCGTCGAGCAGCGCGGCGATTCGCGGGCGGTGGACGGCCGCGATCCGCGCCGCGCTCGCGCCGCGGTAGTCGCCGGTGTACTCGCTGCGATCCGCGAGTACGACCGCGTAGGGGCCGACGGACGCGGCGACGAGCCCGTCAGGGCGCACGGCGTCGCGAGCGCTGCGCGCGAGCTCGACGCTGAGGCGCAGGAGCCGCGTCGTCTCGTCGGGCCCGACGCCGGCGGCGGCGAAGCCCTCGTAGGTCGCCTGGTAGCTGGCGGTGATCGCGACGTCCGCGCCGGCCTCGAAGTACGCGCGGTGGACGGCCTCGATCGCTTCGGGGCGGTCGCGGAGCAGGCGAGCCGACCACAGCGAGCCCGACAGGTCGTGGCCGACCTTCTCCAGCTCGGTCGCGAGCCCGCCGTCGAGCACGACGGGGCCCCGTTCGAGCATCGCGGCGAGTCCGCCAGGCATGACCGTCACGCTAGCGGCGAGCGCCGCTCACCCGCGCGCGCCGGCGCGCGTCACCGAGTCGGCGGCGGCCGTCACCGCGGCGGTGACGGCCGCGCGCAGCCCGCACCCGCGCGCGAGCCCGGTCGCGAGCGCGCCGTTGAACGCGTCGCCCGCGCCGGTGGTGTCGACGACCGTCACCGAGGGAGCGGGAACTCGCGAGACGCCGGATTCGTCCGCCACGAGCGCGCCCTGCTCGCCGAGCGTCACGACGACCGGTGCGCCCGTCCGCTGTCGGAGGACGAGCGCGGCGGCCTCCGGGTCCTCCTGACCGCTGAGCTCAGCCGCCTCGTGCCGGTTGGGCGTCAGGATCGGACGCAGCCCGAGCAGCTGCGGCGGCAGCGACCGCGCAGGAGCCGGATTGACGACGAGCGGGCAGCCGCCCTCGGCGGCGATCCGCGCGGCCGCGACGACCGGCTCGTCGAGCAGCTCGAAGCCGGCGACGACGCACGCGGGCGGATGCGGCGCCCGCACGTCGCCCGCGGCCAGCTCGTGGTTCGCGCCGGATGCGACCGCGATCTGGTTGTCGCCCGCGGCGTCGACGACGATCAGGGCGACTCCCGTCGCGACGCCGGGGATGCGCCGCACGGCCGCGACGTCGACTCGCTCGGCGCGCAGCGCCGCGAGCGCGTCCTCGCCGAGGTCGTCGTCGCCGACGGCGCCGACGAGTGCGACCGCCGCTCCCGCCCGCGCCGCCGCGACCGCCTGGTTGGCGCCCTTGCCGCCGCCCGTGCGCTCGAGCCGCCCGCCGGCGACAGTCTCCCCGCGCGCCGGCAGCCGCTCGGCGTGCACGACGAGGTCGACGTTGATGGAGCCGACGACAAGGACGCTTGGCGGTTCGGGCATCGCGACGGAACTCGATCACATGCGCGTCAAATGCCGGTCATGGTCGGGTAGCCGTACCGGCCGCGGCGCGCCGCTCCTCTAGCCTCGGAGCGAGGATGAGCAGCCCCGCCGCGATCGAGGTCCGCGCGCTCGTGCGCGAGTTCAAGGGCGGCATCCGCGCCGTCGACGGGCTCGACCTCGAGGTCAGCCCGGGCGAGATCTACGGCTTCCTCGGCCCCAACGGCGCGGGCAAGACCACGTTGGTGCGGATCCTGACGACGCTGCTGCGCCCGACGTCGGGGTCCGCTCACGTGGCCGGCCACGACGTCGTCGCGGAAGCCGATGCCGTGCGGCGCGCGATCGGTGTCGCGCTCCAGGAGGCCGCGATCGACCCGCTGATGACAGGGCGCGAGCTGCTGCGCATGCAGGGCGCGCTGCACGGGCTGCGCGCGCCGGCCGCGCGCGAGCGGGCGCGCGAGCTGCTCGAGCGCGTCGGGCTCACGCAGGCCGGCGACCGTCGCGTCGGCGGCTACTCCGGCGGGATGCGCCGGCGGCTCGACCTCGCGATCGCGCTCGTGCACCGGCCGCGCGTGCTGTTCCTCGACGAGCCGACCACGGGACTCGACCCGACCAGCCGCGGCGCGCTCTGGCGCGAGGTGCGCTCGCTCAACCAGGACGGGACGACGGTGTTCCTCACGACCCAGTACCTCGAGGAGGCCGAGCAGCTCGCCGACCGCGTCGGCATCATCGCGGCCGGCCGGCTCGTCGCCGAGGGCACGCCGGACGCGCTGAAGGCGCGGGTGGGAGAGCCGATGCTCCACTTCGAGCTCGCCGACGCCGAGAGCGCGCCGCGGGCGCGCGAGGCGCTCGCCGGGCTCGGCGGCGTCGAGCCGGCCGATCCGGCCGCGCCGACGCGCGTAGTGCTGCGCGCGCCGGGGGGCAAGGCCGCGATCGCGCCGGCGATCCGCGCGCTCGACGAGTACGACGTCACGATCGAGTCCGTCGAGGTCGAGACGCCGACGCTCGACGACGTCTTCGCCGCCGTGACCGGCTCGCAGCTCGAGGGCGCGGTCGAGGCCGCGGCGTGAGCGACGGGAGCCCGCGCGGAGGCCGCGTGGGCGGCGAGCGCTCCGGCGGCGTCGACGAGAGCCCGCGCGGAGGCCGCATGGGCGGCGAGCGCTCCGGCAAGGCCCCGGCATGAGCCGCGACGGCGCCGCGCACGAGGCGCGCGTCGTGCTCGCGCTCGGGCGCCGTGCGCTGACCGTGCAGTTCCGCCGCGCGCAGCTGCTGCTGCCGACCTTCGTGCTGCCGCTGATGCTGCTCGCCGTGATCTCGAGCGGCACGCGGGCGGCGCAGGGGCTGCGCGGCTTCCCCGACGTCTCGTCCTATCTCGGCTTCGTGATCCCGGGCACGATCATGCAGGGCGCGCTGCTGGCCGGCCTGACGAGCGGGATCGCGCTCGCCGGCGACATCGAAGGCGGCTTCTTCGACCGGCTGCTGACGGCGCCCGTGCACCGGACGAGCCTCGTGCTCGGCCGGCTTGCGGGGACGCTCGGGCTCTCCGTGCTCCAGACGACGTTCTTCCTCACGGTCGGCCTCGCGTTCGGCGCCGGCTACCCGGGCGGCGCCGGCGCCGCGCTCGCCGCGATCGTGCTCGCGGCGATCACGGCGGTCGCGATCGGCGGCATCGCGGCGGCGATAGCGCTGCGCACCGGATCGCTGTCGCTGCTCCAGAGCATCTTCCCGTTCGTGTTCGTGCTGCTGTTCACGGCGCCGGCGTTCTTCCCGCGCGACCTGCTCGCGCCGGCGCTGCGCTCGGTCGCCGAGTACAACCCGCTGACGTACGTGGTCGAGGCGGTGCGCGGGCTGCTGACCGGCAACGACGCGATCGGCGACCCGTTGGCAGGGCTCCTCGCGGCCGTGCTGCTCGCGCTCGCCGCCACCGGGCTCGCGACGCTGGCGCTGAAGGAGCGGCTGCGCACCGCATGAGCGCTCTCGCCGCCTCCCTCCCCGTCGCGTTCGCGCTCTGGCGGCGCTCGCTCAACGAGGTGCTGCGCGTGCGCGGCGCTCTCCTGCCGGCGACGATCGCGCCGGTCGTGTTCCTGCTCGGCATGACCGGGCAGTTCGGGCGCCTAACCGGGCTCGACGGCTTCCCGACCGACTCGTACCTGTCGTGGATCGTCCCGCTCTCGTGCCTCCAGGGTGCGGGCTTCGCCGGCGCGGCAACCGGGTCCAACCTCGCGCGCGACATCGAGCACGGCTGGTTCGACCGCCTGCTGGTCGCGCCGGTGCCGCGGCCGCTGCTGCTCGTCGGACCGATCCTGGGCGGGGTCACGCGCTCGTTCGTGCCGGCCACCGTCGTGCTGCTCGTCGGACTGGCGCTCGGCGCGGAGCTGCCCGGCGGCGTGCCGGGGCTGGTCGCGCTGTACGCCGCCTGCGCATGCTTCTGCACCGTCGCCGGCCTGTGGGGGACGTTCATGGCGCTCACCTTCCGCACGCAGCAGGCCGGCCCGCTGATGCAGCAGGGAGTGTTCCTGGCCGTGTTCCTCTCGACGGCGTACACGCCCGAGGTGCTGCTGCGGGGCTGGCTGGCGAGCGCCGCCGAGCTGAACCCCGTCACGCACGTGCTCGAGCTTGCGCGCCAGGCGACGGTCACCGGGATCGAGCCGAGCCTCGCGAACACCGTGCCCGGACTGCTTGCGCTCGCCGGCATGTTCACGGTGCTCGGCTCGCTCGCGCTGCTCGGCCTGCGGCGCCTCGGCCGCTAGCCCCGGCCGTATCCTGACCCGCCCGGCGTTCCGCTCGGAGCGGCTTGTCTGCCGCCGGCACGGTCGCGGATTTCAGCGTTTACGCAACGGCGGCATTTACGGAGCGGGTCCGGGCGGTTGGGGGCGCGTGAACGCTGTCCGGCGCCCGCATTTCGGGGGGTTTGCAGCGTTCACGGCGACATGCGCCGTCAACGCTGCACGAGCCCCCGATTTGCGGCCGCTTGCAGCGTTGACGCGCGACAACGCCGGTCACCCGCGGCCGAGGGCCTGGCGACCGGCGTTGACGGCCGATGACGCCGTCAACGCCGGTCAGGCACTCGATCCAAGCAACCGAGCTGCGTTCCCCGGCCGATTCGACGCTCCTTCAATGGCGCCGTTTACGTGACGCGAGCGCGCCGAGACCGGGTGGCCGGCGTGCCCGTGCCGGATCGTCTCCGGCGCCGCCTCGGACAGGCCGAGGAAGCGCACGTTGCCCTCCGCGACAGCGCAGGGCCGGTCGTAGACTTGCGCCGGTGTCGTTGAAGGGCGCACTGAATCGCGGTCTGCTGCGCGCGACCGGCTACGAGTTGCGCAGGCCGCCCGTACAGACGCGCGCGCGCCGGCGCCGCCGCGGCCAGAAGCCCGGCGACCGGCTGCTCGTTGCGCCCGCGTTCGTGATCTGCAGCGTGCGCTCCGGCTCGACGCTGCTGCGCGTGCTGCTCGACAGCCACTCCAAGATCCACTCGCCGCAGGAGCTGCACCTGCGCCACCTGGCCGTGCGCATCAAGACCGACTACGCGCGCCGCGCACTGGCCGAGATCGGGCTCGACGACGAGCAGCTGCGCTTCCTGATGTGGGACCGGCTGCTGCATCGCGAGCTCGCCGCGGCCGGCAAGCAGGTGCTCGTCAACAAGACGCCCAACGACGTGTTCGTCATCGACCGGATCGCGCGCTGCTGGACCGACGCGCGCTTCATCTACCTGCTGCGCCATCCCGGCGCGATCGCGCGCTCGCGCCAGCAGACCCGCCCGCAGGACGCGCCCGAGCGCAACGCGCGCATGGTGCTGCGCTACGGAAACGCGATCGAGCGGGCGCGCGCCGAGCACCCCGGCATGACGCTGCGCTACGAGGACCTGACCGCCGACCCGCGTGCCGAGACGCAGCGCGTGTGCGCCTTCCTCGGCCTCCAGTGGGAGCCCGCGATGCTCGACTACGGGCGCTTCGACCACGGCCGCATGCGGCCGGGGCTGGGAGACTGGAAGGAGAAGATCAAGTCGGGCGAGGTCAAGCCGGCCGACCCGCCGCCGCCGCTCGACGAGATCCCCGAGTCGCTGCACGAGCTGTGCGTCGCGTGGGGTTACGAGCCCGCCTCGGCAGCGCAGCCGACCCCCTGACTCGAAGGGTGACGCCCCTGCGATTGGCGCGTTCGCGGATCCCCGGTCCCAGGAAGAGGCGCCAGCCGCCGAGGTGACTCAGCTCGTAGGCGGTTCGCAACCAGTTCTTCAGTGCCCGGCGTAACGCCCGCTCCATGCTTTCACCACGATGATCGCCGGGTCCGCCGCCCGGATCCGCGCCTTCCAGCCTTCGAACCCGCCGGCCGTGTGCGCGAGCATCCACGGCGCCACCCCGGAGCCCAGGTAGATGTACCGGTCCGGGTTGCGGCGCCCGGTCAGCACCAGTGGCGTCGGATCGCCGATCGCGAGAAGCGTCTCGTCCGGCGCGAGGATCCGCTCGAGCGCTGCCGCAGTCGTACGTTGCTCCACGAGGTGCGTGTCCCGCCGCCGATGGCCCGAGTACAGCGCCCATGCGACGGCGACGAGGGCAGCCACCGCGACCAGCGACACGGCCGTGGCGACACGACGAGCTGGGAGCTTCTCGACGCGATCGACCGCCAGTCCGACCGCTCCGCCGAGCGCGACCGCTGCATAGGGGAGCAGCGGGTAGAGGTCGCCGGTGCCCTGGAAGTCGAAGATCGAGTACGCGGCGAGCGGCGCGAAAGAGGCGCACACGACGCTCACGTATGGCCGGCTCAACGTCGACCGCAGGTCATGACGCGCGCGGACGAGCTCGGCGACGAGCAGAGGCGCGAGCAGGAGCAGACCCACCCAGAGGAGGACGCGAGTGGTCCCGTAGTCCTGTCCGACCAGCAGCTCGAAGCGCTCGACCCGCTCGAGGAGTGTCGAGCGGCGCTCCACGCCCGTGACCGGGAAGCGGATGGCCGCCTCGACGAACTTCGGCCCGGCGCCGACGAGCCAGAGATACAGCGTCATCGCCGCGACCGGGATGGCCGCTCCGGCGAGAATCCTTGGGAGCCGGCCCCGCCTTTCCTCGGCGTTCGACGTCAACAGGCCGGCCACGACCGCCACTGCGACGTAGACGCCGAGCGGTTGCCACGCGAGGAAGGCGAGGGAGCCCGTGAGCGCGCCCCGGAACCAGCGGCGACGGACAAGGAGGCTCATCGAGAGAGCAGCGAGCAAGATGCCGGGCGTCTTCGCGTTCGGGCCACCCAGCATCGACGGCGAAGTCTCCGAACGAGGCGAAGGTCGCCGCCGCCGCTATGCCCGCAAGCGCTGAGCCCCACAGCGAGAGTCCCAGCAGGTATACCGCGACCACGGCGAGGCAGGCCAGGACGAAGAACTCGAACCGGATCGTGTGGAGATCGTCGGTTCCCAGTCCTCTGGACGCGACCACGGCGAGGCCGGACAGGACGGATGCGAGCGGCGTCTTCGGATCGAAGATGCTTGCGTACGGCGGCACGCCGTCCGCAAGCTGCTGCCCGGCGTAGACGTAGATCGCCTCGTCCCTGCTGAGCCTGTCGTCGATGCTGAACCGGCTGAAGAGCGCCACCGCGATCGCCAACGCGAGCACGGCACCCAGCGGTCCTGCCTGACGGCCTGTCAACTTCACGCCGACCGCAAGCGGCGGCGCCGGCGCAGCGCGCGCCGCGCGCGCGCGAGCTGGAACATCAGCCGCCGCCCGAGCGTCGCGGCCGGGATGCCGAGCACGCGGACATCGCCCTCCTCCGGCACGCGCATCACGAGCGGGGTCCGGCTCCCCGGATGGCGGATCGGCTGCTCGGCCTGGAACCCGCCGACCGTGACGCGCGCGTGCAGCTCCCAGTCGCCGGGGGTCAGCGGCCGGCCGGCCGCGGCCGTCCCGGCGTCGATCGCGACGTGCGCGGCCAATACCGGCTCGACCTCGCCGTCGACGCCGCCCTCGGCCGGCTCGAGCTCCAGCTCGGCCGGGGCCCGCACGAGGAACTCGCCGCGCTTCGGCGACCGCAGCATGACGTCGACCTTGGAGCGGGAGACCGGCTTGGTCGCGTCGAGCCGCTCCTCCGGCAGCGCGCCCGCCAGGTCGCCGGGCGGCGCGAGCAGGATCCGCTCGCCGCGGCGCGCGAAGCGCAGGGGCAGCGCGCGGCCGACCACGCCCGCGCGCAGCCGCAGCTCCAGGCCGCGTTCGCCGGTCTCGAGCTCCAGCAGCCGGACGCGCGCGCGCAGGCCGCCCTCCAGCCGGGCCAGGGTCTCCAGCCCGTCGACGCGGTCGGCGCGCAGCAGCAAGGCGCGCAGCCGCGTCGGGAATGCGAGGTAGCGCTCGGAGCCCTCGCCGAAGCGCTCCAGCGCCAGGCACCGGATCTCGTCGTAGAGCTCACGCCCGTAGCCGGGATCGCGGCGCAGGAACGCGGGGCCGCCGACGCGGCCGAGCAGCTTCGTCCGGTACCAGTGCGCGTAGAGGCGGTCGCGCAGCGGCCCCGGCTCGACGTGCTCGTCGACGAGGTCGAGCACCTGGCGCAGGTTCTCGAAGTAGCCGACCGGCTCGAGCTGCCCTGACGACGCGTTCGAGTCCTCGCTGTGGAGGACCCAGTGGTAGCAGGGGTAGTCGGCGAGGATCGAGACGCGGTGGGTGTGCAGGTACGCGTGCACCACGAAGACGTGGTCCTCCAGCCGCACGCGTCCCTCGGGGAAGCGGATTCCGTGCTCGTCCAGGAACGCGCGCCGGAAGAGCTTGTGCGGCGTCAGCATCGCCAGCAGCAGCGGGGTGTCGATGCCGAGCCCCTTGCGGTTGCGCCGGAAGAGCGGGCGCGAGGTGCGGCGCCCGTGCCCGACGACCTTGCCGATGACGACGTCCGCCTCGTCGCGCAGCGCCGTCGCGTAGAGGCGCTCGAGCGCCTCGGGGCCGATCCAGTCGTCGTTGTCGACGAAGTAGACGTAGTCGCCGCGCGCCATCTCGATGCCGACGTTGCGCGGCCGCCCGGGCCAGCCGGAGTTCGGGATGTGCGCGACGCGCACTTGCGGGTGGCGCTCGGCGAGCTCGTCGAGCCGCGCCGCCGTGCCGTCGGTCGAGCCGTCGTCGACGAAGATCGCCTCGTAGTCGTCGGCGGGCAGAGACTGCTCCAGCAGCGAGCGGATGCACTCGTCGATGTTCGAGCCCGGGTTGTAGACCGGGACGACCACGCTGACCTTCACGGCGCGAACACCCGCTCCACCACCCGCGCCGCGGCCCCGCCGTCGTCGAGCTCGCAGAAGGTCGCCGCGAACTCCGCGTAGCGGCCGGCGCTCTCCCGCCGCACGGCGTCGACGTCGCGCAGCGCCTCGATCAGCTCGCCGGTCGTGCTCAGCAGCGGGCCGGGAGCGATGTCGACGAGGTCGACGTAGAACCCGCGCACCTCGTCGCGGTAGGCGTCGAGGTCGTAGGTGTAGAAGAGCATCGGCCGGCCGGTGTTCGCGAAGTCGACCATCATCGACGAGTAGTCCGTCAGCAGCACGTCGGCGGCGAGCAGCAGCTCGGTCCCGTCGGGGTAGCTCGAGACGTCGCGGACGAACCCGTCGGCCGTCGTCGGGACCGGGTCGACGATGTAGTGGTGCTTGCGGAACAGGAGCACGTGATCCTCGCCGAGCGCGGCGCGCATCCGCTCCAGGTCCAGCCGCAGGTCGAGCCGGTAGCGGCCGTGGGAGTCCTTGACCTGGTCGCGGTACGTCGGCGCGTAGAGCACGGCGCGCTTGCCCTCGGGCAGGCCGAGCCGCGCGCGCAGGCGGGCGCTGAGCGCGTCGCGGTCGGCGCCCGCCAGCGCGTCCGCGCGCGGGTAGCCGGTCTCGAGCATCTCGCCGTCGATCGCGTAAGCGCGGCGCAGGATCGGAGTCGAGAAGCGGTTGGGGGAGAGCACGTGCTGCCAGTTGCCGACCTGGCGGTCCCACTTGCGCTGGAAGCGGCGCACGGTCCCGCGCATCTGCGACACGTCGAGGCCGAGCCGCTTCAGTGGCGTGCCGTGCCACGTCTGGATGCAGGTCTGATCCGCGCGCCGCGTGAACCAGTCGGGGAAGTGGTCGTTGGTGACCACGTAGCGCGCGCGGGCCATCGCCTCGTAGTGCTCGCGGCTGCCCTCGCGCAGGACCTCCGCGGTCGGCGGCACCCGGCACATGCCGTCGCGGACGACCCACAGGTGGCGCAGCGGCGCGCCGCGCCTGACCAGCTCCTCGTGGATCGCGCGCGGGTTGTCCGAGTACTGGCGGCCGCGGAAGCTCGTGAAGACGACCGTGTCCTCGAGCGGCTCGCCGCGGCGGCCGGCGTAGGCGGTCTCGCGCAGGCGCCGCTGCCGGACGGGCCCGCGCTCGTCGTCGTCGAGGTCGCGCTGCACGAGCAGCGCCGCGCAGCCGTCGGCGTTCGCCGCGAGCGCGAATCCCTTGTGGTCGACCCGCGTGCGCAGCGGCAGCTGCGCGTGCAGCTCGCGCGCGACCATCAGCCGCGCCTGCGCCTCCCCGCCGCGCACGTGGAGCTGCCAGGCGCCCTCGCCGAGCGGCAGCTCGCCCGCGAGCGAGCGCATGCGCGCGGGCGTCAGGCGCACAGCGAACCCGCCGGCGGGGGCGCCGAGCGCGCGATCGTCGCCGCCCGGCTGCGCCGCCGGGCCGGCGGCTCGCGCCGGGACCGAGGGCGGCGCGTCCGCCAGCGGGAACGTGCGCGTGTCGAGCGTGCTGGGGGCGAACAGGACCAGCTCGCGCCCGTCCGGCATGCGGACGTCGCCTTCGAGCTCGAGGTCGCCGCCGTCGGTCCAGCGCGCCGCGGTCGCGGTCGCGCGCGGCGTGCGCGCGACCAGCGCGGCGTCGCCCTCGACGCTGCGCACGAGCGCCACCTCCTGGCCGCCGTGCAGCGCCGCCGTCTCGGGAGCTTCGGCGGCGAGGCGGACGGGCAGCCGCGTGCCCGAACCCGTCAGCGACATGTCCCAGACGAGCCCGTCCGGGATCCCGGCGCCCGGGTCGGCAACCGGCGGAGCGCCCTCGGCAAGCACGTCGTCGAGCGGGACGGCGGCGCTGAACGTTGCCGGCTCGCGCGTCGAGTCGAGCTTCACCGCGTAGCGGCGCACGCGGGAGCCCTCGCGCTGGCGCAGCTCCAGCCGGCGCTTGCCCGCGCCCGCGGCGCGCAGCTCGCCGTCGATCTCGATGCTCCCGCCGGCGAGCCGCGTGCCGCCGATCCGCGCCCACTCCTCGCGCACCGACACGCGCGCCTCACCCGTCGCGAGCGGACCGGCGCGCGCAACCGCGCCGCCCGCAAGCGTCCCCTCGGCGGCCCGCAGCGGCCGCGCCCCGCCGATCGAGAAGCGGTTCCGGCGACGCCGGACGCGTCCGACCTTCGCCGTGACGTAGACGTCCCAGTCGCGGTCGCGGCGGCGCAGCCGGCGAACCGGCAGCGTGGCCGTGAAGCCGGCCCAGGTCGTGTCCGTCAGGCCGAGACCGCGCGTGCCCGCGAGGTCCGGGCGGTGCACGGCGCGGGCGCGCGCGCGGACGCCGAGGACGCGCACCCGCACGCGCGCGAGCCGGCCCGGTCGCAGCGCGGTGACGGTCACCTTCTGCGCGCCCTGCTCGGGGGCGCCGACCGCCTCCACCGCCGCCCAGCCGTCGATGCGCAGCCGCGCTCCCTCCCAGCTCAGGCGCTCGATCTGCGCGAAGAAGCGCAGCTCGCGGTCGACGCGGAACAGCGATTGCGGGATCCTCAGCGAGCGGTCGGTCCGGAACGGGTGGTCGGCGTAGAAGTGCCCGCGGATCCGCACCGGCGGCGTGTCGGAGAGGTCCTCGCGCTGGAACCGCAGCACCTCCAGGAGCTCCGGCATCATGCGCCGCCGCACGAGGTGCCACTTGAGCCGGTCGATCGCCTCGAGCCGCCGGTAGGCGCGCCGCGGCACGCGGTCGAGGAAGGCGTTGACGCGGTCCACGAACAGCGCGCGGTAATCGTCGTCGGCGCTCTCGAGCGCGTTCAGGTAGTAGCTGAGGTCGTCGGTGACGACGCTGGCGTCATACCAGCGCTTGGCGCGCCGCGGCCCGCGCTCGGCGAGGTAGTCGCTGACGAACTCGACCGCCTCCAGCCGGTCCAGCAGCGCCTTGCGCTCGACCCGGCGCTGCGTGATCGAGAGCTCCCCGCCCTCGCGGATCCGGTAGTAGTAGACCGGCTCCTCGATCACGTCGACCGAGCGGGCGGCGAAGTGCGCCGGGAGGATCACCGGGATGTCCTCGTTGTAGCGGCCCTCCGGGAAGCGCCAGCCGTTGGCCTGCCAGAACGAGCGCCGGAACAGCTTGTTCCAGGCCGTGCGGTCGGCGAGCAGCGCCCGGTCGCGCGTCACGTGCGTCCGCAGCCGCGTCGTCGCGAACGCGCGCGCGAGGAAGCGCGCCTGCGACGTGCCTGCGGTCGTCAGCCGGTGCACGTTGCCGGTGGCGAAGTCCGAGCCGGTCTCGTCGAGGGCGCCGATCAGCAGCTCGTAGGCGCGCGGCGGCAGCACGTCGTCGCTGTCGGCGAAGGCGATGAACTCGCCCGTCGCCGCCTCGATGCCCGTGTTGCGCGCCTTGCTCAGGCCGCCGTTCTCCTGGTGCACGAGCCGGAAGCGGGGATCGCGGCGCGCGAACTCCTCCGCGAGCGCGGCGCTGGTGTCGGTCGAGCCGTCGTCGACCATGATCACGTCGAGGTCGCCGAAGGTCTGGGCGGCGATCGACTCCAGGCACGGCGGCAGGTAGCGCTCGACGTTGTAGACCGGCACGATGACGCTGATCCGGGCTGGCACGTCGGAGCTCAGGTCGGGCGCCGGAGCGAGCGCACGGCGCGCCGCAGGATGCGCTTGTAGCGGATGGGCACGCGGCGGGCGACGCGGCGCCGCAGCGAGGCCGGCGGCGCCGGCGCCGGACGGCCCGAACCGTCGCCGCGCCGCGGCTTGGCGGCGGTGATCGAGGACTGGGCGATCTGCTCGGCCTCGGCATACAGGGTCTGGAAGGAGGCGCGCGCCTCGTCCAGCGCGGCGCGCACCTCCGGCGTGTCACCGCCCGCGGCGGCGAGCGGCTGGAGCCGCTGCCACGCCTCCTCGGCGAGCTCGCGCAGCGGCGCCGGTACGTTCGCGTCCTCCCACGTAGCACGGTTTCGGTGCAGCGACGGGTCGACGAAGCCGTCGACCTCGGGGAACGCCGAGCGGTCGAGGTCGCGCAGCAGCGGCAGGTCGAGCTGCGCGCCGACGCGCGCAACCTCGCGCGACCAGTCGGCGAGCAGGTCGTCGTAGCGAAGGAACGCGCGCCTGGCGCCGCGCGTCAGCCGCTCGGTCTCGAGCGCCACGTTGACCCACGCGGCCGCGCGGCTGGCCTCGCTCTGCCACGTCCCGTAGGACTTGCGCGCGCTCGCGACGGTCTCGGCCGGGTGGCGCAGCATCGTCACGAACGAGGGCGCGATGCCGAGCTCAGCCGCGCAGCCCATCCAGAGCGGGAGCAGCCAGACCGTCCGCGGGTCCTTGACGACGACCGCGTCGGCCTGGCCCACCTGCGCGCGCAGCCACTCGAGCAGCGCCGCGTTCACCGCGGGATCCGCGGCCGCGGCGGCGGTGCTCTCCCAGGCCGCGGGGCGCGCGTCGTTGACCGTCACCCGCCGCTGTCGGAGCAGGCGGCTGTGGAAGTCGACCACCCAGCGCGGCTCGCCGAACCCGCGCGGGTTGGTGGCGTCGGCGCGCACCTCGGGCTGCGGGATGTGCACGCCGAGCTGCCCGAGCACCCCGGTCAGGACGCTCGTGCCGCTGCGGCCCACCCCGACGACGAGGATGAGCTCACGTGCCCGCGCGCGGCTCATCGAGCGACGGACGGGACCGGGCGCGCGACTGCTTCCTCCTGCCCGAGCCAGACCCGCCGCACGACGCGCTCGGCCGCCCGGCCGTCCTCGAGCGCGCAGAAGCGGTCGCGGAACGCGGCCCGCGCGGCGCGCGCGTCGTCGTCCGACGCGGCACCGGAGCGCAGCGCCGCGACGACCTCGTCCTCGCTCCGCGTGACCGTGCCCGGGGGCTCGGCGATCAGGTCGAAGTAGGTCCCGCGCATCGCCCGGTAGACCTCCCAGTCGGGGGCGTGGATGACGATCGGGCGGTCGAGCACGGCGTAGTCGAACATGAGCGATGAGTAGTCGGTGACGAGCGCGTCCGCCGCGAGGCAGAGCTCCTCGACGGACGGGTGCGCCGCCACGTCGAGCAGGCGGCCCGCCTGGTGCCGCCTGCGCAGCGACGGGTCGCCGGCGTAGAAGTAGTGTAGGCGGGCGAGCACCACGTGGTCCGTGCCGAGCCGGTCGGCGAGTCTTGCTGCGTCGAGCAGCGGCACGTAGCCGGCGCAGTACTCGCGGTGCGTCGGCGCGTACAGGACGGCTCGCTGATCGGGCCGGATGCCCAGCTCGTCGCGGATCCGCCGGACGTCCTCCTCCCCCGAGCCGACCAGCACGTCGTTGCGGGGGTAGCCGACCTCGAGCGACTCGTACGGCACGGGGTAGACGCGCTCCCAGACCAGCGTCGAGAACGGGTTGGCCGAGATGCTGTAGTCCCAGCGCCGGCAGCGCCGCAGCAGCGCCGGGAAGTCCATCCGGCTGCCCGCCACCGGGGTGTCCTGGAGGTCGAGGCCCATGCGCTTGAGCGGCGTCCCGTGGTGGGTCATCACGTGCACGGTGCCGGGCCGCTTGACGAGGTGGTTGGGGAAGTTGACGTTGTTGACGAAGTAGCGCGCGCGGGCGAGCACGTCGTAGTACTCGTGCGTCCCCGGGGCGACGTGCTCGACGCCGGGCGGCAGCGCGCCGGCCGCGTCCGGCTTGACGACCCAGACGCCGCGCATCGCCGGCACCAGCTCGCGCGCCCGCTCGTAGATCGCGCGCGGGTTGCACGAGTACCCGCGGTACCAGTAGGCGGCGAACACCGCGAGGTCCGGGTCGACCGGCCTCGCTCGCCGCGCGCGGTAGTGGCGCTCGAGCCGCGAGTCGCGCACGCGCTCGGCCGCGCGCGCCCGCGCCCGCGCGGCCGCGGCACGCCGGCGGCGCAGCGCCCGGCGCTGCTCGAGCGATGCCTCGAGCAGCTCGTAGGCGCGGTAGCTGCCGCGCTCGAGCAGCCGCGCCCGCATCGCCGCGACGCGGCCGGCCGCCTCCGGCTCGTCGCCGCGGCGGTGGCGCCGCAGGGTCTCGGAGAGGCCGTGGAAGAGGTCGCGCCGCTGCGGCTCCGGCGCGTCCTTCAACGCCGCGAGGCCGTCGCGCACCAGCGCGGGGGCGACGAGCCGCCGCCGCTCCGCCGGGATCTCCGGGTGCGCGTCGAGGAACGCGAACACGGCCTCGTAGCGCGCCGCCAGGTCCAGCGGCATCCCGGCGGTGAAGCGGTCGCGGACCGCGTTGCCCGGCTCGCGGCGGACGTATGCCACGCCCGGCACGGCCGCGATCCGCTGCGCCGCCAGCAGCGCCGGCCAGGTGACGGCGAGCGCGTCGTGACCGCCCCCGCCGAACGCGGCGCCGAGCGCGCGCACGTGCTCCGTCCGCAAGACCTTGTCCCAGGCATTCGGCGCGGCGCGGGCGAGCGCGGGCTTGCGCTCGAGCGTCACATGATCCTCGCGAGCGACCTCCTCGACGAGCCGGCGGTGCGGGCCCTGGCGCCTGCGGCCGAGGTCGTCGGCGCGCTCGTGGTGCAGGAGGAGCACGTCGGGCGCCCGCTCCGCGAGCGCGGCGAGGACGCCGGCGAGCGCGCCGGGCGCAAGCTGGTCGGTCGTCTCGACGAACCAGACGTGCTCCCCCGCGACGTCGGCGAGCGCGATGTTGCGCGCCGCCGCGCGGCCCGCGCGCTCGCCGCGGTGGCGGACGCGTACCCGCGGGTCGCGCTCGGCGAGCGCGTCGAGCAGCTCCGGGCCATGGTCGGGCGACGCGTCGTCGATCGCGAGCAGCTCCACGTCCGCGGCGGGCTCGCGCAGCAGCGACTCGGCGCACTCCTCCAGGTATGCCTGCTCGCCGTGCACGACCAGGACGAAGCTGAGCAGCGGCATCGCGTGGCAAGCTACCCCAAGATGCCTGGTGGAGCGGACGGCGCCGGAGCGGCTGAGCGCCCCGTCTTCGTCGACGTTCCCGTGCTCTGCGGGCACCGCGGGAGCGGCAGCGGCGTGGTCGGCGGCGAGCGGGAGAACACGCTCGGGTCCTACCGCGCTGCAGTCGCCGCCGGCCTCCGCTGGGTCGAGGTCGACGCGCGGGCGAACGCCGATTCGCTGCTCGTTGCCAGCCACGATCCGGTGGCCGGCAACGGGGGCGTGATATCCGAGCTGGGCACGTCCGAGACCGACGAGCTGGGGCTCATGCGCGTCGCCGACCTGCTCGAGGAGCTGCCGCGCGAGGTCGCGGTCGACATCGACGTGAAAAGCTCGCTCGAGGACGCGCTGCGCGACCGGGCGGCGACGACCGCGGCGCTCGTGGCCCGGCTCGCCGCCGCCGAGCGCGCCCGCCGCCGCGTGCTCGTGACGAGCTTCGATCCGGCCGCGCTGCTGATCGTCCGCGAGCGCGCGCCGCGGCTGCCCGTAGGGCTGCTGACGTGGACGCGCTTCCCGCTCCGCAAGGCGATCCCGGCCGCGGTGCACCTGGGCCTTGACGTCGTGGTCGCCCACGTCGACTCGTTCGCCGAGGAGGAGCGCGCCGAGCTCGCGGTCGCCACGGCGCACGCCGCGGGGCTCCAGGTGGGCGCGTGGTGCCCGGACGCGGAGCAGGCGCCGCGGCTGGTGGCGGCCGGCGTCGACTGCCTGATCGTCGACAGGGCCGCGGGTAGGCTGGCGGCGTGACCAACGTGGTGGTGCGGCGCGCCGACGTCCAGGACGGGCGCCGGCTGCTGCTGATGCTCACCGGCGCCGAGCGCTCGGACGCCGAGCTCGTGCTGCGGCGCGACGGCGCGCCCGAGCTGCGAGTGGCGCTCCGGCCCGCCGCGGAGGGCGCGGGCGCGCGCGAGGCCGAGCTCGTGCTCGCCGACGTCGCCGGCGCGGGCCCCGGCGAGTGGGCCGCCGAGCTCGACCCGGGCGGCGCGGTGAGCGCCGCCGCCGACGCGGCGCTCGGGCATCCGGCGGTCGTCGCCGGTCCCGCCGGGCTGATGCGGCTCCGCGCCGCGCGAAGCGAGGGCGGCGCGCTGCGCCTGGAGGCGACCGTGCCGGCTCCGCACGCCGAAGTCGAGCGCGTGCGGGTCGAGCCGGGCGCCGTGCTCGTGCGGGGGCGGCTTCCCGGAGACGGAGACGAGGCGGACCTGATCGCGCGGCGGCGCTCCGACGGCGCCGAGCTGAGCGTCGCGACCGAATGGCGCGACGGCGGCTTCGCGGCGCGGATCGAGCTGGCGCCGCTGGCCGGCGCGGGCGCGGGCGTCTGGGACCTGTACGTCGGCGGCCGGCGCGCCGGCGCGCACCTCGACGGACTGCCGGGAAAGCACGACGTCGTCGTCTTCCCGGAGCAGCGGGTCCGCCGTGACGGCAGCGAGCACGAGCTGCGGCCGTACTTCACCGTCGAGGACAACCTCTCGATCCGCTGCGGTCCGCCCGCGGCCGGACGGCCGGCCCCCGCGCGACCGCCGTCCGAGTCGCGCCGCCGGCGGCTCCTGGGCGGCGCCGCCGTCGCGGTGCACCGGCTCGCGCTCGCGCTGGCGGCCGCGCTGCCGCGGCCGCGCCGGATGCTCGCCGGCCAGCCCGAGCTGCGCGTGCTGCTGCTGCACGCGTACGGACTCGGCGGCACCGTCCGCACGAGCTTGAACCTCGCCGAGGCGCTCGGCGGCGATCGCCGTATCGAGCTCATCAGCGTGGTGCGGCGGCGCGACTCGCCGTTCCTCGCGTTCCCGCCGCAGGCGGACGTGTCGGTCCTCGACGACCAGCGCCGCGGCGCTCGGCACGGTCGCGGCGCGCGGCTGCTCGGCCGCCTGCCGAGCGTGCTCGTCCACCCGGAGGACTACGCGTACCCGCACTGCAGCCTGCGCACGGACCTGGCGCTCCTGCGCCGCTTGCGCGGCATGCGCGGGGGAGTGCTCGTCACGACGCGCCCGGCTTTCAACCTGCTCGCCGCCCGCCTCACCGGCGGCGACGTCGTCACGGTCGGCCAGGAGCACATGAACTTCCTCTCGCATCGCCGCCGGCTCGCGGACGACATCCGCGCCCGCTACGGCGACCTCGACGTGCTGACGGTCCTCACCCGGGCCGACCACGACGACTACGCCGCCGCGCTGGCCGCCGCGCCCGTCCGCGTGGTGCGGATTCCCAACGCCATCCCGGCGCTGGACGGCGGCGCCGCGTCGCTCGACGGCAGGATCGTCGTCGCGGCGGGCCGGCTGGAGACGCAGAAGGGCTTCGACCTCCTGATCCGCGCCTGGCAGCCGGTGGCCGCGGCGCATCCGGACTGGCAGCTGCGCATCTACGGCGCCGGACGGCTGCGCGACGAGCTGCGCGCGCTGATCCTCGAGCTCGACCTCTACGACTCGGTCTTCCTGATGGGGCGCACGCGGCGCCTGGGCGAGGCGATGGAGGCGGCGTCGCTGTTCGTCCTCAGCTCGCGCTTCGAGGGTTTCGGCATGGTGATCGTGGAGGCGATGAGCAAGGGGCTGCCGGTCGTCGGCTTCGACTGCCCGCGCGGGCCCGGCGAGATCATCCGCCACGGCCGCGACGGGATCGTCGTGCCGAACGGCGACGTTGCGGGGCTCGCGCGCGGCATGCTCGAGCTGATCGAGGACACGGAGCGCCGCCGCCGCTACGGGGCTGCCGCGCTCGAGAACGCGCGATCCTACGATGTCGGGGCGATCGCGGCGAAGTGGAAGGACCTGCTGCGCACGCTGCCGAACCGAGAAGCCGGGGCTTCCGGAAGGACCGATGGAGACCGACCGACTTGAGACCCGCCGCCGAGCCGACCGCCCACGAGCCGCGCGCGGGCGCTCCCGCACGGGGGCGCCGCCGCCCTAGCGCCGCCCGCGCGGAGCGGGTCGTGAGCATGGCCGTGCTCCTCGCCACCGCGCGGAGCTCCGACGGCGGCCCGGCGGCCGCGCTGCGCTGGGAGGACACGACGCTGCTCGGCCGCATGATCGGCCAGCTCGCCGCGCTCGGAGTCGCCGAGTTCCACGTCGTCACCCGGCCGCAGTGGACCGCCGAGCTGGAGCGCGCGGTCACGGAACCGGCCGTGCGCGTGCACGCCTCCCACGACCGCGCGGGCGACCTGCGCGAGCTCGCTGCCATCGCGAGCGGCGCAGGCGCCGGCGCGCTCGTGGTCGCGAACGGCGACGTGCTGACGCAGGACGAGGCGCTCGCGGGCCTGCTGGCGGACCCGCGCGTCGCCACCGGCGTCCTCGCGACCACGCGGCGCGTCTCGCGCGTGCTCGCGTACCGCACGCGCGCGCGCCGCGGCTTCCTGATCAGCGCCGCCACGCCCTACCACCTGCTCCGCCGGCCGAACGGGTCGTTCCTCGGCGTGATGAAGATCAGGGACGGCGACAGGGCGGCCGCCGCCGACGTCGCGGCGCGGCTGGCGGAGCTGCTCGAGCGGCCGCTGCCGGAGCCCTGGAGCGACGAGTTCGAGGCAAAGGCGGCGCGCTGGAAGGCGACGCTGCACCGGCACGGCGTCGCCGGCATCTCCGAGGACCGAACGGGGGAGGAGCCCGACGACGTCCTCGAGGAGGACGCGGTCGAGGCCGAGCAGCCGCTGCCCGCGCTCTCCGCCGAGGAGGAGGACGAGCTGCGCCGGCGGCTGGCCGCCGCGGAGCAGGACGTCACGGCGCTGCTGCTCTTCGGGATCCTGCGCTCGGCGGTCCGCGTGAGCGCATGCCATCTGCGGGAGCTGTTCTGGGCGCGGCCGCTCTCCCGCGCCGACCTCGACCGGGCGTCGGCGCGGATCGGCGACCACGACGAAGAGCAGGCGCTGCTCGAGTCCGCGGTGAAGGCGGAGGACGGCTTCTTCGCGACGTTCTTCGTCAGCCCCTACTCGAAGTACATCGCGCGCTGGGCCGCGCGCCGCGGATGGACCCCGAACCTGATCACGGCGCTCTCCGCGCTCACCGGCCTCCTCGCCGCAGGCGCGTTCGCCACGGGCGACCGTGCGGGGCTCGTCGCCGGCGCGGTGCTGCTCCAGCTGGCATTCACGCTCGACTGCGTCGACGGCCAGCTCGCGCGCTACACGCGCACGTTCTCGGCGTTCGGCGCCTGGCTCGACTCGATCCTCGACCGCGCGAAGGAGTACGTCGTGTTCGCCGGGCTGGCGATCGGCGCCGCGGCGGCCGGCCACGACGTGTGGCTGATGGCGGCCGCCGCGATGACGCTCCAGACGGTGCGCCATACGATGGACTTCGCGTTCAACACCGCCCAGGACGAGGCGATGCTGCCCGCCGTCCCGCGGCCGCTGCAGGCCCGCCCGCGCGCAGCGCCGGGCGCGGACGACGCGCCGTCACCGCCCGCCGAGCGCCGCCCCGGCGCGCGCGCGCGCATGCGCAAGCTCGAGCGCTCGTCGACGATCCGCTGGCTTCGGAAGATGGCCGTGTTCCCGATCGGCGAGCGGTTCGCGACGCTCTCGCTCACCGCCGCCCTGTTCGACGCGCGCGTCACGTTCGCCGCGCTGCTCGTGCTGGGCGGCTGCGCCGCCGCCTACTCGGGCGTGGGACGTGTCCTGCGCTCGCTCGACCGCCGCGGCGCGGTCGCGCTCTCGCTGCGCGCAGCGTCGCACGAGAGCGGCCGCTTCCGCGACGACGGGCCGCTGGCGCTGGCGCTGGGGCGCGCGCTCGGGCGGCGGCTCGCCGTTCCGCCGATCGTCCTCGTCACGGTGGGCGCGGTCCCGCTGCTCGCGGCCGCGGCGATCGGCGACGTCCCCTGGGGGGTCGCGACCGCCGTGGTGGCGTGGGCGGTGCTCGCGTG